>ERZ791810.1826-NODE-1826-length-12986-cov-14.014229_pt1 | contig 12986 bp, 13 predicted proteins | sample MGYA00510304_ERZ791810 | MGnify/ENA primary metagenome ERZ791810 (study PRJEB30046, sample SAMN00791967) | human gut metagenome | study: EMG produced TPA metagenomics assembly of the A metagenome-wide association study of gut microbiota in type 2... | reverse complement strand
TGGAGCAGAGGATGGTCTGGAAGGTGATGGTCTCGATGCCCTCAGCCCGCAGCTGGCGCAGCGTGGACAGCGAAGCGTGGAGAGAGGCCGTGAACCGCCCGACGCGGAGGGAGAGGACGTTGTTGCCCCGGATGCTGGTGTAGGAGATGCGCTGGCCGTCCTTGTCGGTGACGACGAGGCCCGGGAAGACCGACTCCTGCACAGAGGCGTCCGCAGAGCCGCCGCCGGAAGAGGAGGTGTCCGCAGGGACGGGGTAGCCGGGGTCGGTGGGGAGGGTGATCTCGTTGCCCTCGGAGTCGTAGCGGGTGATGGAACTGCCCTCAGCAAGGCCGTTGAACTCCTGCTCGCCGTTCTTGTCGCCGATGGCAACATTGTCTTTTCCAGCGGTGGCTGTGATGGTCACTTTGCCCTCGAGGGTGATGTTTGCCTTGGCGTCGCCCGCACCGCTGCCGATGCCCGCGCCGCCGGGGCCGACTTTATTGCCGTCTTCATCGGTCAAGGCTGCGCCGCCGGTCGCATTCACAGTGGGAGTACCAGTCTCGTTGCCGCGGATGGTGATTTTGTTGCCGTCGTCGCTGCCGACCGTGAGTGCATTCACACCGCCGCCGATGCCTGCGGCACCCTCGCCGCCGACAGCGTTGACCGTGGTGTTGCCCTCAATGGTCACGTCGCCCACGCCAGAAGAGGAAGTATCCTCCTCAGGAATGTAGCTTTCGTAATAGCCGCCGCCGATACCGGCAGCGCCTGCGCCGCCCTGTGCAAGGCCGATTTTGGCGTTGTCTTTGATGGTTACTTTGCCGACGTTGGGGAAGCCCGATTCACCATAACCGGCACCAATTCCAGCGCCCAAATCGCTACCGATGGCGCGTTCGACGTTGGCATTACCGGAGATTTCTACATCTCCAATCGGACCGTAGACGCCGCTTCCGATGCCAGCACCGCCGCCAAAACCTTGTGCCTCTTTCACGGTTGCATCGCCGGTAATGGTTACATGGCCGCTTCCACCATGTCCGCCGCCGATGCCAGCGCCACCGTAGTCGTCGGGGTTAGAACCATCGGAGATGGCACTGATAATGGTGCCACCGCTGATGCGAACATTGCCGTCGCCGCTCAGTCCGCCGCCAATGCCCGCACCGCCGCTATTGCCGGTGGCAGTGATAGTGCCGCCGGTGATCTCTACATCGCCACTGCCGATGATTTTGCCGATTCTGCTGCCCGCACCGCCGCCGATGCCGGAGGCAAGCTTGCCGCCATTAGCGGTAATGTCACCGCCGGTAATGGTCACTTGACCGTCCTTATTCATGCCGCCGCCGATACCTGCACCGCCGCGACCACCGGCAGCGTCCAGACTGCCAGCTTTATCGTTGTCGTCCTGAATGGTCAGCTTGCCGCTGGTCACATTCCCTTCGCTGCCTACGGTCTGGTTGTGCTCCAGACCGGCGTGGCTTCTGCCGCTCTTCAGCTCGTTGTCGCCATCCAACTCAATGGTGGTATCGCCCTTGCCGGTCACGCTCACGGCGGCGCTGCCGGTGCTGCTGGTGTCGATGTTCACATCTTTGAGCGTGACCTCGACCTTATCGCCCTCATCTTTGGCGTTGATGGTCACGGTGTTGGAAGAAGCGGTGTCCCTGTCCTGATTTGTGATGACGGTGTCCTTGTCGCCGTAGGTGGTCTTCTCGTTCTGAGTGACGTCGTTGCCGTCCTTACCTGCCGAAATCGTAATGTCGCCATCCTCAATATAGTAGGTATCTGCAAAGGCGGGGAAGGCCGCCCCGGTCAGCAGGGCAGCGGTAAGGACAAGCGCTGCTGCCCGCTGAGAGGCCGGACGGGGTGAATCAATACCCCCCCCCGTATGGAGAGGCCGACCCAGAACACGCATCGCAAGCTTACGATAAGACAACATACAAAAACCTCCTTTGAATGGTGAAAAGAAATGGTGAAACCATAGAATATCAGGTTGCTTTGAATATACCGCATTTGCGGAAAAAAATCAATAAAACCTGCGCGAAATGCTGCTTTTTGTGCGTGAATGACAAAAAAACTATGAAAAACGCCGGCTTTTGCTTTTCCGGGCTGGACATGGTATACTGGAAAAGAAAAACCCGCCGACCCGGCGGGAAAAAGGAGAAACGGAAACATGAAAACGAAATTTGGCATCGTGGGCTGTGGTTTCCTCGGCAATATCGTGGCCGACGCGTGGAAGAAGGGCCTGCTGGAAGACTACGAGCTGGTGGGCGTCACCAGCCGCACCTTCGCTTCGGCAGAGAAGACGGCGGCAAGCGTGGGGTGTGCGGCCTGCGCGGACGTGGATGCTCTGCTGGCGCTGGAGCCGGAATACATCGTGGAAGCCGCTTCGGTGGAAGCGGTGCGTGCAATGGCCGTTCCGGTGCTGCGCCGGGGCGTGAACCTCGTGGTGCTGTCCATCGGTGCATTCGCCGACCTCGCGTTTTATGAAGAGGTCAAGCAGGCGGCCCGGGAGGGCGGCGCAAAGGTGCATCTGGCCAGCGGCGCCATCGGCGGCTTCGACGTGCTGCAGACCGTCACCCTCATGGCCGAGGCCCTGAAGCTGGACGAGAAGGCCGGCATCGAGACTCACACCGGTGCGAAGGGCTTCCGCAACACCCCCGTCTGGGCCGACCATCTGCTGACCGACACCGAGAAGACCACCGTATTCACCGGCAGTGCCAAGGAAGCCATCGCAACCTTCCCGCGCCGGGTCAACGTCGCTGTGGCCACCTCGCTGGCCACCACCGGCCCCGACATCACCGGCGTGACCATGCACTCCGTACCCGGCTGGGTGGGCGACGACCACTGCATCACTGCCGAGATCGAGGGCGTGAAGGCCGTGGTGGACATCTGCTCGTCCACCAGCGCCATCGCCGGTTGGAGCGCCGTAGCGCTTCTGCGCAACCTCGCCTCGCCGGTCTGCTTCTATTAAAAAGGAGGGAGTCTCATGTTCAAGAAACTGGTAGCCATCGAGCCGGTCAGCCTCATCCCCACAGCAGAGGAAGCGCTGCATCAGTACGCCGAACAGGTCGAGTTTTACCGCGATATTCCCGCCGACGACGAGGAGATCGTCCGCCGCATCGGAGACGCCGACGCGGCGCTGTTGAGCTATACCTCCCGCATGGGCAAAAACGTCATCGAGCGCTGCCCGAACCTGTGCTACATCGGGATGTGCTGCAGCCTCTACTCGGAGGAAAGCGCCAATGTGGACATCGCCTTTGCCCGGGAAAAGGGCATCAAGGTGCTGGGCATCCGGGACTACGGCGACCGCGGCGTGGTGGAGTACGTCCTCCACGAGCTGACCGGCCTGCTCCACGGCTTCGGGATGCCGATGCTCCACGACGAGCCGATGGAAATTTACGGCCTTAAGGTGGGTATCGTGGGTCTGGGCGTTTCGGGCCGGATGATCGCCGATGCACTGACCTTCCTCGGCGCGGACATCTCCTACTACAGCCGCAGCCATAAGCCCGACGCCGAGGCCGCAGGCATGAAGTATAAGCCGTTGGACACTCTGCTCCGGGAGAGCGAAGTGGTCTTCACCTGTCTGAACAAGAATGTTCTGCTCCTGGGTGAGCCGGAGTTCGAGGCGCTGGGGGAGGGGAAAGTCCTTTTCAATACCTCCATCGGCCCCGGCTTTGACTCCGCCGCGCTGGAAAAGTGGCTGGATAAGCCCGGCACCCACTTCTTCTGTGACACCTACGCCGCCGCAGGCCCCGTCAGCGAGGGCTTCTTCCGGCGGCCCAATGTCCACAGCCCGGGAGTCTCGGCAGGCCGCACCAGGCAGGCTTTCGTTCTGCTGAGCCAGAAGGTGCTGGCGAACATCGAGACGGCGCTGGGAGAATAAGCTGTAATTTCTCTGATGTGTTACACGCCGGGAACGACCACCGCAACCATTGCCCCAACTGCCTGTCCAGTCTTCATGTGGACGAGGAACCCGGCGACCGCGCCTCCGACTGCGGCGGCATCATGGAGCCGGTGGCTGTCTGGGTACGCAAAGGCGGCGAGTGGGCCATCATCCACCGCTGCAAACGCTGCGGAAAACTCAGCTCCAACCGGGTGGCGGCAGACGACAACCCCATGAAGCTCATGAGCATTGCCATGAAGCCCCTGTGCTCTCCGCCGTTCCCGCTGGACTACATTGAGGAAATGACCGCCTTGATGGGCGGCGATGGACGGATGCGATAAGCCGCAGCCAAAAACGAAAAGGTCGCTGTGCCGGAGAAGGCATGAAAAAGAACAAAGATAGGGGAGAGCGCTTCGATGGACTATATCAGAGTCACCAAAGAAAACATCGACAGGGAGCACATCTGTTGTGCCATGTCCGGCAAACAGAGCCTTGCCAAGAAAGAATGGCTCAAGCAGCGCTTTGAGGAGGGACTTGTTTTTTACCGCAGTGCAGAGCGCGGCAAATGCTTTATCGAGTACATCCCGGCAGAAAACGCATGGGTGCCCATTGATGCGGCAGGCTGGCTTTATATCAACTGTCTGTGGGTCTCCGGTTCCCTGAAAGGTCACGGCTATTCCAGCGATCTGCTGGAAGAATGCCTTCGGGATGCCAAGGCGCAGGGCAAAAACGGTGTTTGCATTCTGTGTGCAGAGGGACGCAAACGGGAATTTCTCGCTGACCCCAAGTTTTTGACCCATAAGGGCTTCAAGGTCTCAGACATCTCCGATTGCGGCATCAACCTCATGTGTCTGCCCCTTGCAGAGAATGCCCGGCCGCCAAAATTCAAGGACTGTGCCAAGCATCCCAAGGTGGAGGAAAACGGCTTTGTCCTCTACTATACCGACCAGTGCCCCTACACCTATTATTGGGTGCCAAAGGTGCAGGAGGCTGCAAAGGAACATGGGATCCCGTTCAAAGCCGTTCACATCACCGAGAAAGAGACGGCCCAGAATGTGCCTGCACCGGTCACAACATACGCGTTGTTCCGGGATGGGAAGTTTGTGACCCAGAGCATCCAGTCGGACAAGAAATTTTTGAAATTAGCGGCAGAATAATTGAATCAAGCAAGACGCCAGACGCTCAGACGCAGTGCAGCCCATAGAATGGGGGTGCGCTGCATTTTTTGGAGGATTTTATATGGAAGAAATTGTTGTATATGTTCACGGAAAGGGCGGTTCGGCACAAGAGGCCGAGCATTATAAAGCCCTATTCCCTGGCTGTGAAGTAATTGGTTTCGACTACCACGCACAATCTCCATGGGAAGCCACGGAGGAATTCTCCGGATTTTTTACGGCAGTGCGGAAACGCTGCGGGAAGCTCACACTGGTGGCAAATAGCATTGGTGCGTTTTTATCTTTGTCCTCGTTGAATGAGAAATTGGTGGATACCGCTTATTTTATTTCTCCAGTAGTCGATATGGAGCAACTGATTTGCAACATGATGCGGTGGGCTGGCGTCTCTGAAGCAGAGCTTGCAGAGAAGCTGGAAATTCCTACAACATTTGGCGAAACGCTGTCGTGGAAATATCTCTGCTATGTCCGAGAGCATCCGGTTTCATGGGAAATCCCTACCCACATTTTGTATGGGGAAAAGGATGATCTGACCTCCATGGAAACCATAAAAGCCTTTGCGAAAAAGAACAACGCAGAGCTGACCGTTATGCCGGGCGGAGAGCATTGGTTTCATACGAAAGAGCAGATGCAATTTTTAGATAACTGGATAAAGAATAGGAGACCCTGCAATGAAACAGAAAATAAGGACGGCTTATAGTTCTGGGAACTGGGCTGATTGCTTACCCTGCCTGCGGCAGGGCCGTGCTGTTCGAATCCCTCTGGGTCCCAAAGCCAGCGTGTGACTTATGTGTACGCAAAAGAAAAGCAGCAGCGTTAAAATTACGCTGCTGCTAAAAGTGGACCTAGAGGGATTCGAACCCTTGACCTCTCGGATGCGAACCGAACGCTCTCCCAGCAATATCGCTTTTGTGCACACCTTATGCACTGCGAGAAAAGAAAAATCAACGTATATTCGTCCATATAAAATGCCCTGCCAGCCCAATGGACTTTCCTGACTGTAAGTACGACCACCAAGCCGCTGATTTTCAAGATGATGCAGTTTGGGGCGTAATATGGCTGGCGGACAAGTGAGCTACAGGCCCTTGAGATGTAACTCACATGGGGTTCAGATGTATCGCATCTCAATTTACAATAAAATACGATGTACCGTAAAAGCGCAACTTCTGCTCTGAATGAATGGAAGATGCGCTTTTTACATTTGACAACAAGTTATAGATTGACAAGAGTACGCATACACGATAAACTTTATATAGTATCATGTAAATCAGAAGGAGGCCAAACCATGAGCGTCAAGTATACTACCCCTGCCCAGCATAAGAGCAACCTCCGCAATGTGTATGGAACCTTTGCCATTGAGGGCATGACCATCAGCAAAGATACACGAAGCAACCTTGACCGCATTGGCAGCGGTCAGGCCAGCTATCAGCAGGTCGTGAATGAACTGCGCGCAAAGTACGCGAAGAAGGGCTGAACAGACTCCCCATCGATAAATAGGTGGAAAAATGTAGGAGATTAAATATGCCAAGTGCATTTGATTGGAACTGTGAGCTTTCATGGATAAAAGAATATCGATTTCCGCTAGACCAAGGTATGCAAACAGTTTATGAGTGCTTGAAGAATTGGATGGATGATTACAATAGGAATATCATGATAACTACCTTCATGACCTCTGAAGAAAAAGAACAAATTAAAATTTTTTCTGATAGACTGATGCAAGCGTATGAGCTTTATGTAGATAACCGCTACATCGAAGCTTTTAATATTTTCAATCAGGCCATGGATAGTGCGAAGAATCATCTGCCGACTGCTCCAGTTGGACGGGCAAGTGCATATGTGGCTGATTCTATTCCATATTATCGGATTATGGCTGGAAATAATAAATATAACCGACTTCAATTTCTGCACATTCCATGCAATTCAAGACAATTGGCATCTGCGAATCGATTTAGTGTTCCCGGAATGCCATGTAGTTATATGGCAAGTGCTAAACGAGTAGCATGGTATGAGTGTAAAATGCCTGATTCATTTCAATGGGCAAAATTCGAGGCCGTTAAGCATGACAAAAAATTGATTCAATTAGATCTCAACCCTTTAACATCGACGCTTAGTCTTATTTCTGAACTTCCAAAAGAACGTTGGACGGAAGATGAACGCAAGTCTTTTGCCAGAGGATATTGTTTTATCCTTCCACTGATTGCTTCTTGTTCAGTCATTGCAAAAGAAAAGGAAAAATCGTTTGTTGAAGCTTATATTATTCCCCAAATGCTTATGATTTGGGTAAAAAACAGTACAGATTACATCGGTGTGCGGTATTATTCAAGTTCTGATAATGAGTTGGTACGAAACGATTGTGGATATAATATTGCCATGCCCGCAAAACATCCTGACAAAAACGGATATTGTGTTGACCTTCAAGAAATTTTTGGAGTTAACGATACAAACAAAACCGATGAAATGGAATTCTTGGATTTCACGGAGAAATTTTACAACCACCATAAGGTACAAATAGACAGACTAGAAACTTTTTACAAAGAAATTCTCTACACACGGCAGCATACGCATTATCATAAACAAGGAACCTTGTATGAACGCTACTGCTCGGTTTGCAAAGTATTAATTGCACTAATAAAAGCATTTCGGTCAGAAAAAGGTTCCAGCAGATATGCTTTAGTAATGTCACTTTCTGAAGCTTGGTATCTTTGTATGGATATTCAAGAATTAACAAGAGCAAAATTCGAGAAAATCAAAAAAGAAAATATTCCGGGCGCAGATTCTCTCCCCGATGATACAATTATCGAAATTGAGAATGATATTGATTCTTTTGAAAACACTGTTATAGACTTAGCCCATGACTTTAATTTGTTTGTAACAGTTGGTATAACGTGAAGTGTTACATGTGAACTAGATGCAGTATATCAAGAAAGGCTGATTATGTTCTCAAAATATGATGTCTACACCACGGTGCAGTCCATGTATTGCTACCCCGATACGGATGTTTTGATCAACAAGCTGGACATCCGTGATAAAGCCGAACTCAAACAGGCCGAAGAAGAATTTACGGCAGTAAAACAGATGGCTCTGTTGCAGGAGCCAATCAAGGGACGTTTTACCAAAACTCACCTGTTTCGGATTCACCGTTTCCTTTTTGAAGATGTGTACCCCTTTGCAGGACATATCCGCAAGGAACAGATCAGCAAGGGTGACACGATGTTCTACCCTCCAGACCTGATTGACCGAGAATTGGAGCGCGTGTTCAAGAATATTCGCTCCAAAAAGCTGCTTGCCGAGCGTAATGAAGAAAAGCAGATTCAAAATCTGTCGCAGACGATGGCGGAACTGAACATCATCCATCCTTTCCGTGAGGGAAATGGCCGCAGCACCCGTGAATTGATTCGCTGCATGGCATTAGAATATGGTCTGCACATCAACTGGGGCAATACTGACCGAGAAACTTTGATTAACGCTGCAATTGCTGCCGTAGATAATGATATGGCATTCTGCGATGTCCTACGGCAGTGCATCGAAACAGATGCCAATAAAACCTGACATATAAACCAAAAGAGCAGCTTCTACTCTAACGAAATAGACGCTACTCTTTTTGATTATAGAGTGGATGGTAAATATATCGGATTGATTTTTTAGCTCTTGGGCACAAGATGACTGATATTATTTGTACAATAAATCAACGCATGAATAGCATTCCAGTCTATTTTATCAAAAAATCTATCTTTTTCCATATACTCGGTTATCTCGTCCAAAAAACTATCAATCCATGAATAATAGACATCCATCTTTTTTCTCATAAATAAAGATGTCAGCTTAAATTTAACGGAAATTTCTACATTAAATTTATAATCGTGTAAGGAAGTATAATGCTGACTTGCAGACCTTAGATAATATTTGTAGAAATCATGAGGAAGTGCTGTGCTAAATCCAGAAAACAAACTTGTTAATGACAATGTAAGGATCGGCGTATCGATTATAATTTCGTTCTTGTTTTTTCTGGTTATTTTGCTATTTTCAGGAAGTGTTAAATCAAATTTATGATAATAAGCCCCTGAAGAATTTAATACACAGACAGTGCTACAAGCATCATTTTCATCATTAAAATTATTGGACAAACACATAAAACTTTCCCTGTTTATCATGTCTTCAGAGAAAAGCCGCAGAAAGCGGTTGGTTAATAAAACCTGCGGAATATCAGTTTTTTGGAACTTTTGCACCTTTAATTTGCCATCGAACTTATTATAATAGTCTGTTAGGTGTAAAGAAAGTTTTTCAATTAGACAATACTCCAATAATTCAGTAAGTAATGTTCCACTTTGAGTTAACGTGTTCAATAGGTTTTGGTCGATCTTTCCTCTGAAATTTCTAAATTGGCTTATGTTGTCTTCTTTCCACAATTTCTCAAGTGCTTTGTTTTCGGACGATGCCCACTGTTGGTACTGAGCCATATCAGTAGAAATCGTATACTCTGGTACGCTGATAATCTTATGGTTGATTTCATCATAGATAATAAAGCCTTCGAATTTTTTTGTTTGATTAAGTCTTCTGAAGTTTGTCCATGCGTTCCATGCTAAAACTCCAAGAGACAAAAATATTCCGATTGTGATAAGGATGACTTCCTTTATTTGGAACCCGAATCGTAATCCCAACAAATCAACTATACCTGTTGAGAGCATATTGACTCCAACTGCAACAAGTACAGATGTCATTATAAGACCAGAGCTTTCTCTTTTATTGTCGATAAGAGATGAGAAAATCTTGTTCTTTGCCATGAAAAATTCCCCTCTATACAGTAATTTCCCCTATTATAACATTTTTTGATAAGAAATCCATCCCTTTACAGAACGTATCTGAAAGTAACAACCTCGCAGAAGGAATATGATGGTTTGATACACAAACTAGCAGCAAAGCGCAACTTCTACTCTGAATGGATAGAAGCTGCGCTTTTATTTTTACCCACAAAACATTTCAAAAGGAGGATGCCTATGGATAAAGACTTTATGCTGAACTACTACGACAAAATGGTACGTCCAATATGGACGGAGCTGATGAAAACACATCGCTACCAACGGGCTGCCTGTGAGCGCGACAAAATTGAACGTGAGTTCCGGAGGCTGCTGGATGAAAAGCTAGGGCGGAAGTATCTTGAACTGGATGATGCACTGTTCCGGGTGATGGATGACATCGCGGAAGCCATGTATATGAAAGGTGCCGCAGACCGTGAGATGATGATTCGTTAATACCATGAGTTATGACTACTTCTATGGTCAGTCGGGCGAATTGTTTTCCTACTTCCGTATTCCGAAAGCACTGTTCCAAGACCACCGCTTCCGGCAGCTTTCCACCGATGCCCGGACACTGTACGGCATTCTACTGGACCGCATGAGCCTGTCCGCAAAGAACGGCTGGTTGGACGAGCAAGGTCGGGTGTATATCATCTACACTGTCCGGGAAGTGCAGGAATCCCTTTGCTGCGCCGAGCACAAGGCGGTCAAGCTATTCCGGGAACTGGAGGACATCGACCTCATCGAGCGCAAACGCCGTGGTCTGGGCAGACCCAGCCTGATCTACGTCAAGGACTTTTCCTCCGGCTTGCCCAAAGCGCAAGTACAGAATTGCCCAAACAGCAATTCAGGTGCTGCCGAAAACGCAATTCTGGTGCAGCCAAAACCGCAAGCAAATAAGACTGATAAGAATAAAACAGAGATGAATAAACCTGATCCTATCCATTCAGGGAACATCCGAGAGCAGCTTGAGGATTATTTTTATCAGGCGTTGGAGGTAGAACTCCTGCTCCGGCTCTGCCCGGACGATGAGGACACCATCTACCAGATCGTAGACATGCTTGTGGATACCTGTTCCACCAAACGCAAGATGTTGCGGATCGCCGGAGATGACAAGCCCACCGAGGTTGTACGCAGCCGGCTGAAAAAGCTGAACGCCGACCATATCCGTTTCGTGCTGGAATCTCTGGCAGAGAACACCGCCCCGGTGCGGAACATGAAGCAGTATCTGCTGGCAATGCTCTACAATGCGCCCACCACTATGAACCTCTACTATCAGAACAAGACGAACCACGACTTTGCGCGTGGTTCACCGAAGGCGGGGTGATGTTATCGCAAAGAAAGCTACGATTATCGCAGTCACCAATCAAAAAGGCGGTGTAGGGAAAAGCACCACCTGTGAGAATCTGGGCATTGGGCTGGCGATGGAGGGCAAGAAAGTTCTGTTGGTGGATACCGACCCACAGGGGTCGCTGACCATCAGCATGGGCTGGCAGCAGCCCGATGAACTGCCCACTACCCTTTCCACCCTGATGCAGAAAGCCATGAACGACCAACCCATTCAGCCCGGTGAGAGCATTCTGCATCATGCGGAGGGCGTTGACCTGATTCCGGCAAACATCGAACTGGCAGGGTTGGAAGTGGCTCTGGTGAACAGCATGAACCGGGAAAAGATGCTGAAACAGGTGCTGGACAGTGCCAAACGGGAGTACGATTTTATTCTGCTGGACTGTATGCCCTCGCTGGGGATGCTGACGATTAACGCATTGGCGGCGGCAGACGCTGCCTTGATTCCAGTGCAGGCGCAATACCTGTCCGCAAAAGGTCTGGAACAGCTTTTGCAGACCGTCCAAAAGGTTCGGCGGCAGATCAATCCGAAACTGAAAATCGAGGGCATTTTGCTTACCATGACCGACAGCCGCACCAACTACGGAAAGCAGATCAGCAATCTAATCCGGCAGGCATACGGAAAACATCTGAAGGTGTTTGAACAGACCATCCCACGGTCCGTCCGTGCGGCTGAAACCAGTGCGGCAGGCAAGAGCATTTTCCAGCATGACCCCAAAGGCAAGGTGGCAGAAGCCTACCAATCTCTTGCAAAGGAGGTGCTGGCGGATGCCGATCGACAGCGGAAACTTAGCTCTGAAAGGGCTAGATGACCTGTTTTCTACCGAGGAAAACCGACAGGAGGAACAGCGAGAACAGGTACAGCAGATTCCCATTGATGCGCTGCACCCCTTCACCAACCACCCCTTCAAGGTGTTGGACGATGAAGCCATGACCCGGACGGTGGAAAGCATTGCACAGTACGGCGTGCTGGCTCCGCTGATTGCCCGCCCTCGCCCGGACGGTAACGGCTACGAGATCATCTCTGGGCACCGCCGTCAGTATGCGGCTAAACTTGCTGGGCTGGACACCCTGCCGGTCATTGTGCGGCAGATGTCGGACGATGCTGCTGTGATATTGATGGTGGATTCCAACCTTCAGCGTGAACACATCCTGCCCAGTGAAAGGGCTTTGGCGTACAAGATGAAGCTGGATGCGATAAAAAATCAAGGTGCTAGGTCGGATTTAACTTCCCGACAAGTTGTCGGGAAGTTGGAAGCCGCTGATGAAGTCGGAAAAGCCACTGATGAAAGCGGCAGACAAGTCCAGCGTTTCATTCGGCTCACCAATCTTGTCCCTGAACTACTGGACATGGTGGACGAAAAGAAAATCTCTTTTAACCCTGCGGTCGAATTGTCTTATCTTGATGCAAAACAGCAGCAAGATTTTTTAGAAGCAATGGATGCTTCCCAGAATGCGCCCTCTCTTTCGCAAGCCATTCGGATAAAAAAGCTGGCACAGCAGGGCGAGTTTGACTACGATGCTGTCTACGACATTATGAACGAGGAAAAGAAAAGCGAACTGGACACCGTGACCATCAAAAACGAAACTCTGCGGAAATACTTTCCGCGCAACTACACGCCCCGGCAGATGGAAAACATCATCATCAAGCTGCTCGACCAGTGGCAACTGAAAAAGCAGCAGGCAAAACAAAAGAAGCAGGAAGAAGCGCGTTGAGCGCAGACTGAACCAAGAGACCCGATGGGGTCTTTTTTTGTTTGCAAAAATTTGGAGACTAACTATTAAAAGTCAAGCCCCAAAATGAAAAAATCCGTCTGCCGACCG
>ERZ791810.1822-NODE-1822-length-13006-cov-4.890819_pt1 | contig 13006 bp, 10 predicted proteins | sample MGYA00510304_ERZ791810 | MGnify/ENA primary metagenome ERZ791810 (study PRJEB30046, sample SAMN00791967) | human gut metagenome | study: EMG produced TPA metagenomics assembly of the A metagenome-wide association study of gut microbiota in type 2... | reverse complement strand
CAAATAGCCTGTGGTTCGGGGAAAGTAAGGGCGTTAACGCCCGCCTTTCCCCCGAGCCACGTGGCGGCGAACGCCAGGGTGTCGGGGGCGGAGCCCCTGACGGCATGATTCCACTTAGCCATGCACTTACCCACTCAAAGCCGCGAAGAGCCCTAAATTTGTAAAGTCAGATTACGGAATCGAGAAGGCTTTCATATGACAGGCAGCTGCCTACCAGGGTTGGGTTCCCCATTCTCTTCGTCAGCGGAGCGCTCAGTAAGTCGCTCGAAAGACCTCGTCGACTTGCGCACAACAAGCTTTCATCAAGCTCTATTTCCTTCCTTTTTGAGCGCGCACTGCGCGCCTGTAACTCATTCAGACTTCTACCAGAAGAAACCTGCTGCAACTCATTCGAAGTTGAAGAAAGGGCTTCACTGAAATACATCCGCGGTCAGGAGGTATTCATTCCTAAACCTCCGCCGACATAGTGAGATTCGGGGCAATAGGGGTGCTTTATTAAGAGGGCGTGATTAACGCTAACTACGCGATATCGCATTACCGTTCACAGCATCACTCTATTGCGTTGAGCACGATTCGTCACTAGTAGTTGCCTTCGTAGTCCTTGGCGGGAATTGGCCGATGATCGCTCTGTGCGATATGCACCTTTAACAGCTTAGTACAGGTGTGTAATCGACCTTGTCTTTCATCAGACGATAAATGATTCGAGCTAACTTGGCTGCGATGGCGCAGACAATGACGCCATGTTTCTTTCCGCTGTCTCGCATTTTTCGCACCCAGTCACCGAAATTCCCCTTCCACTTTTCCGCGTACATGAGGACGAGTTGCGCGCACTGCACGAGATTGGAGCGAAGCCTCTTGGGCCCACATTTGGTGATGTGGTTGAGCGTGTTGTTGCCGCCGGTGCTGTTCTGCTTTGGTACAAGCCCGAGGGAGGCCGCAAACTGCCTGCTGTTCTTGAAGCGCCCGAAGTCGACGCCAACATGAACCAGCAGTCCTACTGCCGTCTGAGGTCCAACGCAGGGAACCGTCATGATGCGCTTTGCATTGGCATCCGTTGCAGCCACCTGTTCCAGCCGCCTCTTGGCTTCCTCCTCTTACTGAAGAAGATTGAGCCAAATCTCACGCCTGCGCTTAAACGAAGCCATCACGTCCTCAGGAATAAGCTCGGCATGCTTTTCAAGATGTGCCACCATGCGGGTCTTAATGAACTTCGAAGATTTTCGGACGGGACATCCGAACTCTTCGAGTCCCGCGTGGATCTGATTGCCTGCTTGAATGCGCAACTCCTGAAGGCTCTTATACTCGTTCTGCAGAAACTGCAGGGACTGCTGCTGTTGACTTTTAATGTAGACGTACGTGGTACCTGGTACGAAGTAAAGCTTGGCGATATAGGCGGCGTCACGCAGGTCATTCTTATGATTGACATTGCGAAGTGCCTTTACGTCGGCCCCTTTAACAAGGCGCACCTCATGACCGAGATCAGCGATACTCCGAGCATGGAACATGCTGCCCTTGCATGCCTCCATCAGGACAACAGCCTGAGGCAGATTGGACAGAATCTCCCGAAGCTTTGCATAGGAGCATCCATCCAGCCTTAAGCAAATTTTTCCGTTCTCATCGTAGCCGATGACATCGCAGTGATCTTTCGCGAGGTCAACGCCGATGACTTTCACGATTTTGCTTTTAGTCGAATTTTGTGTAGTATTCATGTCGAAGCACTCCTCTTGTCGTATGAGTATCAGGACTCAATGGCACTTTGATGCCGGTGTACTCGCATGGGCCCCGAGCCCGCTAGCGAGAGAAAAGAGAGAGTGCTTCTTTTTTTGCCCGTTTGTCAAGTTCTGCATGGATGGTCTCCGGTGTTCGATGCCCCTTGGGAGCTGACCATCTAATTAAGAGGTCTGCCGCAAACACTTTGTTCAGATGTGTGACGTTCAGGCGGCCTTGCCCCCTGGAAGAGCCTTCTGAAGGCCAAAGTGAATCCTCTGTCTTCAGACAGGGGAGCTTCAATTCGAGCTCGCCGATGAGGCATAATTGTCCCAACACCACGAGGAAGCAGGCAAGCGATGGTTTGAACCGTTTCATCGCAAGTCTCCTCTGACGTGCACGGCCCCAAGGTTTCAGGATTTGGGGCCGTTTTTCGTTGATATCAACCTCACAAGGCCGGAGCTGGCCTTGGGGAACCTGGCCTTCCGGCCAAGCAACGAACAGAGACAATCGGATTCTACCGAACAGTTGCGAAAAACGCGTCCTCTTGCGAATCGCGATTTCGCTTCTCCCTCAAGCCCATTCCGCCCATCGGATTGGGCTTTTTTGTTGCGCGAAATTTTGCCCTCGCAAAACGAGATTTTTCGAAAAGCCCGTGCAAGAATCTATTCAACAACGCAAAATGCGTCTTTTCCAACTGCCGAATCAAGAAAATGCCTCAAAAACCACTTGCCCTCATCCTCGCCCTTTCCGCATCCCTTCTCGCAGGTTGCGCCTCCAACCCCGACTACACGCCCGAGCAACTTGCTCACGGCGTGAAGATCCAAGGGTTCCATGCCAACATCCCGCTCAAATCCGAAGACTTCTCTCGTCCTCATCAGATCGCGCACGCCTTCGGCATTCCTGTGAATGATCTTGCTCCTGAGTCGAAGAACATCATGTCTGCCTCGCAACAAGCTGCCATGAATAACTTCATCAGAGGTACTGTCGAAGACGGCATCGTTGTCGGCCTCGGCGCTGCCGCTGTTTCGACCGTCAAAATTGGCGTTAGCTACGTTCGAGCAGAATTTGACGAGTGGAATGCCATTCTCGATCCGACGAGCTTCGCCACGATCTATGACGCCCAAGCAACCGCCCTTGACGGCGCTGCGGCTCGAACAGCCAAGGCTTTACAGAAACAGGGTTACGAAGTGCTCCTTACGTCAAAACAAGCCGACGCCGGCAACGGCGAACTCGGTAAATGGATTGAAAATCGCCTCACGCTCATCAATGCCGCCAAAGGGTGTCCGAAGCCTGCGAACAATGCTGATGCCGCCTGTCAAGTGAAGCTTCGCACTCTCTACTACAACGTCGCCTCGCGCGAAGCGCCGCCCAAGTGGCTGTCCGACCTGAATGAAGCCTTCATCATTCGAGGAATCGGCGTACTGACCGAGGGACAAACTTCTAAAGGAAATGCCTTCGCCTTGTCCCGTGAGGATCGCGAAGCCATTGGACGTGAAGCCGGCGACGGATACTACTTCTACGGAGCCTATGATTCGAGCCACGCCAGCTTCGTGGGCGAGGACGGCGAGGTGGCCTACTGCCATCTCGTACCCGAAAAACTCAAGCGTTATCGTGACGAGATGAGCAAGAACACCGTCGAGCGTGTTGTGGACGGCGTTGCAGATCATTACAAGAAAAATTGGGAAGAACGCGGCATTTGGGGCATCCTCATGCCTCGCGACATCGAATAGGCTATTCCTCATTTAGCCAAATCCCGCCTCTCCTCCCCGCCTCACAAGGCGAGGGTTCCCTGGCGGGATTTGGCTGAACCGATAGTACGCAGCCAAAAAGGCCCGACTCCTTTCCCAGAGCCGGGCCTTTCTCAAGCTACCTTTGCGCTATTTTTGCTGGCCGCGATAGCCGGTATCGACCTGATACTCCTCATGCGCACGCTTGCGTTCGGCATCGACGTCCACATACTGAATGCGGTCCTTGTTCCGCGTCACGGTATCCACGCGTTCGCCGTCATAATTTAGTTTGGATTCACTGCCAGTCAGTTTGTTGACATCAACAGTGGTCGAGTTTGGGAACTTCCCGTTGTTTTCGAGAATGGCTACCCATTCGGAGAGATCGACCTGGTCCCAGTCAATCGATCCAACCTTTTCCAACGGAATGCCCGCGCACCTCGGTTCCTTGGCGCTGCCAAAGTTCGAAAAGTCTGCGCCAAGCCTGTCACCTTGTTTTCGCAACTGCTCCTGGATGATGCGAGACAAGGGCGACGAGAAGCAGCAGTAGGATCTGATCTTCTTGACGCACATGCCAAGCACCTTGCTGTCGCAGTACGATCCGATGTAGTGACAGTTCCCGACGTCACGCATAGCCGTAAGTTGCATTTCGTCCTCAGTGCACTTATAGATGGCCTGAATCAGCATTACGGCAACGCAATAGGCCGCATAAATAGCTGCGATAACTCCCAAGGCAGCACCAGCGGCGCCCAAGGCTTCTGCTGCAGGACCGGACATTGAAGATCCTGCACCACTTCCCGCTGCATTACCCCACAACTTCTTTGCAACCTCCTTAAAAAGATCCTGCAGACATTGCTTGATGTATAGCTTGATCGCGGTCTTGGCGTGCGCAATCAAAACGTCCATGCTCGGGAAGAAGAGGTCATGCCAGGACGAAATGTTCTCGATGAACGAAGAGAACACATTGAGATAGCCGGAAACGGCCCAAGAAGCCGCTCCGATCTGGCTCACCGAGCTCCAGGCTCCGTGCCCCAAAAGCTCGATGTACTCTGGATCAATGATCTCGCCGGTCAAATACTTGTTGAGCGGTTCCAACATGTGCTCGCCCGTCGACTTGCTCATGATCATGCCCAGATACGGCCCCATACCGATTGGGTTCTGATTCTCACAGCAGTCCGAAATGCCGCCGACCGCGATCTTGCATTTCGACGGATTGCCGGCAAAGACATTGCATTTGACGTCTTCCTGCTGTGTAAACGTACCGTCTTCGTTCGTGCCGGTACACTCCATGTCCTGCGCCATGTATTGCAAGGCATTCATGAGGGCCGAGATTTTGGCAAACGATTCACTTTCGGTTTCCGTGATCCCGACGCAGTCCTCACCCATGCAGGAGACGTCGCCTGAGCATGTGGTTTCCGTGACCTCCTCGGAGTCGTTGATGACGACATCCTTGCCGCAGTCATAGGTAGCTTCGTTCACATAGCACGTTCCCGACGCGCCCAATGCCCCCTCGGTACACTTTGACGATATGAACTGACACCCCTTCTCCTCTAGCTTTGAGCACTTGTCGAGCGAGCCGCCCTGGTTGTTCGGACATTGCAGATTGCCGTTGATGTCCGTCCAACAGTCCATCTGCCCCTTGTAAAAATCGTAATCGGCATTGACATTCACCTTCATGCAGAGGTTGCTGATCCCCGGCAATGGAGAAGGATTCAGGTGGTGAGGACAGACAAAGACGCCGTCGATCTGCGCACAGCCGTCGCTCCCGATGGTGGGCATGGAAATACAGGTATACGACCCTTTGGCAAACTTGTCGTTGATGGCGTAGACGTTCTGGACGCATTCGGGCGGCGTCCACGCGTCGTCAATAATGGCCTTCTTGGCATCGTAGTAGATGCGCATGCGCGCAAAAGCCTCGCCATAGCCGCCGATGGCATCACGCAGGTAAAAGCGTGCAATCCCGCCCTTACCCACGCTCTTGATCTGACTGGTGATGTTGATGGCACCAAGGCTTTGCTGAGTGTAGCGACAGGCGGATTCCGTACAGCCGAAGCCGTCTCCCTTGGGATCCCAAATCCAATGCGTGCCGAGTTCGCATGTCGTTCCCGGACGGCGATCATTGTTGTGATCGTTGTACGGGAACTTTCCCCAATTCGGACCTTCGTAGACCTTCTGCTCGCGATTGCGCGGTCCGATCCAGACCTGCATCTGGTCGTCATAGGCAGCGTAGTCGAGCTCGGCACGGGTAATGGCGTCCGGATTCGTGACGACGAAGAGAATTTCGTCGGTGTAGAGCTTGCAGGAGCCACCCGGCCAATAGTTGTCGCCAACCTTGCCAAGCCAGATGGTGGTGCATCCTTCCCCGCACGACTCGATGTTGTAGGGACCATCGTAGTGTCGAATGACGCCCGCGCGGTAGTCATGTGTGATCTGGCAGTTGCCGGAACGGTCAACCACCTGTTCGCATTGTTCGAGTTTCGTCTCGTGAACAATTTTCGATTTGTCAATGAGGAACTTGTCGGTCTTGCAGTCAGTGATGTCGTTCGTCTCGTACTGGTCGAGAATCTTCTCGGCCTCGATCATGATCTGATCCTTGGACCAGTCGGGCATGACCTGATTTGACCCGTCGATCATGATCTGATGAATCTGGCCTTCAAGCGTATTGGTATTGCCGAAGAGCTTTTCCTTGGCGGCATTGCCCTTCTCCACCCCCTCGTCGTCCGAGCCGTCAAACAGGCCCTTGAGTTCGGCAATGTCTTCAGGCGTCCATTGACGATTCAGGGAATCGGACTTGTTGGAGAGCTCGCCCGTACCAAAGGAGAGCGAGGTGCCGTCCTTCATGGGAATCTGGAGGTCGTTGCCGACCAGCTTCGGCGGGTTAGCCTTGAAGTTATTGGCCTCGCCCGTCGCAAAGGACTGTGCCTCACGGCCAATGGCCTTCATGTTGGTATCGGTTCCCATGGCCCATGTGGGCGCAAAGAGCATCGTTACCGAAACGGTTGTACAGACCGACTTTCGAAAGGCAGTAATGAGGGTATTGATTTGCATGACGATCGCAACTTGTATGACTTACTCGCCCGTAAGGGCTCCGCTTGACTTGAGCTGGCAACAGTCCTGCCAGCGCCAGATGATGTAGGTAGGATCCTCACCAATAGCAGGGAGGGTTCTCAGCAGTCCCCAGATCAGCGGAGACTCACCCAGCACATGCGAGTCATCCGTCTCCGGGATCGGATCAAACAGCGTGAACTGGTACATGTACTTGGGAAGGGTCGGATCCACGACGCCGCCGCACATGGCGTCGCTCCCGGCACTTCGTCGCACGAACCCGCGACGGTGAAAGACGGTGAGGAGACGCGCCGTCGCAAGCGACGTGCCGTTGATAATGTCCGGCCCCATCGTCTGGCCTGCGACCGGATATATGAGCCCCCAGGTACCGGCGCACCAGAAGAGCTCCTGAATCGGCATTCCGGCGAACGATGAGGAGATGGCATCCGGAATGCACGCCACGGCGGCAAGGTCAGTCGCAAGAAGCGCATTCTCCGGCATGGAGAAGTAGGCGAGCGTCGGGATGTTCCAAGTAGGATCGATTTCAGAGAGGAACATGACGTCAATGTCCACATAGCCTTCCGGGTTGCACGAGGCAGGCACGAACATGTCGAGAATCGCCATCACGGGAAAGGAGTAGTAGTGGTAGTGCCGGAAGGACGTTCCATGCTGACCAGTCTTGTCCGATCGCCCGTTGTCCCCGATGAACGTCTTTGTAAACGGAAAACGCACGCCGTTCAGTGCTTTCATGCAGCCCGGAATCGTCGGAAATTCGACCATGCGATAGGGCTCCCAGAACTGCGTCACGATCCCAGGATGGGGCACGCCCAAATCGTCGTCGCACAGACAGAAGCTTTGCTTTGCGGCACGCGAAGGAATGTTGTCCTTGCGATCCTTGCCGGAAATCGTGACGCCTGAGACACGGATGGGCTGCGTGCAGTCCCAGCAAATGTCCTTGATGAGCTTTGCGGAAAAAACCTCGCTTGACGTGCAGGGATCGCCTTTGTTGCCGTCCGAATCTGACTCTGATCCGCCGTCGGCGGCTTGAAGCGGTGAGGACGAAAGAAAAGCCGTCGCAATGAAGATCCACAGGGTGGCTTTCAAGTTGAACTTATTCGACAACGCAAACTCCTGTTTGAGGATCAACGACGCAAGGCGCGATCTCTTCCACAATGAACTTTCGGGTGTTGTTGTCCGCCGTAATGACGGTCGGCGTGACCTTGACTTCCCAACGCTGGACGATGTCGGGCATGAGTAGATAGACGGGTGCATCGAGCGTTTCCGTAATCTCTGTGTAGCTGTCCCATCCGCGAGTCGCATCAAATTCGGACGCAATCCAGACGACCTGTCCGATGGCCTTGTCCTTCTCAAAGCGCCGCTTGAGAAGCTTCGCCACTTCGACTTCCTCGGCTCTACGCGGATTGAAAATCACGATGGCATCGTTGAAGGGAAGATGATCAAGAGGGTTGACAAGGTCGCCCTTGCGATGAATGAAGGTGCCCTTGATGTCTCGAATGTCCTGAGAAACGATGAAGGTCGGATCAAGCACGCGCGAGACCGAGGTCTTCGCTGTCGGAAGCGACCAGAAGCGGCTCGACTGTTCGGTCCAGAAGTTGTCGATGGCCCGTTGCTTCGCTTTTTCCCAGTCGATGCCGAGCGCACGCTTTTGCATGACCTCGATGAAGTCGAGCTCATGAATCGGATACACGTAGCCTTTGTTCCCGAAGTCCCCCGTATGGCCGTTGGCAATGCGCTCGTTTAGCCAGCGGGCATTGTTGAGACCTTCGACCTTGGCGATCATCATCGGAACGGTGCGTCCGCGATAGTCTGCGGGCACCTCGTTCTTCCTCACCAAGGACGTGTTGTCATTGGCCTTGCACTCCTCGTCGCTCATGCCAGTCTTCTCGCGCACCTCGTCGATGAGCCTCACCTTGGGGCGGGCCATGCGCTTGTCGGAGACGCGGACCACGGTCGGAACAACCTTCACGTCATAAGCGCGAAAGAGCATCGGATCGATGATGATGTTCGGAATCGGATCGAATCGTGCGGCCAGATTGCGGATGCGCACGAGCCCGTCGACGAGATTGCTGTCTTTCGGAATGCCCCGCATCACGAGTTCCACGTTGTCTTTCCCGGAAGCGGATTCGAGAATGTCAAGGAGCGCATCGTCCCCAAGGCTGTAGGAGACGAAGATGTAGGTATCCCGAATCGTCGGATTCGCCGCTTCGGCCTGCGCGATTTCAGCGAGCTGCTGCTCCGTCATGTAGCCGAGCGTTTCAACCTCCTCCGCCTTGGGCTCAAGACGGCCCGCACGGGCGAGCTCTTCGACGAGCTCCACGGCCTCGGCCTGCGCCCATGCGTCGTGCGCATTCTCTTCGAGCCCGGAATCCTTCTTTTCAGCTTCGGCCATCAAAGCCTTGCCCTGCCGCGTAATCTCTTCAAGATCGAACTGCGCAGCGCTCGCACTTTCAATGCCCAAGAGCCTCGTGAACACCTTCTCCCATGTGCTTTCGCTCACGGGAATCGGAAGAGGAAACTCTCCCCCTTCGGTTGTTTCGGTTGACTTTTCAGTTTTCTGATTTAAACCGTCGTTGTTCGTCGGGGACACGGGAGAGGCCCCGGACGACTCGATCGAGCAACCGTCGCAGTTCGCCGGCACGTCGCTGAAGTAGCTGTCGACGCGAACGCCTTTGCCTTCTCGCACCAAAATGGCGGCAGCGTCACGCATGTCGGACGCATCAAAGCCCTTTTCGACACCGGCGAGCGACCCGTTGTAGGCTTCGGACTCGGGTGCGGCAGGGGCGTCAGCGGCGGGTTCATGATCCTCCCTCACATTGGTGAGGACAATGTTGACCACATTGCGGGGAACGATCTTCATCTCACCGTTCGTGTACTGCGTGACGATCTCTTGCTTCGTCTCATAAACCGTATTGCCGGCCTGATCCTTGTAGACGCGGCCCTCAGGCGAGAAGATGCGGGCAGAAATCTCCGGCGTCGTGCCGGGGATCGTGAAGTTCTTCGTGTGCTCGGGCCCATACTTGGCACGTCGTTCGGCCACTTCCTTTTCGCGCTCGGCCCACAAGTCGCGCTTGACGCGCTCGGGCACCTTCCCGCCACGCTTTCTGCGCTCCTCTTCGTCCTTGAGGAAGCTCTTGGCCATCTCTCGGCCCAACTGAATGCTCAAGTCCTGAAGGTACGTCACGGGCGTACCTTCCTGGCTCATGCGCACCACTTCGTTCCCAAAGAGCGGCTGGAAATTCAATTTCGGCACGCCCTTTTCAGACGCCTTCATGTGATTTGCGCCCGGCACGAGCGGACTCGGCGTCTTGGCCTCTTCGGCATTGGCCGAAGAACCCCAGATGCACATGAGCACGGCACCAGCGATGGGTGCCAGTCTAGAAAATGCCATACGCCTTTCCTCGAATTTGTTCCGAACGGACGGGACCGAAATAACGAGAGTCAAAGCTCTTCTCGGAGAGCCCCATCATCCAATACTCGTCGTCGCCCAGGGGGCGGCTACCCGTAAAGTGCTCGCGCACAAAGACAGGATCCTGTCCCTGCAGGTGCCAGAAACCCTTGCCGACCTTTTGACCATTGACCGTAATGTCGAAGTCGGCATTGATCTCCACAAAGTCTCCGGGCATCCCCGCCACACGCTTGACCATCTCGCGTCCGTCCTCATAGACAGGTTCCGCGTTCTTCACGGCAAAGACATACGACGCCCCCTTCTCAACCACACGGTTCTTGATGTCCACAAGGAACACGCGATCCGTCATCGAGAGGGTTCCCTGGGGATCAATTCCGATTCGATAGCGGGTCTGAAAGAGAACGCCCAACGTCACCGCGATGGCCAGCAGTGCACCGCTTTTGAGCCAGAATTCACTGTTGGGAAGCTTGAACGTCATGGCGTCTTCTGCTGGGCGTTCTGAGCTTTCTGCATCTGCTCAAGAACATCGGCGAACTGATTGAGCACGTCGAGCGTCTTTTGCAGATCCTCTTCGCTCTGAGGAGGCTTTGCCAGATCAGCAAGTTCTTCCGGCGTCACGTCGATCTTGATGGCCGGACGGTCGCTCTGATGCTCGCCCGCCTTCTTAATGTCGAGCTTCGGCACGGGAACGGGCTTGAGGGCAGTCTCCGGCATCGGCGGCATGGTCTTGATGATGCGATCCACAAAGACCTGCGTATCAATCTCCACGCCTTCGGGCATTGCACGCACGGCACGCTTGTCGATGATCACGGCCCCCGCGTCCGCCAGATCGGCCATGGCGTTGTCAACCAGCTTGCGAAGCGTGGCGATGTCGTTCATGCCGTTGGGCAACTGTTCGCCCAGCCGCACCATGGCATCGTTGGCATCAAGCACAAGCACTCTCGGCATGGGTTCGTGCGTTTGCTGCGAAGCAAGAGGAATCCCGAGAATGTGGGGCGCAAACTTGCCGATCACGGCGCACGTGCCGACTGCAAGCGCCGTGCTTGCGACGACGGAAAGCCAAAACCGATCGGAACTTTTCTGTTCTCTGTACATTTCAAAGGGTTGGATGAGGTTGTTAATGATCCCAACATTCTCAAACAGCCCCAATTTCCGACCAGGAAGCATTCGAAAAGATGGCGTCCAAGCTCTCTTCTCCCCATCGCAGAAAAGGATTCGTCCTCGAATGCCGATCATCGAAGCTCCGCCTTGGTGAGAAAATGCCCTCAACTTTTTGGGATGCGGCATTTTGGGGGCTTTTGCCCCCTGCCCTGTCCCTCTCCCCATTGGAGTTCTCAGCACATGCAACGATTGCTTCTTGCCGGCCTCTGCGCTCTGGCCGCCCTGCCCGCCCTGCCCGCCCTCGCCCTAGAGAAGAAGGTGCCCAACAACTGGGCCATTCTCGAAAGCAGCACCGACGGCATTGTCTTTCTCAATCTCTCCGACATTCGCAACGGCGCATTCGGCTTTGTGAAGCGGAGCAACGTGCTCGAAGTCTTTCCCAAGATCTCCGGAAAAATGCAGTACCGCTACAGCTCGGTCAACGTCGACTGCAATCAGAAGCGCCTGCGGTACGACTATCTGCGGGAACATTACGAAGAGGCCATGAACCTTGCTCGCGATAAAAAGGGCTTCGTCAAAGTCGAACACGGCTCCGTTGACGAAAAGGTCTATGACGCCGTCTGCAAGGGCGAATATGACAAGGCCACCGTGAGAAGCGACAACTTCGACATCGAAACGCTCGTCGTCTGGTCCCAGAGCCTCCTCTACCGCGCCAACCTTTGAAGTACAAAAACGCCCGGCCTTCTTGGAAGAACCGGGCGTTTGTTTGCTTGAGAGCGAGCTCAATTCAAGTTCAATCGGATCCTGGCCGCGCCGACGCGGTCATTCTTAAGCGTGACGCGGTAAAAGCCACGCGCCTCCTCTGCCGTGGGCTCAATCAAGCACTCGCAATCCTTCAAGGACCACCCTTCATAGCCGTGGCACTTCGCCAGAGCAGCAAGCTCTTCCGTTGCCAGGTCGGTGACGACCGCGTAGGCAATGTCCTCAATGACAAAGCCCGAGTAGGCAGACCGCTCACCGAACGTATTCTGGAATTGATCCTCCAGTGGTCCCATGAGACATTCGAGAATGTTGAAGGGACGCATCTCGGGACAACGGGACATCTGCCAGAAGCCGCGTCTGATGAGGCGCTTCATGTCGTCCGTCTCGTCCTCATAGCCCGCGAGAACCTTTCTGGAAGAGTCCATGATGGCCGCTTGGAAAAAGGCGTCACGATTCCCCTCCGGGAAGGAGGCCGGCACGGTTTCAAAGGGCGTTGTTTCCTCACCAAGCGCGATGGGGCGTTCAATGCCCACCTTGATCGGGAGTTCCAGACGGCATCGGTAGACCATACCCTCTTCCTTTCGTTCCCCCTCTTCGACTTCTTCAAAAGACACCACGACATCCTGAAGGACGCTCGGGAGTTGAGCGCGTTCGTCCTCCATGAAGCATTGCATCAGACGATCGAGAAGCCCGAGCGGGAGACGTGAACGAAAGAGTGCCGTATAGGACCACATCCCGCAGGGATAGTCGGACGGCCTTCCTGTCACCTCGGGAACGAGCGCATAAGCACTCAACTCGGACTCCTTGAAAGCAACGACAAAGTTCGTGGGGATCAAAGATTCGATGAGATCCCGCATCCACTCGACCGAGTGCATCCAGGCCGGATAGGCATCTTCACAGCCTGCGCCCGTCTGAGTGCTGTATTCATCAGTCCCGCCTGCAATGAAGGGAAGACGATGCGCCTGCCAGAAGCTACGCACCTCTTCGTCGGTCAGCGTGCCGTCCTCAAAGGACGCCAGAAGTACATCCACCTCGTCATTGAAGGCTTCGCGCAGGCGTTGCCGACAACTTTCGGTCTCGTCTTCCCTCGATAGAGCCGATGGCGGCAGATGCGCCTCAACATAGGACATCAGCAAGTCACGCATCTCATCCGACACTTCGCGGCAGGCCAACAGCTGGTGCTTGACTTCCTCCCCGTCCTAAAGGGCGGGGATTCCTTGAACCACGCGGTCTCGTG
>ERZ791810.1817-NODE-1817-length-13029-cov-4.081933_pt1 | contig 13029 bp, 8 predicted proteins | sample MGYA00510304_ERZ791810 | MGnify/ENA primary metagenome ERZ791810 (study PRJEB30046, sample SAMN00791967) | human gut metagenome | study: EMG produced TPA metagenomics assembly of the A metagenome-wide association study of gut microbiota in type 2... | reverse complement strand
GCCATGACACCAGAGACTATATACTTCTGGCATACCAAGTAGAAGACGATGATGGGGATGATGGCCAGCACCAGGCAGGCCATCATGGCGCCCATATCCACGGAACCGTAGCCGCCCTTGAGGTATTGCACGGCGACCGAGACGGTCTTGTACTTGCCGAGGTCGAGCGTCAGGTACGGCAGCAGGTAGTCGTTCCAGATCCACATGGCTTCGAGGATGGCCACCGAGACGATCGACGGCTTCATAATCGGCACCACGATCTGGAAGAAGATGCGCGGCACTGACGCGCCGTCGATCATGGCGGACTCCTCAAGCTCCTGCGGGATGCCCTTGATCACGCCAGTGAAGATGAACACGGCCAGACCGGCACCGAAACCGAGGTACACGATGCACAGGCCCCACGGGGTATTGAGCTTCAGCATGTCGGCGATCTTGGAGAGGGTGAACATCACCATCTGGAACGGCACGATCATATTGAACAGGAACAGGGTGTAGAGCAGCTTCGCGGCCCAGTTGTTCACGCGCACGATCCACCATGCGCACATCGAGGTGCACACCAGAATCAGCGCCACCGAGCCGACGGTGATAAGCAGCGTCCAGCCGAAGGAAGCGAAGAACTGCGTGGTCTCGATGCCGCGCACATAGTTCTCAAGTCCTACAAACGCTTTGCCGGCAGGCAGGGAGAACGCGTTCTTGGAGATGTACGCCTTCTGCTTGAAGGAGTTGATCAGCACCAGGACGATCGGGAAAATCCAGAACAGGGAGACAACGGCAAACAGCACGGTCCATAATGCGCCATGCTTCACAGGCTTGTTCTCGTTCATCAGGCTGCCACCTCCTTGCTCGTGGTGAGCTTGTTCTGAATCAGGGCGATGACCGCGACCAGGATGAAGAACAGCACGGCCTTCGCCTGGCCGACGCCTTCCCAGCCCATACGGCCGTAGAAGGTGCGGGTGATGTTCAGCGCCAGACCTTCAGACATGTTGCTCGGCGCACCGTTGGTCAATGCGAGGTTCTGATCGTAGAGCTTGAAACCGTTGGTCACGGTCAGGAAGGAGCACACGGTGATGGACGGCATCATCAGCGGGATGATGATGCGGAACATGGTCTGCCGTCCGTTGGCGCCGTCCACGGCCGCGGCCTCCAGCACATCGGTGGGCAGGGCTTGCAGGCCGGCGATGTAGATAATCATCATGTAGCCGATCTGCTGCCAGCACACCAGGATGACCAAGCCCCAGAACCCGTAGGACGCCTTATAGGTCAGGGCGCGGCCCCAGTGGGCCAGCACGCCGTTCAGGAGCAGCAGCCAGATGTAGCCCAGGATGATGCCGCCGATAAGGTTCGGCATGAAGAATACCGAGCGGAACAGCGTGGAGCCCTTGATCGCCTTGGTCAGCATGTAAGCGATGGTGAAGGCGATCACGTTGATCACGATGGTGGTCACGATGGTGAACGCGGTGGAGAAGCCGAGCGCGTGCAGGAATTCCTTGTCCTTCAGCGCTTTGCCATAGTTCTTAAGCCCCACCCATTCACCGTCGGTAACGGTGGTGAATTCGCAGAAGCTTAAGTAGACGCCCATGATGAAGGGCACCAGGAACCCGATGATGAATGCGGCGAATGTGGGGAGCGCGAACAGCGCCCACCACCTGCGTATCGCCTTGCCCGCCATGCTGATCATGACTTTTCCTCCTCCTTGAGTCCGCTGCGTTGCGACACTACATCGTGCGCCGGCTGCGGAGTTCAACTCAATGCGAGCTTGCCGATCGAGAACCGCATGCACGGCCTGTCCTCGTTCAAGCCTATGTTCATAGTAAACGTCGAATCATTATATGTCAAACGTTGTCATTTTCAGCGTTTCAAGCTCGAGCATACTCCGGCTCCAACAATCTTCTTTCAACTAAGATAATGGCTATATAAAGCCAATCTAACGCCGTCATAGCTACTTTGCAAACGTTTGTAATACAATCGTTGTCATCGCCGCAAATCAATCAATCAGCATGTACACTGGAGTCAGTTGTGCATGTGTATTGCGATTTTCCATTCAACGCAAAGGGGGCTGCAATGGCTACGAGCATTCAGGATGTCGCCCGCGAGGCCGGCGTCTCCATCTCCACCGTCTCACGTTCCTTCACCAGACCGGATCTGGTGTCGGCCAAGACCCGCGAGCGCGTGCTCGCCATCGCCGACAAACTCAATTTCTCACTCTCCCGCTCGGCTGCAGCCCTGAAATCCGGCCGCTCCCTGCGCATCGCAGTACTGATGAGCGGCCATATCCGCCTGTGGTTCACCGCCTCGGTCATCGAGGGACTCAACGAGGTGCTGCACACGCAGGGCTACGATATTTCGGTATTCCAGATTTCCAGCATCGAGGAGCGCAAGGAATTCTTCGAGATGTTGCCGGTACGCCGTAACGCCGATGCCGTGATTGTGGCGTCTTTCGATATCGACAACAACGAAATCGCGCAACTGGCTTCGGTCGGCGTGCCGATCGTCGGCATCAATTCAGTCGAGCCCGAAGCCCGCGGCTTTACCGCCGCCGTCAATATCGACGATGTGCAGGGCTCCACGCTGGCCGCTCGCCATCTTATCAATCTCGGACATCGCCGCATCACCTATATCAGCACCAATCGCGAGGTGTCGCTGAGCTTCTCCGTGCAAAGCCGATTCGACTCATTCACCACCTGCTGCCGCAGGGAAGGCATCGAGCCGCAGGTCATCGTCTGCAAGGTCGATGACGATGGACGTTATGAAATCAGCGACGTAGTCAACCAACTCATGAGCCAAGACGAGATGCCCACCGCCATCGCATGCCAGGAGGATGGCATTGCTTTGCCGCTTATGTTCCAGCTGGAGCGCAATGGATTCTCCGTGCCCGGCGACGTCTCGTTGATCGGCTACGACGATAGTTTCTACACCGGCGATATCGGCCTGACCACCATCCGCCAAGATCCGGTGGAAATGGCCCGCGTGGCAGCCCGCATGACGCTCGATCTCATTGACGAAAAGCCGATTGAGCAACCCTACATCGTGTTCCCGGCCCAGCTGAAGGTCCGCTCCTCCACCTCCCGCGTTAAGTAGGCTCACACAACAAAGCCCACCATAGAAAAAGTGTGAGGCAACCGCACAATAACGCTCAATCGCACATTGTGGGAAATGGCGAAAAATCGCCAATCTATGGACACACAGTGTGTGATTGAGCGGGTGCGTGCCTCACACTTTTTTGCGGCGGACGATTTTGTGCGAGACTCAGCAATACAAAGCGGCGCCCCCGGAGAAGGAAATGGCAGGGGCGCCGCGGATTGTTACTTATCGGCTATGGGACTCTATGAGACTCAGTGCGAAGCCTCGTATTCGGAAGCCCAACCGTCCACGAAGGCGGTCTTGACGGCATCCCACTTGCCGGTGCCCTGCGCGTACTCGAGCAGTGCCTGGCCGACCTTGTTCTTCCACTCTTCGGACGGCATCATGGTGAAGTTCCAAGAAACCTGGGTCTTGCCGGACTTCTGATCCTCAACAGCGGCTTCAGTCAGCGGGTTGTCAAACTTGACATCATCGAAGGTCTTGAACGGGGTGGTGAAGCCCATGTCCTGAGAGATGGCCTTCTTGCCGGTGTCGGAGGTGATCACCCAGGAGAGGAAGTCCTCGGTGGCCTTCTTGTCGGCGTCGGAGGCCTTGTCGTTGATGCACCAGTAGTTCTCGGAACCAGTGGCCAAGCCCTGCTTCTCTTCACCCTTGACACCGGTGTAGATTGGCATCATGCCCACGGATTCGGCCTTCATGCCGGCCTTCTGCAGGTCGGTCCAAGCCCAGGTGCCGTTCTGATAGAAGGCAGCCTCGCCGAGCGCGAACTCGGAGTTCGCATCATCGCCGGTCTTGGCGCTCAGCTGGGTGGGGTCGGTGGTGGAGTCGGTGATGTACAGGTCGAAGATCTTCTTGTAGTTCGGCAGATAAGTGCCCTTGATGGTGGCCGGCTGCTCGGTGACGTTGTCGTCCTTGAACTCATAGTAGAGCGGCAGGTTGGCCAGATGGGTCTTGAATCGCCAGTCGGAGCTGGAGTCGAAGCCGGCGGAGGTGAACGCGCCCTTGATGCCAAGCTCGTCCTTGCGGGACTGCATGTCGTCAGCCACGGCCTTCAGGGTGTCGAAGTTGTCGATTTCGTCCATGGACGTGGCTTTGGCACCATCCAGCGCGAAGTATTTGTTAAGGATGTCCTTGTTGTAGATCAGGCCGTAGGTTTCCATCACGTACGGCACACCGACCACCTTGTCGCCGTCTTTCAGGGCCACGTCCTGGTTGGTGAGTTCCTTATACACATCCGTGTTGGACATGTCGGCGGTGTACTTCTTCCAGTTCTGGTAGCCGACCGGGCCGTTCACCTGGAACAGGGTCGGGGCCTCGGTCTTGGCAATCTCGGACTTCAGGGTCTGCTCGTAGGTGCCGGAGGCCGCGGTCTGGACCTTGACATCAACGCCCTTCTCCTTGGTGTACTCCTTGGCCAGAGCGGCCCACTGATCAGCCGCTTCCGGCTTGAAGTTCAGGTAGTAGACCTTGCCCTTGGCGTCATCGCCGGAGGTCGAGCTTCCGCAGGCCGCCAAAGTGCCGAGGGACATTGCAGCGATGGCCGCCACTGCGACCGCTGACTTCACTGTACGATTCATCATCGAACCTTTCTCTTTCATCGTCGACCCGGCCATCCCCGGTCAGGACAGGTACGCTAACACGCACCTTTATGACTATCGACATGCACTATTGTGCAACGGTTTGCTTCTTTTTGCAAACGATAGCAATATCGGCGCGTCATAAATCATCATTTTCAGGCCATTGTCAACAAATCTCCCATTAATTCGGTCATTTTTTCCTCATTATCGCAATGCAAGCGTTCGCAATTATGAGAGCGCTAACATATCTTTCATGGCAATCGATTGTCACTTATGCCCATCAAAAAAAAACAACACGGCGACGCTATCGTTTGCAAATCATTTATCGACATACCGCAATTCCCACCACAAACAATAAAGGCCCGCCCGCAGCAGCGGGCAGGCCAGCGTAATCACAGCGCAACCGGGGCTAGGCGTTCCACCGTTCGATGACGTTATCTCCCTTATAGACGCCGAGCACCGAGTAGTGCGCCGTATCCAAACGCAGCAACCGCGCGAAATGCGGGTCCACGCCCAGCCATTGCGAGGTGAGGATGCGCAGGATGTGCGCATGAGCCACCAACAGCACATTATGGCCGTCTTTCAGCAGCGGCGTAATCTCATCGATGGCGCTCTTGGCGCGTACCGCTGCTTCTTCCAGCGTCTCGCCAGGCCCGGCATGGACCGGCACCTGCTCGCCCGAAGGTAAGGTCTCGACCCAATCGCCCTCCAGCGTGGGCGTCAGCGAGCGCGGCCCGTCACGCCACACATCCCATTCAAAACCGCTGGCCTCACTCACCTGCTGGCGCGTACGCCCCTCGGCTCGGCCATAATCCCATTCAGCGATGCCGTCCAACACACCGTGGTCCGCAAAACCGGCCAGTTCAGCGGTTTGGCACGCCCGCTTCAGCGGACTGGAAAACACACAGCCCTGACTGAATCCTTCGGGGAAAGCTTCGCGCAGGCGCCTTCCGGCATCCGCTGCCTGCTGCTCGCCGACCGCGGTCAACGGGATGTTCGTGCGCCCGGTATGCTGCCCGGATTCGCTCCACACGGTCTGGCCGTGGCGCAGCAACACCAAAAATCCGTTGCCGCCACGAGAGTTCTCGACGGCAACGGTGCCGTTCACGTTCTGTTCGCTCATGCCTCCACTCTAGTCTGCGCTCGTTCATGACTCCACCATTAACGCCCATCTTTTGCGCTGAGATGATTGAGATGCTATTAGACTGAGAGTCATGAGCGACGAAACGAACACCGACTTCCCCTCCAGCGCCGACCGTGCGGTCGACAGCCTGCACCGCATCGACGAGAAGGTCAACAGGCTGCGCGAGGACCGGCTCAACGACCCTGATTCTCTGGGCGACAAGCTCATCAAGTCGGCAGTCCCAGCGCTGGCAGGCTTGGTTGCCGGCAAAGCATTCCAGATGATATGGGACAAGGGCACGAGCAAACGCAATCTGCGCAAGGGACTGTCGGCAGACGCGCCGCAAAGTCTGGCAATGAGTCTGGCATTCGCCGCCGTTTCGGCCGCACTCGGCGCAGTGGTTTCGCAGCTGTCGGATCGGGGCTCCAAGGCGTTCGTCGACCACCGCCATCGCAAGCCCAGCCGCTAATCCCCCGGTTGGATGATGGTTTCTGTTGGCTGACTGATGACTCATCGCTGGAATTTCGTCAAGGAACCATCAGTCAATCGACAGGAACCATCAGTCCAGCACAGTTCCGCCACACAATATCGGCATTTCACTGTGAGGTAATCCACCGTGGCGTCCGGCGTCTGCCGTGCGACAATAAAGCCATGGTTACCAACGCAACAATCGAGGCTCTTCTGGGCCGCCGCTCCATCCGTAAGTTCAAGGACGAGGCCATCGACGACGATACCCGCGCCACGCTCGAAACCGTCGCCCAACATGCCGCGTCCAGCCAGTTCCTTAACGACTGGTCCGCCATCCGCATCACCGATCCGGCCATCAAAGCCAAGCTCGCCGAATTCGGCCATCAGCCGTATATCGCCACCGCGCCGTTGCTGTACGTGTTCGTCATCGACGAGCACCGCAACGCACGCATCGCCGAACGCAAGGGTATCGATCCCGCTTCCGACGAATTCCATCTCAAGTACAGCTATCGCTTCACCCAAGCTCAGAACGACGCAGTGCTGGCCCTGCACGCCATGGAGACCGCCGCCTATTCGCTGGGACTGGGCTGCGTGATTCTCGGCTCTCTGCTCAACAACATCCCCGGCCTTATCGACGTGCTGAATCTGCCGGAATACACGTATCCGGTGCTGGGTCTGGCCATCGGCAAGCCCGATCAGAACCCGACCGTCAAGCCGCGCATGCCGCGCACGATGCAGTTCTTCGAGAACACCTACCCGGCTGACGCCGATGGCGTACTCGACCAGCTGCCCGCCTTCGACGAGGAAGTTCACCGGTACTACGATCTGCGCCAAGCCGACCGTCCGGTGGACGCTTTCAGCGATCAGGTCGCCACGATCAGTCGGCAGGATGTCAGCCATCAGACACTGCTCGACAAGGCCGCCGCTCAGGGCTTCCGTCTGGATCAGTGAGACCAGAACCAACGAGATAGCCTCGGATAGGCTCGTCACTGAGTCGTCTCGGTCTCAGCACTGCGACGACTCAGTTCCAACACCTCAACATTTCATCACCGGATACCGGCAAAATTGCACAACCATCCCGCCGGTGCCGCACCATCAACAAACGTTCACATATCAGTCCCATTATGCGGACAACCAACGGCCAGTTTTGCAAGAAAACCCGCCAAACCAGCAGTATTCGCACCAGTGGTGGGAATAGACTGCATGTGGCCGCAATGATTACGAACCGGAAAAGAGGGACTGGATGCGGACGGTTTGGCAAGTCTTTCTACGCGATTGCAGACGTATCTTACGCAATCCCGTTGCCGTTGTGGTGACGCTCGGCGTAGCAATGCTGCCCTCGCTGTACGCATGGTTCAACATTCTCGCCAACTGGGATCCCTATTCAGCCACCGGCAATCTGCAAGTGGCCGTAGCCAATGAAGACCAAGGCACCACCAACGATCTGGTCGGCCATCTCGATGCGGGCCGGCAGGTCGTCAAGAAACTCAAGCAGAACGACGAACTCGGCTGGCGCTTCGTAGACAATGAGGAACAGGCCGTCCACGGCGTGGAGACCGGCGGATACTATGCAGCCATCGTGCTGCCCAAGGATTTCAGCACCAGCCTGGTCGAATCGGTGACCGGGACCTCCAAACAGCCAAAAATCAAGTATTACGTCAACGAGAAGAAGAACGCGATCGCGCCGAAAATCACCGACACCGGTGCCACCACCATCGACGAGCAGATCAACTCCGCCTTCGTCACCACGGTAGCCACCACCGTTGCCTCGGCCGTTTCCGAAGCGGGAGGCGATCTCGACCAAGCCACCGGCAAAGTCCAGCACGATACGATCAATGATCTCAATACGGTGATGTCCACGCTGAACACCGTTCAGGATTCACTCACCGACTTACAGGACACGCTGGCCCAATCAGACACGATTCTCGCCGACGCCAAACAGACCACCGCCTCACTCAAGCAGACCGTCGCGGCCGCGCAGAAGGCCTCCCGCCAGTCCGGCACACTGTTGACGGAAACACAGGCCGGGTCACAAGCCTTCTCCACCACACTGGTCGGCGCACTCGACACCAGTTCAGCACAACTCTCCGGACTGGCCGTTCACGTCAACAACGCCGCCGGCAGCATCACCGGCTCCTTCAACAGCGCGCAGAACTCCGTCGACACCATCACCAACACACTTTCGGCCCCACTGAATGCCACCCAAACGTCAATCAGCGATCTGAAAGACGCGCTGACCAAAGCCGGCATCGGCAAAGACACCACCGACCCAGTCGGCCAGAACATCTGGAAACAAATCGATGCGCTCGACTCATTGATCAGCAAACAGCAGACACAGCTCAACACCTTCCATACCGACACCACACAGTTCATCAACTCCGGTAAAGACGCCACCACGAATCTTTCCGGAGCCATGACCAACACCACCACCGGCGGCATCGCGGCGCTGAATACCGCGCGCGGCTCGCTGACCGGCACCGTAATGCCGTCGCTCACCTCATCATTGAACAGTTTCGCCGCCCTGAATGGCACACTGGATGGCACGTTGACTTCGTTATCCGGCACCTTGGATCAGGCCGACGGACTGTTCGACCAGCTTGTCGATACCCTGAACCAAACAAAAACCACCATCAGCAGCACGCAGGATTCGCTGCGCCAGGTGGCCAGCGATGTCGCCACCGTACGCACCGATATCGCCACGCTCGATAGTTCCGCCGCTTACCAGAAAATCCGGGATACGCTGCATCTGGATGACAAGGGATTCGGCGACTTCATGGGCAATCCCGTCACCCTGACCACGAAAGTCGTGTATGCCACCGACAATTACGGGTCCGCAGTCACCCCGTTCTACACGAATCTGGCACTGTGGGTAGGCGGTTTCGTGCTAATCGCCATCTACAAGCTTGAGGTCGACCGCGAGGGCATTCGCCGTATCACCGCTACGCAAGCATATCTTGGCCGCTGGCTGCTGCTGGTCACCATCGGATTCCTGCAAGCCGTCATCGCCACCATCGGCGATCTGGTGCTTGGCATCCAATGCGAGCATCCGCTGCTGTTCATCTTGGCCGGGATCTTCTGTTCGTTCGTATACATCAACATTATTTACGCACTGGCCGTGGCGTTCCGCCATATCGGCAAAGCCATCGCCGTAATTCTGGTCATTGTGCAGATACCCGGCGCCTCCGGCCTGTATCCGATTGAAATGATGCCGAACTTCTTCCGCGAACTGCACCCGTGGCTGCCCTTTACCTACGGCATCAACGCGATGCGCGGCCCGATTGCCGGCCTGTACGCGAACCATTACTGGCTCGACATGCTGCACCTGTTCTGGTATCTGCCGGCGGCACTCTTCGTGGGACTTGTCATACGCCGGTATGCGATGAACCTGAACGCGCTGTTCGACCGTCGTTTGGGAGATACCGACCTGATGATCACCGAGCACAACAGCATGGTGAACGAACAGGTGAGCTTGAACTCCGTATTCCGCACGGTGTCCGACAGCAAGGAACTGCGCGATATCATCGCCCATCGCGCGCACCGGTTCTTCGCACGGTATCCAAAGATGATCGTTGCCGGTCTGACATTGCTGACCGTACTCCCGTTCGTATTCCTGGTACTGCTGTTCGTCACCCAAGAGAAAATCGCCATGCTGACCTCCTGGATTCTGTCGATTATTCTTATCGACGCCTATCTCATTGTGGTTGAATACGCACGCGAAACCTACGCCATGCAGCTTGGCGTCAGTGCCATGAGTGCCGACGAGTTCCGCAATGTGATGCTCAACGGATATGTGTGGCGGCGTTTCCACGGCCACGGACGTCACGAAGCGGCGATGGGCAGCAATCCGGATATCGGCGAAACCACTGAACGACTCACACTGTTCGGCGATCAGGCCGCCGAGCCGACTGCGCACACCGCACAGTCCGGTCAGTCTGGGCAGTCTGGGCAGTCTGGGCAGTCTGGGCAAGGAGGCGCACGATGAAGCTTATCTGGAAAATATTCGTACGTGACGTGCGCCAAGCCACCCGCAATGTGATCGCCGTAATCGTGGCTATGGGATTGGTGATTGTGCCGGCACTGTACGCCTGGTACAACATCGCCGCCAGCTGGGACCCGTACGGCAACACCAAGGCCTTGAAGGTCGCCGTGGCAAACGTGGATAAGGGCTATAAGTCCGGTCTGATGCCGATCACCATCAACGTCGGCGAAACCGTGACCAGTACGCTCAGGGCCAATCATGACCTTGACTGGCAGTTTGTGGATCGTGCTAAGGCCATCGATGGCGTGAACTCAGGCGAATACTATGCCGCGCTGATTATTCCAAAGAGCTTCAGCTCCGATATGATGACGCTGTTTTCACCGAAGATCAAGCACGCCAAGCTCGAATACTATCTCAATGAGAAAATCAATCCGATCGCTCCGCATATCACCGACCAGGGTGCTACCACCGTGGCCACGACCATCGACCAGACATTTGTGAAGACCTTGGCGAGCGTGGCGCTGGATTTGGTTTCCAACGTGGCCGATTACGCGCAAAGCCCGCAAATGGAGCAGTACGTCAACAACGCCTCCAGTCATATTGCCACCATGTCGTCTCGTTTGACCGGCACTGCGTCGCAGATGGATTCCTATGCCAATCTGCTCGGGGCCGCCAACAGCATCATTGATTCCACCGATAAGCTGCTGGGATCAACAGGCTCAGCTGCGGCCACAACCAAAAAGGCGTTGAAACAGACCCGCAACGGCGTCTCCAGCCTCGACAAGGCATTGTCCGGAGCCACCGATGGCGTCGGTACGGCATTGCAGCAGGCCGGTTCATCCTACGACACCATTGCCAAGCAAATCGATGCCGCTTTTGCCGATGTGGGCTCACAATCCTCACAGATATCAAACAAGCTAACCGATATGCAATTCAAAGTGGAGGCTCAGGCCGACAGCTTTGGAAAGTATGCCGCCGCTTTACGAGATCTCGCCAAACAAGCGGCTTCACTGCCCGTGGGCGGAGATACCGTTGCCGCTCAACTGAACGCGGCTGCAGACCAAGCCACAAAGGCGCAGCAGAGCATGCAGCAAGCCGCCACCGCGTTGGGCGATGCGGCCACGCACATAGCAAACGGTACTGCCGATGCCGATACAGCGCGTCGAGATCTGAAATCACAAATCGCTGCCGCCAAACAATCGATTACTCAGGCTTCAGACACGTACAAGAGCACGCTGAAACCGCAACTGAACAATCTGACCTCGTCCATGGACGAAGTGGCCACGCAGGCAAGTTCCGTAATCGACGGGCTTGCATCGACCGTCAGCAGCGTGTCAGGTCTTTCTGGCGGCGTTTCAGACAGCCTGACGGACATCCAGTCGGCCTTGACTGACGCAGCTAGCGCTTTGACCCGTTCGGCGAAGAAACTCGACAACTTGTCTTCCCAACTCGCCTCTATCACCAATGGCGGCACCATCGACCTGTCTGTGATTTCCTCTGCGAAACCCGATGTCATTGCTTCCATGCTGGCGGCACCCGTAGCGGTCGACCGCATCGCGCTCTATCCCGTTGCCAACTATGGTTCCGCGATGGCTCCGTTCTACACGATTTTGTCTATTTGGGTCGGTGCGATCATTCTGGTCGCCATGTTGAAAGTATCGATTTCCGACCATGAGAAGGCTCGTATCTTAGGGTTGGGCAATGATCTGCCGCTCGGTTCGGAAGTGGGTCTTCGCGAGGCCATGATTGCCGGGCGGATTGCCGGACCGGCCGCCGCGTTGGATGTGCTGAAGAAGCCGCGTGCCGAGGCTCCCGGCAATGCGCGGCAGTTCGGTTTACGCTTGCACCACGAATATTTCGGCCGATACATGATTTTCGGTTTCCTTGCTTTGCTGCAAGGTACGCTGGTGTGCCTGGGCGATATGTTCTATCTCGGCGTGCAGTGTGAGCATCCGATTCAGTTCTTGATGGTCGGGTGGTTGTCTGCACTGGTGTTCTCGAATATTGTGTATACGCTGACCCTGTCGTTCGGTGATATCGGCAAAGCCATTGCCGTAGTACTGCTGGTTATGCAGGTAGCCGGTTCCGGCGGCACATTCCCCATTGAAACACTGCCGACGTTCTTCCAGGTCGTTTCTAAATGGCTACTGTTCCCCTATGCGGTGGATGCGATGCATTCGGCCATGGCAGGCTCATTCGGCATGGAATACTGGGTTTCCATGGGCAAACTGGCACTGTTCCTTGTCCCCTCATTGCTGTTGGGACTTATGTTGCGCAAGCCGGTAATTCGCTTCAACGATTGGGTTATCCGCAACCTTGAAAACACCAAGGTGATGTAAGTGTTGGACGAAGTGTGTCCGAGCGCCCTGAACGCTTAGCAGCCTACGACCTGACGTGTTTGGACCGTAACCTGTCTCAGACACGGCGTTGGCGAGGTCTGTGGAGCTTCTGACGCTAACGTCTACGTGGCTTGTAGCCCTTTTTACGACTGTGTGGCTTGAGTTGCTGGTTCAGCGGTACATGCCGGTAACTGGATTGCGGATCGCGATGCGTGAGATGCCAGCATCCGCAAAATTCGCAACGGTACACCCATAGCTCAACTCCGCGCTCGATTAGGCTTTGATCAGCGGCACGCTGAACCTGCGCCTTATCGTGATACATGATTTTATTCGACGTAGCGCAACGTTTAGGGGTGAAGTAATGCATAGCAGAAGCCAGTGTAGAGCGACCCCATAACCAAGCCAGTTTGGCGGGTTCTAGTGATCGTTGCAACACCTGACCTACCGCAAGGAGGGTCAGGT
>ERZ791810.1814-NODE-1814-length-13065-cov-3.355035_pt1 | contig 13065 bp, 13 predicted proteins | sample MGYA00510304_ERZ791810 | MGnify/ENA primary metagenome ERZ791810 (study PRJEB30046, sample SAMN00791967) | human gut metagenome | study: EMG produced TPA metagenomics assembly of the A metagenome-wide association study of gut microbiota in type 2... | reverse complement strand
ATCTCCATGCCGACTCTTCTCTGCGGGTCCAGCTTCTCCAGTTTTTCTTTTGGAAGGACACCCTCCTGCTTTCCTACCCGGTGTCCCAGCCCGTTATACTGGTATCTTGCCTGTTTGCCTGCCGCATCCACCGCTTCTTCCAGACGGTTCATTGCTCCATAGACATACTGCTTCTTCCATGCCCCGTTTTCAAGAATAGCGGTTAAGTTTCCTCTCTTATCATAACCGTACTCTTTGCGGATTTCCCCCTGTCTTTCGCTTACTAGCTGGTTCAGGGCATTATACTGATAAGAGGTTTGTTCCCCGCGTTCTTCTTTCCATGTACGGTTTCCAAAGGCATCATAACCATAACGGTACTGTATCTCTCCGTCCTTTTGGATTTCTGACAGCCTGCCCAGGGCATCATACCCATAACGGTACTGTCCGCTCTCACGCTCCAGCCCTCTTCTTTCCTTGGTGATTCCGGTCTTATTTCCCAAAAGGTCATACAGATAGGTGTAGCGGTCAAGGATGCCCTCCTGGTCTTGATGCAACAGTTCTGTCAGCTGGTCCTTTCTGTCATAACGGTAGGTAGTCTTTGTTCCATTCGGGAACTGCTTTTCACACAGTCTTCCCACCGTATCATACCCATAGGTAATGATGCTGTCCCCTTCCTTCAGTTCCGAAAGACGGAACTGCTCATCATAGCCATAGAATACTGTCTTTCCATCCGGGTATGTAATGCTTCTTCTCTCTCCTGCTTTTCCATAGGTATAGGATACTTCCCTTCCGTCCGGGTACTGCACCTTTTCTGCCCTGCCCAGTGCATCCGGGGTGATCCTTGTGCTTCCCAGCCAGTCCTGTATCTCAATCAGCTGCCGGAGCGGATTATAGGACAGCTTCACTTCCTTTCCGTCTGCATACTGGATGCCGGATAGATCTCCCTGTTTTGTATAGGCATACTTGGTCAGATACCCTTCCTTATCCAGTTTTCCAAGAAGCTGCCCTTTTTTATCATAGGTGTAGGTTTCCTTCTGTCCCAGTGCATCGACAGTTTCTGTGACCTGTCCCCGCAGGTCTCTGGTATAACGGGTGATCTGACACCGCCGTTTTCTTCCATTCTGTCTCTCTGCTTCCAGAAAGTCTGCATCCATACCGGATATTTCTGTATCCTCCTTCAGGCTTCCCTCTGCACCATACTGGCGAATCTCTGTGAGACGGTCACAGGCATCGTATTGATATTCCGTTTCATTTCCAAGGGCATCCGTCACCTTCGCAAGCCGTCCGCTTAAGGTATAAGCATACCGGGTCGTATTCCCTTCCCCGTCGGTCATGGAAGTCACGTTTCTAAGGGCATCATAAGTATAAGATTTCTTTTCCCCTTCACTTCCCATGATCTCTACGATACGGTCCATGCTGTCATATCCATAGGTCAGCACAAACCCGGTGGCAAGGGTATGGGTTTCCAGGTTTCCGTTAGCATCATAGGTAAAGGCTTCCTCTGTCCCATCTGCGTATCGGATTTTTTCCAATAATCCGCCTTTTTGATACTGGTAACAGGTAGTCCGCCCTGCCTCATCGGTAATGCTTTCCACATCTCCCAGTGGCGTATACGCATAACTGCGGCTTTCCCCCAGCTGATTGGTTTCCTTTATCAGATTTCCGTTTCCGTCGTATTCCATAGATACCCTATTTCCAAGGGCATCCTCCGCCTCGATGAGATTTCCTTCCCCGTCATACCGATAGGCATAGTGGAGTCCTTCTTCCCCGTTGACTTCCACCACTCTTCCAAGGGCATCATAAACAAACGTGGTCTTTGCCCCGTTTTCATCTTCCTCCCCAATCCGGTTTCCATTGGCATCATAGGTATAGCGTACCACAGCGCCGTCTGCATACTTTATCCGGGATAGCAGGTTCTCTTCGTTATAAAGATAGGTTGTCCTTGCCCCATCCGGTGTTGTCACTCTGGCAAGGTTCCACATGCTGTCATAGGTCAGGAGGGTTTCCCTTCCCTCTTTATCAATGACCTTGCTTGGGCGGTTTAAGACATTATATTCCCTTCGGATGCTTTCCCCGTCAAAGTCCGTTACCTTTGTTACTTTTCCGCTTGCATTGTATTCGTAGCTCTGGCAGTTTCCTTCCGCATTTTCCACACAGGTCACATTGCCCATGATGTCATAGGTGTAACGGGTAACATTCCCTTTTCCGTCTATGCTTTCTGTCATCCGGTTCAGGGCATTATACCCATACCGGGTGACATTTCCCTGTGCATCTTCCATCGCTGTGATGTTTCCCCTTGCATCATAGGAAAGCGTGATCCTGCTTTTGTCTGCCTGCCGGATGGTCTGCGGCCACCCGGACGCTGTATAAGCAATCTCCACTTCATTTCCAAGGGCATCTTTGGTTTTTACAAGCCTTCCTTGGGCATCGTATTCCCCGCACAGTTTTTCTCTTCCATTTATCTTGATCCCGGTTGGCTGGTTCTTTTCTCCATACCGGATTTCCGTCTTATTTCCAAGGGTGTCGATCACACGCACCAGATTTCCTGCCGGATCATAGGCATACTGGGTTTTATTCCCCAGGCGGTCCACATATAAGGTCTTCTGATTGTTCTGGTTATAGGCAAAGCGTTCCTCCCCGTTGCTGTGGATATGCTTGATATCCCGGTACTTATCATCATGGACATAAACCACACGGCTTCCGTTCCGCTCGGTAAGCTCCACCGTTTTCTTTTCCTCGTCATATGTATAAGACATCTGTGTCCCGTCCGGGAACTTCTGTAAGGTGGTTCGGTGTTCCTCATCAAAGAAGTTTTCTACCGTCATGATCCCCCTTGGGTTCTCCACCTGCTCCAGTTTTCCCTGCGGGGTATAACCGTAACGGAAAGCATTCCCGTCCGGAAGTGTGGCTTCCTTCAAAAGTTCTCCCTGATACTTGTATGCCACGCCTCTTCCTGTATGGTCTTCTACACGCTCCAACATACCCTCTGTGTCATAGAAAAAGACAAAGAATTCCCCGGTCTCTTTTTGGACCTTCACCAGACGAAATGGTGCTTCCTCTTCATAAGCAAACGTGATACGGCTACCCGTAAGAGACTCGGTTTCCAGGCATTTCCCTTCTTTGTCAAAGCGGTATGTTTTCTGAGCTCTTGTACGATAAGTATATCCGTTTTTCTCTTTTTCCAAAGCACCTTCGCTGGCAAACAGGGAAAGGTAACGGTCTTTTTCCCAGAAGAACCGCTCCTCTTTTCCATCCTCCCGAAGAAGCACTGCCTCCCCGTCTGTAAACTCCAGATGCACCTCATAATTATGGTTCCAGTCTTTTCCAAGCACGCCCCTGTGTGCATTGATGGCATTATAAAAACGGCGGAAAGCAAAAGACTCCCTTCCGCCGACTTCCAGATCTGTCCGGTCATAGATAAAGTTTCCCGTGCTTAAATTTACCGGGTCCTTGGAAAAGGCATGGCAGATGGCTTCCGCTCCCTTGATATTTGCCATCAGCTTTTCCACTGCCTTTTCCCCATTTTCCGTTACCTTGTTCCACCTTGCCTGCACCTCTTCAAAGGCTTTTTTGAATGCTGAGTAGTCCGTAGTAAGCGGCGTATCTATTAAAAACTGCTCCATTTCCTCCAAAAGTGTCTGAAGGCTTTTCGTTACCCCTGCAAGTTCTCTTGTCTGGGAGGCATAGTCCGTATCGGCTGCCGGGATCAAGTCGCAGGCTCTTTGGCGGCATTTCTCCAATTTTGTCAATGCGGTCTCCATCTGTTCCGTCTTTAAGGCACTGCGTAACTGAGAAACGTCATGGACGGCTATCCCATAACGGGCTTCAGAAGGCACTGCGTCCAGTGCTTCCCCTGCCTGGTCTGCATAAGTCCTCATAGCAGACACATGCTCCTTGCACTGTTCTAAGATGCTTTTGATATCCTTACACAGCTGTGTGATCTCGCTTACCTGGAATACTCTCTTCATCTATCTTCCACCTTTCTTTCCTTACTTTTTACCCATTTGACTAGCGCCTGTGGTATCTAATTCTATAAACTCAGATGCTGCAAATCGGATGCTCTCTGAAAATTTCTTCAATGTATTACATAAAGCAGTTGCCAACGCACTTTCTACTGTTAATTGCTCCCGTAGTGCATCTGCCTCATCTCCAAAGGCTTCTGATAAACATTTATTTAAATCTGAATAAATCTTATTAATATCATCTTGCACTGCTCCTATATCTGATACAGCCCCATTAATAATGGATTCTACACTGTTTATATCAATATTAATATTTTTTACCATCTATTTTCCTCCTTAGCAACACGTATCCAAGTCTGCTATAGCATTCTTGAAACTGGCAATAATAGAAGCATGCGAAGAATAAACTTGTTCCATAGAGGCTCTGGCATCATTTAATTCTTCACATAAAAGATTTACTTTTGGAGAAATTGCATCCGTATAGAATTCTCCATCTTTTCCTGTCAATTCTTGCAAGTCTTTGATAACTTTTTCGAGAAGTTCCAATATGATTTCATGCTTTCCCTCTAAAGCACTTTTCAAATCTGTATAGTTTTCATCATTTACTGCAATTTTATCTGCCATTTCACTGCCTCCTTATATTAAACTTCTCTTATATTTAATTCTACTTTCAAGTTGTGAAATTTTATCGTCAATTTTTTCTATCTGCGTTCCCAAACTACTTACTAAATCCCCAGTTCTTTGAATAGCAGTATCATTTTCTTCTTTCGCATCATTTATATAATTTTCCAATGCATTTGCCATTTCACCTTCAAAAATCCCTATCTGCTTTATTTCTTTTCCTTTCAGTTCTCCCAATTTTTCTTTCCATTCTTCGCATTCACTATTGCACTTCTTTTTAGCACTTTCTACTTTCTTCTTTGCATCTTCGTATTCTTTTATCTGTTCTTCCAATACACGAATATCGCTTTTTATCCCTGCTATTCTACGTTCCTCGTTTTTCTTTTTGATATCATCCCAAAAATCTCCCATACTCTTTCCTCCTGCAAAATTTATCATTTCTACTGTGCAGCATCTGTCGGCTCCTGAGTCTGTGGTTCTTGTGTAGAAGTATTTTCCTGCACGGCACCGTCTATTTTTTCTACGGTTTCTTCCTCTTTTGGTTCATATTTATCACCAAGTTTTTCTATTTGGCTTTCCAATTCATCAAGACGCTGTTTCTTTTTGGAACCGTCTATCTTAGTATTATTTTCCAAATCATCAGCTTCTTTCATATACGCATAAATCAAAAGTTTATCGTCTGACAGAGACAAGGCAATTTCCTCTGCTTTTTTCGTTTCCAGCCTTCCTATTCTTATCCAATATTCCAAAATTTTCGGATTACTACTTGTTGAAAGATTATCAATAATATTTCTCATCTCGTCTTGACGGAAACTTTCCATATTAGCATAAGAATAGGCTAAAATATACAGTGTGCCTTTCTCCATATCAGCTGGTTCCACCTCTCTCAAACTATCAATACAGGTTCGATAATCTTTTTGGATAAAAGCTTCATTTGCCGCCAATAATTGCCTTTGTTCTGGAACTGTTTTCAAAGATAAATATGCCGCATAGCCACCGCCTATTAATGTACCAATCAAAGTAATAATTGCTACGATTCTCCATAAAGAATATGTAGACTTCTTTACTTTCTGCATCTGTTGTGACTGCTCTGTAACATAATCTTTTTTTACGTTACACAAAACATCTGCAATTTCTTCAACAGTTTGGCAATTATAAATTGGTTCAAACCACTTTTCTTCCTTACAGATTTCAATTCCACTTTCTTGAATCTGTTTTACAGAATACTTACTTCCTAAAACTCCTGCCACAAAACTTTTGTAGGCATTTAAAAAATAAACATCATCCGGCTTTTCTCCACGTCCATAAATATCTCTATCTTTTAAATATAACAATCCATTTACATCGTAGTACAAATTTTCTTCTGTTAATTTCAAAAGGAAATCCGCTTGAAGTTCTTTTAACTTAGAAAAATTAATCAATATCTGATATTTCTTTTCTCGACTTTCAGATTTCACCTGAGTAAAAGGGTTCATTCCTTTTACAGTATAATAAAAATATAAGTCTTCCCTGTCCTCTTCATAACGACAAGATAATAGTCCATTTCTTTTTACACAAAGTTTCTTATAATCATAACTATCCTTTGCATGAATAGCAGATTTTTTGATTTCTTCTTTTAAAAATTCTATATTCTTTTCTGTTTCTATCTTTGGTTGTTTCATATTAGAAGTTTCTAAACTCTTTTTTCTCATTTCAATCTATTCCTCTCCTAATTTCTCCCGTCCCTGCGAAATTATCAATATATCCCCTGTATAAATATGAGATTCTTCATACGTTTTTCTCATGTTCAAGCGTCGACTTGTCCTTTCTGATTGCACTTCTGGTTCTATCCCAATTCCCTGCATAGACTCTGGGAGATTTTCTCGCATAACTCTCAACGTAGTTGCAATCTTCTGCTGATTATCCAGAGAAATATCATAAGTTTTTCCACTCCATTCATTTTTGATTGTTATGGTGATTTTCATTACGTTTTCTCCTATACTTTTCTATGAAAAAGAGGACAACTCCAGCCAATATAGCGCCAAATATACCATATGCAATATTCATATATTGATTATTGGTTTCATTGTTCTCATTATATTCTGTTTTAATAACTGCGGTTGTATCTGCTTGCATAACTCTTTGAAATGCGGTTTCTGTAATTTCTTTTTCCGGATTATTCAAAACATTCAAAAATATTTCATTATTCTTCTCTTCTTGTTCTTCCTGATAAGCCTTTTCTTGCTCCATAAATTCCGAAGTATACATGTGGATGCCAAAACGGTCACATAAGGAAGTGCTAATATTTTCATTTTTTTGTAAGATTTCTGTATCTAAGTTCAGTCCCGGCTGAGACTGTGTATTTTCCTGTCCTTCCATTTGTACGTCCTGTCCTCCTTTTAAGAAAAGCCGCCATTATACATTGGCGGCTTCCTACTTTCATTCATATTTACATTTGTCCAGCCATATCGCTATCTGCCTGTGCAAAGTTATCAGAAATTTTCTGCATCTGAACAGCCATATCTTCAATCATCTGTCGTACATTCTTAAGTCCCGGTTCTGCTTCCTGGAACTGCTCTACATAACGTTTGCTGGTGTCTGCCTCCCATACATCCGGAAGACCTTCAATTACCTGACGCATTCTATCAATACATTCTTCAAATATTGCTCCCTGATCCTGTAAAGTTTTTGAACCGGCTGCCAGAGCCTCATAATCCACACGTAACATATTTTTTTCCTCCTTGTGAAATGTGATAGAAAATAAAGTTCTAAGGAACTTTACATCTTCTGAAACCATGCGATTTTCCGCAAATAATTTTTCTTTATTTTACACTTTTTTCCAGTTTTTTACAACAACTTTTTTGAATTTTATTGTGTAATTCGCTCATTTTATTTATCTATTTCTCCATACTTTCGTATAGTTTTCTTGCACTTTTGTCATTTTTGTCATTTTATTCAATATTTTAAATATCAAAATAAAAAGGATATTTCCAACGTTTTCAACTGGAAATACCCTTTTTATTTCATTTATAAATGATCTTCGTTTGAATCTATGCGTTTCTTTCTAAAAGCAAAATAACTTCCTATGCAAACTGCAAGAAGAACTACTGGAATAACCCAAATAAAAATCGGTGTTTCTTTTTCTTCTACTTCTTTTTTCTCATCAGAAACTTCAACATTTACTTCCTGACCTTCTAAATTCTCTTTCTTGGCAACTGTAAGATCATTTACAGATAATGGCTCTGTCATAAAACGATATGCCATAATATTCTCTTGTGTTCCAAGTCTTGAATAAGGTAAAACTCCACTAATATCATTTAACATGAGTTTATTATCTTCGTATGTAGACTGTTTTAAACTCTTTGCATTTGCAAGATTTGTATCTAATTTTTCATTAGATGCTTTTTCACCAGCCTCAATACTTTCTGATTGCTTTTTCGTATTGTCTTCAGAAGCCTTATAAACCTCCTCTACATAACTTTCATACTGCTTATTCTGGTTTTCAATCTTCTCTTCTACCTTACTCTGATTCTTATCTAAAGATTGTTCCAATTGTCCAAGCGCTTCTTGATTTAAATATTCTTGCGGAGTATACCTTAAAAGTGCTTCATCTAATTCATTTTTCTTCAAATCTGTATTATCGTAAGCTTCTCTTAAATTTGTTACCTGATCTTTGATATTCTTATCTTTCTCTTGTAACTCATCATTTACTCCATTAAGAATGTTACCTCTATCTTGAGCATAAGCCTCAGACACTTTCATCATCTCATTCATTGCATTTCTTATAGCGTCTACATCCACATTTACATCCGAAAATTTTGGCTCTTCTATTTGATTTTTTAACCTATAATTTTTAATTTGAATTGAATTTAAATCTTCTACTTCATTTATATTAGGTTCTACTTCATAAATCGGTGCCGGAATTACACTTTTTATATAGTTCTCCCACTGTTCATCAGAAACTGGTAAATATGTCTCTGGTTCAATTGCTTCTAATTTTGAATATAACTTTTTGAAATTTTCTTTTAAGTCATTCAAAGCAGGATTTTTTTGAAAATCACTAATAGTATTATAATAGTTCGCCAAACCATTATTCTTTTCTATTATATGTTGATTTTCTAATGCCACTAATTTCTCATCTACGTCTTTTTTTCGATAAAAAGAATAGGTATTTTCTTCATATTCTACAGAATATCCGTCACACTCCTCTTCCAAAGAGGCACTACTATCAGCTGCACCCCATCTTTCTATATCGTTCTCATACTTATTAATTATAAATTTTGATTTTGCAATATATTCCTTCGTAGCACTTTCTATTTCTTTCAGTTTATCTGGAATCCCTTCTAACGCTTCAATACTACTATCTCTAATAACACCCAACTCTTTTTGTTCTGCTGGATTTGTATCTATATACTCCGGATACTCATATGGTGTCATGTGCATATTAAAAGCCTGTATCGCTTCATGCATACTGCCTTTTCCATATAACGTTTGATTCAATTCGCCAATTTTTGAAGAAACATTTTTATATTCCTCATCGCCTTTGTTCCACGCCTCTTGATAAGTCTTATCTATCTCAGCCAAAAGTTTATCTTCTTCTTCATAGTGTGGAACAAGATCCAAAACTTCTATATTCTTTTCTACTGTTGCAAGTTCGGGTAATTCAATGGTTTCCCTTAAGTCATCACCACTTACTTCTCCAAGTGCTTTTAAATCACGAACATCATTTTCTTTGATGTTTCCCGCTGCATCTTGAACTTTATGCACCTCTGTCAGTACAGAAGATAAATACAGTTCACTAATTCCATTATTCAATGTCGTGTATGCATTTCCAACAGAATAAATCGCCTTAGCCTGTGCATCCTGTGTAAGATTTGGTGCAATTGCATACTCTAAAACTGCCTTTTGCGGCGTACCGTTAATAGATTCAACAGCTTCCGAAAATGTTCCAGGTAAAATCATATATGCACTATATTTTCCGTTTTCTATACCCCGCTTTGCATCTTCAAGTCCTGTTGTTTCATACTTAACATTTAATGTTCCTAACAAAGATTGACTATAACTAATAACATCATCTTGCTTCTTTATACCTTCATCTGCATTTACGATGGCAATCAGTTCTGTATCATATAATTCTTCTTTTTGGGGCTTCTTTTCATTTAATAATGCTACTGGTTCCGTGTCATCTTTACTATTTAGATTCCCCATATAGTATCCACCACCCAAACAACATCCTATAACCAGTATGCCTAAAACAGTTTTCACTACCCTACTTTTCACATAGGTTTCCTCCCTTTTCGTAATTTCTGAGGAAAAAAATCTTTTCGATTTTCTTCCCAAACTAAGAAACATCCCTTTGAAGCATATACACGGTTGTCTGATAAATAAGTGATGTCTTTCGTTACATTTTACACTATTGATAAATTCTTAGCAATATTTTTCAGCAAAATTCACCATTATTTTTCCTTATACTTCTAACATCTATCTTCTTCATTATCAAGAAGAACTTTCCTCATAAAATTCCAAAAAAGAATATCTTTTAAAGAATTACCATTATAAATAAAATTTCCCCATTCTCCTTTATCATTGCAGGTTTTCTTTTCTTGTTTATTTTTCATATAGATTCCCGTCAATTAAATCATAACTCATATCCAAAAAGTCTAAAATTTTTGCTTCGCTCACCGTTCCATCCAACAATATCGTGATCCAGTATTTTTTATTCATATGATATCCTGAAAGAAAACCATAAGTTTGTGTCAGAAGGCCAACCATATCCGGCTCACACTTCACATTGATGATATCTACCATCCCTTCCTCTTCCAAACCCAATTTTGATTTTTCAACTCGCAGAATAGCTGCATACCACTTTCCATTCTTATGCCGGAGAATTGCACTCTCCGGAGAACTCTTCCAAAGATATTCCGGAATTGTTCCATATTGTTTCTTCACATATTCGTAAATCTCTTCCTGTTTCAAGCATTCCACTCCCCAGTTCTTCTATATTGATCAATCTTACGATTGTACTTTTCATATTTTAACAGGCAGGACATCTGCCCTGCCTTCCTTTCCTATTATAGCATTGTTATTCAAGCTCTACAATTCCATCTATCATTCATTTTCCTGTTTCTAATAAACTACCATTCCATATCCCATAATGGAATTGGAACTGATCGCATAACTTCTCTCTTTTACCGCATCTCCACTATTTCCTTCTATGGTATAGACGGTTGTTCCGTCACAGCGTTCCACGATTCCTACATGGTCGCATGTTCCATCATGCTCCCAGTCAAAAAAGACGATCGCACCGGGACTTGGCATACTCCCAGCCCCCTGCCATTTCCCCTGATTCTGAAACCAGTTCTTACCATCCGTACAAAGGGAAAACTTGGGAACCGCACCACTTTGAATCAAACCTGCCTGATTCGCACACCAGCTGACAAAGCAGGCACACCATTCCTCCCGGCTGGTAAATCCATACCACGACCAAAACTTCTCTCCGCCTTCATTTCCAAGCTGACCTTTTGCAATATTGACAAGCTGTCTATTTCCAAAAAGTCCGGTAAACCAACCGCCACCGGAATAATACCGCATCACATGAGGCACATACTCCGGATCGCCATAACCCGACCAGCCATGGGCTGCTGCCTGCTCCTGGGAAAACTGTAGCGCATTGACTTTACTGTAACCTCCAAATTTTTCCAACGCCCACGAGATATATCCATTCCCATAATTATACCCCTGTAGGCTGAGTTTCAGCTTGTCCATATCCTGTGGACTTTCACACCCAGCTTCTCTGACACAATCCGCATAATACTGTATCCCCACCTTGATGGAATAGTCTGCATCCTGAATCGCTCCGGGTGTATTTGGATACTGGGTGTTATAAGGACACTCACTAGCCTGCATGGGATCTGTTCCCCTACCTCCGCTCTCCTGCATCATAATGGCTTGGATTGCTGAGACATATTCCGGGATACCAAATTCACTGGCATACTTTTGAATGGCAGGCGTATGTGCCAGCACTTCTGCGCTTAAAACCTCACTACTTTGGGAATTTCCTAAAAAGGCAGCACCTCCAATGAGCCCCAGAATCAGAACGACAAACACTGCGCCTCCACCTGCCATCAGTGCTGCAAATGCAGCTTTCACTGCATGAGCGGCGGCTTCTGCCATGGCTTTTAATCCTCTTCCGGTTGCCTTTGCAGTCTTTGCACTTTGCTTGGCAGTCTGAACCGAGTGTATGGTAGCCCATTTTGCTTCCCTGGCTGCTTTCATGGATTTCTGTGCTTGCTTTTTCTGTAAGGCTGCATGAGTTTTCACCTTTTTGGAAGAAATCAGAGAAGTTTTCACTACACGGGGCGCTGTTTTTACTGTCCGATTTCCAGCTTCCTTGATCGTTTTCTCGGCTTCCGGTTTGAGTTTAATGCTTCTTGTGGCTTCCGTTCGCCCTTTCTTTGCCATTTATGCCCTGCCTGGGTAGATGTGCCACCCACTCCTGTTTCTCCCTCTAAAGGGGATGTCGCAGTTTCTCTCTGCTTTTGTTTCTGCGCCTTTAACTTCTCATAAGTTTTCACTGCCAGCTTTCCACCACGATAGGCTGCCGAAGTGCTTTCCTTTCCAACCCGCTGTTCCGCCCGTTCTATCCGGTTTCCAGCATATTCCACCGGAGATTCCTCTCCGGTTTCTCTTCCCACCTTGTCTGCCGCCATCCGGGATTTCTCTTTCGTTTCCAGCATGGCAGAACGCACCAGTTCTTTGGGAAGCCGGGAGGCAGGATTGCGGATCTTCGGGTTCTTATCCCATACCTTCTCTTTGATGTCTTTCAAACACACACCTCCCTGTATCGCATTACCGTTCCCTACTCTGTTTCTTTTGTCTCTTCTGCTGTTCTTCCAGCCTTTCCAGTTCCCTTACCGCTTCCTGCACCAGCGGATAATTGGCATAATAGAGAACACAGGACAGCAATTCCCTTCCCCTCTCACCCGTTACTAATGGATACTCCCCTTCGTTATAAAGAGGATCGTCTGCATGGTGCAGGGAAAACTCCAAAGACGGACCCATCTGAGGGGAACGCTTGCAAAATCTCTGGTAATGCCAAAACGCTTCTTTTAAAGATGTGCATTCGATGCATTCTCCCATCCCATGGAACTCCCCGCACTCCGAAGCAAGAAAGGTAATGGTTGTTTCTTCTTTCATGGCTCTCACCCCCTTCAAAATCTTTTCCTAATTTTCTGTGAAAAAAAGACAGGCACCTACACGATGTCTGTCTCTGTGGGATCTACCATCCCTTGTTCCTGATATTGTTGTTTTATAATTTGTTCCAGCTGTTTCCGAATTTCCTTATCCGGTACCTGGATGCAAAATTCACGGATCCATCGCTCATGCAGATGCTCATCTGCTTCTGTCGACTCCCAGGACACGATGCTGCAAGTCTCATCATATAACAATTCCAACTGCCGAAACTGTTCGCCAAACTGTCCTGAATACTTATTCCAGATTTCCAGGTTGTACAAGTTTAGCCCTA
>ERZ791810.1789-NODE-1789-length-13238-cov-2.788895_pt1 | contig 13238 bp, 20 predicted proteins | sample MGYA00510304_ERZ791810 | MGnify/ENA primary metagenome ERZ791810 (study PRJEB30046, sample SAMN00791967) | human gut metagenome | study: EMG produced TPA metagenomics assembly of the A metagenome-wide association study of gut microbiota in type 2... | reverse complement strand
CCGCGGAAACCGCGGAGAAAGGTAGAAGAAGATGACAGAAAGATACGTTTTACAATTTCCGAGAGGCGTTGCCATTTCGATTACGCCATACGACAAAGATAGTTTTTTTAACGAAACATTTATAAGTGAATTCAAAAGGAAGATTCGGGAGGCTTTTCAGGAATATACAGCGGGAACAAATCCTGACTACATCCTGCAAGACCAAATTGTGTTCATCGATTTAATCCGTGAACTGAATTTCAAAATATCCTCAAGACAAATCTTAAACGAATGGATCCGGGATCAAGTTGACGATGCTGGGTCGTTTGACATAGAAAAATCTTTCGATACCGACGATTTGGAGCTGTTAATTGATGAAGGAGTTGTCCGATATAGCAGGAGCTGGACCAACTGGAGCCCCGACAAGCATGTAAATGAAATGGCCATGAAATTCATCGGGATAGCTATAAAGGTGGTAATGAACTTCATTCCAACACTTGAACCGAAAAAGCCGAATCGAGGTGACGAATGACATGGGCCATTACAAGCAAACGTTCACAAATGAGATAGCTATAAAAGCAATATTTGGCAGATAGCGGCTTTGAAAGCACTTGCACGATAGATTTATCATGAACTAAAATAAAACGGCTAAAAACGGCCAAAAACGGCATTTAAAACAATTTTAGAAAAACGGAGGCGAACGATATGAACATAGCCATCATTCTCGGGCGTATGACCCGCGACCCGGACATCAAGGTGTCCCAAAGTGGTATGACCATTGCCCGATTCACATTGGCTGTCAATCGTGGGTATAAGAAAGACCAAAAGCAGGAAGCAGACTTTATCAACTGCGTAGCATTTGGCAAAACGGCAGAATCTATTGGTAACTATGTCTATAAAGGGCAGCGGCTTCTCGTGGAGGGCCGGATACAGACGGGGCACTATACCGACAAAAACGGCGAGACGAAGTACACAACGGAAATTGCCGTAAGTCGCTCTGAATTCGTCGAGAAACGTTCTGAAAGCTCAACACAAGGAAACTATCACAGCAGCAATCAAAACGCGCCTCCAGTAGGATTTGAGCAAATGGGGACTGAAGTAAATGACACGCAATGGATGGAGCAGGAAGATCTTCCCTTCTAAGGAGGCATTGGGATGGATGAAGTAAATGCAATTGTATTTTTTCTGGGAATGATGGCAGGCGGATTCATGGCCTCCGTATTCTTGAGCCTGTTCATGGTTAACCGTGAGAGGTAATGTAGGATGGGGCGAAAGAACAGACGGCGGCAGAAGAATACGGAGCAGGCCATTCAGGCATTGCGGAAAGAGCTGCTGCAAAACCGTGGTGAGTATCACTGGTGCGCGTATTGCGGTCGGAAGCTGTATCCCGGCCAATGGCACTGGATGTATGACGAATTCGGACAGCGGGTCCGCAAATGTAACGATGAGCGGACTTGCCAGGAGAATCGCCGCTCGGAATGTGAAGAATCTTTCAGAAAGGCGATGAGGATGTGAGAAGAATTTTATATGAAAACGGATACGAATTTCTTATAACCGTCGGGTTGGTATTGATGCTGGGTGCCGTAGGGCTTGGAATCGAATGGTATGTGTATGATACAGGACAGCTTAAAGAACATATGACATTCCTTGAATGGTTGCTGATTCAGAAATAATGGGAGGATGGTATGGAGTTTATCGTAGAAGGGACCCCGCAAGGGAAAGCAAGACCGCGGTTCAGCAAGAAAAGTGGGACCGTTTATACGCCAGCGAAGACGGCCAAGTATGAAAAGCTGATTCGCAAAGCGTTCCTGGGCGCCGGAGGGAAGGCTATCCCATCTGATTGTTATGTCGGGATTACTGTTGATGCCTACTTCCCGATTCCCAAGTCGTATACGAAGGGGAAGCGGCTGGCGTGTCAATGTAATATCAATCGCCCGGCAAAGAAACCGGACATTGATAATACATTGAAAGTCGTGCTGGATGCGCTGAACAAGGCCGCTTATGAAGATGACAAGCAGGTGGTTGAGGTGTCCTGCCGGAAATGGTATTCTCAGAGCGCCGGCTACTTGCGGATCAGCGTGAGAGAAGTGAAACAGTAGTGTGAGCAAGGCGCGTATCGAGATTAACGGGGTACAGTTATCGGGATATGGCGTGTGCCGGGCAACGGCAAATACCGTTTGTAAGGCAATCCAACATGAATTAGAACGGTCTTTAGTGTATCTGCAAAAGGAAAAGGAGAGATTCAACGAACAGTCAGAAAACGTCTAGAGTGGCGAAAATACGGATGGAACTTACTCGCGTGAAAATATCCCTGAGTAAATAATAAAAACGCCATACAGCGGAACCTAAAACGTTTTAGCTGGTAAATAAAAAGAAAAGAGAGGTGCTAAAATGAATAAATCGAAACTAGAAGAGGGCATCATGAAACTTGTAAGGGCATTCTCAACGTGGGAGCAATCCCGACAGAGCCGGCACCGGCATTATATCATGACGAAAGCTTGGCAGCGGTCCTGCCGGAATCACGCCGTAAAAAGCCGGTGCCGGCATGCTAAGATGCTGGCCCGGAAGGGATACCGATACAAAGGAGGAAGATGACCATGAAGAACGACTACGCGGATGGCGAAGTACATACCCACATAATGACTGAAGAAGAGCGGGAAGTCTATCGGAAACGGAAAGCGGAAGAGCGTCAGAAATATCCGTGGCGTTTTCGTGGCAGGAAACCCATTCAGGAATATATGTGCTACGCGTACGAAAAGAGAACTCAGTATGAAGCTCATAAGAAACGAGGGAGAAAATGACAGCACGAGATTATCTGAACCGCATCCGCCGGCAGAACCAGATTGTCAAGCAGGCGGAAAAGGAAATGACGGAGGTCCGTTCCGATCTCCTGTCCCTGCAGGCGTCCAGTCTGTCGGAAAAGGTATCCGGTACGAAGGAATCAGACCTGGCGGATAAGTACATCCGTCTGGAGAAATATTTCGATAAAGTCAATACGGAATGGGATACACTCATCGATATGCGAACGGAAGCCAAAGCGATGATCCGTGCGCTTCCCGATGAGAACCAGCAGGCCGTCCTGTATGCCCGGTACATCAACTGTGACAGGTGGGAAACGATTGCTTTCGATATGCACTACAGCTGGAAACATATCTTTCGGCTCCATAGCAGAGCCCTGCAGTCATTTGAATCGATTCATCATGGAAGCCTATCCGAAATGAGGACATAGAATGACACTATCGAAGTGCGTATAATGGTAGTGTGAGATGTTGGGGAAACGGAAACGTCTACACATATCCAGGATACATGAAAACACCTCCTTAAAACCGCCGCGTGCCAGCAGTACACGCGGCATCATGTCGGCGGACCTGGGAGCCCCTCAGGCCGCTGGCATCAATCATAGGAACTTAGCTAATCTGCCCTGCTGACAGACCAGGACATACTAGCTGGTTCCTTTTTTCATGCAGAAATTCACTTTAAAGGCTGGTGGTGAACGTGTAAATGCTAACGGAAAAGCAAAAACGATTTATTGATTTTTTCATTGAATTGGGGGATATGGTCAATGCGGCAAGGAAAGCAGGATATTCGAATGCATCTGCGCTGGATGCACCAAACTGGCTAAACCCCAAGAAACACCAATATAAGCCATATTTGAAAGACGCTATATCTGAACGCCTAAAAGAGCTTGCAAGTAAGCGCACAGCGTCAATTAGCGAAGTTCTGGAGTTCATGACGTCTGTGATGCGCGGTGAAGTCGCCGAAGAAATCGTCGTAACGGAAGGGACGGGAGACGGATGCAGTGAGGCGCGTATCGTTCCGAAGCAGGTCTCAGCGCGTGACCGTCTGGAGGCGGCGAAGGCACTGGAGAAACGACTCGGCCGGTTTATCGACATGGAAAAGGAAGAACAGCAGCTGAAGAACGAAAAACTCAAGGCCGAGGTGGCCGAATTGCGCACGGATAACGATAAGGAGGGTATCGATTTTGAATTCTCAAGAGCCCCGAAAAAAACGGAAAGTTAATATAGCGGATTTTATCGCTCCATCGTTCGATGATGTCTTTTTCGATGTCGAAGAGCATCGGCATACATTCTATATGCTGGCAGGAGGCCGCGGCAGTACGAAGTCGTCGTTCAGCGGCATCCGGGTGCCGCTCCTGCTGATGGAGCATCCGCAATGCCATGCTGTTATTCTCCGTAAAGTTGGCAATACGATAAAGAACAGTGTCCTGTCCCAGATTGTCTGGGGCCTGGAACAGCTCGGCGTACTGGACCGGTTCCGCATCAAAATGTCGCCGCCTGAAATCACATACAAGAAGACGGGCCAGAAAATCCTGTTCTTCGGCCTCGACGACCCGGCGAAGGTAAAGTCCATCAAGTTACCGTTCGGGTACATCGGTATAGTGTGGTTAGAAGAGCTCGACCAATTCAGCGGGATGGAGGAAATCCGTAACGTTCTGCAGTCACTCCTGCGTGGCGGCTCGACGTACTGGGTGTTTGGTACGTACAATCCGCCGAAATCTCGTAATAACTGGGTAAATGAGGAAATTCTCGTTGATGATCCAGACAGGCTGGTCCATCATTCGACGTATCTGACAGTACCGGAGGATTGGCTTGGGCCTCAGTTTTTGGCAGAGGCTGAAAAACTAAAAGCGCGCAATGAGATGGCGTACCGTCACGAGTATCTCGGTGAGGTAACCGGGACTGGCGGCGCCGTTTTTGAAAATGTCGAGAATTTGCAGATGGATGATGCGCTCGTCAAGAATTTCGATCGGCTGTATTACGGCCTTGACTTTGGTTTTGCTGTGGACCCGTTATCATTCGTCTGTATGTACTATGACAAGAAACGCGAGGACCTGTACATATTTGACGAAATCTACCAGCAGAAAATAACTAATAGCCGCGCGGTTAAGCTAATCAAAGAAAAGGCGGCAGGCGGGGGGATCATCTGGGCCGATTCTGCTGAACCGAAGAGCATCGCCGAAATGCGGGACCTGGGCCTTCAGGCAGAGGGAGTCAAAAAGGGGCCTGATTCTATCGACTATGGTATCCGTTGGCTACAGTCACTTAACCATATATACATAGACAAGAACAGAGCACCGAACACATTCAAAGAATTTGTAAGCTACGAATACGAGCGCAATAAAGAGGGCCAATTCATCAGCGCATATCCAGACAAGGACAATCACAGTATTGATGCCGTACGCTATGGCATGAGGTCAGTGATGGATGGCGCAACGTTCAGTTTTGATTAGAGGTGATATAGTTGTTTCTGAATGACTTTTTCGAGAGACTTCTAAAGGCCGGTCGTGATATGAACATGACGGAACGGGAGTTTCTCGAACACGAAATACAATACTGGATACAGAGCCCCGAGAGACAATGGCAGATAGACGGCTATAGGTATTACAGAGGCCAGCAGGACATAGAGAGCAAACAGCGCACGGCTATTGGTGCAGGCGGTGTACAGACCGTAGTCGATAATGTGCCGAACAACAAATTGATTGACAACAGATACGCGTTTTTAGTAGACCAGAAAGCAAACTACCTGTTATCAAAACCAATTGACGTTGTCTGCGACAATGAAAGCGCGAAACAGAATATTGATGAGATTTTCAATCATAGATTCTGTCAGACGATGAAAAAAATAGGCAAGGACGCGCTCAACGGCGGCAAAACCTATATGTTCCTGTATATCGGGGATGACAAGAAACTGCATTTCAAACGGTTCAGGTCGTTCGAGGTCCTGCCGTTCTGGGCGGATGACGACCATACTATCATGGATGCAGCCCTTCGGTTGTATACGCAGGAAGTCTACGAAGGCAACACAAAGGAATTTATTAAGAGGGTTGAATGGTATACGCCGGAAGGAGTCATGCGATACACATTCAAAGGCGGTAACCTAACGCCAGAGAGTGAGGAATTCACGCCGTATTTTGTTATCAATGATGCCGAAGGGGGCCCAGATAACCCACAAGGGTACAACTGGGGCAAGGTTCCGATTGTTTGTTTTAAGGCAAACGGCGAAGAAATCCCACTGATCAAACGGGCCAAGAGCCTGCAGGATGCACTCAATCAGCTGTATTCCATGAGCATGGACAACATGCAGGAGGATGCCCGAAATACTATCCTGGTGCTGAGAAACTACGATGGACAAGACCTAGGCCAGTTCCGGCGGAACCTGAGCCAGTATGGAGCGGTCAAAGTCAGGGAGGACGGTGGTGTAGAAACATTGCAGATAGCTGTCAATATAGACAACTATTCCGAGCTGATTAAAATCATCAAGCGCGCTATTATCGAGAACGGGCGAGGCCTGGACACGAAAGATGACAGACTGACGAGTGGTTCACCGAACATGATGAATATCCGCTCCATGTACTCTGACATCAGTCTGGATGCCGACGATATGGAGATGGAATTCCAGTCCTCACTGCAAGATTTGATGTGGTTTATCAACAAGTATAATGGCCTCGTTAGTAATCCACAGTCGGATGTAACGTTTGTATTTAATCGCGATACGATGACGAACGAAACAGATACCATTACAAACTGTCGGAACTCCATGGGAATGATCAGCGAAGAGACAATCCTGGCTAACCATCCATGGGTGAAGAATGTGCAGGAAGAGCAGAAAACGCTGGATAAAGAAAAGCAGAAGCAAATGGCGGCGTTTGACGGATATGGCGGAAATGATGGTGACAGCCAATGGGCAAAGAACAAAATCGGGAATACTGGAAAAGACGAGCCGAGTTGATTGAACAGGCAGAGCATGAGCGGGCAGCTTCTCTATCGAAAGATATGAAAAGCCTGCTGGATCATGCTTATGCAAGCATAGAAAAAGAAATCTATGCGTTGTATGGCAAATATGCCGGCGAACACGGCATGAGCATAGCTGACGCGAAGCAGTATCTGACTAATTCCGAGCGGGCTGAATTCCAGCATGATGTAAAAGATTACGTTGCTATGGCAATCAGCGATACAGACGGAAGATTCTCTGATGAGCTTGATGCATTAAGCACGAGAGCCAGAGTTGATCGGCTTGAGGCGCTGAAGGCGCGATCTGCTATGTATATCCGTGAGGCATACGCTAATATCGATGATGCCATGAAAGATAAGTTGGCAGACATCATCAAAGATACATCCATTCGTACAGCATATGAAATACAAACGGCCCGTAAAGAATACGAGCCGTTTTCTGTTGTTGATACGAAAACACTGGATGCTGTCCTGTCTAAGCCATGGACAACAGACGGGAAAAACTTTTCTGCCAGATTATGGAGCAATCAGAATGAGCTGGTCAAAGTGGTCCAGCGCGAAATGACGCAGGGATTGATCGGCGGCGTGGACCCGCAGCGCATGGCCAAAAATATCGATGAAGAATTCGATGTAGGAAAGAGCGCGGCTATGCGCTTGGCACTCACGGAGGGCGCTTATTTTGCTTCGGAGATAGCGGGGGATACGTACGAAAAATATGGCATTACTAAATTCCAGATATTGGTTACACTGGATGATAGAACCTGCGAAATATGTGCGCCGGAAGATGAAAAAAGCTATGATATGAAAGATTTTGCACCCGGTGATACAGCTCCTCCTTTTCATCCGAACTGCCGATGCACAACGATTCCATATATAGAGGGGAATGTGCTGGAGGGAAAGGAAACACGCGCGGCCCGTAATCCCGAAACGGGAAAGACAGAAATTATCGATGACATAACATACGATGAATGGTATAATGAGTATGTAAAATCACCATAGCTTCATGAAATTAGAACGTACGCTAAAGAGCGCGGGTTAACGCTTTGGGGAAGAGATGGTATAAGGATATGAAAAGGATCATAAAAACAGTTCCGTGTTATGAGGGTATACTCTATGCAGTGCTTGACAGCAATCGAGTAAAGCTGACGGGATGCAGGGCCGATATAGAGATTACAGAAGAATTAGCAGATCTGCCTGTATTAGGTAAAGGACATATCATAAAACGCCGCTATGCGAACCTGCTGCTGACGTTTGACCACAAGCCTACAGCAGGCATAGCCGACGACACTTTAAGCGGATTTAGTTTTGAAGGCGATTTTATCTGTAAAGATGGCAAACTGGAAAGGCTGATGTTTCCGGACTGTAGACTGAATGGAGACTTAGACCTAACAGCGACAGGTAAGTGTGAGTTCGAAATAGAGTGTTCCAACAGAATGTTATCAAGACTGAAAGAGATGTAATTTCATATTGTTTGCAAGCAGACCGATTTGGCCTGCTTTTTTTGTACGTCTTTTTAGCATCGCAGACGAAAAAGAACGAAACCAACGGCGTGGACGCTGACCACGAAAATAAGCGAAACGGGAAGAGAGGAGCAACCAGAAATGACTAAAAACGAATTATTGGCACTCGGTATCACGGAAGAACAAGCACAGAAAATCATGGATGACCAGGGCAAGAGTTTTGTACTCAAAACCAGATTTAATGAGCTGAATGAGTCGAAGAAAGCACTGGACACACAGATTGCCGAACGTGATAAACAGCTTGAAACGCTGAAGAAATCGGCAAAGGACAGCGAAGAGCTGCAGAAACAGATTGCCGATTTACAGTCGGCCAATAAAACGCAGAAGGATGGATTTGAGAAACAGATCCAGACAATGAAAATCGACAATGCGGTCAACAGCGCACTGACAGCGGCAAAAGCACGCAACCCGAAAGCGGTCCGCGCTATGCTTGAAATGGACGCTTACGAACTGGATGACAATGATCAGGTAAAAGGCCTTGAGGATGCTATCAAGAAAGCAAAGGAAGCGAATGCCTGGGCTTTTGAACCAGACCAGCAAGAACCTGGCAGCAGTGTCAATTTTGCAGGCTTTAGACCCGCCGAAAGCGGCGAAGGCCCAGCAGAACCGCAGACGATGGAAAGCCAAATCTGGGATGCATTGAGTGGGAAATAGAATTTATACTACAGGAGGAATGACAAATGGCAAATGCAATTGAAATGGCAAAAATCTTCCAGACACAACTGGATAAACAAATTTTGCAGGATGCGACTTCTAACTTTTTGGAAGTCAACGCAGGGCAGGTTATCTATAACGGCGGCGATACCGTCAAGATTCCAACTATCTCTATGGATGGGATGGCAGACTATAGCCGGACAAACGGCTACAATCAGGGGGCGGTAACGTTAACATATGCTGATCATAAGATGACACAGGACCGCGGCCGCTCGTTTAACCTGGACGCTATGGACGTCAATGAATCGAACTTCCTGGCTTCCGCTGGCAATGTCATGGGCGAATTCCAGCGCACGCAGGTAATCCCTGAAATTGATGCGTACCGCTGGAGCAAAATCTATACACTGGCAAATAGCGTATCACACGTAACTACCTATACCCCGGCAAAAAATGATATTACAGACCAGCTGGACGCCGATATTGCAAAAGTGGAAGATGCAGCTGGCACACATAATGGACTGGTCATTGTTATGAATACGCTGACCGCGGCGGTTCTGAATCAGGCACTGGATAAAAAGTTGGATCCGGCGACGTTTACGGCCGGACAGATCCATACGGAAGTCAAAGCCTATAACGACATTCCTATTATTAAAGTGTCTTCGGCCCGGATGAAGACCGCTTATACGTTTAATGACGGCACGTCGGAAGGGCAGACGGCAGGCGGATTCGCTGCAGCGTCTGCGGCCGCACAAATAAACTGGCTGATCTTTCCACAAAATGTTCCGATTGCTGTATCTAAGACGGACATTATCCGTATTTTTGATCCGAACCAGTACCAGGCGGCCAACGCATGGCATATTGACTATCGTAAATTCCATGATTTATGGATTCCGAAACAAAAATTAGCTGTAGTATTTGCCAATGCGCAGGCTTCTGCATAAGGTGGTGACTTAAATGAATCCGGTAACTGCTGATGCATGTGTTGCCTATATCAAGGTGCTGACGGGATATGCGGCTGATACGGAAAGTGCCCTGATTAGCTATATTCTGGAGACTGAAACACAGCATATCCTGAATGTAACTAACCAGGACGCAGTGCCGGAAGAGCTGTATGCATATCTGCGTGACAGAGTGGCGGGGCAATTCCTGACGATTAAAAAAGCTGCTGTACTCGGCGATGACAATCTGAGCGTAGTCAGCTCTATCAAAGAGGGCGACGTGCAAGTCAATCTCAGCGGTACGAGTGCAGAACAGCGGCTCGATGAAATCATAGCACTGCTGAGCAGGGAGGCTGATTTACTATGTTTCCGAAAATTGCGATGGTAAGGACGGCTCTTGAAAGTCTGTACGACGCGAAAGCAGCGGTGTATACATACACCTGTACCATTGATGCACACCATATCACGACACAAAAACTAACAAAATTAATCAGCGACTTACCCTGCCGGATATCGTATCAACGCAACGAGGCGGCCCAGACGACGGATACTGTCGATACGCAGGACATGATGATTACCATGATTTACTCAGATACCAGTATTGCCATACCAGCTGGCAGTCAAATCATGGTAACCTGGGATGACGGGCGGACGGATGCATTTGAAAATGCGTCTGTACCGTCCGTTTATACTCATCATGCAGAGGTGAGGCTGGTTAGAGAGAAGGACAAGCCATGAATATCAACATTGACATCAGCCAGTTGCAGAAATACCGCCTTGTGTTGGGCAATGCAAAAGTTGAGGAGAAGATCCAGGCGGCGTTAAAAGAAACCGTCATGACGACGTTAAGGGAAACGAAACGAAACACACCGCACAAAACGGGTACATTGCGGCGTGAATGGAAAACAACGAACATTGAAAAAAGCGGGAAGTCGCTGACAGCCACGATGTATAACGACACAAAGTACGCGCCTTATGTAGAATATGGGCACCGTACGCGTGATAAAAAAGGTTTTGTTACTGGTCAGTACATGATGACGAAATCCGTGGAAAAAGTACAGAAAAGCCTTCATAAAATCATGCGGAAATATACGGATGCCATGGCAAGGGACCTGACGAAGAAATGACTATACAGAACATCATAGATGGAGTAGCAGACGCGCTCTCGACCCTTAACAAAACAATGTACGTCAATGAGGTAAAGCAGGGCTATCAGAACGGGGACATTTTGATACACGTTGTGGATGCCTCGATTCAGCCTATGATGACTCTGCGATACCGCGGCAGTGTACAGATAGATGTTATCCAATTCAGCGACGTTAAAACAGACGCGTACGCCATGGGCCAGCAAATCATAGATTTGTTGGAAGTCATTAGTACAGATGATGGCATGATACGCGGCTCTAACTACTCGTACAACTATACTGACGGGGCGTTACATGTACTAGTGACCTATGACGTATCTGTACAGCGGCCGGAAACGCCAGAAACAAAAATGCATACATTGACAACTACGGAAGGGGTGAAATAAATGGCAGACGAAAAAGCTACATCGGCAACAGTAACAACGGCAAAACCTGCGGAAGTTGCTACATATCCGCGGGCCTGGGCACGCTCGAAGAAGTACGCCCAGTATGCCGATATCATCAATATTTTACTGGACCCCGCAACGACCTATACAGAATCACAGGTAAACGCGGCTATTCAGGGATTCATGAAGGGGGCATTTAACTAATGAGCTACGGCGGCGGAACCTTTTTAACGCAAAATAAAGTATTGCCGGGGGCCTATATCAACTATGCCAGCGTTGTTAAAGCGTCGTCTACGGTATCGGATAGAGGCGTAGCGGCACTGGCTCTTGATTTAGACTGGGGCCCAGACAAGACGATTTTTAAAGTAGAGCAGGAAGATTTTCAGGAAAATCCAGAGAAATACTTTGGCTATAACTATACGGCTGATGAATTAAAAGGGCTCAGAGATTTGTTTTTATATCTCAAGACTGGATATTTTTATCGGCTGAACAGCAGCGGCGCGAAGGCATTATGTGATTATTGCGAAGCAAAATACGCAGGTACGCGTGGTAATAAAATCATGGTTGCTATCTATGCCAATGCAGATGAATCTACAAAGTTCGATGTAGAAACCTATTTTGATGGTGAACTCGTAGACAGCCAGACTGCAGTCAGTACATTGGCAGACCTTGCGGACAATGACTATGTCACCTGGACAGACTCGGCTACTATCAATGCTACGGCGGGTACATACCTGACGGGCGGCACGAATGGCACAGCGGCAACAGGCACGGAGCATAGCAATTTCCTGTCTTTGCTTGAATCCTATAACATCAATATCCTCGGTTGCCTGTCTACGGATGACACTATCAAAGCGCTTTATTACACGTACGTTAAGCGCATGCGAGACGACGAAGGAGCAAAAATCCAGCTCGTACTGTACAGCTATAGCACTGCAAACTATGAAGGGACTATCAATGTCACCGTTCCTGTTGTTGACTCTACATTCCCTGAAAGTTCTCTTGTATACTGGACAACTGGTGTCGAAGCGGCTTGTGATATTAACAAAACAGTAGGCAATAAAGTATACGACGGCGAATTTAAAATTACCGTCAAGACAAAGCAGAGCGATTTGAAAGCGGCAATTAAGAACGGCGAATTTACACTGCACAGAACAGATGACGATACATATCGTGTATTAGCAGATATTAACTCGTTTACGGCTACGACCAAAACAAAGACCAGTGACTTCAGTTCTAACCAGGTAATCCGGGTATTGGACCTGTTCGCCAATGACTCGGCTGTTATCTTTAATAAAACGTACCTGGATAATACGCAGAACATCGAAGCAGGTCGGACGGCACTCTGGAACGACCTTTGCGATTACTGCGCAAAACTCGTTAAACTGGGTGCTATTACGGACTTTAAAACGTCTGATATCACTGTCGAACAGGGCGAAGCTAAGAACGCTGTACTCGTAACGGCCTATCTGACCCCTGCCGAATCGATGGAAAAGCTCTATATGTACGTCTATGTTAACTAGGGAGGTGTGATAAATGGCTGATATGACACAGTTAATGAATGCGAAAGACGCTGTATGGGCTGGGGCGGCCTCAGTATATGTGACTATCGACGGCAATCGCTATAAACTCATCCAGTGCACATCGCTCGAAGCGACGGGCAAGAAGAACAAAAAAGAAATCCCGATTCTCGGCCGCGTATCTGCTGGCAATAAATCCGCTGGCATTAAATACACGGGCAAAATGAGCGGCTATTACAATACGTCGATTTTCCGTAAACTCTTGAAAAACTATCAGGATACGGGCGTCGATACCTATTTTGACCTGACTGTCACGAACGACGACGAAACGGCCGCAGTAGGCA
>ERZ791810.1788-NODE-1788-length-13244-cov-2.649481_pt1 | contig 13244 bp, 9 predicted proteins | sample MGYA00510304_ERZ791810 | MGnify/ENA primary metagenome ERZ791810 (study PRJEB30046, sample SAMN00791967) | human gut metagenome | study: EMG produced TPA metagenomics assembly of the A metagenome-wide association study of gut microbiota in type 2... | reverse complement strand
TCTCATGTCTACCTAGAAGGGAGCATATCACACGCCGCAGGGTGTGGCGTTTTTTGTCCGGTTATACAAAAAGAAACCTGACACCGGGCCAGGTTTCTTTTTGTATGATTCTTCTTTTTATTTCTTGACGATTTCTTCTTCGAGCTGGATGTGCAGTTCGTGAAGCTGTTTCTTCGTTACTTCCGACGGCGATTCGCTCATGGGATCGATGGCATTCTGCGTCTTCGGGAAGGCGATGACGTCGCGGATAGATTTGCGTTTGAGCATGAGCATGATCATGCGGTCCAAACCGAAGGCCAGGCCACCATGGGGTGGTGCACCGTATTCGAAGGCACGCAGGAGGAAGCCAAATTTCTGTTCGGCATCTTCCGGTGTCAGGCCAATGGCTTTGAATACACGTTTCTGAACGTCCGGCTGGTAAATACGCAGGGAGCCGCCGCCCAGTTCGACGCCGTTTAAGACGAGGTCATAGGCTTTGGCATAGACGTGAGCCGGATCCGTTTCCAGTTTGTCCAGGTCTTCGTCGCGCATAGCCGTGAACGGATGGTGCATAGCGACATAGCGTTTTTCTTCTTCGCTGTATTCGAACATGGGGAAATCAACAACCCACGTGAAGGCAAATTCGTCTTCGTTGATGAGGCCCATGCGACGGCCCATTTCTTTACGCAGTTCGCCTAAGGCAGCGGCTACGACAGCCGGTTTGTCGGCGATCATGAGCACGAGGTCACCCGTTTCAGCGCCGCATTTGGCACCGATGGCACGGAGCTGGTCTTCTGTAAAGAATTTCTTGATCTGTGTCTTTAAAGTGCCGTCTTCGAGGAAGCCGATCCAGGCAAGGCCCTTAGCACCGTAATGGCTGACGTATTCTACGAGGCCGTCCAGTTCACGACGGGGAATGCCGGCGTCGCCTTTGACGTTGATGGCTTTGACCTGACCGCCGTTTTCGATGACCGAACGGAATACCTTGAAGTCCGTGTCTTTGACGAGGTCTGTGACATCAGTAAACTTCATGTCGAAGCGCAGGTCCGGTTTATCGGAGCCGTAGTTTTCCATGGCATAGTCCCAGGTCATACGGTGAATCGGCAGCTTGACGTCGTGGCCCAGGGTTTCTTCAAAGATGTAGTGAACCATGTTTTCCACGAGGGTCAGGATTTCTTCCTGGCTCATGAAGCTCATTTCCATATCGAGCTGGGTAAATTCTGGCTGACGGTCGGCACGCAGGTCTTCGTCGCGGAAGCAGCGGGCGATCTGGTAGTAGCGGTCCATACCGGAGATCATGAGGAGCTGTTTGAAAATCTGCGGCGACTGGGGCAGGGCGTAGAATTTGCCATCGTTGACACGGCTCGGTACGAGGTAGTCACGGGCACCTTCCGGCGTGCTCTTGCACAGTTCCGGTGTTTCAATATCGATAAAACCATGCTGGTTGAGGAACGTACGCATAGCGTGCTTTACCTTGTGGCGCATGATCAGGTTGTTCTGCATTTCCGGACGGCGCAGGTCCAGGTAGCGGTATTTGAGGCGGATCTTTTCGTCGACGTCGATGTTGTCTTCGATGTAGAACGGCGGTGTCTTAGAGGAATTCAAGATGCGCAGTTCTTCGCAGCGTACTTCGATCGTACCGGTTTTCATCTTGTCGTTGACCGTATCAGCGTCACGCATGCGGACGATACCACGGACGACGAGAACATATTCCGTACGGACCTGTTCTGCTTTTTCAAAGGATTCTTTTTCATAATCCGGCGAAGCGACGACCTGGACGATACCGGTGCGGTCGCGGAGATCGATGAAGATCAGTCCGCCGTGGTCGCGGCGGCGTTCAACCCAGCCACAAAGAACGACCTCTTTGTCCTTGTCTGCTTCTGACACTTCGGCGCAGTATTGCGACCGATGTAACCCTTCCATTGTATCCATTAGTAACTCATCCCTTCTTCTGTGTTTCCATATATGCAACAATCCCATCGAGGGGAACGCTGATCTGTTCTTTCGTGGCCATATTGCGAACCTGAGCTTCGCCCTTGGCCAGTTCATCTTCACCGATGATGACGGTGTATTCTGCGTCGAGCTTATTGGCCGATTTCATCTGGCCTTTCATGCTGCGGCCCAGGAGATCGATTTCCGCATAGAAGCCGCGGGCGCGCAGGTCCTGCTGGAGGACGAAGGCTTTAGCCCGGGCGGCATCGCCGAGGGCGACGATGAAGACCGGCTTTTTGGCGTTGACCGGCGGCAGGAGGCCCTGTTCCTTCAGGGTGAGGAGGAGCCGTTCCATACCGATGGCAAAGCCGATACCCGGTGTAGACGGGCCGCCGATTTCTTCGATGAGGCCGTCGTAGCGTCCGCCGCCGCAGACGGTGCTCTGGGCACCTAAGGGGGCGTACATGATTTCAAAGGCCGTGTTCGTATAGTAATCGAGGCCGCGGACGAGGCGCGGATCCAGTTCAAAGGGGATGCCGATGCTCGTCAAATAGGCTTGTACTTTATCGAAATGTTCGCGGCAGTCATCACAGAGGTTGTCCGTAATGAGGGGCACGCCCATTTTCATCATCTTTTCGCCGTCTTCCTTGCAGTCGAGGACGCGGAGCGGGTTCTTTTCGAGCCGTTCGTTGCAATCGTCGCAGAGCTGGTCCTTTTTGTCGGCAAAGAAATCGAGCAGTTTTTGCCGGTATACAGGACGGCACTTGGGGCAGCCTACGGAATTGAGGTGCAAAATGAGGTCATTCAGGCCTAATTCGCGGAAAAGCTGGAAGGCCATGGCAATGATTTCGGAATCGACTGCCGGGTCCTTGGAGCCGATTTCTTCGACGCCAAACTGGGTGAACTGGCGGTACCGGCCGGCCTGGGGACGGTCATGACGGAACATGGGTCCCATATAATACAGTTTGTGAACTTTCTGTTCACCATAGAGTTTATGTTCCAAAAATGCCCGTACGACAGATGCCGTATTTTCCGGACGCAGTGTCATGCTCCGTCCGCCACGGTCATTAAAGGTATACATTTCTTTTGTTACTACGTCAGTTGTTTCACCAATACCGCGTAAAAACAACTCCGTACTTTCAAACATAGGGGTACGGATTTCGCCAAAACCGTAGAGCGAGCAGATTTCTCTGATTTTTGCTTCAAGAATCTGCCAGTCTGCCGTTTGTTCCGGCAGGAAATCCTGTGTACCTCGCGGTGCAGTGATTGCCATTACGTATCGTCTCCTCCGTATATCATCGCACATATCCGGCGCCGCTGGGCCATGCGCTGGGCCAGCAGCTGCCTGTACGTATCAGGATCTTTGGGCATATATACTTTTTCCAGGCTGTGGCCGTCAGAGGCGAGAAACTTCGTCGTACTGCCGGGACCTGCTGCCAGGATGGTTTGCCGCTCTTCCATCATCTGTATGTTGTACTGGCTTTCTGTCTGTGGCAAAGCGTAGCCTATATTGGCAAAGCTGGCTGCCATATACTTTTGCCTGTACATATAATACGGAATATAGCCTGCCTGCGCAAGGAGCTGCCGGCTCCGGCTCAGGCTAGCTGCCACTTCGCCGGCTGGCGGTATTGCCTGCCGCAGGGGATGATGGAATAACGGGGCCTTCTTTTTTAATGCCAACGTATGAATTGTAACATTTTCCGGGTGTAGTTGGCAAACTATTTCCATATTTTCCTGCATATCTGCCGCTGTCTGGCCGGGCAGGCCGGCAATAAAGTCCATATTGACGACGGAAAAGCCCAAACGGCGGCAGTTTTCATACATGGTGTACACGTCGGCTACGCTGTGACGGCGGCCTAAGAGATCGAGCAGGCGCTGCTGCATGGTCTGGGGATTGACGCTGATACGGTCGACGCCGTACTCGCGCAAAAGGGCCAGTGTAGCCACATCGGCTGTGTCGGGCCGGCCGGCTTCGACGGTCCATTCGCTGAGATCCGGAAAGGATACTGCCACAGCCTGCAGGATACGGGCCAGTGCGTCCTTGGGCAGGCACGTAGGCGTACCACCGCCGATGTAAGCCGACGTAACGCGCAGCCCGTACTGGCGGCAGAGGCTGTCAATGTCCCGTATATCCTCTTCGACTGCGGCTGCAAAGGCCAAAAGTCCGGCTGCCGTTTCCGTCTGGCACAGGCGGGACGGAAAGGAGCAGTACAGACAGTGGCTGGGACAGTAGGGAATGCCGATATAGAGGGCCGCTTCCCGGCGGGGCCGTTCGATAAAGGGGCGCTGCAAGGCGGTCATGGCCAGGAGTTCCTGCGCAATGGCCGGCGTTACGTGATAGTGACGGACGAGCGTCTCCTCTATTGCCGGCGCAGACAGGCCCTGATCACGCAGGTGATGGACGAGCTTTGTCGGCCGTACACCCATGAGAGTGCCCCAGGGATTTCGCTGTCCCTGGCCAAAGCAGCGGTCATACCAGTGCAGGAGCAGCTCTTTACTGGTCTGCTTGAGGTCGGCTCCGGCCAGAATATAGGCGTGCGTATGCCACTCTTGTCCCTGCTGATAAAAGGTGACGTCCAGGCGCTGCTGCGTCCCTGCGGCCTGTAACGTAACAGCGGCGCCTAAGGGACGCGGTTCATGGCCGCCGCTATAGCCCAGATAGGCCATGACCTGACCGATATGGGCATGCAGTGCCGGCGGCCCTTCATAGGCATAGGCCAGTTCCTGTTGTTCGTTCGTGTTCATTACTGGGCGATCTTTTCTGCTTCTTCTTGCCGTTTTTTCTGGCAGTCTTCACAATAGCCATAGACCTTGAGCTGATGGTCTACGGTCTGGAAGTGGAAGCGTTTTTGTAGGATCGTTTCCAGTGTTTCCAGGAGGTCGTCCTGGCATTCCCAGACTTTGCCGCAGCCCAGGCAGATCAGGTGATGATGGTAGTGGCCATCGTCTTCCCGGTCGTTTAATTCATAGCGGCTGCAGCCATCGTCGAAGTCGAGCTTTTTCAAAAGATCCATTTCCGTAAAGAGATCGAGCGTACGGTAGACCGTAGCCAGGCCGATTTCCGGTGCCTGCTTCTTGACGATTTCGAAAACGTCTTCTGCACTTAAATGGCGGGCATCGCTTTCTACAAAGGCCCGCAGCACGACTTGGCGCTGGGAGGTCATCTTGTATTTCTTGGTTTTGATTTGTTCTTTCATTCGGTTCATCATGAGATCCATGACTTGGTCTTTAGTTCTTTCCATAGGTATTCATCGCCTTTGTTTTATACGTATTATAGAACCACAAATGTCTGCACAAAATCTGCAGTACTGCTGTGACCGGAACGGTCAGAATCATGCCGGCTACGCCAAAGAGCGTGCCGCCAATGAGGAGAGCAATAATAATCACTACGGGATGCAGACTAATAACGGCTCCCATAACTTTCGGCATAATAATGTGACTGTCCAGCTGCTGAATGACAATGTAGAAAATGAGGACCTTGACGGCCAGCGCCAAATCTACAGTGGCACCGAGGAGGATAGCCGGCACGGCACCGACAATCGGGCCGATAATGGGAATCCATTCCGTTACTGCCGCTAAGAGGCCGATGACCAGCGGATAAGGTACACCCATGAGCCACATGCCTAAAAAGGTAAGGGAGGCAATGATACAGCTCATGGTCAGCTGGCCGCGGATATACGAGCTGAGGACGTGCTGGATTTCACTAAACAGGACGTCGAGCTGCAGCCGGTATTCTACGGGATAGAGGCAGATAAAGGAACGCACCATTTTGCCGCCGTCCTTCATGAAGTAGAAGGTAATGATGGGTACGACAAAAAACTGAATGACCGTACCGGCAATGGCAAAAATGGATTTGAGGAAATTGCTGACGCCTTCGACGCCGTAGTTGCCTATACGCGTGAAGGCATCGTTGATGACGCTCTTTACCTGATCCGGTATGTAGAGCTGGGTCTGCTCATTTTCGAGCTGTGTAAAGATGGTCACTGTCTTTTCCCAAAGGCTGTTGAAGTTGACAGCCAGCAAATTCGCCTGCATGACGAGAGGCTTTAAGATGATATTTGTCAGAGCCGTCAGGACGACGATGAGCAAGAGAAAAGAAAGGAGAATGGAAATATCAATGGGCACATTCCGCCGGGTCAGGCGGACGAGCCCTTTTTGGATCAGATCGCGGACGGGAATGAGGATAAACGTGATGATCAGCGATACGATAACCGGCCAGTACACGTTGTGTACGGAAAAAAACAGTATCGTTGCCAAAACAGCCAGTACAATACGCAGCCAAAACTGCGATTGCTTATACATGGACATACCTGTCACCATCCTCCGTCAAGGTACGGATTATTCTGGCGTTCCCGGCCGATCTGTGTCGCCGGACCGTGGCCCGGGAGGACGACCGTTTCGTCAGGCAGGGTAAGCAGCTTGTTGTTGATGCTGTCGAGAAGTGTCGCCATAGAGCCGCCATAGAGGTCGGTCCGGCCGACGGAATAGAGAAACAGTGTGTCACCGGAAAAGACAACGCTTTCGCCGTATAAGCTCAGACCGCCCGGCGTATAGCCCGGCGTTTCCAAAACGTGGAACTGCAGCTTGCCTACAGTAATGACGTCGCCATCGTGGGCGATGCAGTCCGGCGCCGTGCATTCGATCTTTTTACCCATAAAGACGGACAGGTTATTATGCGAATTGGCAATGAGTGCCTGATCGCCGGCACCGATGTATACAGGCACGTTTTTTAAAATACGCAGTTCCTGTAAGGCGCCGATATGGTCTGCATGGCCGTGGGTAAGGAAAATCAGTTTCAACTGCAGGTCATGTTCTTCCAGGTTGCGGTTGATTTCTTTATAATCCCAGGCCGGATCGATGACCATGGCTTCCTTTGTCGTATCGTCAAAGACGATGTAGCAGTTCGTCTCGATCGGACCTAGGGTCAGTGATATAAATCGCATGCTCATAGCTATGCCTCCTAAAATGTTTTCTTGCTATCCAAGAGAATGGTTACAGGGCCATCGTTGGCCAGGCTTACGACCATGTGCGTACGGAAGCGCCCTGTTTCCGTATGGATGCCGTAGGCGTTGACGGCGCGGACAAAGGTTTCATAAAGAGCCTCTGCCTGCTCCGGCGGTGCCGCTGCCGTAAAGCTCGGGCGCCGGCCGTGACGGGCATCACCGTATAAGGTAAATTGGGAAACGACGAGCATGTCCCCTTGCCTGTCCAGGAGGGACAGGTTCATTTTATCTTCTGCGTCTTTAAAGATACGCAGGTGGCAAATTTTATCAGCCAAATAGGCTGCGTCAGCTTCTGTATCGTCCTTGCTGACGCCGAGGAGGACCGTCAGGCCCGGACCCGTACGGCCCGTTTCTATGCCTTCTGAGGTAACGGAAGCCGAGGCCGTGCGCTGTACGACAGCTCTCATTGGGACGCACCTCCTGTAAACCGCTGGACAGAATAAACATCCTTCAGGCGGCGTATTTTGGTAGAAATGAATTCCAGCTGCGCCAAATCTTTGATACTCAGGCCCATGTGGATGGTAACGGTCTTCGTGTCCCCTACACGGGCGTTCATGCTCGTAATGGAGACCTTCATTTCTGCCAGGGCAGCCATGATTTCTGCCATGACGCCTGTCCGGTCGTAGGCCGTTACTTCAATATGGACGTCGAAGTTTTCCTGGCCGTCGTAATCCCACTCTACGTCGATGAGCCGGTCCAGGTCATTTTGATTATGGCTGACGTTAGGGCAATCGGCGCGATGGACGGAGACGCCTCGGCCGCGGGTAATGAAGCCGATGATCGGGTCACCCGGTACAGGGCTGCAGCACTTGGCCAGGCGCACCATGAGGCCCGCTTCGCCCTTGACGAGGATCCCTGAGCCGTTATGCTTGGTCGGCTTACGGGTCTTCAGCTTGTCGAGGATGGCCAGGTTGTCCTTTTCTTCCTTCTGTACTTCTTTTTTGTGAAGCTCCAGCAGCTTGATGAGTACCGTATTGACGGCAAAGCCGCCATAGCCTACAGCAGCCAGCAGGTCTTCTTCAGAGCCGGCATTCATTTGCTTGGCCACCTTGGCCAGGCGGCCGGCCTTATTGATTTCTTTCCAGTCATGGCCCAGGCGTTTGCATTCCCGTTCCAGGGCGTCTGCCCCTTTGACGATGTTTTCTTCCCTGTTTTCCTTCTTGAACCAGCTGCGGATCTTCGAGCGGCTTTCGGAGCTGCCTACGATCTTCAGCCAGTCCAGGCTCGGTTTGCCCGTTTTGGACGTAATGATTTCGACAATGTCGCCGTTTTTCAATTCATAATCGAGCGGTACAATCTTGCCGTTGATTTTGGCGCCGACGCAGCGGTGACCTACTTCTGTATGGATACGGTAGGCAAAATCGATGGGGATCGAGCCCTGGGGCAAATCGATGACGTCGCCCCGCGGCGAGAAGACGAAGACTTCATCCGAAAAGGCGTCGAGCTTCAGGGCATTGACGAACTCTTTCGGATTGCTCGTATCCTGCCATTCCAGGAGGTTGCGGAGCCAGCCCATTTTTTCATCGAATTCATTCCCGTTACCGGCCGTCGTTCCTTCTTTATAGCGCCAATGGGCAGCAACGCCGTATTCGGCTACGTGGTGCATTTCCCACGTACGGATCTGGATTTCGACAGGCTGTCCCCGCGTGCCGATAACCGTCGTATGAAGGGACTGGTAGTTATTGGGCTTCGGCATAGCAATATAGTCTTTAAAGCGATAGGGCAAGGGCTTCCAGAGGCTGTGCACGATCCCCAGGACGCCATAACAGTCCTGGACCGTATCGACAATGACGCGGATGGCATAGAGGTCATAGACCTGGCTCAGGTCGCGGTTATCCTTTTTCATTTTTTTATAAATGCTGTAGAAATGCTTGGGCCGGCCGTTGATTTCGAACTTGATGTGGGAATTTTCCAGGGCCTTGCGCAGGACTTCGATGGCTTCATTGACGATTTCTTCGCGGACGTGGCGTTTCTGCTTCATCTGGTCGACGAGATCGTAATATTTGTCCGGTTCGAGATAGCGGAAGGATAAATCTTCCAGTTCCCATTTGATATTGAAAATACCTAAGCGGTGTGCCAAGGGTGCAAAAATTTCCAGCGTTTCCTGGGCAATGCGCTTTTGTTTATCACTGCGCATGTAGCGGAGGGTCCGCATGTTGTGCAGGCGGTCCGCCAGCTTGATGACGACGACGCGCACGTCCTTGGCCATGGCCAGAAACATTTTACGCATACTGTTGAGCTGCTGGTCTTCTTTCGTGCGGTAATCGAGGCGGCTCAATTTCGTGACGCCATCGACGAGGAAGGCCACTTCTTTGCCGAAGATTTGTTTAATATCATCGAGGGACATGACCGTATCTTCAACGACATCGTGCAAGAGGGACGCCGTAATGGTCGTCGTGTCGATTTTCATTTCCGCCAGGATCTGGGCTACGGCCAGCGGGTGGAGAATGTACGGTTCCCCACTGACGCGGAACTGTTCCTTATGGGCTTCACTGGCAATCTGATAGGCTCTTTTTACATCGTCACAGCTGGCTTGTGGCTGGTAGCTGTGAATGGTATCGAGTAACCGTTGAAATTCTTCATTCGGTTTAGCAATTTCCATTTCAATTCCCCCTTATGCCTGCCCATACTTTTTGTATGTCGGCGATGTTTCAAGTTGCATTTTTCCTGCAAGCTGCGGAAAATACAACACCGATTCGGATGGCGTTTTCCAGGCAGCGAGTACGCCTATTTCGAGTAATACCTGCAGCGCTGCCCGCACGGTATGCGCGTCATACGTGCCGGCCAGCAGGTCTGCCAGCTTTTGCCGTGCTATGGCTACGGAAAGGCCTTTTTCCGGTACGAATTGGCGCAGTGTCCGGTAGACCGTCACCATGGTTTCCCGGTCTAAGACAGGCCGTTCTGTATCGGCATGGATATCCTGTACAACCATCTGCGGTGTTGTATTCCCCTGATATTCATTCAGTTCCAGCTGAAAGGCAAGATCGGCTTCATCGCCTTCTGCCAGATCGTCATATTCTTCTGCCATTGACCAGCCTACGCCCTTGACAGTGATGCCCTGAGCGTCGGCTACGGTCAGGCGTAAATGTTTTTTATCCTGGCCCATTTTCCACTTGTCACTGATGCGCATGTGGCGCAGGGCAAAGACAGGGCGGCTGTTTCCCATGCCGTACGGTTCCAGGCGGCTTAGTTCCTGAATCAGGTCCAGGGTCACGTCAGAGGCCTGCAAAGTGCCGTCGAGCTTCAGCTTGGGCTCGTAATCCTCTGCCGTCATATGGGCCGCTGCGTATTCGTTCAGCCGTGTCCTGAGCGCTTCTATCTGATCTTCTGCTACGGAAAACCCGGCCGCCATTTGATGACCGCCAAATTGAATTAAAATATCTGCAGCCGACGACAAGGCTTCGTACATGTTAAAGCCGGCAATACTGCGGCACGAGCCTTTGCCTACGTGGTCCTTGACGCTAATGACCAGGGTCGGCCGGTAAAAGGCTTCTACCAGGCGCGACGCCGCAATGCCAATGACGCCGGGGTTCCACTCCGGACCGCCCCAGGCAATGAGCACGCCATCGTGCTCGTGACCGCCGGCAAGAATCTGCTCTTTCGCCTTAGCCGTGATTTGCCGTTCAATTTCCTGGCGTTCTGTATTCAGGTCACTCAACCTTTTGGCCTTGGCCAGGGCTTTGTCCGGATCCGTTTCGAGGAGCAGTTTTACTCCTTGAACGGCATCTTCCAGACGGCCTGCCGCATTGAGGCGCGGCGCCACCGTAAAGGCGATGCGTCCGGCAGAAAGGGGTTTGTCCTCTAAGCCCGCCTGTTTTAATAAGGCCTGCAGTCCTGTGTTATACCCTTCCTGCATGCGCTGCAGCCCTGTCGTAACGAGAATGCGGTTTTCACCGCTTAAGGAAACGAGATCGGCAATGGTCGCTAAGGCTGCCAATTCCGTATAGCCCGGCAGGGAATCATGACGTAGGTACTGCCACAGGGCCTGACACAGTTTATAGGCTACGCCGGCGCCGGCCAGATCCTTGAACGGATAGGGACAGCCGGGCTGTTTGGGATTTAAAATGGCGTAGGCCGGTGGCAAGGGATCAGGCGGCGTGTGATGGTCCGTGACGATGATCGTCATGCGGTCCTTAAAGGCCTGGACCAAATCGTGAGATGCAATACCGCAGTCTACGGTAATCAAGAGGTCTGTCTGCCCTTCTGCCAGGCTCTCGAGAGCCTCTTCATTGAGGCCATAGCCTTCCGTATGGCGCCGCGGAATATGGTAGTCCGGCGTACCGCCTAAGTCGCGAAGGACAGAATATAATAACGATGTCGATGTAATGCCATCGACATCGTAATCTCCGTAAATGACAATCTTTTCTTTTCTCTCTAAAGCTGCAGCAATCCGTACGACAGCTTTTTTCATATCTTTCATCAAAAAAGGATCATACAAATCGTCGCTCGTATCATGCAAGAAGTGATCAGCCTCGTGGAGGTCATGAATCCCACGATTATACAGGATACGTGCTAAGATGGGCGAAATCCCTAAGTTTTGTGAAAATGTATCAATCATATCCTGTTCTACAGCAGGTTCAAGCCATTTTTTCTTCATTAGATCACAACGCATTCTCAAAAAATAATCACTTTCAAAACCATACATCTATTCTATCACAATATATTCTCAAAATAAAGGCTAAAATTAATAATTGAGGCAAAATAATGCGTTTTTTCAGTTCACGAAAATTGAGAAAATCGGGGGCTTCCTTTTATTTCTTTTTGTTATTAAAAATAATAAAACAAAGCCCCGCCGAAGCGGGGCTTGTGTCTTTATGCAATATGCACTTGTTCGTAATTAGTCTTCGAAAGCTTTCTGGAAGCGTACATAAGACTGACGACGAGCTTTGGCATCAGCTTCGGTCTTAGCATACAATGCATCGGCCTGTTCCGGGAAGCCTTTCTTGAGGGAAGCATAACGAACTTCGCCCATGAGGAATTCCTGGAATTTGCTGTAATCCGGTTCTTTGGAGTCGAGGCTGAACGGATTCTTGCCAGCTTCTTTGAGATCCGGGTTGTAACGGAAGAGATCCCAGTAACCGCATTTAACTGCGAGCTGTTCTTCTGTCTGGCTCTTGCCCATGCCCTTACGGATACCATGGTTGATGCAAGGAGCGTAGCAGATAACAAGGGACGGGCCATGATATGCTTCAGCTTCAGTCATAGCTTTGATCAGCTGGTTCTTGTCAGCGCCCATAGCTACCTGAGCTACATATACATAACCATAGGAGATGGCCATCATGCCGAGGTCCTTTTTCTTCGTACGTTTACCGGAAGCAGCGAACTGTGCAACAGCAGCAGTCGGTGTAGCTTTGGAGGACTGGCCGCCTGTGTTGGAGTATACTTCTGTATCGAGTACGAGAACGTTTACGTCCTGGTCGGAAGCGAGTACGTGGTCAACACCGCCGTAACCGATATCGTAGGACCAGCCGTCACCACCGATGATCCAGTGGGAACGTTTAACGAGGAACTGTTTCTTGTCGAGGAATTCTTCAAGAGCAGCTTTGCCGGCAGCTTCTTTTTCGAGGAGGGCAACCAGTTTTTCAGCGCGTTCACGGGAACCTTCGCCTTCATGGAGGTTAGCAGCCCAGTCGCTCAAAGCAGCCTGGAGTTCTTCAGAAGCAACAGCTTTAGCAGCTTCAACTTTGCCTGCCAAGTCTGTACGTACTTTGTCAACGCCCATGAACATGCCGAGACCATATTCTGCAGCATCTTCGAAGAGGCTGTTAGCCCAGGAAGGACCATGGCCTTTAGCGTTTACTGTATACGGAGCTACCGGAGCAGATGCACCCCAAATGGAGGAGCAGCCTGTAGCGTTAGCAATCATCATGCGGTCACCAAAGAGCTGTGTGAGCAATTTGACATACGGTGTTTCACCGCAACCAGCGCAAGCGCCCGAGAATTCGAGGAGCGGCTGTTCGAACTGAGAACCGATGACGGTCTTCTTGTTCTGCGGATTAACTTTCGGTGTAACCTTGTCCTGTGCATAGTACCAGAGGTCCATCTTGGAGCGTTCTTCGTCTGTGTTCGGAACCATGGAGAGGGCGCCAACCGGGCAGACGTTTACGCAGCTGCCGCATTCGAGGCAGTCGAGCTGGTCAACGACGATGGTTACATTGTATTCTTTACCGGATTTAGCTTTTGTAGCAGCTTTGAAACCAGCCGGAGCAGCTTTCAGTTCTTCTTCTGTCGTCAGAGCCGGACGAATCGTAGCGTGCGGGCAGACGAAGGAGCACTGCAAGCAGCCGATACATTTTTCAGCATCCCAGGAAGGAACGTGGAGAGCCGGGC
>ERZ791810.1773-NODE-1773-length-13321-cov-24.756671_pt1 | contig 13321 bp, 10 predicted proteins | sample MGYA00510304_ERZ791810 | MGnify/ENA primary metagenome ERZ791810 (study PRJEB30046, sample SAMN00791967) | human gut metagenome | study: EMG produced TPA metagenomics assembly of the A metagenome-wide association study of gut microbiota in type 2... | reverse complement strand
ACATTGGTGCAGACAGCGATGCTACCGGAGGCAACGCAACTGAAATAACCATGTCAATCTTGTCAGACATAAATATCTGGAAATAAAACATAATAAAATCGGGTAAAGGTCATAGTCAGTCGTACAATCTTTTACCCGATTTTTTGTGTCTTAACACTATTCGTATCTTTTATTTCTTATTGTAAATCACCTTCGCCTATACTTAATCCCTCATACATCCATGTCTTTCCATTGTCGTTAGATGTAAATCTCAAGCCTTCGTAACTGCTGTATTCTGACTTGATGATTACAGTCCATTGTCCATCGGATACTTGTGGCATCTCTGCGTAATCATAATCTGTGATTGTATATCCTAGTTCATCAGCAATATCCGGCAGTTCCGTAACCTCTTCCATTGGAAATTCCATCTGTGTAAAAGTAACTCCACCATCTGATGTCACATATAAAGTTGAGGCATCCTGTGAAGCGCCTGTCATACCAATCACACCAAGATTTTCATCGTAAAATTCTATTCCCAGTGCCACGCCAATCTTGTCGTTAAACGGATTGGCATTTATCACATTCCATGTTTCACCACCATCTGATGACTTTTCCAATTCATAATAACGGCTTCCTGCTGCCGCATCAGTAACTACTAATCTCCATCCAATTTCTTTATTCTCAGACAGCCAGTAATATACAGAACCGTTGGAATTATCTACATACCAGGATTCTGTTTCTTTAGCATCATCAATAGTCTGCTCTTCCTCCCTGTCGATGATAGTTTCTAATGGAATCACTTCCGGTTCCATAAAATAACGTACCGGAGTCACCTCAGATTCACTTGGAATATGAAGCGAAACTTCATATCCATAAACAGCTCCACCATTCAATTCCGAATAAATGGCATTGTCTGTGTTGTCCACTCCGTCACCATCCACATCACCTTGAAGATGTACAAATCCTTCCATTGTGTTAAATTCCCTCTTGCCATAATAGAGAATTTCATAATCGTCCGCATATCCTTCCACAGCCCAGTTATTTACTCTTGTTTTGTAATCAGCGTTTTTCAGAATTTCAAGCATCGGCTGTAATCTCATGTCATCATCGTAAGATTTGCTCGCAACTCCATTAATCCACACAGTCATTTTTGAATCTGCATCCACATCATAGTCAATAAGGAATGTATTTTCGTCTCCATTTTCATATCTTCCATACATATAAGTATAAAAACTCTGAATTTTACCATTTTTGTCAAAGGAAAGCTGAAACTTATTTTGAACATAAAGTTCATCCGGTAAATCCAACTCTGTCTCAATGTCTTCCAAGATTCCTTCTACACCTGTCTCAAAGAAGTTGGTATGAGTAAGTTCAATTTTCTTCTGGTTACGCCATTCGTCTATCTTCCATGACAATGCACCATTATAAGGGATTGCCGAATAAATAATCCTGCCTCCAAACAAAATGGTCAGGGCAACCACTACAATACATTTCCCCCAGAACATTTTACCTTTTTCAATTTTTTCTTCTTTTCTACTGCTAACAATTCCAAAAATGATTGTTGCTATAAGAACAACACCCAAAATCAATATTGGAATCAAGTCCTCTTTCGTCCCACCATATTGACATAGATTTGAAATGCGAATCATCAGCACCGCATATATAGCAATTCCAATAAAACCACATATATTAGAAATTTTCTTCATAATTTGTCTCCATCTCGTTTTTAGTGTCCACGTATATCCAATTCATCCAATAGAGAATCTCCACTTCCCCAAGAATATACAATGTAATAACTCCTGTCCTTTATTTCTTCCGCAAATTGTAGTGTCCCGTGATCAATCCCCTCAATGGACTGCCCTTCCTGAATTTTCACAAGATACTCCCATTCATTGCTTCTGTAATCCGAATAGTAATCATCCAGTTCTTTCAAGGACAACTCGCTCTGAATTAGAATCGCACCAAAATATTGCATCCCGTTTCCGTTACCTGTCAGCTTCCCTGCCCGTGATATTGACTCTATCAATTCCGTTTTCTCTGGCAGTGGTGTTTCACATAATTCCTTTTCCACTTTATAAGCAGTGTGGTTATTTATAAGCGGAATTGAAATCACACCGCCTATTAATACAACTGCTGTCAATATTCCAACTAATTTTAATTTCTTCATGTGTCCTCCTTCCTTTTCTTACATCTGTAAGATTACCACAAAACACAACTATTATCAAATCATTCTTTAATTCGGTATTGGTAGTCTGGTATGTGCATAATTCCGTCATTCAGAATTTCATTCCCTAAATACTGAAAACTGCCATCCTCTGCAAACCTTACCGTAAGTTCATGAGTTATAACTGCATCATCACATATAACCATATCACAAACTGCATCAACGATTAGTGTAATTGTTCCATCTCCATTTTCTCTTATATCAATTACTTCTGGCAAAGAAGTACCAAAGAACGTTGGTGCATAATTAAGGCATCCAAGATGCACCCAAGCGTAAGTCTGGTTTTCCTCATCAAATACTGCATATTCCCGTATCTGCTCTGCCGTCACCGGAAGATACTCCATAATTAAATTTTCAAATTCCTCTTTTGGTATTCCATTTGGGTAATTCTCAGAATTAAACTTTTCCTGGTATTTCATTGCATACAGATATTCATACATCCCATTATAATCCAGTTCTTCCATATGCTCTGTATCCCAATTGGAACATAAGAGGTTATTTCCCTGATACCCCAGACCACGCACGCATTTTTCAGACATTTCACGCTGTTCCTCTGTCATTGGCTTTACTCTGATCAGACAGCTCCCATCCACCATCTCAGTTACTTCCGGATACTCTGGTACACATAGTTCATAACAAAACCACCCTTTATCCGTATATTTCCACTCTTTGATTCTGGTGTAAGAAATGTATGATGTTCCTGGTGTATTATTATTATTCCAAACGCCTCTTGTACTTACGATGTACATATCTGTTCCATCGAAAATAAATTTCATTCTTCCTACGCCACCATCATCATATATCTCATAAATTACTACAGCGCCGCTTTTCCCATCCATGCATTCATTGAGAAATTTATCTACATTTTCATAATTTCCCATATTAGAATACAAAACCAATGTAGCAACCGGGCATCCTGTTTCCATTATTTTCCTCTGCATTTTAAAAATTGTTTCATCTTCCAAAACAACATTAGAAGCTGCTCCTTTATCTGCATCTCCATAAATGTCAGAAATGAGTTCCATCATTTCTATACAGTAATTTTCAGCTTCCACCGCTTCCTGTTCGCCCACGGAAAGATTGTAGCCCTTTTTCCACTGTTCTGCTGCCTCTTCCTCTGCACTTTTTGTTTCCTTCGTGGAAGATACCTCTTCTGTTTCTTCCTCAAGAGTTTCGCTTGTAATACTATCTTCCTTCCCACAGGCACACACGCAACACCCAATCAGAAATACCATGATCAGTAAAAAACTTTTTTTCTTTAATACCATAAAATTATCCTTTCCTTCGAAATCACCTTTGCTGTGTTTTTGCTATTGACGGCAATTCCAATTCTATTTGCTCTATAGAATTAGAAAGATACCTGAAAGTTCCGTCTTCAAACGGCTGAACTACAACCGTATTCCGAAAAGCGAGGTCAGAATTATAATCCGGCCATACACCATCCACAATAAGTGTGAGCGTTCCATCCGCATTTTTCGTATAATCAACTACTTCTCCGAAAGGCGGATATGGTCTGGCATAAATCATTTCATATTCATAACTGTTGCTGCCCTCATCATACCCACACTTTTCTCTCAATTGTTCCACAGATACCGGAAAATAAGTGGTCATTATCCTTTCATATTCCTCTGCCGGAATCTTCCAATCTTTAGTTTTGAGATTTTCGCCTGTATAAATCCGATAGATATCTTCATACATACAAGGCATCAGTATGTCCTCCACATTGCTTCTATCCCAGTTGGTAACAAGCACATTGTAATTCACATAGCTTAGTCCTGATATGTATTCTTGCGTCAATTTCCGGCATTCTTCCGAAAGTGGTTCTATTCTCCAATACTGTCTCAAACTTGCATGTGCAATCACATATTCATACGCATAGATAAAATACCCTTTTTCCGTAAGTTTAATTTCAGCCACATTATTTACCGAAGTTCCCTGTATCTCCGGCATACCTCCTTCTTTCCACCGGATTCCTATGTAATAGGTCTGTAACTCACCTTTCCGATAGATAAAAGTAAATGCTCCAATCAGTCCGTCCCGCTGCACTTGGAATACGGTAACCATTGAATCCTGCCTATTCAGATAATCTGCGTAAAATATTTCTATCTTTTCAGGGTTCTGCATATTAGTATCTTCTTCAACACTTACCAAACCGGCCGCTCCTAACTGCTCCACAACCGTTTTCCGTTGTTCGCTTGTAAATTCACTAACACCGGAGGAATAATTCGCAGCATCTTTAATTATCACATTTTTATAGATTTCTTTAACCGATTCTGCCGCCGACAAAACTGTACTTTGCAGCTGCTCTTTTTCCTCTTCCGAAATAAGACAATCACCAGCTTGTGGAATAAACCAATATGCTGAATCTGTAAAAGTTTCCGTATCATTTTCTTCTTCCGTTATCATTTCACTGTCCCCGATTTCCGCCGGAGGCTCCCATACTTCCTCTGCCACCTTCCGTTTTTCCGTGTGCAGCTTTCCCCAACAGATCACTCCTGCAATTAGCAACATCAAAATCAAAAATCCCCATTTCTTCAACAACCATTTTACATCTTCCATCATTCGCCTCCATACAGTTCTTCCCATTCCTCTGCTGTCAAACGGGGGGTGTGCCATGTTTCCTCACTATTATCCTCGGAAGGTATGATCCGATTAGATACATATTGTACTCTGCCATCCTCCAAAGGACGAATCACAATCTCGTGAGCATATACTTTGGAATTTCCCGAATATGGAAATACCACATTAGCAGTAAGTGTAATTGTTCCATCACTGTTCTCCGTATACCCGATTACTTCTGAATATGGGTATTCCGGGTACTCTACTTCTTCAAACCCCCTCGGCTTGTATTCATAGGTCGAATCCTCCGAATAATAGACCGTTTTTGATTGCAGCGTTTCACTGTCAATATTGAAATATTTCATAATAACGCCTTCAAATTCCTCTTTTGGAATCCGATAAACTGCACCGACTGTCAGGTTGTCATTTGCAGCATAGGGAACACACTCTCCATTTTCTTTTTGATAAAGAATGTCATACATATCATAAAAATCCAAATCTCCAAAATCGTCTTCGCTCCAATCCACAATGAACATATTATTCTGTTCAAAGCTGATAGAGTTGAGATATTTCCGGCTCAGTTCCCTATATGTTTCATCCAATGGCTGTACTCGTAATGCGGTATGCTCCTCTACTCCACTCAATGTAAGAATGTACAATTTTTCTGAAAACCAGACACCGGAAAACATCAGGTAACCCTCTTCTGTATAATTCCAATACTCCGCCTGATAGCTTCCAGTAACTTCTCTTTGCAATCCCCCGTCTTCATACTTGTAATAGCTTCTGACCACATCTACATTTCCGTCTTTTGTATGCAAATCATATTTTACAAATCCGTCCAAATAACTGATTTCAAGAATTGTTAATTCTGCTTCTTCCTGTGCATCCACTTTTTTGCAAAATTCCAATACCTGCTCCGCTTCCGTCATATTCACTTGATTTCTGTTGTCAACAGCCGGATATCCATTTTCTCCAAGACGATTTACAATACCTCGAATTGTTTCCAAATCAGCCAACTTATTTTCCTCTGCAGCCTTATCATAAATATTGATACAGATGTTTATAATTTTTTCTGCATCCTCCTGAGATTCATCTGGAACAGCTTGAACATCAATTACTGTTTCCGAAACTGTATCTTCTTCCGGGGGTGTATCGCTACACCCCGAAATACTAAATATCAGTACAAAACTAATGACTGCTAAACCACTCTTCCAGAACCAGGCTGTCTTTCTTAACAACATATCCGCTTCCTCCTCTTCCTTTCACATCTTCTACCATGCTGATAATCAATATCGGACATTCTATATCTTTCTCTGCTGTGTAAATAGCAAACCATCCTAATTCCGTACCGGACGTATCCTCTTTTGATGCCTTGATTTCTGCTGTTCCTGTCTTTCCTGCCAATACAATGTCATCTCGATGGGCTGCATATCCGGTTCCAGTAGAATCATTCACAACTTTCTTTGTTCCTTCTAACACCCGGCTTGCTGTCTCATTAGAAAATGCTCCTGGAATCCAATACTCAATTTCCGCTTCATTCTGATATACCAGATAAGGCTTTATGATATTTCCCTCATTACAAAAAGCAGAATAGATACATGCCATGTGTAATGGATTCACTAAAATCTGCCCCTGACCGTAACCACTGTCAGCTAACTGTATTTCCGTTTTAATGCCATCTGTATTGGAAAACTGCGACTCTGCCATCTTAATCTCAAATGGCAGTTCCTCATTAAAACCAAGTCCAGTCAAAGAACTCTCCATCTCCTCGGAACCAATCTTTAATGCTGCTTTTGCAAAATAGATATTGTCAGAATAAATCAGGGCATTCTCTAAAATAACTGGCTCATACGCATGAAGTGTTGTTACATAATAAGACCCCCACGATGCATCCTTTTGCCAGCTTAATCCTACATTCCCGTAATCTTCTGTTGGATTGATTGCTCCTGATTGTAAACCAATCTCAGCTATAATTGGTTTGAATGTAGATCCCGGACACCATACTTGACGAAAACGATTATACATAGGTTTATCTTCATCTTCGTTAAGTGCAGTCCACTGCTCACTGGAAAGTCCCATAATAAAATCGTTATTATCATAGGATGGAGTGCTGACCAAAGCCAATATCTCTCCGCTATACGGATTCATAGCAATCGAGCAACTTTTATCTTCCTTAAACTGCTCATATAAAGAACTCTGCAAATTAGCATCTATCGTCAGCTTAATATCATGACCATCCTGTACTAAAATATAAGCAAGTTCTTCTTTCTCTTTACCTTCCGAATTTACAATACAAATTCGGCAACCGTTTTTCCCTTTCAGTTCTTTCTCAAACAGACCTTCCATTCCACTTTTGCCAATTACACTATTGGCTGTATATCCTTCTCCTGCATGTTCCTCTAAATCTTCTGCTGTAACGCTTTGAACATATCCCACCAAATGTGCAGCCGTTTCCCCTAATGGATATTCACGCACTTCAACATCAGATATCATCACTCCGGGAATCTCCAGCAATGTTTCATGTCTTTCATTTTCTTTCAGTACCTTTGGGTCCGGTTTATACTTCATTAATTCGATTTTTTCAACCTTCGGTATTGTTTTAATTGGTACAAAAGAATCATCCTTTACCCACTTCGCGGACAGTTTCTTTTCTATCACTTCTGGTGCAATTTCCAATAGTTCTGCAATCTTTGCAATAGCTTCCTCTTTGTTTTCCAACTTTCTCGGAACAATACCAACGGAAGATGCTGTACCTTCTCCCGCAAGAACACGTCCGTTCCTATCCAGAATTTCTCCTCGTTCTGCCTGAATAGTAGAAACCCTTACTTTATCTGTACAAGTCAGATTTGGAAAAATCATAGAATCATCCCAAACCAACTTGTATCCGTCTTCGCCCTTTAGGAAAAGTGCTTCATTCTCGAAGCTGATAGTTCCTGCAACTGTATCGAAAGCAGTCTGGTAGGTTACCGACATTTGCTCCTCATCATATGAAATAATCTCTACTACCATATTCCGGGCTTCTATACCCTCATAAATAGCTGAATTGCGTTTTATGAAAGCCTCCTGACTGATATTTCCCGATGCCTCAATGTGAAGCATCGCATACATTTCTTCATACTCCTGTTTTGGAATATGACGTATGTACTCCACCAGAAGTTCTTCCGGTGTCCTCCATGCATTCTTCTTTGTTACCAACATTCCTGCCACGCATACTGCAGATATTCCTATAACAGCAATCGCAATCCATAGGAGTCTGCTTCTTGTTTTCTTTCGCTTGTCTCTGTTTTTTCCTTTCTTCATATTGACCTCCATTCATTTTGCTTTGCTGATATGGTCATATTCTATTTTCAATGTTCGTATCCACTCTTAAATATTACATTTGTAAGATTTTAGAATAAAAAAATTTCCTTTTTTAAATTCTATTCTCTGTTTCATATTCCTCCTTCTCTTTTATTACATGCGTAAGATTTCAAAGCAAAAAAATATCGCATTGGAATCTGCTGCACTTGTATAAATATTACATCAGTAAGATTTAGAAGTCAAGTTATCTTTATATAAAAAGGCTTCTGCCGGGAAGTATCATACATTTTCGCAAAAGCGATACCATTTAGCAAAAGCCTATTATTTAGCAGAGTTTCAAAACACCCCACTGCTTCAATATTCAAATGTTTCATTCAAAAGACCCGAAAACACACATCCATTTTCTTTCCTTAATCTCCCACAAACCGCAGAAAATCAAGGTTTCTTTGAAAGCAGACAAACGGTTTCAATATTCCCCTGAACTTTGATTTTATACTGCATAGCGAAAGTATGCAATAGGTTTTCAAAGTGGGGTAATGGCTTTATCCTCTTTTATACGCTTAAAATCAAACCGCTTATACTGTAGTTTCATCATCTAAAAGTAACATTTGCCTTATGTCATATACATTGCCTGTTATATTATAATAAATAAATTTTCTCTCATCTGGTGCAGTCCATTCTTTCTCTTGATAAAATCTAAAGTTTGCATATGTAATAATTTTACAATCACTTTTATCTCTGAATTGCTCATAAATTTGATTATTTTCAAAATAAACTGCTATTGCAACACGTTTATTTTCTTCATCTGAAACCGTTTCATATTTGATACAAAATCTCCCAGTCTGGTACTCAGAAATTGATTTTATATATCCTACTACGCAAATTGGGTGATATACTTTCTTATTTGTCAAATATCTCCGCAATCTACTGAAGTCATTTTCATTTTCCGAATCAAAATAGAAATTTTTCCATGGAACTAAATAGGGGTTATCTTTCCAATCATAATATTGCAAATTAATTTTATCCTCTAAATCTGAATTACACTCAACCAATGCTCTTAGTTTCATTATCTGATTCATTGTAGATAAATAAGCTGTTTTCTTTCCTCTTGGAATATAATTATGCCTTCTTTTTCCATGTCCTGATTCATCTGATAAATTCTTGCTTTCCTTTTTATCTTCACCTTGTGATACAATCATCAATCTTACCACATATTTGTTATCTTGCACCGACATTAATTCATCATCTGCACAATCTGCATGTATGTTTAGTATTGCTCCATCAACAGTATATTTGCATCCCTGTCTATGTTCTTCCCCACCTTTTAAGCGAAAATATTTTTGTACTATAATTTTTCTTTCACCTAAATCTCTTTCATGAGAATTCACAAAACTTACATTTGCATCGCAATAATAGCATTTCAAATCACCATATTTTTTATTAACATCATATTCATTAATTTTAAGTTCTTGCCCATTGCATCTTACCTTATTCATCTTAATTCCCATACGTCATACCTCACAACATTCCGAATCTTTTTATCTATAGTTGCCTGCTCTTTAATATTTCTCTTAAAGAATAAAATTCAAGATCATATATGGATTACTTTCATTTGATAATTCTCTAATTTTTTCTTTTCTTCCCATATACAAAAAATTCATAATATCATTAAATTCCGTTGTTTCTAAATCATCTCCTGCTAATATTCCTTCTATCACAAATTTACTTTTGCCAAAAAGTATCCTTTCGCCAAATTATATATCATCCGTTCCACAAAGCCTATCCCATGGGGTAAATCAGTTTCCTCATAGCCACTCTGCAGAAACAGAAACACACATCTATTTTTCTGCCCAAATCGCAGAAACCTTTGATTTATTGAGCTTTTCTCGACAGAAGGCAGACCGTCTCAACAGTTGTTTCAGTTTCCAAGGGAAGTTCTTTCACTTCCTCACCATCAACAGGCACAGGAAAATTGAATACGATCTTCTTTATCCAGCTTCCGTCTTTCCTTTTCTCCGGGAACATCTCAATTCGCTCGATAAAGGCCTTCATAAACTCCTTCTGCTCCGCTTCCGTTGCGGAATGGTAGACTTCATCAAATGCCAGTAACAAGCGATAGATATTGTCACCGGAAATCTTCTCCTGCTGTATGTTGCGGATCTGACTTTGCAATTCGCCAATCTGAACTTCGATTTCCTCTATGGTATCATACTGCTCATCATAGCGGCGCTGCAAGTCTAAAATCTTTCTGTCATAGTGGACATCGTTGATGTCCAAGGTATCCATCTGACGCTCCAAGCGACTTTTCGTTCCAAAGGCTTGCTTTAGCTGCCCTTGCAGAACGGCGATCTGCTTTTCCATATCCTCTGTATCAACCGCCGTTCCGATTTTCGCTTGAATCGCTTCCACAAACCGGGGATTGTTAACCATAGCAGAAATAATCTTCGCCACAAATTTATTGATTTCCGTCTGCTCGATATTCAGACGGAAGCTGCACTCATGCCCGGTAGGTGTAACCGTATTTTTGCAGTAGTAATAATACCGTGTTTTTTTGTCCTTGCTGTGCGCCTTGGCGATATTGCCGTACATACTCTTACCGCAGCATGGGCATTTCAAGATACCGGACAGGATGTGTGCATGGTCTGGATTGTTGACCTTTTCCCGCTTGAAAGAATTGATCTTGCGCTTTTCCTGTGCCAGATGCCAATCTTCTTCGGAAATGATAGCTTCGTGCTGTCCTTCATAAACCGGGAACTCCGACTGCTCAACCACGTGCATCTCGTTTCTTGTACCCTGTTTCTTTTCTGTTCTTCGTCTGCCGTAAGCAATCTTTCCCATATAAACAGGATTGTACAATACATTTTTCACAAAATCTCTTGAAAATCCCGGAATGGTATTATTCTGTCTTAGTTTCTTTACATAACCATTGCGGTTCAGATATTTTGCAACTCCTGCAACACCCTCGTTTGTATGAATATAACGATCATAGATTACTCGGATTACTTCCACTTCATCCTCTGCAATGACAAGGTTTCCGTTTTCCAGTTTGTATCCATAGGGAGCGAAACCGCCGTTCCATTTGCCTTCACGAGCCTTTTGCTCCCGTCCTGCCATTGTCTGTGTGCGGATATTTTCTCGCTCAATCTCTGCCACCGCAGACAGCACAGAGATCATCAGCTTTCCGGCATCCTTGGAGCTGTCAATGCCGTCCTCCACGCAGATCAGGTTGACACCAAAATCCTGCATAAGCTGCAAAGAGTTCAGAACATCCGCCGCATTTCTGCCAAATCGGGACAGCTTAAAGACCAGCACATAAGAAACATCATCTTTGCCGTCCTGGATATCGTTCAGCATCCGTTGGAAGTCCTGCCGCCCTTGGATGTTCTTGCCGGAAAATCCCTCGTCAGAATACTCCCCGGCAACGATCATATCCTCGTATGCCGCATACTTCCGTAGCTTGTCACGTTGGGCATCCAAACTGTATCCGTCAACCTGCATCGAGGTGGACACTCTTGTATAAAGATAGCATTTAAGTTGTTTCTTTTTCAGAATCTCCACCTCCCTCATTCCTTCCTTTTACCATAAGTCCCTCGTTGCGGATATAATACTCCAAAAGCCACAGCACATAATCCGGTGCATGGCGGTTGTCCAATTCCCATTCAGTCATAGTCCGGTAAGGAATATGGACGAGCTTGCAAAAATCTTTCCGGTTCAGTCCTGTGCTTTCACGCAACTTTATAATTCTGTTTTTACAATCCATCCGTCTTTTCTCCACAAAAGCAAAAAGTACACGTTGCGTAATCATTATAGCATAGCTGTAACGAATACGCAACGTGTAAATTGCGAGATTTTACGCAGCCTTATCCGTCAAAGGCTGTGCTTGATTACTTTCCTCGGAATGCTCCACTTCCTGCGGAGCGTCCTGTTCCAATTTATCCAAAACCTGATGTCCATATTTCTGGAGCATCTGGCTCATAACATCCACACAGCGGTCAAATGCCGCATTATATTTCGCTTCCTCATAATATTTCTTCAATAGGCGATTCCTCCATCAAAGTTCCATATCCTGTCCACGCTTCCGGGCAGGGTGTTCGTGTTCCTGTGTTTCCTTTCCTCTGATGAGGATAGAATTGATAAAAGCCCGAACCTTTTCGGATGCGATTTCCAGTGCATCCAGAAAGGGTTGGGCTTTCTGTTTGAGTTCCATATATTTTTCGCTTACCGCTTCATACCGCTGCTTCCAGATGGAAACCGTCTTTTCTGCGGAAGCCAATTTTTCTTTCAGTCGCTTGTTGTCAGCATTGGCAATAATACCATTGACCGCATAGTGTTTGAGCGTGTCGCATTCATCCGGAGTCAGCACAACATTGTTTCCGAATGTGGCTTTTTTGCCCATTGTTTCAATCTCCTGCACCGTCAGAGCAACGGTCTTTGCTGTTTTGGTTTCCTTTTGCAGAGCTTCCAGTTTCTGTTTCTGCTTCTCCGTGGCAGCTTTGGCATTCTCCAAACCCCGCTCCACCTGTGCCACCTGTCCGGCCACAGTTTCCAGCCGCTGCTGTTCTGCCTGCACCTTGAACTGGGTCACAGTCAGATGTTCCTCGGTGCTTCCACGTTCTCCACGCTCCAGATCGGTATATCCGGCAACTCGCATGAAATGAAAAAAGTCATCCTGCAACACACTGTAGGATGACCTCAAAATCTTTTTTCCTCTTGCGTTCAACATTGGATTACCGTCCTCGTCAAGCACCGGCTTGGACTCCCATTTCTTACTGCGGCTGACCTGTGTGATGACCTCCTTAACGGTTCCCCGGAGGGCTTCATCCTTGCATCGCTTCGACCAAAGGATCTGCTTTTCCACCACCGGGATATAAACCACATGAAGATGATAGTGGTACACATCCTCGCCCAGAGCTTCGGATATTGCCCGGTTGCGCTCATCGGCGTGCATCACAGCGGAGAGGATATACTGCTCACCGCCTACAATCTCCACGGCGGCTTTGTAAGCATCAGCATAAAACTGTTTTGCAAATTCATAGCCGCCATGATTGTAGAAATAAGCAGAGTTCACATCAAATACTAACTCGCCGTATTTGACGGCATCCGGTTTCAGACCTCTGGTGGAGATTACGCCGTCCTGTTCCATCTGCTCAAACATTTTTACATAATCGTCCGTGGGTGCTTTGAAATGAACGTTCAGAGAAGTGCGTTCCGGCACGATGTCCTGATTGCTGTAGCTGTCCTTTTCACGCTCATTGTGTT
>ERZ791810.1771-NODE-1771-length-13332-cov-3.547187_pt1 | contig 13332 bp, 13 predicted proteins | sample MGYA00510304_ERZ791810 | MGnify/ENA primary metagenome ERZ791810 (study PRJEB30046, sample SAMN00791967) | human gut metagenome | study: EMG produced TPA metagenomics assembly of the A metagenome-wide association study of gut microbiota in type 2... | reverse complement strand
AGCCCTCCTCCCGGAGGGCCTCTCGTCAGCGGACGTATCCCGCTGCCGGATATTAACTTTTCCAATGTGCCAGAAAGGCTGAAAAATTGGCCTCTCACTGCTATAGGCAGCGGGAGGCCAATTTGTAGAACCTTATTTGAAAAATTTTTTAATTTTTTTGAGCCGCTTAGATATGAGCCTCTGTGAACAGTGCCACTTCTGTGCGAGTTCTTTCTGGGTATGTTCTTCCAAAACGAGGAATTTCAGCAGTTCCAAATCCGTGTGCTTCAGTTGTTTCAGCCGTTCCAAAAGGATTGGATTTTCTATTGTTTCCAGCCATGCATCTTCGCCAGAAAAATCGGCTTCATCAAATTCCGTGGAAAGTGCTTTATATTTTCTCAGCAGGAAAGATTGACTTGCCCCTTCATCAGCCTCATAGATATCGGGCAAAGGCTGTGTCCGTATCTCGAATCTTCTGCGGGAACGAAATTCAGCCAAGTCAAAAAGATAGATCTCATCTATCGAGCTTGGTTCCATTCCCGCCTGCTCATACTCCTGACGGAGCTTCCGCCATTCCGCTTCGAACTTCCCACGTTCCTTTGCATAGTTGAATCCCATGCTGTCTCCTCCGTTCTTCTGAATTTGGAAGTCCAAAATTCAGAAGCGGAGGGCTGCGGCATCCTACCGTGTGCCGATGGGAAAGGCAAAGACCGCCGGTTCTGTGCAAATGCGCAAAGCCAGCGGCCTTATTTGCAGCATTAAGAAGCCTGCGGCAAATACAGGTTCTTTTTACTTCATAGATAAGGAAAATGCGGTACGTCGGTAGGTGTAAGCACCCCTTAATGCCGCGGTTAATCCAAGTATATTATGATGTCCACTTTCCCCTCATCAATGGCACAAAATTCAGGTTGCATCCCTTCCAAATCATTTCAATATAATAAAACTGCAGAGGCATCCACCCATTTTACTATGAGAATCGGACGCCTCCGCATGTCTAATATATTCTATAAGTGTACCTAACGTCTATTTCGCTAACTTGAAGTAGTTTTGAAATGGCCATTATTCAATAGGATGCGCAGAGATCTGACTGATTTTCCGCATTGAGGCACCTAACAGCACCAGTACCAGGCTGACTAGCATTCCCAAAAAGAGAGGGTCAAAAGGAACACCGGCCATGCTGCCGGCGATTACCGCTACAGGCCCTGCCAAAATTGCCGCGACAACCCAGCGGGCTCCGACACGGCCAGGGAAGAACAGCGCCGCACTGATGGGCACAAAAATCACCGCGCCGCGCAGTCCCATGGACAGGTAGCCAAAGTCGTTGATGACGGCCGAGGGAACCAAGGTAGCCACCACTGCGCTGACTGCCAAAACAAGGACAATCACCAGCCGCGTAACAACCAGCTTCCGCTTTGGCGCATCCAATCTGTGGGTCAGGTGCCCGGCAATGTCATTGACTACAATCGTGGCAACACCCAGAGAAAGCCCCGCGCCGCCGCCAACGATGGTGATCAGAAGAGTACCCAGCACAATACCGCCAAAAAGTGACGGCATATAGTGCAGCACAAAGGTTGGGAAGACCTGGGCGGTAGTAGCTATCTCGATCAAGCCGCTGGGGACTGCCTGCCCGATTGCGGTCAAAGCCGCAGCTTCGTCTGCTGTAATACATTGACCTCTCATGAACAGTCCTACCAGAATGCAGGCGATTCCGATGGGGGGAATCAGGCACGCGCTGAACAGGGCCCCCTGTCTGGCGGCCTTGTCGCTCTTGGCCGACCAGATGGCGGAGGCGTAGGTCTGGGTGGAGAGGACGCCTAAGACCAGAGACAGGCCGGAGCCCAGATCATTCAATGGGCCGCGGGCCAGCAGAGATCCAAAGCGGGGCAGAATATCCTCCGCCGTCTGAATGTCATTGACTTCTCCCAGTGAGGTGCCAACAAGCGCGCTGCGCACCAACTGCATCAGGCCATCCGGGCCACCTGTGACAAAAAGGACAATGATGCCGCCCATAATTGCCGCAATATAGAGCAGCAGCAGCTTAACCACTCCGCCGATACCGGCACCCCAAACCCCACCGAAGATGACGTACACAGCCATGATCGCGGTGGATATGATGGAGGCTGTAAGCATGGATATGGGCAGGATGGTAGTCAGCAAAGCGGTTGCAGAGAGCATCTGCGCAATGACACTCACGAAGATGCCGATGGAGGACAAAACAGAGGCCAGATAACCGCTGCGGTCACCGTACTCGTTTGAGATCACGCCGACCAGCGTGTCCGCACCGCTGTGCCGCATACGTTTCACATATCCCAGAGCAAGAACCAGGCACCCCACGCCGGAGCCAAGCGTAAACCACCATGCACTCATGCCAAACGAATAGGCCAGCTGTGCGGTACCTACGGTGGCCTGCCCGCTGACCAATGTTCCCATGATCGTACCGGCCACCAGCCAGGGGCCCGCCTTCCCGCCGCCGCTTGTGAAATCGGATGCGTCTGTCACTTTCCGCCCGGAATAGATCCCAATTCCCACAATCAGCGCCAGAACCAACAGGATGCCGATCAAATGTGCGATACCCAGTGTCATACCATACACCTGATTTCATCCGGAATGATCAGCTCCGCTTCTGTCTTGGACAGGACGTCTTCCACAGTGACACCAGGCGCCAGCTCCTCCAGCACCAGGCCGTCTCCGTTGTAGTGGAGCACACATAGCTCGGTGACGATATAGTCCACCTCATGGGCGGCAGTCAGGGGCAGTGTGCAGTGCTTCAGAATTTTGGGTTCTCCCGTTTTTGTACAATGCTCCATAGTGACGATCACCTGATTGGCACCAGCCACCAGATCCATTCCGCCGCCCATACCGGGTACCTTTTTCCCGGGGATGATCCAGTTGGCCAGGTTGCCTTCCTGATCTACTTCCAGAGCCCCCAGCACAGTGGCGTTTACATGGCCGCCGCGGATCAGGCCAAAGGACATGCAGCTGTCAAAGGTACACCCACCGGGCAGGATGGAGGCCGGCTGTCCGCCTGCATTTACCACGTCGCGATCCCAGCTGTCTCCATCAGGTGTAGGACCAATCCCGATAAAGCCATTCTCGGACTGAAGCTGGATCTCTACTCCGTCCGGCAGATAGTTGGCCACCTGTGTAGGCATGCCAATTCCCAAATTCACCAGATCACCATCCCGGAAGAATTTCGCGGCACGGCTGACAATCAATTCTCGTCCTTGCATTGAGACTCCTCCCTTACAGCTTTACGACCATGTCGACACAGGTACCCGGTGTGCAGACCAGATCCGGATCGATTTCGCCCGCCTCCACGATCTCCTCTACTTCAGCGATGACAAAGTCCGCTGCCATGGCCATCATAGGATTAAAATTCCGGGCGACCCTCCGATAGACAAGATTTCCTGCTGTATCGGCCTTCCATGCCTTGACCACAGCTACTTCCGCCCGCAATGGAGTCTCCAGCAGATACGTTTTGCCGCCCACGGTAATCTCCTGCTTTCCATCGGCCACCACAGTGCCTACACCCGTAGGAGTAAGCACGCCGCCCAAGCCTGTACCGCCGCAGCGGATACGCTCGGCCAAGGTGCCCTGTGGCACCAGCGTAACCTTGAGGGTACCATCATTCATCTGCTCAGCCACCTTAGGGTTAAGGCCCACGTGAGAAGCCACCAGGCTGACCGCCCTTTTTTCCACAATCAGTGTCCCGATGCCGTCGGCCTTGTCATTGCCGGCATCGTTGGCAATGATATGGAGATCTTTCAACCCGGCATCCGCCATGGCCCGGCAGAACCGGTTTGGGGAGCCCACATTGGTAAATCCGCCCAGCATCACCGTCATGCCATCGTGGCAATGCGCCAATGCCTGCTGGAGTGTTGCTGTCTTTTGCTTTGCCATAAGTACTTGGCCCTTCCTTTCCTATACTTAGACGGGGTCATCCATCAGTGCTTTCTCCATACGGAACACCTCAAAGAGCTGCCGATCCCGCTTCGCCTTCAGCTCCTCCAAGTCTTGGCCGGAATAGTCATAAAAGCCCTTTCCGGTTTTGATGCCCAGCTCACCTTTCTCCACATGGTGCCGCAGGGTTTCCGGCATATCAGTAGCAGGCGGCATGGTGTAGGAGTGGTTCCTAAAATTGTTGGCAGTCATGTCCAAGCCGCCAAAGTCCATCCGCTTGCACAGGCCAAGAACGCAGGCCCGCGGAATAAAGCTGGATTTTACTGCCACATCAATGTCCTCCGGCGTGCAGTAGCCGTTGTCCAGCAGATAAAATACCTCCTGGTTCAAGCACTGCTGCAGGCGGTTCACGATATAGCCGCGGATAAATTTTTTCATGCGGACAGGGCGCTTTCCTCCCAAGCGCAACAGTTCCATGACTGTCTCCACATCCGCTTCTTCGGTCCGGTCATTGCCAACCACCTCCACCAGCGGAATGACATTGGCAGGCGCATACCAATGGGCGATCACGGTATGAGATAGACGGCGCTGCGGCACCAGGTCGAAAATGTTCAACGCGGAGGTGTTGGATGCCAGGATCACGTCCATGGGAAGCAGTTCATCCAACTGCTGGTATACGGAGCGTTTGATCTTCTCCCGCTCGGCCACCGCCTCCAGAACCAGCCCGGCTCCCTGGACAGCCTCGGCCAGGTCAGTGGTATAGGACACCATGGAGAACAGCGGTTCAACCTGATGCTCCTCCAGCATCCCCTCCTCTACAAATGTCATGTAATTCCGGTGCAGGGAAATCTTAGCCCGCTCCAGTGCCTCTGGCGCAATGTCGTACAGGCAGACCTCTGCACCGGCCATGGTCATAATCTGGGCAATGCCGGGGCCCATCACACCGGCGCCCATGACAACGACGCGCTTAATTGTTTTCATATTCATGTCTTCCTTTCTATCGCAAGCAAGTGCCTTCTGCTCCCGCCTCAGGCTGGAAGCAGAAGGCACTTGTTTTCTGAAGCGGAACCCTGCCCGCTTATCCAGGTGCTTTTTTAGAAGGAGCCCTCGTCCCAGGCCACCAGACGGACAAAGCCGCCGTCGGCTGCCTCACAGCGGAAGGGGAAGGCGCAGATGACCTTGCGGGTTCCCTTCACCTCGTCAATCTCACCGCCAGCATTCTCTACCGCCATGACGCCATGCTGGGCGTACAGCCGGTGGCAGGGCTCATAGTCGGGGTAGTCCTCGTCCAGATCCCGGCCAGTGGCCAGCTTGTAGTTATTGTACAGCCAAGGCATCTGCTCCTTGGCGGGGTAGTGCCACAGGGGGGAGTCGGTGGCACCCCAAGTGCCGGAGATGCCCTTGATCTTCTTCTCAAACATCAGGTACTTGCATACCTCGGGCCCCATACCGGGATAGTAGTTGAAATACTTGTCGTTATTTACCCGCCAATAGCGGTGGAAGCCGGTATCCATGACCACCCAATCGTTGGGGCGGATTTCCAAGCCATCTTTCTTGCAGGCCCGTTCCACATCCTCGGGGGTGATAATGTGCCAGATGTTGCCCATCTTGGCGGGGTCGCCGCCGGCGGCATTGAACTTCTCCTCAAACTCGTCGTACATCCAGGTCATGTCCAGAATGACACCGGTACCTACACAGTGAGCCAGGGGCAGCTCTGCCAGGTTATAGCCATAGCGGGCCCGATCCACCTCCTCCTCGTGGAGGGTGTGGTTAGGGGCATCCATATGGGTAGCGGCGTGCAGGGTGCCGGTGTAGGTGCAGGTGCGCTTGTGGAAGCGTTCCAGATACTGCCCGCGGGGGAAGGTCAGATCGGCACGGGGGCCAGGGAAGGGCCACAGAGGGGTATCCCAGCCCCAGGGCTGGCTCAGGTCGTAGATCCTGGTCATCTTGCTGGTATCCAGATAGAACTCATCCTTATTCAGCGGCATATAGGCCATAATAGGTTCCTCCTTACAGATTTTCTATATGATCGTATTGAAATCAGCGGGTCAGTCCGAGAATGAGCCGCGCATCGTCGGCTGTGGCCACCTCGCGGCCTGCCAGTTTCACCAGCTGGGCCGCACGCTCTACCAGCATGACGTTAGTGGCGATCACCTTGTGGCCGTTCTCGTCCCTCCCGTAAACGACGTTATCCTCCAGACCTACCCGGAGGCCGTCGCACCCCAGAGCCAGACCGGCCAGCATCATGGGCATATGGGCCTTGCCGATACCGGAGACAGACCAGATCGCATTCTCGGGGAGCTTGCTCACCAGGAAAGCAAGATTGCCAGGGGTGCCGGGTATGGCGCCGCCGACGCCCATGATGAATTGATAGTAGGGATCGCCGGGGATATTGTGGGTCTTGATGTAGTGGTTGGCACTGTCAATAAAACCGGTATCAAAAATCTCAAATTCCGGTTTGATGTTCTGTTTGACGACCTCATCTGCCAACTGGTTCAGAAAACGGGGACTGTTTTCAAAGATATAGCTGTTGGACCAGTTCAGCGTGCCGGGGTCAAAGGAGCACAGATCCGGCTTCAAAGCACCCAGATGCTGGAGCCGCTTCTGATCCTCATACTCCCCGCCGGAAGTGGTCAGATTGATCAGAATATCCAGCCCCGCATCGGCCAGATATTTCCGAGCCAGCTCCACAGTCCTAGTGAACTGGCCCAGATCCATGGATTTATACCCCTCTACAAAGGTGCCGTCCGGCAGTGTGGTATCCTTGCGTACATGGATATGAGCCACGGCGGCACCGGCCCGGGCGACATCCAGGACTTGGCGTGCAATTTCCTCTGGAGTATAGGGCACGGTGGGGGCCTGCTCCTTCCGCGTCCCCGCTCCACACAGGCAGGCGGAGAGGATGACTTTATTCGATTTCGACATTGGCCTCATTCCTTTCTGACACTAATCGCACAGCTCAACTACAGTGGCCTGGCCCATGCCGCCGGCGATGCAGAGCGTTGCAAGGCCATATTTTACCCGGCGGCGCTTCATCTCGTGGATCAGAGAGACTAGGATCCGGCATCCGGAGGATCCCACCGGATGCCCCAGTGCAATGGCTCCACCGTTCACATTGATGATATCCATCCGGGTTTCCAGATGGAGCAGCCGGATACAGCCAATGGATTGTGCCGCGAAAGCCTCATTGAGCTCAATGAGGCCAATATCGTCCAAAGTAAGGCCGGCGTTTTCCAAAGCCTTGGGGACGGCGTAGACCGGGCCCAGGCCCATAGTGCGGGGGTCACATCCAGCGGTGCCCATTCCAATAATCCTTGCCATGGGTCGGAGGCCCAGTTCAGCGGCCCTGCCGGCAGCCATCAACAGCATGGCAGAGGCACCGTCGTTTCGCCCCGAAGAGCTGGCAGCAGTCACTGTGCCGGTGAGTTCACCGGTGTTAAACATGCGCCCCTGGTCATCATGATTGATATTGAAGCATGGCTTCAGCTTGGCCATTTTTTCCGCACTGGTATCCCGGCGGGGGAACTCATCGGTGTCGAATATGATCGGAGGCTTTTTCCGCCCCTGCGGAACCTCCACAGGGATGATTTCATCCTTAAAACGGCCCGCGTCAATGGCGGCAATGGCCTTGCGCTGACTTTCCAGCGCGAAGGCATCCTGCTCCTCCCGGGTGATGTGCATCTGCTCGGCAATGGCCTCGGCAGTGGCACCCATATTGTAGCGGCCATAAATCTCCTGAGGCTGACTGCGGAACTGCCCTTCTGTCAGGGCATCTACCAACTCTGTGTTGCCGGTGCCCACGCCCCAGCGGGCGTTCCTTATGTAGAACACCGCATTGGACATGGACTCGGTGCCTCCGGCGATAACCGCCTGATTGAGTCCACACTGAATACTCATGGCGCCGTTCTGCACGGCTGTCATGCCGGAGGCGCACTGGCGCATAACCGTGTAGGCGGGTACGTCCTCCGGGATGCCGGCTTCCAGTGCAGCCAGACGGGCGATGTTTGGTTCGTCGGAGGTCTGCCGGCAGTGTCCCAGGATGACCTCGTCAATCACATCCGGTGCTACGCCGCTGCGGGACAGTGTACCCTTCAAGACTGCTACCGCCATGTCATATGCGGATAAGGGCTTCAGAGAGCCGCCCATGCTGCCCACCGCAGTGCGGCAGGCATCAATTACAACTGCTTCATTCATGGCGCACACATTTAGCCAATGGCGGTCAGGCCGCCGTCGGGGTACAGAATGTTGCCGGTCATGAAGTCGGAGGCGGGGGCGGCCAGGAACAGTGCAGTCCCCACGCAGTCCTCCGGGTCGGACATGCGGCGCAGAGGCAGATTCTCGCCCTGGCGCTTCAGATACTCGTCCACGGTGATACCGGCCTCCTTGGCACGCATCTCAAAGACCTTGCCCATCATGGGAGTTTTCATGATGTTGGGGCCAAAGCCGTTGACCGTGACACCGTAGGGGCCGAACTCAGCGGCCAGAACCTTGGTCAGCATATCCTCGGCGCCCTTGCTGGCGCAGTAGGCAGCATTGCCGGGACCCTTGGTTGCGATCTTGCCGCGAACGGAGGTGACGTTGACGATCTTGCCGTAACCGGCCTCCTTCATGTACTTGCCAAAGTGCTTGGCCGTGATCAGAACGGAGGTCACGTTGGCGTTCATTACATTGTTGAACTCTGCCACGGGGAACTCCAGCACGGGCAGCTTCTTGTTGATACCCTGGGAGTTGACCAGAATGGTTACCGGGCCCATCTCAGCGTTGGCCCTGCGCGCGGTCTCCTCTACAGCGTTTTCATCGGTGGCGTCGCAGACATAGTAGCGGAACTCCTTGCCGGTCTCCGCCTTCAGCTCCTCGCATGCGGCCTTCAGCTTTTCCTCGCCGCGGGAAGCGATCGCCACATTGGCGCCCGCTTCTGCATATGCCTTGGCGATCAGCTTGCCCAGGCCGCCGGCTCCGCCGAAGATCATGGCATTTCTTCCGCTCAGATCAAACAGATTGGACATCATTCATAGGCTCCTTTCCCGGATGGGCTTGTTTTACTTCTTGATCATCACAGTGAGCATCTGGGCAGTAACCACACCGGTATTCATGCTGGCCCGCTCAGTGCCCTTGCCGAAGTGAACACTGTCACCGGCGTGGAGCACATACTTCTTCTCCTCGCCGGCATCATTCTTCAGGGTGACTGTCATCTCCCCCTCCACGATGTAATAGACCATTTCGAAGTTGGCAGGCGCCATATCCGCTCCGCCGCCGGGCAGAAAGTGGGACAGGCCCATAACGATGGTGCCATCATTGACATCATCAGGGTTGTGCAGGCGGGTGGTAAGGACATCAAAATGGCCAGGCGCCTGGTACTTGACAGATTCGTTCCTATGGGTGACCTTAAAACTCATGCAAAATTCTTCCTTTCCAACTATAGTGGCGACAGATGATGGTGATTACGGCTCAAATATAGCCGTCTGGGAGCAAAATAGCAAATACACCTTTGTTTAACCTGTACAAAACCAAAAGGTTATATCATACGCCGTGTCCCTGCATTTGAACATAAAAAGGTCCGCCAATCGATTTGGCGGACCTCCATTTTCCATGTGCGACTATTCTGTTTTAGCTCGCAGTTCAAAGAATGCGATGATTTCATCCTCAATGGTGCTGCATAGATCGGACTGCCGTTCCGGGATAGACGCGATGCACAGCTCCCGTTTGAAGTGCAGCGGCAGGGAGCGGAACAGGGGATTGCCGCGGGCCATCATCCACTCAGTGGCCAGCAGGACGCCCCGGCCAGCCTGCATCTTCAAGTAGGCGGCCGACAGCGTGGGGACAAACTCCAGATGCGGCATGAACCCGGATGCCTTGCAGATTGTAATGACATCCACAGTGGCGGCTTTCATCCCCTGGGGAGCTGTGACGTAAAACGGGGAACCATAAAAGTCGGCAAGTTTCAGCCCCGGCTTATCCGCAAGAGGATGATTCACAGAGAACAAAAGCATACCCTCGATATCCGTCAAGCGGCAGGCGGTAATATTTGTATATCCGGACAGCAAACTTTTGGGAGCAATGACACCGTTCACCTCACCCCGTTTCAGGGCATAGGGCACTTGATCCAGATTATATCCGGAAAGATCGATTAGAATTTCTGGATATTTTTGCGCCAGATAGTCCCTCAGCTCGGGATAGAAGGATGAGAGATCCCACCCTTCCAGACAGCCCAGGTGATATTCTCCCCGCAGCGGGTGTCCGCCATTGCGGGCAGCCTCTAACGTCTCTTTGAAGCGCAGCTGAAATTCTGTGAAAAGCTGTTCAAATGCACGCCCCGCCTCCGTGATCTCAATTCCATGGCTCCTGCGCTCAAAAAGGGAGACTCCCAACTCATTTTCCAGCAGAGAGAGCTGTTTGCTGATTGCCGGCTGAGACACAAAGAGCAGCTCCGCAGCCTTGGAGATGCTCATTTCCTGAGCAACCAGCAGAAAATATTGGATTTGAGATTGCGTCAATAACTCAACTCCTCTCATGCACGTTCCCCATGATGACCCCATTATACTCTAATATAACCAAAATGTCACGTGGATTCCATTGGGATACAAATGACGGCATAACCACATATAACGATATAGTTATATCAAAGTTAACAAAAGCCATAGTGTTCTTCCCGGCACTTTTGTGTTATTTTCTTGTTGGCAGATGATTGGTCTTATGGCATTTTCCTTAGTCCCCTATCGCATGTGCTAAGTTGGGAGGAATTATTTTGAGTAACGGTACTACACCACACAATCCGGCGGAAGGTCGTGTAATCAAGGCCAAGGATGCCAAGTCCTCTTTTGGCCGTCGTGGATGGCTATTTATTATTGCTATGATGTGCTGCTGCTTTATTGCAGGCACTGCCGGAACGGATGGGCTCAATACAATTGTCACACAGTTTGTGGATACCTATGGATGGAGCCGGGCCACGCTAACGACGGCCTCCTCTATTGGTGGGTTTGTAGGTGCAGGAGTCTGTGTCGTTCTTGGCCTGATTATCAATAAGATTGGTGCACAGAAGGTTTTGCTGATCGTCATCGCCGTTCTGACAGCAGCGGTCTTTGCCTGGGGCTTCGTGACCACACCCGCAGCCTACACCGTCGTAGTACTCCTGATCAATGGCTTTACCTACGGTGTGGTGCTCTGCTTTGGTATTCTGGCCGCCAACTGGTTTCCCACGAAAAAGGGCTTGGCCATTGGCTGGATTACCATGGGCTATAATGTGGCAACCGTGTCAGCCAACTGGATTCTGACCTTCGGCTGGAAACATTTCGGGTTCCACGGAGGCTTCAATATTGTGGCCATCTGCGGCGTGCTGACCTTTATTTTCGTCCTACTGGCCGCACGAGAAAACCCGGAGGATGTGGGCGCGAACCCGGACAATGACCCGGATATGACGATGGAGCAGGCCCTGGAACTCCGCCGTCAGGGCGAGGAGTACATGAAGACCAGCCCGTGGACGGTTCGGAAGCTCTTGACCTGTAAGGAGGTCTGGCTCTGCGGTGTGATCTTTGGCATCGTGCAGATGATGACGGTAGGCTGTATCTCCCAGCTTGTCCCCACTGTTACTTCCCGCGGTTACTCCCAGGAGCTGGCCCTGGCCTGCATGACATTAGCCGGCTGCCTGGGCTTTTTCGGGAGCTACATCACCGGGTGGATTGATACGAAGTTTGGCACCAAAAAGGCCACCTTCTTTATGCTGCTCTGGGAGATCGCAACCGTGGTTGTGTTCGTGATCCCCCTGGGCAACTGGACTGTGTTCCTGGCCGCTGTCATGCTTGGGACGATTCTCGGCGGCTCCAACAATCTCTGTACTTCCATGGTGTCTCAGATTTTCGGCCGCTATGATCAGCGTAAGGCAAACACCGTGGTGGTTCCCATCTACACCTTCGTGCGCTCAATCGGATATGGTCTGGTAGGGATCCTGGCAGAGAGAACGGGCGGCTACAACATTCCCTGGCTGGTTTTGGCCGGCCTCTCCTTTGTTGCAATCTTCCTGACCGCCGCTCTGAAAACCGAGTGCATTGGGCGCGCGCACAATGTCAATAATGCCTGATGTTAAGAGGATTGCAGATTGAACCGGGCGGAAGTCTCATCCCCCCATGAGCGTTTTCTGTCGGTACTGAACTCAGTATGCGGCGGAGTGTGCTGATAGCAGCGACCATTATTATCGTGTTCTTCATAATGGCGATACCACTCTTTTATTGAATGGCATCCCTGCTGATCTTTTGAAATTGGTGCTGAGCATGCTTTTCCTCATTGTTGTAAACAGAAACTATTTCATAGGAAGAACCTCTGAAAGCATTTGAACAAATGCGTGTCTCTATTGCCGTCATTACTGACGAGGGCGCTCTGATTAAGCAGGGGAACGATATCAGGCTCTATCCCTGTGATACTGTTGCTATGGCCATCGGCGTCCGTTCCAATCAGTCGCTTCTTGATGAACTGATCCCAAAATAAAGGGGAATCCAAAATGGCACAGTATAAAATCCAGGTTCTAGAGATTGGATATGATACAAAATTCCCGGCAGGGATTGCCTTCGATTTTGAGCACATGCAGAACGAAGCAGTCTACTCCCCTTTTGCAATGACGCTCATTCAGGGGGAAGGGCATACAATCCTGTTTGACTGTGGCATAGATCCTCACGACCCGTTTTCGAAAGAGAAAATTCGAATGGAAGGAGATCAAAATTGCCATGACACAGGAGAAGTCTTGCTGTCCATTGGCATTAACCCCGCCGATATTGACACGGTTATTTTGAGCCATTGCCACTGGGATCACATCGGTGGGATGAAATTCCTGCCGAACGCCACATTTTATGTTCAGAAAAGAGAGTTGACGTGCTGGGAGAAGGCGATGGCGGACAGCGACTTTCCCCATACGCACAAAAGGATCATGAACCCGGAAAACCTGCTGGAATTGAGAAGATATGCAGGCCAAGGCCGAGTGATGTACCTAAATGGTGACGCAGATGAGCTTTTCCCCGGAATTTCGGTAAAAGCCGCTGCTGGGCATAGCTCCAGCCAAAGCATGCTGTTCGTGACAAGTGGCGGTATGCGTTTTGCACTCATCGGCGATGTGGCAATGCGTCCAGAGAGCTTCGTCGGTACAGAGTCCACTCCGGGCTTTCTCCCAAATCTCAAGTTTTCGGTAGCGCCTATTTGGGACATTACACGTTCCTATCGCAGTGTTCTGGACTGGGTCAATGGAGATATTTCTCACATCATTCCCACTCACGATGGAACACGCAGGGATCATTGGCCGACACATAAGAGTGAGCTTGGCCTCGATGTCACGACTGTATGTAAATAGTGTAAAACACTCATGTAATCCCACCTGATTTGCCTGCAAATATCCAGGGTCTGTCTGAAAAATATCGAGTCCGGCTTTACCGTCGAAGGAAGAGGCGCGGCACAGCTAAAAGCTGTGCCGCG
>ERZ791810.1742-NODE-1742-length-13574-cov-9.231896_pt1 | contig 13574 bp, 7 predicted proteins | sample MGYA00510304_ERZ791810 | MGnify/ENA primary metagenome ERZ791810 (study PRJEB30046, sample SAMN00791967) | human gut metagenome | study: EMG produced TPA metagenomics assembly of the A metagenome-wide association study of gut microbiota in type 2... | reverse complement strand
AGTAAGAACAAAACAGCTTCCTTTCCCTAATTCTGATTTTACGTTGATACTTCCGGCATGCAAAGCCATGATCTGTTTGCACAGGCTCAATCCGATACCCGAACCGGATGTTTTGGTAGTGAAGAAAGGAACGAAAATCTTATCCAAAAATTCCCTCACCATTATCAGATATTGCTAATGTCGGGTTGTCTTTAGAGAAAAACTTTATTTGTATTTCTTTATCTGCTTTCCGCTCGCACGTTTCGCGGGCATTTTTTAATAAGTTGATAAGCACTTGCTCTATCTGTGCACGGTCTGCATATAAATATAAATCGGATGCGGGCATTTCGAAATGAATATACTCTTCCGGAAATAATTTCTTTAAGTCCGTAAACAATTCGGCAACAGATACTTTGGTGCGGACAGGTGTCGGAATACGTGTCAGTCGCCGGTAATTCTCCACAAATCCCAATAATCCTTTACTTCTTCTGTGAATAGTCTGCATGGCTTGCAACATGATAGAATACTCCTTTTCTCCGAGTGATTCGGGGATTCCTCTTTCACTTAATGTTTCCGAAAGAGAGATAATAGGAGTGATGGAATTCATGATCTCATGTGTCAATACACGAATCAGCTTTTGCCAGGCTTCCATTTCATTTCGTTCCAGTACGGAATGGATATTCTTTAAACTAATTAGCCGTTGCTTTTTGCTTTGTGTGGCGAACGCACCTTGTGTGACAAATGTGGTGCAGGAAATTGCCATTTCCAGAACGATGCCATTTTGCTCGATGCGAATAATGGATATGTCATTACTGGTAGAAGCCTCCTGAAGAACTTCCGGAAGTTGTGATAGTTGCCCCAGATGAGTGACTGCTGCCTGATTCATCCATTCGATATGCCCGGTTACATCGGTTACGAGTACGGCGGTATCTACTTTATTCAATAAATTCTCGTAATATTGATGCTTGATTTCTTCTGCCAATAGCTTTCCCCGAAAGTCCTTTAATGCATTAGATAGTTCCTGTGCCCACTCATCCATCATTTTATTTTTAAAAGGAGGATGAAGATTCTGCGTTATATCGTTGTATCGGAGTCCATCCGTTAATTGCCGTAATAAGGCGATTTGTTTGAACTGTATTCGGTAGAGATGTATGCCGACGCCTATTAGAAGGAGAATACAGACGGTAGTACTGAACCATAACTGCCTTTGATACAGCAGACAACTGCTAATGGAAAGTAGAAAGATAACTATGATGTGCAGAATTACTTTAAACTCAAATCGTTTCATAAGCCTAATTTTTCAAGTTTGCGATATAATGCAAAACGGGTAATTCCTAAATATTCGGCAGCACGGGAGATGTTTCCGTTGCTGATTCGGAGTGCTTTCTCAATGGCCTGTCGTTCTAGTTGTTCGAGATTCAGTACCACTTCTTCCTCTTTTTTCTGTTTGGACGTGGTGTGAAAAAGAAAGTTTTCAGGTTTCAGCATGGAGCCGTCTCCTAAAATTACGGCACGTTCTATCGTATGTTGAAGTTCCCTTACATTTCCGGGCCATGCATATTTCAGCAGTTTGTTTTTGGCTTCCCGGGTCAGTCCGTGTATTTTCTTTTTATATTTACGGGTATAACGGTCCAGAAAGTGATCTGCAAGCAAGATGATGTCATTGCCACGTTCACGGAGTGGAGGTATATGTATTTCAATCGTGTTGATACGATATAATAAGTCCTGACGGAAATTCCCGTCTTCCACCATCTGACGGATATCAGCATTAGTGGCGCAGATTAAACGGACGTCAATGGGAACGGTTTGCGTACTTCCCAAACGACTGATTTGCCTTTTTTCGATGGCAGTCAGTAATTTGGATTGCATAGGAAGTGATAGATTGCCAATTTCATCCAGAAATAAAGTCCCGTTGGTTGCTACTTCCATTCGTCCCGCTTTCGATTTCTTGGCATCGGTGAAAGCGCCTTTTTCGAAGCCGAACAGCTCACTTTCAAACAATTGTTCGGGGATACTTCCCAGGTCGATCGTGACAAAAGGTTTGCCGTATCGTGGAGAACAACGATATATTAGTCGGGCAATCACGTCCTTGCCTGTACCGTTTTCTCCGAGAATTAGTATATTGGCATCTGTATTACTTAGTTTATTTATCGTGGTAAACACTTCCTGCATAACCGATGATTCTCCAATAATATCATTTTCCGAAGTATTCTGACCACTAAGAACTTCCACTTGTTCTTTCAAAATGCTGACTTCCTGTTGTGACTGACGCAATCGCATTCCTGAAGTCAGCGTAGCCAGCAATTTATCCTTTTCCCAAGGCTTGGGAATAAAATCAGTAGCACCAGCTTTGATGGCCCGAACAGCTTTGTCTGTATCTGCATAGGCAGTCATGAAAATAACAATAGCCTGTGGGTCAATCTGCAATATCTGCTTTAGACTTTCAAATCCCTCTTGTCCGCTGATGGCATCCCGGCTGAAATTCATGTCTAATAAGATAAGATCAGGATGAAAGGTGGTCATGAAATACTCGATACGGTCAGGGGTAGTAGCTACTTTTATTTTTTCCGTATAAGGTTCCAGTAACAGGTTGAGAGCAAAGAGCACGTCCTCGTTATCATCTACTATAAGTATCTTTCCTAATTTGTTCACTTCTTCCATATCTTATAATCTATTAGATTCCGGGAGCAAAGATATGGATAAATCTCATGTGTTGTGTGTGCGATTGCGCACTAATTTTGTGCGTATATGCACACACAATCAACAGAATGGATATTGATAAATTGTTGAATGATAGTGATTTATGTAAATGGCACATCTTTTGAATGATGAATAACAAATAAAGACAACGAATGAATCTGAAATTAATCTTCATATATCTCGGACTATTGTCGACAGAATTATTGATTGCTCAAAATCAAATTACAGAGTTATCATTGAAGCAAGTCATAGAAATGGCCCGTATGGAATCTCCCGATGCACAAACGGCACGTCACAGTTTCCGTTCTGCATATTGGAACTATAAATATTATCGTGCCAATTATCTACCGTCTTTAAGTTTGACATCCGATCCGAATCTGAACCGTGCCATTAATAAGATAACGATGGGGGACGGTTCGGTAAAGTTTGTCGAACAAAATTTATTGAATACGGATTTAACCTTGAATCTTTCACAGAATTTATTCTGGACTGGTGGTTCTTTCTTTCTTGAAACCTCTGCTCAACGTATGGATTTATTCAGCGAACATAAATACTCATGGCAGACTTCCCCTATTATGATAGGTTATCGCCAGTCTCTTTTTGGCTACAATAGCCTGAAATGGGATAGACGGATAGAACCTGTACGCTATCAGGAGGCAAAGAAAAGCTACGTAGAGACACTCGAACTCGTATCAGCCAATGCGATTCATAAATTTTTTGCCTTGGCCACTGCCCAAAGCGATTACGATATTGCTTCCTTTAATTATGCCAATGCCGATACCCTGTACCGTTATGCACAAGGCCGTTATAATATAGGTACCATCACAGAAAATGAAATGCTACAACTGGAACTCAACCGTTTGACGGAAGAGACGAATCGCATGAATGCCCGTATTGAAATGGATAATTGTATGCAGGAACTCCGTTCCTATCTCGGTATTCACGAAGACCGGGAGCTGCGTGTTCTTGTCAGTCCCCAAGTTCCGGATTTCAGTGTGAACCTGAATGAAGCACTGGTTTTAGCTTACGAAAACAGTCCGGACATACAGACGATGGAAAGACGCAAACTGGAAAGTGAGAGTGCAGTTGCGAAAGCCCGTGCCAATGCTGGCCTGAAAGCAGATATCTATCTCCGTTTCGGATTGACGCAGACTGCTGACAAACTGCCCGAAGCTTATCGAAATTTGTTGGACCAGCAATACGTGAGCATCGGCATTTCTCTTCCTATCCTAGACTGGGGGCGTGGAAAAGGACAGGTACGAGTAGCCCGTTCCAATCGTGATTTGGTGTACACACAAGTAGAACAGAGCCGGACAGACTTTGAACTGAACGTCCGTAAACTCGTCAAACAATTCAATCTGCAAACGCAACGTGTCCGCATCGCTGCCCGTACAGATGAAACAGCCCAACGAAGAAGCGAAGTGGCACGCAAACTCTACTTATTAGGTAAATCTACTATTCTTGATTTGAATGCCTCTATTTCAGAGAAAGACAGTGCTCGCCGTAACTATATTTCGGCTTTATATAATTATTGGAGTTTATATTACACACTCCGTAGCATGACACTATATGATTTTGAGCGAAATACGATGCTGACAGAAGACTATCATCTTCTGATTGAATAGAGAACAACGAAAAGTCAGTAAAGAATAGAAATTGAATCATAGCTAGTAGAAACTTGTAAAACACCAGATAATTTCATGGATATAAAATTAGAAAAGAAACCGTGGTACATTCGTTACAGATACTATCTGATAGGAGGGATATTGTTTGTCGCCTTCCTGATTTATGTGATTACTTTGTCTTTAGGTCCCAGAAAACTGCGGATAGATGCCGAAGATATACAGATTGCAGAAGTAAAAGTGTCTAATTTCATGGAATATGTGGACGTGGAAGGGCTCATTCAGCCTATACTAACCATCAAGATCAATACCCGTGAAGCAGGAAGTGTGGAAAGAATTGTCGGTGAAGAGGGAAGTTTGCTTCAACAGGGAGACACTATTCTTGTTCTTTCCAATCCCGATTTGCTTCGTAGTATTGAAGACCAGCGCGACGAGTGGGAAAAGCAAATGATTACCTATCAGGAGCAGGAGATTGAAATGGAACAAAAAAGTCTGAACCTGAAACAGCAAGCCCTTACCAACAACTACGAATTGGAACGCCTGAAAAAAAGCATCGCTCTCGACCGCGAAGAATTCCAGATGGGCGTGAAGAGTAAAGCTCAATTGCAGGTAGCAGAAGATGAATACGGCTACAAACTGAAAAATGCAGCCCTGCAGCAAGAGAGTCTGCGGCATGATTCTGCCGTTACGATGATACGCAAGGAACTGATCCGTAACGACCGGGAGCGGGAACGGAAGAAGTATGAACGTACTTGCGAACGGTTGAATAGTTTGGTGATTACAGCTCCCTTGAAAGGCCAGCTTAGTTTTGTAAAGGTCACTCCGGGGCAACAGGTTTCCTCTGGTGAAAGTATTGCTGAAATAAAAGTATTAGACCAATACAAAATCCACACTTCACTTAGTGAATATTACATTGACAGGATCACCACCGGATTACCGGCTACAGTGAATTATCAGGGAAACAAATATCCGCTGAAAATAACAAAAGTGGTTCCCGAAGTGAAAGACCGTATGTTTGATGTCGATCTTGTCTTTACAGGAGATATGCCCGATAATGTACGGGTTGGCAAGAGCTTCCGTGTGCAGATTGAATTGGGACAGCCGGAGCAAGCACTCATTATTCCGCGAGGCAACTTCTACCAGTCTACAGGCGGACAATGGATTTACAAAGTAAATGCATCAAAGACAAAAGCAGTCCGTGTGCCATTGAGTATTGGTCGCCAAAATCCGCAGCAATATGAAATAGTAGAAGGTTTACAGCCGGGAGATTGGGTAATTACAACCGGATATGATACCTTTGGGGATGCAGAAGAGTTGATTTTGAAATAAACACATATAATTTATGACTTTACATTATATAAAAGTAGCATTTAGAAACTTGTGGAAGTACAAGGTGCAGAATATAATCTCTGTCATCGGATTGGCAGTAGGACTACTGTGTTTCAGCGTATGTATGTATTGCAGCCGTTTTGTAGAATCCACCAATCATTGTTTTGATAATTATTCCCGCATAGCAGAACTAAATTTTTATAATGAACAGACTGGGGATTATTTTTCCGGTACACAAGTAGCGTTATCCGAAGAACTTCGTACTTGGGCTATGGGCGAAGTGGAAGCGATTTCCTGTATGGCATATTCCCGTGAGCGTTCTTTTCTAGTTGAACTATCTTCGGATAAATCATTGCCATACGATCTTGAAATCATGGAAGTAGATACCCTATACGATAAAGTCTTTACTCCACAAATAGTAGTTGGTAGCTGGCAGACAGCAAGTCGGATGCCGAATGCTGTTATTATAAGCCGGTCCACTGCCATAAAGATATTTGGTCAGGTGGAAACTGCCATTGGCAAACACCTGACTCTAACAGAACGGCTTTATACTTCTCCGGACAGTACCCCGAAGGCAGGAGGTATTGTGTACACAGTGCAAGCAGTGATGGAAGATATTCCGCTGAACAATGGTTTTAGTTTTATGTGTCATATCGATGCATTGGTTATCAACGACAGTGAAGGACTTTTTCAGAGTCCGAAACGTAATGATATAACGGGGGCTCGGACATACGTTTTGTTATCTCCGCAGGCTGGCATTACCGATTTCGAAAAACAATTCTCCAAGCGCGACTATACTTATATCTTATATAACCAGACTTATACCGTTATTGCCCGCTATATAGGAAACCTATCGCAGGAGAAAGGTGCTTATATTTTGGGATGGGTCACCGGAATCGTCGGTACATTGATATTGCTGGTCGGATTGATTAATTTCTTTCATTTTCTCATCGGCTCTTTCTTGAATCGCACTAAGGAATACGCTATAATGAAAATGCTTGGTGCTGACTGGAAACGGCTGTTCTGCCTGTTATTAATACAATCTCTGATTGTCGTATTTGCATCCTCGTTTCTGGTTGTATGGGGTGTGGAGCTGATTGGTGATAGAATGGATTTTTCTTTACCAGGTCTCACAATGAATTTCCCTTCTGAAACACTTCTAAAGCATATTCTGCAATACATTGTTTTGCTTGTGTTACTTTGTGTGGCAGTCTGCTTGCTCGTCTCTGTCCGTATTCGCAGATTTTCCATACAAACAGGTATATATGGAGGCCAAAAGCGTCGTGGGAAACAATGGGGACGTAACTTTATGCTTGGCATCCAATTTTTAATTTGTTGGGTATTCGTAGCGCTGACCGTCAGCCTGTTCCTACAATCGGGAAAGATGACTGAAACCTTATTCCATACGTTAAGTCAGGAAGATAAAGAAGCGATTCTTAGTATACCGCTGGACTATTCATTCCTAGAGAATAAAGAGAAACTCGAAATGGTGGAACGTTTCAGGCAGCATGCCGGTGTGAAAGATATTTTGTTATCTGACATATCCTATACTCACGGAGTATCCGGAAACTTATTAATGACGGAGAAGGGAAATGATAACTCTTGGATTGATATCAATGTAATGTGTGTACCATTGAATTTCTTCACCTTCATGAACATTCCGATGACGGAGGGTAGGACGATCCGGACAAAAAAGGATCTCGTAATGGATGAAGTTTGGCAGAAAAGACAAAAGAGAGATATCATCGGAATGAACTTCTACGACTGGACCAGTGATTTTACCGTTTGTGGAGTATGCGCCCCCTTTCAGACAGATGTACATAATCATAATGGCGGATTTGCTTTCACACTTTATGATTCTTCCGAATACGTAGGACACTGCTATGTGAAATGTTATCCCGAACAGCAAAAAGCAGTAATTAAATGGATTGAGACTATCCGTCGTGAAGTGCTGCCAGAGAATATTCCCTCCCAAGTACGTACATTTCAGGATGATTTGTACGAAGTGCAGGCACTGGAATATATCCTGAAAGACATCATCTCATTTTTTGCAATTGTAAGTATTATCATTACCCTGTTGGGAGTGTATTCCAGTATTACGCTTGATACAGAATGGCGCCAGAAAGAAGTTGCCATTCGCAAAGTGAACGGAGCTGGAATATGTTCTATCATCTGGTTATTTGCACGTTTGTACCTGATTTTGCTGGTAGCGACTGCCGCCATCGCTTTTCCGCTCATTTACGTGGTATTGCAACTGTGGAAACAAATGTACACCGTATTCTTTAATGATGGAATATTATACTGGGGAAGCATATTTGGGGGAGTAACCTTATTAACAGTAATCACCATTATTTTTAAAATACTGAAGATTGCACGTATCAATCCCGCAGAAGTAATCAAAAACGAATAAAAATATAATTCTAAAACAATACAGTTATGATTAAGACCATTAACTTACAGAAGATTTTCAAAACGGAAGAAGTAGAAACTTGGGCGTTGAATAACGTCAGTATCGAAGTGAAACAAGGCGAATTTGTAGCCATCATGGGGCCCTCCGGCTGTGGTAAGTCAACATTGCTCAACATTTTGGGGCTGCTCGATAACCCGACAGGAGGGGAGTATTACCTGAATGGAACGGAAGTCTCTCGGTATACCGAATCGCAACGTACCAGTCTTCGCAAAGGTGTGATAGGGTTTGTGTTTCAGAGCTTTAATCTGATAGACGAGTTGAATGTATACGAAAACATCGAACTACCTTTACTCTATATGGGTATTTCCGCTTCCGAACGGAAAAGGAGGGTAGAGGCAGCTATGGAGAGAATGGCTATCACCCATCGTAGCAAGCATTTTCCGCAACAACTCTCCGGTGGTCAGCAGCAACGCGTCGCTATTGCCCGTGCCGTCGTGGCAAACCCTAAACTGATTCTGGCTGATGAACCGACCGGTAATCTGGACTCCAAAAACGGTAAAGAAGTGATGGGACTGTTGAGCGAACTGAATAATGAGGGAACCACCATCGTCATGGTGACCCATTCACAACATGATGCCGGTTATGCCGACCGTATCATAAACCTGTTTGACGGACAGGTGGTGACTGAAGTTAGTATGTAAACACAAGCTATCAATAAAGAATATATCATGATAAAACACTATCTGAAAGTAGCCTTTCGCAATCTGATGAAATACAAGACACAAAGCCTTGTCAGTATCATTGGACTGGCAGTCGGCTTCACCTGTTTTGCGCTATCGGTATTATGGATTCGTTATGAGATGACTTATGATACTTTCCATAAAGGGGCTGAACGTATTTATATGGTACGTGCACATTATACTGATATTCCGGAACATATATCCAATTCAACTCCTTACCCTTTGGCAGCCTATCTTCAGGAAAAAATGCCGGAAATAGAAGCAAAGGCTACTACTTCTATACATCAGAATGTGAAAATCCGCATGGAAAATGATGAGTATGAAGTAGTAATGGCTGCGGCAGATTCTGCTTTTATGAACTTCTTTCATATACAGTTACTGAAAGGAACTGTCAACTTCTTGAAAGAAAATAATCCTGAAATTGCAGTAACGGAAGAGTTTGCTAAAAAGCTTTTTGGTAGTGAGGATGATGCTTTGGGAAAAGAAATGGAGGTAAACGGACGTTCCCGTCAAATAGGGGCAATTGTGAGTGGATGGTCCCGCCATTCCAATATTCCGTATAGTGTATTAGTCGCAGCCAGGCACAGTCCTCGATGGAAAAGTGGTCCTGAACAATTATTTATTCGTGTTCGTGCAGGGATGGATATGGATACATTCTGGAAAAAAATAAGTACCATGGATCTTTCAGATATTCAAAAAGAGAGTGAACTTTCGGATCTTCTGATAACCCGGATTTCAGCTTTGCGTTATTCTGATTATGTTTCCAAAATCGATGTTGTCATTTCCTTCAGCTATATTTTCTATTTTTCCTTAGCTGGTGGATTAGTTATCATCTGTTCACTATTCAATTACCTGACTCTTTATATCAGCCGGCTTTATATGCGCAGTCATGAAATGGCACTTCGTAAAGTGAATGGTGCCAGTAATAACGCTTTGTCCGTTCAATTTGCCATTGAACTGTTGATGATTTTGTGCATAGCTTTGGCGGGTGGATTATTGATGATAGAGATAAGCATGCCTTATTTCTTGAATTTCACTCAAATAGAAGCTGATTCGTATTATGGGGAAATCATTCTATATCTTCTGATTGTAATCATTCTGTCTTTCCTGTTTGCACAAATACCATTGTCTTACTTTCGTCGCCGGACATTGCAGGAAGCAATAAAAGGAAAGGGGGGATCTGCGAGACCTTACTTGTTTCGTAAGACAGGCATTGTGATACAGTTAATAGTCAGCCTTGTTTTTATCTTTTGCACAGTAATGATTATGAAGCAACTTTACTTCCTGAAGAATACTGATTTAGGTATGGAGCGTCATAATATAGGTAACGTTGCCTTATGGAATGGAGACATCAAACAATGGGAAGAGAAAATAAAAGCTTTACCCATGGTAACAGAAACGTTGCCTCCCTCATATTTCCCGATTATTCCTACAGGTCCGATGATGTATATCGAAATAAATAATTGGGATGATCTTCTCAAAATATCGGAGGAATCTCTCACTATCGGTATGATGCCTGCCAAAGAAGATTTTTTTGAATTTTACGGCTTGAAGTTATTGGAAGGTGAGTTTATATCAGATAAGAATCAAGGGAATGATGTCGTGATAGATGAAAATACATGCCGGAGATTTGGTTGGAAACAGGCCTTGGGAAAAAGTTTCTATTATGAGTGGAACGGTCAGCGTAGTGCCTATAAAGTTGTCGGAGTGGTAAAGAACTTTAGTTATCGCTCTCCTACAAGTAAACCGGGGCTTATTGCATTTCAACATCCCAAGGCACAGGAGTATCTGCTGAATCGAGCCAGTATCCTTTTTAAATTTAGAGAAGGTGCCTGGAATGAATGCCGTGAAGCAATAGAGAAACTGTATAAAGACGAATTTCCAAATGCTTATATGCGATTGTTTAATGAAGAAAAGGAATATGATAAGTATCTCCGCTCCGAAGATGCATTGATGAAATTATTGAGTATCGTATCATTGACATGTGTTATCATCTCCATATTCGGAGTCTTTTCATTGGTTACTTTATCGTGTGAACAACGTCAAAAGGAAATTGCTATACGTAAAGTGAACGGAGCACAGGTCTGTCATATCCTGCGTATGTTTTTCCAAGAGTATTTGTTGTTGATGACCATATCTGCCGTTGTTGCATTTCCGATAGGATATGTGGTGATGAGTCATTGGATCGAGAGTTATGTAAGACGGACAACAATGGATGGTTGGATATATATAAGTATTTTTGTTGTCGTAGCAGTCATCATTTTACTTTGTATCATTGGACGAGTGTGGAAAGCGGCGCGACAGAATCCGGCAGAAGTAATCAAAAACGAATAATAAAATAACAATATCATGATAAAACACTATCTAAAAGTAGCCTTTCGCAATCTGATGAAGTATAAGCCACAAAGTTTTGTTAGTATTATCGGATTAGCAGTTGGCTTTACTTGTTTTGCGCTATCGGTATTATGGATTCATTATGAAATGACTTATGATAATTTTCATGAAGGAGCTGATCGCATTTATTTGGCAGGCAGTAGCTTTCATCTTTATGGAGACGGATTTACCTATAATTCATCTAGTTTTTTAGCTGATTATTTGGCAAAGAATTGTCCGGAGATAGAGAAAGTATGTCGCATTTATTATGATTGGGATGAAAAAAAAATTAAGAATGAGGATGCCGAGTTTGTGGTACGACGTATAGAGGTAGATTCAAACTTTATTTCAATGTTCAATATTAAAGTATTGGATGGAGATAACCATCTACAGCTAAAAAAGGATGAAATTGCTATAACAGAAAATATGGCAAAGCGAATATTTGGGAAAGAATCTCCGATAGGTAAACACTTGATTTTAGAGGAAAGTAACGAAGAAAAAATAATCGTTGCAGTTGTAAAGTCATGGGAAGGACACTCTTTGTTTTCATTTGATATATTATTGCCATTTCATGATACAAACCCCAATTGGGGGAACCAACGATGCCAAACGCTTTTTCGTATTTATCCCAACTGTGATATAGAAGCATTGAAACAGAGGTTGTCAGAATATGAAGTACAACAAGATGGCCATAAATATCCAAATTCTACGCTTATTGCTCCATTATCCACATTGCGGAGTAGTCATCCGAGGGAAGATGTGAATGTGAAGTTGAATCATATTTGTCTTTTTGTATGTATTAGCGGTTTGGTTATAATTTGTGGAATATGTAATTATTTAACAATGTTGATAACTCGTATCCGGATGCGTAAACGTGAGTTAGCGTTGAGGAAAGTCAATGGTTCATCAAATGGTGGGTTACTCACTTTACTTCTTACAGAACTTGTTTTATTACTAATTTTATCTTCAGGAATAGGGTTGGTATTGATAGAGCTTATCCTACCCACTTTTAAACGTTTGTCACAAATTGATGAGGGTACTTCATTTTTTTATATTGAAGTATTTGTTTATATACTATCATTGATTGCCGTGACAGTTGGTTTTGCATCTCTGCTTATACGATACATCAGCAGGCGAACTCTACTTAGTAATATAAACAAGAAATCCAATCTTCATCTCTCCGGCTGGTTTTATAAGAGTAGCATTTTATTTCAGCTGTTTATCGGTATAGGCTTTGTTTTTTGTACTCTGGTAATGATGATGCAACTTCATTTTTTACTAAATACTAGAGAACTTGGAATAGAACGGCATAATGTAGGAGCAGTTGTTTATTGCTCTGAAAATATCCCTTTCAAAGAAATTGTAAGTCAGATACCAGAGGTATCAGAATGTTTGAATGGTTTTCATACACCTATTCCTAAGATGTTTTATTCAATATATAGGGTAAAGGAATGGGATGGAAAGGTCGCTGATAGTGAACAATATATTGAATTGGAAGATGAAACGATTAATCAGGACTATGCCGATTTCTTTGGAGTAGAGGTGTTGAATGGAAGTATGCTGGATGAAAAGGATGGAAAAGATATGGTTGTTATAAATGAAGCTGCTATGAAAGCTTTCGGATGGACACAACCGATTGGAAAGAAAATGGGAAAATTAGGAAAGCAATGTATAGTGAAAGGTGTTATTAAAAATATTTCATATAATGCTCCAATACATCCGGTAGCTCCTGCTATGTTTCATTTACCAGATAGTAGAGACAGAGGAGGTATTATATTCAAAGTGAAAGAGGGAACTTGGAATATTGTTTCTGAAAAGATAAAAGCGGAAGTGAATAAAGTTAATCCAAATGCAGAATTGATGTTGTCTAATATTGAAAAAGTTTACGACGCTTACATGAAATCAGAGAGAACATTGTGCAAACTGTTGAGTGTGGTTTCTGCTATTTGTATATTAATTGCGGTATTTGGTATATTCTCGTTAGTGACTTTATCCTGTCAGCAACGTCGTAAAGAAATAGCTATACGCAAGGTAAATGGAGCAAATATAGGAATAATCTTGAATCTATTCTTTAAAGAATATTTATTTTTACTTGTACTTTCATCGTTCTTTGCTTTTCCGCTAGGATATGCTATGATGAAGCATTGGCTTGAAAATTATATAAAGCAAACACCGATGGAATGGTGGTTATATGCAGTTATATTTATAGGAATGGGCCTTGTCATTTTCTTAAGCATCATCTGGCGCGTGTGGAAAGCCGCCCAGCAAAATCCAGCAGAAGTACTCAAGAGTGAATAAGATAAAATAAAAGTCTGGCACATTGATTTGTGTCAGACTTCATTTTATTCACCCAATAATGAGTGATATATTTCTCGTAGATTATAAAAGATCCAATGCTTTAAATGCCTTAACTAGCTTTTC
>ERZ791810.1732-NODE-1732-length-13626-cov-2.838774_pt1 | contig 13626 bp, 10 predicted proteins | sample MGYA00510304_ERZ791810 | MGnify/ENA primary metagenome ERZ791810 (study PRJEB30046, sample SAMN00791967) | human gut metagenome | study: EMG produced TPA metagenomics assembly of the A metagenome-wide association study of gut microbiota in type 2... | reverse complement strand
TTTTTATTATTTCACTTGTCTACCTAGAAGGGAGCATATCAGATTTAGAAATCGTTAAAGCGACAGCCCCAACTTTGTCTACAGTCTGATCCAAAAACATGTTTTTGGATATTTTTATATGGAATTATAATGTTGTAGGGGAAAATGCATTGACAAACCTGAAAAAAGGACAATATAATTAAAATTACATAGTTTGAACCAACTAACCAAAACGTAATCGGAAAACGAGAAACAGAGGAAAAAGCAATGGAAACAAAGAAAGTGGCAAAAGAATACCTGCAAAAAGATATTCTGCGGACGATTTTCCAGATGCGGAAACGGCAGGAGGATGATAAGCAGATCAAAAAAATCATCGTATTAGACTATGACCTGACCGAGTATCACTGGAAAACGAACATTAAGAAACTGCAAGAGGAAGGCTTTCTGGAAACGGACAGTGATGCGAAGATTCCGGCACTGACAGAAAGCGGAACGGAGTATGCGAGACAACTGCAACGGGCAGCCGAAGGCTGGAATCAGTTCTTGCAAATGAGTGGAGTCAATGAAAAGACAGCAGACAGGGATGGAAGACTCATGGCGTGTGAGGTATCCGATCCGGACAAAATCGAAAATTTATGGAAATTTATCAATGACGGTGGAAGAAGTTCCATTCCGAAAAGTGTAGACTGCCACACGCTGTGGAAGAAGTTGAAACCGGGAAAGTATCAGATGTGGTATTCCTTTTACACCACAGAAATTGGAAAAGAGAGAAAAGCAGCTATCGAAGATATGCGGTTTGAAAGGGATGGCTGGCTGCACATAGAGCCTTGGGAGATTTGGTTGGAACTAACGGAGCATCCGGAAAATGAGGATGACAGGACAATCTGGTATCAGAACATGTATGGAATCTGGAAGAAGGCAGAAGTAAATGATCACAGCATCAAAATACCTGCCGCAGCATTTCACATAGAGTACGAACAGCAGTGGTTGGGTGAAATACATTTCACCTGTAATCTGGGGTTTGCCGCAGAGAAAAAGAAAGGCTCCAAGAAAAAAACGATATGCTTACTGGATGGAAGGCTTTTGCAGAAAATACCGGATATCGTGTAGCGGATGAATATTAAAAAAGACAGGTAGGAAAGGTAACATGGAAAGAAAGATTGAAAACAGAAATATTGATGTGACAAAAGCCAGAGGCGAACTGGAAGAAGATCTTCTGGAATATGTCTACCGGATGTGGAGGCAAGGCAGACAGATCACATCGAAAGAGTATGCCAGAGAAGTGAATATAACCGGATATGAAGCGGCAGGCCTGGTGCGGAGTCTGGTGAAAAAAGGATTTTTGTGCGAGCCGGAAAACGGACATCTGGAACTGAGTGATAAGGGAAAACTGGAAGGTATGGAGTGCCTTGCACGCCATGAGAAACTGACACAGTTCTTCCAGATGGTAAGTGGAATGAATCAGCAGAGGGCGCAGGAAGATGCCTGTAGAGTGGAACATTATATCAGTCCGGAAGGGTTAAAAGGAATTGAAAACTTTCTGCAGTACGGTGACGTATACGACAGAGTTTATGACGATATGGACTTGTATACCTTTTATGAGGATGGTGAGTTCCCGATGGCATTCGGACTGTATGAACCGAAACGACGCAATCCAAGATTCCTTGCACCAGAGTACGAGAAACTGGAACACTCTGTTATATTAAGAGTGAAAAAGTCCCAGAACTGCTTCCTGCTCAGGACAAAAAAGGACGAATCCATCGGCTATGTATGGTACAGAAGAGAGGATGAATGGATACAGGCGAAAGAAGAAAAAGGTGTTTATCAGTTACCGACAGACATCTGTACTTATACTGCCAATACAGGAATCCCGATTACAGAAGCAGTGGCAATCATTGCGATTACACGCTTTGATCAGAAGCCATTGCCAATCGATTATCGGGAATTGAATATTCATGTATGGTGACGAAGAGAGGAACAAGAAAATGGAAAAAGGTGAACATCTAAAGAGACAGAACAGACCTACAATGCTGCAACTGCAATATTTACAACGCCTGTCAAAAGTAGAAAAGAAACGTGGAGCTCAAGGAAGTATCGCAGAATATTATGGCGTGAACCGTTCAACGGTGAACCGCTATTTTAAGAGCTGCATAGAAAGAGGAATTCTGACAGAATCACTGGAATTTACTCCTGCAGGAGAAGAATGGCTGGAACGATATTCCAACCTGTATGAGAATCTTGAAAAATATCTGGAAGAAATCGGTGCAAAACCGGAAGAAATCGAGGAATCACTGGATGTTATGGTGGAGAATATCGACATCCACATGCTGGAACTGATGATCAATGCCTATGCAGAGAAAAAATCAGTATATAAGAAAAAAGAGAATGAACTGGATCAGGAGATACAGCACAATCTGCAGAAATGTAAAAGGCATCCGGTAGTGTTCCGGCTTTACCGGATGAATAAAAAGCAGGGGCAGGGAAGAGACTCTATGGCGATGAGAGGATTTGAAGAAATAGCCGAAATCGTTCAGGAGAATGGAGAAAGCTATCTGGAATTAAAGTTGAAAGAGATGGCTGCACACTCCAGAGTGAGTGGTGAAATGATGGCTGGAAAACTGAAAACATTGAAGTATGAGCATAATGAAGTTCTTGAAGAAGCAAGAATAGAGAATAATATAGTGAAAATCCCGATGGAAGCGTGCAGAATCCACCGATGGACGGGGATTGGCACGATGGGAATTGTACCAGTTACCGTTACCTGCAGTGTAGGACCAATGCACATGCCGGAAAGCACTGCACTGTTATATTTCTGGGTATAAATAAGAAGTGAGAAAAATTCTCATTTACGCATATCATGTAACAAAATAAGAAAAAATTTCAATAAAGTGCCGTTGTTGATAAAACACTATCAATAACGGCACTTTTACGTCTATTGTTGTCTGAATAGCAACAAAATCAAAGAAAATAACGGCTTATTTGTTGCAATTCAGGCAACAAACTTGTAAAAAATGGCGTTGACATTGGATGGCGAATTATGGTATCTTTCAGACAAGGAGTTAGATACGAGTAACCGGAAATATTCTCGTAGAACTCTAAACATCATAACTAAAAATTTATTAGCAAAAAGCTAATGCCAAAAAACAAAAAGGAGGATTACAGTTATGAGAAAGATCAAGAAATTAGTTGCAACACTGTTAGCAGCAACAATGGTACTGGCAATGGGAGTTACAGCATTTGCGGCTGAAAATGACTCTACAGCATTAGCGGCAGGAACATATACTGCTAATCAGAATCTTTACAAAGATGCAGAGTGCACCAATCCATCAATGGGTGATGCAGCAGTTAATGACATGTGGGCTGACATTACTATAAATGCTAATGGAAAAGCAACACTGGTTGTTCATACACATGAAATTAAATATTTAGGACTTACAGGTCATTTGGGAAAAATGGAAATCAATGGAACAGCTAAAGAGCCTGTTAAAGACAGCTCAGGTGACGTAGTAGATTATTATTTTACATTCACAGATTTAGATGCTTCAATGTTTTATGAGGGTTGCGTGATTACTGGAAAGTTCACAACATACGTAGGAATTATGCCGATGAGTGCAACTGGATATCTGAAACTTACAGGAATTGAATAATTGACATAATTATTTAGGAGAGGCTGCTGTACAATTGGCGTAGCAGCCTTTTTGTGAATGGAGACAATATGAAAATAATAAAAAAATTATTAGCGTTTACTCTAAGTGCAAGTATGGTGCTCGGGGCGTCTGGACTAGATGCGTTTGCAAAAACAGAAGAAGATGTATCAAAGACAGAAACGAATACATCTGGCATAGAAGCGAATAAATCTTATCTTGTACCATTGACGTTTTATGATGTGACTGGAGAATCAATTCGAGATTATGGAGGACTCGGAGGAATTCCAGAGTTTATAGATAATGTTGCAATTGTTAGTAAAAATAGCGATGATACTTATCATGTAACGCTCCAGATAGAAAACTACAATAAAATAGATGTATTACAATTTTCAAAACCAGGGGTTATATCTGATGAAACAGAACCGAGGAATGCTCTTTTTGGAACGTATAATTTACCAGAATCGTATATTTTTGAAAAAGATACAGCAGAAGATGTCAGAACAGCTATAGACAGATACATAAGTGAAGAGTGGAATGAAAAATATATCCAGAATGTGGATGTGCAGACAGCAGATACAGGAGTTTCATGGTATTCATTTGATGTTGATAGTTTGGAAAAATCAATTTATGTAAAGAGTTTTCGCAGCTATGGATATAAAAGGGTAGGAAAAAAATATACTTATGCTTCGGGAATAGACTCAGGAAAATTTACATTTGATTTAAGTCAAGCAGAAACGGTAAATGAATTGAGCGATTCTAGTTATAAAAATGCAGGTCTTGAAATTTCAAAAGTTTCAACAACAGCAGGAGAACCGGTAAATTTTTATGCGTTTCCTGTAGAAGGGAATGAAGTAAATGATTATTTCGCTGGAACGAATGACATTAGTGTCGATAATCAGAAAATGGAAGTTTCAACAGAACTTAAAAATGCGGATAACATTGCATCAGTTCAGGTACTTAATGGGATAAATGATTTAGGAGATAAATCAACTTCTACTACAGAGAATACAAACTTTTTACAGTATAAATATGCATATTCGGCTGAACAAGTAGGAGATAAAACAATTTCTGTTTATTCAGACAATATTTTAAGTGATGGAAAAATTTCTCTTACATTTTCTAACTTACAGGAGGCTGTATTCGGTAAACAAATTAAAGTTCAAACAACCGATGGAAAAACCTATTATGGAGAGGCAAGAATAAAAAGCAATGCCAAGAAAGATTTACGTTTAACCGACGGTGGTGTAACCGTAATAACAGACAGCTACAATGTAGGTAGTGATAATCCGGAATTTAAAGCAGAGTTACTGGAAGAGAATACAGATGAAGATAGTGAATATAATAAATATTTTTCACTTTTAGCAGGAAGTTCATCAAAGGCTTTGATTTATAATTTGGGAATAAATGTAAATGGAACAACTGTTAAACCGACAAGAGCGGTAGAACTTAGAGTTAAGATACCAGAGGACTGGGACACAAGTAAAATTGAAGTTCAATGGTATGGTGCTCCGGTATTCCAGATATTTAATCCGATTGAAAACTTTGGAAATTCTTCTTATAAAAATGAAGATGGTAGTATCCGGATGGATGGTGATGAGTTAGTTATAACAGGAACTACTTGCGTATATAATACATTGGCAATTTCAGAAAAATCAGATAAGACAGACATTTCTGAAATAAAAGACGGAGTTTATAATGTTAATGTTACTATGTGGCAACAGGCTCAGCCGGATAGATTATCTATGAGTAATTCGGCGGTTGTTAATGATTCTGCACGCTTAGTAGTTGAAAATGGAAAGAAACATATCTATTTTGATACGCAGGGAATTACAATCGCTGGTCGTTATGGATATAGCAATGGAATATTCTGGGCAAATAATGAACAGACAGAAGAAAATGGACTTCCAGTATTAAGTGAATATACACCACTTGATTATTACAGTTATTATCTGAATGATTCGGGTAGCACAGATATGGATTCTTATGCAGAACAGTATGATCTGTATTATCCAAAGACAGTTGGATTTGAGTTCCCGGAATCAGCGGACAGAGATGATGGGGTATATCTGAACTTCTTTGTCCCTATCATGGATGAACTTCAGAATAAAGTTCCTGGATCTGGTGAAGGATGCAGAACGGCATTTATGACTTTATCTGGTTTAACACCTGTAGCGGAAATTAACGAGCCAACCCACGATAAATCTGTTTTAGTTGTAGCAGTTGATAAAGCATCTAAATATACAGCCGACAATTATACAGAGGAATCTTACAAAGTATTATCTGACGCAGTAGCAAAAGCTCAGAAGGTAATCGACGGAACAACTTCTGCAAACGATTCGGAAATCGTAGCATTAGATAAAGAAATTTCTGATGCAATCAGCGGATTAAAAGAGGCAACTGGACTTGACAAATACAATAAAGTTCTGAAAAATGCCAAGGCATTAAATGAAGCAGAATATACAGCAGAAAGCTGGGCAGACCTTCAGGCAGTGATCGCTGCTCAGGAAGGAAAGGTAACAGAAGCAAATGCAGATCAGGCATTCGCAGACCTTCAGTCAGCAGTAGATGCACTTGTACCGATGTCAACAGCCGTTTCCATGGAAAAAGGCGTTTACGAAGTACAGGCAACACTTACCAATCAGGATGGAACAGCAAGTGATTTGAATGCAGGATTAAAATCTGCTCGTTTATATACAGATAAAGACGGCAATGTAACTGCTTATCTGTACGTGGACGGAATTACCGGTATGCAGTATCGCAAGGGTGCCGGATATGCAGATGCAGATACAGACGCAGGCAGACTTGTAGTTGCACTTCCTGCAAATGTAGAAAACCACAAAGTAAAAGTAACAACAGAAAGCGGAGAAGCAGAACTCCTGTTAAATCTTGATTTGAAATCTGCAGTAAAACAGGAAATTAAAAAATCTGATTTGGAATCAAAACTGAATGATGCGAAAGCGTTAAAAGAGAAAAACTATACAAGCGAATCTTTTGCTGGATTAATTGATGCGATTGCTACAGCAGAAAGTGTTCTGGCAGATAAGGTGGCATTCCAGTCAGAAATCACGGCAGCAGAGACAGCCTTGGATACAGCAACCGCAGGTCTTGTAATGAAAGAAGAAGTAAAAGCAAGAGAAGAACTGGATCAGGCAGTTTCCGATGCGAAAAATAATTATGCAGAAGCAAATTATACAAAAGACAGCTATGAGAATCTGAAGTCTGCAATCAAGGAAGCTGAAGAAGTATTAGCAAAATCTGATGCGACAGCAGATGAAATGAAAGAACAGGTTGAAAAACTGGATAAAGCAGTGAAAGCACTTGTTCGTCTGGATGATGTAGTAGATAAGTCAGAATTAAATGGCTATATCGAAGATGCACTGACCAAGACAAATGACGGCACTTATACAGACAACAGTTGGAACAGTTTCCAGGCAGCAATCAAATCTGCTCAGAAAGTATCCGCTGATGTCAATGCAACAAAAGCAGAAGTAGAAAAGCAGACAAAACTGCTGACCTCTTCTTATGAAGCACTTGTTGTTAAGAACAAGCAGAGTAATCTTTTTGAAAAATATCCGCAGATTTTTGAAGGTACATATTCCGTACCGATCAAACTGCTCAACGCAACATCCGATGAAAATTCTATGGGAAATGCTTCCATGGTTCAGACCGGAATTGTAAGAGTTACGGGTAAAGGTGAAGTAACACTGGAGATGAACTTCCAGTCTATGCAGTTTGCCGGAATGACAGGCTATCTGTACAAACTGAAAAAAGTCGATATGGATACGGTTGAATACAACAAATATAATTATCCGGTAAAATATGAGGCTTCTGATGCGACAACTCTGGAAGAGTACACGGACGTTTATGATTTATTTAATGATAAGAACTCTGAATATTATGACAAGAATACCGAAGGAAACTGGTATCCGAAGAAATTATCGATCCCGATTAAACTGAACGATAACCTGTTCTATGTAGAGGTTTATGTTCCGGTTATGGAAAGCATTGGTGAAGGTCAGGGTACAAAAGTTGCCAGAGTTTCTATCGACTGGGCAAATATCAAACAGGAGACAGGCGTTGAGAGAGATAACAGTGTGATCAAAGCACTTCTGGATCAGGTGAAGGCTATGTCTAAGGGCAATGTTGCTGATGAATACTGGAATGCTTTAAATGCAGCTTATATGACAGCACAGGATGTGTATAACGACATGAATTCTACTCAGAAAGAAATTGATCTTCAGGTGAAAGCTTTACAGGCAGCCGTAGACGCAGTAGAAACTCAGGTTGTAGACAAGACAGAATTGAATGCATTGATTGAAAAAGCAACAGCAGAAGCAAACCGTACAGATGTTGTTTATACTTCTGCAACACTTGAAGCATTAAAAACAGCGATCACAAATGCACAGGCAGTGGCAGCAAAAGAAGATGCTACCAAGGCAGAAGTTCAGGCACAGGTAACAGCACTCCAGACAGCACTGGATGGTTTGAGAGCTGTAGATAAGACGAATCTGAATGACTTGATTGCAAAAGCAAAAGCGGAAGCAGCAAAAACAGATGTTTACGAAAGCAACAGTCTGACAGTCCTGAATACAGCAATTACACTGGCTGAGAATGTTGTGGCAAATCCAAAAGCAACAGAGTCAGAAGTTGCAGCAGCAGAGAAATCCCTGACAACTGCTTTAAATGGACTGGTAGAAAAAGAAGTTGTAGATAAGAGCAAACTGGAAAGTAAGATTGCAGAAGCAAAAACATTTGTAAGTCAGACAGACGTTTACACAGAAAGCTCTCTTGCAACATTGCAGAGTGCAATTAATCGTGCACAGAATGTCATGGATAATGATTCAGCATCACAGAAACTTGTAGATGAACAGGTGACAAAACTGACAGAAGCAATCCAGCAGTTAGCAAAGAAAAATGATGGAAAACTGGATATCAAGAATCTTGCAGATGGTGTTTACTCCGTTTACGGTACAATGGTCAAAGTAGACAAGAATACATATTCTATGTCAAATGAGGCGATTAACCATACCATCAAACTGACAGTGAAGAACGGTAAATACTATATCACTCTGAACTTCAATGGACTGACCGTAGGACAGAAACTTGGATATTTAAGCCAGCTGAAATACTTCACAACAGGTTATACTGTTGACAAGTACGGTAATCCGCAGGGAACACTGGCAGATGTGACAATCGAATCTTGTCAGAAGAATGCAGATGGAACGTTAGTATCTGATTCTTATGGAACAAACTATCCAGATGTCGTTACATTCGAATTGATTCCGGAAGCCCTGAATGATGGATATGTGCCATTACAGGTATTTGTTCCAATCATGGATGCAATCAGTTCTGGTACAGGCACTCAGCCAGTATTCCTGAAACTGGATTGGAGCTCACTGAAAGCGACCACATCCGACAATCCGGACTTTAATAAGAACGACAACAACAATAACAACAATAATTCCAACGGAAATAACAATAATGGCTCTTCGATTGGAAATGGTTCACTTGGAAATAATACCCTCGGAAACAATTCTCTTGGAAGCAGCAAACTTGGTTCTTCCTCACTTGGAAGTGGTTCTTCAAGTCTGAAGAGTGGAACATCCAGCCTTGGAAATGGTACAGGTTCCAGCCTCAAGGGTGCATCCAGTGTTAAGACAGATGATGTCGTAGCAAACAATACTCTTTGGGCAACACTCCTTCTGCTCGGTGGAGTAGCACTTCTTGCCGGACTGATGGAGTACAAGAGAAGAAAAGTTACAAAGTAAACGTTATAGCGATAAAAAGCTTAAGAATGGCTTCCTGATCTTACAGGCAGTTCGTAAGCAGACAGGTAACTGTTCAGAGCCGGGCAGACGGAATCTTAACAGTTACGCAGAAAGGAAATGGAAGTCTCTGCTACATAAGTGGCAGGGACTTCTCTAGTATAACAGGAGAAAATAAGATGAAATTAGCAAAGATAAAGAACAGAATCAAGTCTGTGGTGATGGCTTTGGCACTTAGCCTTGCCCTGCTGGCTGGGTTTCCGGCAGTGGAGGCACAGGCAGCAACAGGTAGTGTCTATACCTGTACCATTAACCGAAGTTATTCCAATCCGGTTACAGGCAAGGTAGAGGATGCTGGAGGTGCAAGCTCGTATGCCACCGGACAGGGAATGGTAGAAGGATGCGTTTATCCAACTGGCTTGTTAGAATTGACGGATGATGGCTCTTATTACCTTACCATTAAAATGAGTCTGATGGATTACACCAGTGGACACAGTTTTCAGGTTCAGAACTATGGCGACTCTGGTTGGTCTACACCATCCGAGATTGGAATTACAGGAAATGGAACGGACAGCAATGGTACAACGTCCGATATCTGTATGAAAGTACCAAGTGAAAATTGTATCATACGTGGAAGTATGTATGTAGAACCAATGGGAAGGGATGTGGTTTTCTTCCTGTATCCAAGCAACTTTAGTGAAGGAAACAGTTCAGGAATGAATGCGACAATCGTAACAGAAGCATCTGGAAGCGGAACGAATAGCAGTAGCAGTGCACAGAGCTCAGAATCAGGAAGTTCCGTCAGCGCAGGAAATCCTTCCCTTCAGAGTTCAGAAAGCGCTTCATCAGAAAGTGGATCTTCAAACAAAAAGTTACAGAGCAGTATATCAGAAGCAGCAAAGCCAAGCAGTGAATCGGAAACTCCGAGTACGGACAGCAGTACACTGGACAGTGCAGAAGGATTAAGTCTTTCTACCGCAAAGGATGCAGATGCAGCAGACAGTGACAGTACTTCCACATCGACTTCAGGAAACAAGGTATTTCAGATCGCAATTGCGGTTCTGGTGGTCGGGCTGATCCTGATCGGTGTTGTGGCTGCTGTGGTATTCTATTTCCGTAAGAACTGGAGACGCTGGGGAGGTGGACAGGACGATGATGAATAGAAGATTAAAGAAAGCATCCGCAGTCCTGCTTGCGATGACCATGCTCTTTTCCCTTGCAGGATGTGTTGATCAGAGTCAGGGAAAGGAAAGCAGTGACTCCGGGACAAAGACCGAGAGCAGTGCGGATACTTCTTCGGAATCCGCAGAGTCGTTATTGAAGATCACCGATCCGAAGGAAAAGGCTGCGGTGGAAGCAGCGAAGAAGAAGGTGCAGGAGCTGGATGGAGAGCCGAGGATCATTGCGACTTCTCCGGCAACCGCAGATATCTGTGACAAGCTGGAACTGGATCTGGTGGGTGTATGCAGCAGTACCGTATCCACCATCCCGGACAGATATAAGGATGTAGAGACGGTCGGAACAGCCATGAGTCCGGATACCGAGATTCTTTCATCCTTAAAACCGGACTGGATCTTAAGCCCGGTATCCTTACAGAGTGACCTGCAGCCGAAGTATGAAGCCATCGGTTCTGACTGGGCATTCTTAAACCTCAGAAGTGTACCGGGTATGTACCGTTCCATTCAGGAGCTGGGCGAGATCTTCGACCGGCAGGATCAGGCAGATAAGCTGGTGAAAGAATTTACCGAGTTTTATGATGATTATAAGAAGAAAAACGAAGGCAAGGACCATCCGAAGGTGATGATCCTGATGGGACTTCCGGGAAGTTATATCATTGCCACACCGAACTCCTATGTGGGAAGTCTGGTGGAACTGGCAGGCGGTGAGAATGTGTATTCTGACACCGATCAGGAATTCCTGACCGTCAACACGGAAGATATGAAGACCAAAGAGCCGGATATCATCCTGCGTGCAGCCCATGCACTGCCGGATCAGGTCGTGGAGATGTTCAACAAGGATTTTGCTGAGAATGATATCTGGCAGCATTTTGATGCAGTGAAGAATGGCAGAGTCTATGACCTGACGTATGAATACTTTGGCATGAGTGCAACATTTAAATATCCACAGGCGCTGGAAGAATTACAGCCGATCCTGTACCCGGAGAGTGATGAAGATACAGCAAAAGCAAAAGAAGCCAGTGACAATGCACAGAAGAAAGCCAAGGATTCTGACGCAACTGAGAAATACAACGAACAGCAGAGTAAGTAGAAAGGAGAGGACAGATGAAAGAGACAGAAATACAGAATACTTCTGAGACTTCTAAAGCCGAAGTCCAGAACCTCTCCGCACAGGATAAAGCAAGGAAACATCGAAAAACAGCAAAAGCAGCCATTTCTTTTATCGTGATGATCTTGCTGCTTGTGGCATTATTCTTTGCCGCAGTGAACATCGGAAGCCTGAAGGTCAGCTTCCCGGAACTGCTGAAAGGTTTGTTTATAGAATACAATGAAGATGTGGCAACGATCTATGACCTGCGGTTCCCACGAATCGTAATCTCTATGTTAGCAGGAGCAGCGATAGCGGTATCGGGTGTGTTATTTCAGGCGGTACTTAAGAACCCACTTGCCGATCCGGGGATCATTGGTATCTCCAGTGGGGCGAGCTTTGCGGCAGTATTGATTACCGCATTTGCACCGACTTTATTTTTCTTCACTCCATTATTTGCATTTCTTGGCGGTGTGATTGCATTTGTCTTAGTTTACAGCCTGTCATGGAAAGGGGGATTAAGTCCTCTGAGAATCATCCTTGTTGGTGTGGCAGTCGATGCAATGTTCACTGGATTATCCAGTGCGTTAAATTCTATGAACGGTGGAAATATGTCCGGCGTGGCAGCAATCGTAAATGGAAACATAACAATGAAAACTTGGGATGATGTGAAAACCTTAGTGCCGTATGTAATTGTGGGACTGATTCTGGCACTGATCATGACGAAGATGTGCAACCTGTTAGCACTGGAAGATAAGACAGCACGAAGCCTGGGAATCAATGTCAATGCAATGCGTATCGTGATTTCACTGATAGCAGTATTACTTGCAAGTATTTCCACAGCAGTGGCCGGAGTGATCAGTTTTTTAGGACTGATTGTTCCACATATCGGAAGAATTCTGGTAGGAAGTGACCATAAGGCATTAGTACCATTTAGTGCTTTGTTCGGAGCATTTACATTTTTACTTGCCGATACCATCGGAAGAACCATTGCTGCTCCGTATGAAGTGTCCGCATCGATCATCATGAGTGTGGTCGGAGGACCATTCTTCATCATTCTGTTAAGGAGGTCTAAGAAGTATGCAAAGTAAAGAAAAGAATATGGATTTGACTTCTACAGAGAATGAAGCAGCAAAGAAAGCGAAAAAGCGGATAAGTGGGCAGACAAGCCTGCGATGGAAGTCAGAGACCTGCACTTTGCCTATGGCAAAAATAAAGTGTTAAAAGGTGTATCCTTAAAGATCGAGGAAGGCAAGATCACAACCATCATGGGAGCGAACGGATGTGGAAAATCCACCCTGTTCTCCCTGATGACGAAGAACTTATATCCGGGGAAAGGAAATATCTTCCTCAAGGGAAAGAATATCCAGAACCTGAACTTAAAAGAATTTGCCAGAAAGGTAGCCATCGTCCAGCAGTATAACAGTGCATCGGACGATATCACTGTTGAGAATCTGGTAGCATTCGGAAGAACCCCTCATAAAAAGATGATGCAGGGGGACAGTGCCGAAGATGAGCGTATGATTGAATGGGCACTGGAAGTCACGAACCTGATGGAGTACCGGGACAGAGAAGTATCAAGACTTTCCGGAGGACAGCGCCAGAGGGTATGGATCGCAATGGCACTTTGTCAGGGAACAAAGACGCTGTTCCTTGATGAGCCGACCACCTATCTGGATATCCGGTATCAGATCGAGATTCTGCAGCTTGTAAAAAAACTCAATCAGGAATTTGGCATTACCATTATTATGGTACTGCATGACATCAATCAGGCAATCACTTATTCAGACAACATAATCGGAATGAAAGACGGAGTGGTACTGGTGGAAGGTGATCCGGAGGAAGTAATCACCGAAGAAAGCATCCGGGAGCTGTATGGTATCGAGCTTGGTGTGACGAAAGTAGACGGACGGAAGTTTGTGCTGGCGGTGTGATTTTAGTTACTGTTCACTCCCGTGTCAATCACTCCG
>ERZ791810.1725-NODE-1725-length-13677-cov-5.408971_pt1 | contig 13677 bp, 12 predicted proteins | sample MGYA00510304_ERZ791810 | MGnify/ENA primary metagenome ERZ791810 (study PRJEB30046, sample SAMN00791967) | human gut metagenome | study: EMG produced TPA metagenomics assembly of the A metagenome-wide association study of gut microbiota in type 2... | reverse complement strand
CTTTTTCTTAAAAGTCAAGGCCGCGTTCCACGGACTTCCGAGATGAACCTTTTTTATTGAGGAGCGCCACCACTAGAATCAACACCAGCGTAAGAAGACCTAGTGTGAGGATTCTGAAAAAGTTGTTCTCCAACTGAAGGCTTGAAAAGCTCTTCTTATATTGTCCGAACTGCATGATTGTTGTTTTCCGTGAGGGTTAGGGAATGTATTGTTTGATGAACGGATTGCGCATCGACTTCGACTTGCAGAAGTAAAGACCCCAGTGGTAGAAGAGGTGCTTCAAATACCCGTCCGGGTGGTTGTCACGGAATTTGCGGTACTGATGCGTTACCGCCAGCCCGCACAAAAGACAAATCAGAGCTTTCTGGATGATCATCCCGAATACAAGTCCGAGGACGATTGGTACCACTTCGTCGGCTGACCACAGCAACAGATGCTGAGGGTCGTCCACATGAGTGGGAATGTAGGTTGGTTGCATGACGAAATCCTTGTTCGCGAAATCAAGAAATCTTCCGCATTGTCAAGGATGGAAATGCCGACGCCGATACAGCATCGAAAGAGAAAGAGGGCGGGGAGAAATGAGGAGCGTCGCGTCGCACTCAAAGAAACGGACTATGCAATGTCAATGCAGAGTTTTCGCTTTTCCCCTGAAGCAGTAGGAAAAAGGCCGTTTTTGCACATGTGCAAAAACGCGAACTGGGGTTGGGCAGAGCGGAGGGGGAATGTTCTTCCTCACCAGGAGGAAGGAAACAAGGTTTTTTGCCTTGGTGAGGGCAAGGGGCAGGGCCGAGGGAGAGCAGGCATTCGTTTTTCGCAGAGACGGAACAATCCAATGTCCCAAAAAGCGGCGAGGGCCGATCTTGCGACCGACCCTCTTTCTGCTGGTTACCGCAGCCTCCCTTCGGCGTCAAAAACATTTCCACGCTCTTCGCCTCTAGCAGAGGAGGATTGGGTGATTTTGCACATGTGCAATCTTTGTCCATAACGGACAATCAAGACCCCGTTTCGGACCTTCCTCGTCTTTCGCGGACGAGGTGATGCCGGCTCGTCCATGCCGGACAATTGACCGTTCCCAGGATTGGAGAACCGCTGATTGCAGAAAAAAAGCGGCCGCTTGAAAAAGCAGCCGCCGAAGTGCACATTCCTCGTGTAACGAGGATCTCCCCTCAAAACCTTTTTTGGAGATTGCTGATGGCTGTTCCCATCAACAAAGCGATCATACCGAGTAGAGCTGGGGCTACATGGGGTTCAATCGCATAAGGCACAAAAAACCAAATAAGGATCCCGCACATTCCAAAGACAGACCCGAGATAGCCGATGCGCTGTTTCAGGGGTGAAGCCAAGCCGAAGTTTTCGAGTTTGATGCGCCGTTGCAGCATTCCGTCCCAGATGGACACGACAAGAAGCGGCAGAAGGAGGGGCAACCAAATGCACATGAGGGCAATTCGCTTGAAAACCCAATAGATCATGTCGAACATCCCGACAATACGCTCCTCGACGATGGGAAAGAGCCAATCCCCCATCGTCTCTATGCCTCTGGAGGCATTACGCTCCTCCTGTGTCGGCACGAAGTGGTGAAGCGTCTTCTCCTCAAGATCGTTCGCGACAATGTAGCGGTCGTACCAGATGTCCGCCTGGTTTGTAATCGCCATCGCCGTCTCCGTGCCAAAGCTTCGTTCAAGCATCTCACCCTCTGTCTGGGTGTTCTTGCGAGCAAATTCGCTGTCCGTCATCGTGAGCCAGAACATGCACAAAACAAACGTCACGATGATCGTCACGAGTGACAGTTTTTCGTCAGACAACGCCATACATCACCTCGCCAACGGCATCAGTTCAGGCTCGAAGCCGATGACACTTACAATCAGATTGTTTCTGTAAATCGTCATCTGCATGGCGCATGGGATGAGAAGCATAAAGGCTCGATAGAGGAGCACCTGCTCCTCGCGAAGTCCCACGTAGTTGCGCTGAGGTTGACAGTCCTTGAGAAATTCTGCAACTTGCGGCACCTTGATTATTTGGTCAAGCACTTCACGCACGAAGAACTTGATCTTTAGAGGTTCAGTGCATAGGTTGTAGCCCTGTGAAAAGCGGGCAAGCATGAAGTATTGTTCCGCAATGCGATCCAACAGGACGCGAAGTTCTTCCCGACCGAGTCCCAAATAGACGTAGAGATTCGCGATCATCTCGAAGACATCCTTGCTCTCGAAGATGCTGAACTCAATGAGCCTCAGATTTTCGCCTTCACTCTTCTTGTTCACCAGGGGCCGGAGAAGTTCGGCACCTTGAGCTTCGCAGGACTTGACAATGGCTTGATGACACTTACGCATAGTTGTTATGTCTCCTGAGGGGGATGGCCTTATTTTTCGTTCGCTCTCACCAAGAGCGGAATGCGTCCTTTGAGAACGGTGCCGCCCGAGAGAATGGCGATGTATTCAAGACTCGGCAGACAGCCGAAGAGCTGCGGCGGGAAGAGGGGCACCTCTTCGACCGCAAGCCGCTCAGATAGCGAGCCGCTGTGTTCGTGGGGACTGTCCGCACTGATCGAGCTGTTCTGGCTGTGTTCGACGTGGTGCACACGCGTCGTAGGCATCTTCTCAGTGAGAAATTCCTGCGTTTCGGGTTCAATTGTGCGCAGTGCAATGACGTTGTTGAGGTTGCCGAGAAGCTGAGACGCCTTGTCTTTGGAACCCAAGCGTGCCGCAAAGTCGGCAATGAGCTGGGTTGCTACAAAGACCTTGAAGCCCGCGCCGCGACCTTTGTTGAGGAGCTGAATCAGAGGTTCATTGACAACCTCTGAAGTTTCGTCAACAAAGATCGAAATGGGAACCTTCTTCGTCTCGAAGTTGTAGCGATTGCCGGCCACACTGGTGAGGTCAGACAAAATGATTGAACCGAGAGCGCTTCCCACCACCGAATTGGCAAGGGAGTTGAGACCGATGTAGACCACCTTCTTCTTTTCGAGAAACCACCGCATGTCGCGGAAAGGCTTTGCGTTCGAGAGGTCCGCCAGATTGCGCACGGTGGTTTCCGGAGGCGAGAGCATGTCGCCAAGCTTTCCCGACGTGAGCATGGAGAGAATCGGGATGAGGGAGGCGATCATCTTGCCGAAGTGCGCCTTGTCGTGCTCGCACAGCGAGATGAGGCCTTCAATTGCGGGGTTGGGATAATCGGCCTGCAGGTAGATCTTGTAAACCATGCAGTAGCCCTTCGTCGGCGTCCAGAAGCGGTCGACGGGCTTGCCTTCCTCGTTGAGAGGATTGGTGGCATCGAAATAGTCCCTGAAGGTCTGCTCACCGAGTTTTTCAATGCCGTACTTCGTGACGCACTGCTCCAGCAGATCGTCGCCCCCCATCTGCAGCGACTGCAAAATGGAGCGCAGCGTCGGGCGCTTTTCGAGGAAGTAGAGCGCCTGGCAGATCTGGTTCATGGCGAGCCAACCGAACTGCTTGAAGGATTCGGAGGATCCGCCGCCCGCCAGGAGCGCTGAAATGCGGCTCGGAATGTCCGAAATGTCGGAGAAGTTTGCCAACGGATTGATGGGCGTCGACTCTTCAGGAAAAGCAGGATGGAACATTTCAAAATCGCCGATGCGGCCCACTTCCTCACACGCTGCGCGCGCATTGTCACGCATCTCCGCGTCACCCTTCGGGTCAATGATGATGACGCACTCGCCCTTGGCGATGGCCTGCGAGATGAGGAGGTCAAAGCAGCGAGTCTTGCCGGCGCCTGTCGTACCCACAATCAGCGTATGCCCCGCAACGTGGTCAATGGGTTGATAGAGATCCGTCTCGACGGCCTCCACACCATGAATCCACTTCTGTCCCATGTCCGCGATGGAATATTCGCCAACCGACCCACTCTTGAGGAAAACGTCTTTCGAGGAATCCACGACTTCGCGTCCCCAGTGAACAACGTCGTCGACAGGTGTCTCCTTGCTCTGTTTGGCGACACTGCTCCAATCCTTGTCCATCATTGCGTAAAGGCGTTGGGTATGGGTGTGCGTCCAGACAAAGCCACGACCGAGCCAGAACTCTTTCATGTGCTGGGGACTGACGGCCTTTGCTTTGAGTTCGGGTACGGTCATGATGGTCAAGTCACGTCCTGAAAGCTTGCTTTGAAGACGTTCGAGTTTGACGGCTCCCGGCATGCGGTAGGCAGCCATCGCAAGCGAAAGACCCGCAATGACATAGCTCGGCATCGAGGGCATGTTCCCGAAGAATCCGTAGATGCCGTAGCTGACGGCTGTGCTCGCCCAGCCGAGCGCGCAATATTTTTCATAATTACGCCGCCAAGGCTGTTCGAAGGCGACGGGATCAGATTTGATGGGCATTAAATCGTTATTTATGTTTGAGAATGATGAGCACGCGGTCTTGCTGATCTTCAAAAGCGATTTTCCAATCGCCCGGCTGAAAACCGATTGCTAGAGCCCTTACTTTCTCAGGTGCCAGTCCCAGCGCCGCAGCTCTAGCGAAGGTGCCGGCAGCGTCGGCCCGACGTTCGGTTTCGGTAACGCTCAGGAGCCCCGTTGGAAAGAGGGGGCTGACGCCTGCCAGCATGCCGTCCACGATCTCTTCTCTAAGGCGCTTGGCTGGCGGCATGCCTTCCACTTTTCTTTCTACGGACGGCGCTTGGTTTTCGCAGGTTTTGTCAACATGATTTTTTTCAATGTCCGCCGTTGGTGCCATTGTTTTGTTTGTGTCGACAACCTGGACTTCTCTGTTGGTGAGGACGCCAACCAAGCTCTGCTCCGAACGGGCGATGAGGGTTTCCTTTCGCCTTTGGTTTTTAATGGCCTCTTCCCGCGTTGCATACGTTTCCTCACGCACAACCGGATGCTTAAGGTAGGGAACTTCAGAAAGCGCGGCGTCACCATAAAGCGCACGCATGTTGTCTTCCGAGTCTCTCTCCGCTTCAACGTGTTTTCCCTCACCAGGGATGAAGCCATGGGGCGGTTCTTCAGGACTTGCAGCGTCAACACCGGTGTTCTCAACGGTCTGATCTGCTTGCATCTCCACAACGGTCATTGGTTCGTCGCAGGTGCAACCTGCATTGGCAGCATTGCCATAGCTGCAGCCCGCAGCGCCGGCGAAGACCAATTCCTGAGCTTGGACTTCGCGTCCTTTCTGGACAGGCATGACCTCTCGATGGTTCTCTGCGGACGGTGATTGTGAGACCGATGATGCCGGAGGGGTGTTTGTTTGGCTTCCGGGCTGCCGTTGCGATCCTTCAGTTTTCTCAGGATTTTCAGTTTTCGTTCGGTTGGGCTGGTTGGCTTTGTTGGCTTTGGTGGATTTATCAGCTCTGCCCACATTGCCTACATCGGCAACCTCCGCAGCTGGTTTCAAGAGCGTACTCATGAGCGATGCGTGAAGGTCCTCATCCGTCTTTTGTGGACGAGAAGCGGGTTGTGTGTCCATGGATGACACCGGAAAGCCGGCGTTATCTCTAACGATGGCAAGACCGGGGCCTATCTCTATCTGGGTGTCGCTGGGCTTTGCTGCGACCTGGACTACTTGGACTTCTTTGACTGGTGGTTGGGAAGCCGGCTTGGCAGCCTCTCCTGCACTTTGCACACGCCGTCCCGTCAGGACTGCCATCACGTCTGAAGTGAGCATGGCGTCTTCAATGGGGATCTTCCTGGAAATGGGTTTTCCGCCCAGACGTGGACGGTTGTCGACCGTCCTGGACATCGGCTGTCTACCCGATAATCCAGCGCTCGTGGAAGCCCGTGTCTGCGTAGTCTGGGGCTTCTTGGGGGTCAGGGCCGGAGGATTACCCTTGGGTACGAAGACCGGCTTCGCCGGCACTTCGTATGTCGGCATGGAAACGGCATGGACAAGATGAGAGGAACCTGCTGACTCCAGTGAATCCGAAGGCTTGTTGGGAACCTTGTCGGGTTGCTCGCGCTGTTCACTGTGGACAGCCTTCTCCGGATAATTGTGAGCTCGATCAGTAGCAGAAGCGGAAGGAGAAGCCGGGGCAGCTTCTTCGCTGCGAGGTTCGCTGCCTGGCATGAGAAAGGAGAGATCTCCGTCCGCCATGCGCCGCTTGATGTTCTCTACGGACGCTCTATCGGGTTTCACCGAGGGAGTCAGTGCAGAAGGAACGTTCCCGGTGGTTTCGGGTTTGGATGCAACGGGGTTGGGCACAGCGTTGCCCGAAAGGATGGCCTTCAACTGCGTCTTGGTTACCTGATCGACCTGGGACTCCGTAGGTTGCGAAGGCACTTGAGCAGCGACGGGGTCGGCCTGCGAGGCGAAGTAGCTTTCTTCCCCCGCTAGAGCTTGCGGATCGGTGTTGTCAGTGACAAGTTCAGCAGGAACATTTGAAGCGTCGGGAATGGACTGCGTCATGGTCTCGGAAAGGAGTTTTCCATGCTTTGCCTCCCAAGCTTCGATGACAGCCGGATTCTGGCCTTCCCAGCCGTTGATGATGGCGAGTGTCGCTTCAGGAGGGACAAGGCCATTGAAGAGCACGTGTGTGCTTCTGAGCTTGATCGACTTGAAGGGATGCTCGGGGTGCATGTCATAGACCACCGGCCAGATGTAGCCGCCTACGGGATTGACATCCTGCGGAACGGGTTCTACACAGCCGCCCGTCACCAGACAGTCGAGCATTCGGTCGATCTTCCTGGGAACGCTCGCGTGCTTTTCTTCGAGGACACGGGCGTAGATGAGCTCGCTCGCCTTCGTGGTCCAAATGATGAAGGTTCCCGACGTAGTCACGTGCAGGATCGAGCCCTTTTCGTTGACGCGGATGACGCCGTCGGCAATGAGCAGACGAAGCGCATCCATGATGTATTCGGCTGCGGGAAGGCTTCCGCCCATGCGGCGTCCGTCGATCTGCCCTTCGTTGCGTGCCTTGATGTCTTCGCCAGACGTGAATTCGTCGGCCTGCTGCACGACTTCGGCAATGAGATTTCCGGCTTTGCTCGGATTGACGAGTGTGCTCTCGCAAGCTTCCCAAATGGCTCTTGCACCGTAGTCGGCAAGCCAGTCGAAGGTCTTCTGAGGAACGATCTCGCGCACGAACATTAGCGTGCTTTGCTGGTGCCGGTTGTGTCCCGCCGACTGCCAGATGAAGTGGTATTCGCGGATGTTGTTGTCGTCGAGCCAAGCGGTGAGGCTGGAGGAATAGGGGTACCAAGTTTCACCGTCTCCCGTGACGATGACGTCCGTCACGGGCTTGCCTATGTCATGCAGAAACCCGGCAAGCCAGCATCCGAAAAGCCAGCGTTTTGAATTGTGATAAAGCTCTCTGGGCATGTCCCTTTGGTTGAAGACCTTCTGCTTGCCGAGCCTTACGGCGAGCGTTGCCACCTGCAGAGAGTGTGCGAAAAGACCGCCTATCCCGTTGTGATGATGGAACTGCGATGCCGGGAGCAGGTGCATGTACATGAGCCCTCTCCTCACCACGGGAAGGAAGTATGTGTCGATCTCCTCGTGCTCCATCGGCAGATCGTCCGCCGACTGCCGGATGGCGTCCGCAAAGAACGCCATGATGACGTCTACGGAGACCGCTTCAACTTTGCGAGGTTGAGGGGGATATTCCGATATCTGTCCCAGACTCGATCTATGCTGCGTGGCGAGCAGCAGATCCTGGTAATTTGCGATGCTGAGCGGCGCATCCGTCCGACGACGTTCACTGAGGACTTCGCCAGGAGCGATGTCGGTTATTCCATCGGTCGATGGTGCTCGCGCTCTCGTGCCGTCATCCTGCGGCTTCGCCTGGTGAGGAGAAGCACTATCCGTTGCCCGGATGTCCTCCGCGTCATGTTTGATGTCTTCACTTGGCCCTTCGTTCTTGACGGACGCATTGACCATGTCGTCGATCGCATCGTCTGAGTCACGTCGGCGAAGCGAGGAAAGTTTCTGGAAGAGGGATTCGAACATGAGGGCGGAGGAAGATTGCGTTCAAAGCGAGGAGGCTAACATGCGCCATCCCGCTTCCAATTCCGCCTTCGAAAGGGATTTCGGACCTTGTTCGAATCCTCACCAAGGAAGAAGCCTAGGTTCGACAGAATGAATGGGCTTTCATTCTTTTGGAGAAGTCCCTTGAAATACATTGCTCTATGCGGCGTCCTGATGGGCACCGTACTTCTGGGCGGATGCGCTCAAGCACCACAGCTCGTACCGGAACCGCCGCTTCAATACGAAGATCCTGCTGTGCCTCCCCCGCCTGTGGCTTACACGGACAAGATTCGAGAGGTGGCAGTCGTTGAGACAACCGGTTCTCGCGGCGGTGCAGCCCTGCGTGCACAGGAAGACCTTGACGTGCTCGCCAACGGTCATTACGAAGGCGTTGAGCCGGCAGTGACCGATCAGAACGCCCGCCAGACCTTCAGCACTCTTCCTGCCAGTGTGTCAACGAAGAACAATGGAAAAGCGCATCTGAAAGATAAGTCGGTCTACGCAAGGAAGGACAAGTCGGTTTACGCGATCAAGCCCAGACCTTGAAAAAACTTGTCGTTGATGACAAAAGCCCCGAAAATCGGGGCTTTTTGTTTATGCTTTGGTTTTGGGTTTGGGCAGGCAAAGTCCTATGACCTTTGAACGGTCAAAAACGCCCATGTCCTCGATGACGTAATGGCCTCGACCGCCGTCTACGGACTTGCCTGATCTTTCAAAGCGCCATTGCACCTTGAATGTATCTCGAAGGTTGACCAGCTGTCGCTTCACAGCCCATTCGGAGAGTCCAGAAGAACCTGCAAGCATGGCGGTTGAAGGCTGTTGAAGTGTGCAGAGTGCATTGAGAACACGAAGGATGGGCGGAAAATCGTCTTCTTCTGACATGCGACCACCTCACTCCTTTTTGGCCTTCAAGTCCTTCAAAGGATAAATGCCGGTGATGACGACGTTCTCGATCGGCACCTCGTAGAGCTTGTTTTGAAATTCGATGACGGCGACGTTCGGCGAGTCGACCGAAATTGTCGTGAATTGCGCGCATTGGAGCGGATCAGATTCACCGCCGTGCATCGTGTCATCACCAAAGACTTCAGGAAGCATGAACATGCAGGTGATGCGTGCCTTGAGCCCGTTGAACTGATAGTTTTCGTATCCTTTGACCCGCTTCAGGCGATCAGCATTTGCAAGCGTGAGAGGCTCGTCGCGAAGCGGGATGGGGTTCTTCGTCGGACGACGCTGCTTCTTGCGCTTGAGCTTGACCTCAAGTTCCGTGACGAACTTACGAGTGATGACGATGTTGGGCGCTTCGGCTTCAACTTCCCCGGACTCGTCTTCCTCGCCAGAGATGGAGACATTGTCATCGCCTTCTTCTGCGGCTTGAGCTTCTGCACGCGCACGGTTCTTTTCGTTCTGCGTCTGGCTTTCGACTTCGGCGAGCACTTCAGAAACGATCCAGCCCTTCCAGTCCTGGTTTTTCTTGATCATGCGCATCAGGCATTCAATCGCAACGCCGTCGCGAAGAATGTTCTTGACGCAAAGCTCCTGAATCTCTTCAGGAAGTTCCGTCACGATGAGCGCACGGTAAACAAAGCGCTTATCCTTGCCGAGCAGAGTAGCCATTGACTTGATGTCAAGCTCTTCAACCTCTTTGAGCTCATGGAGCGCACGACCGATGTCGAGAATGCTCATGTCTTCGCGCTGAATGTTTTCGACGATCTGCTTGGCGGTGGTATGACTGCCGTCGTCCTCACGAGCCAGAATGGTCGGCATTCCGAGCTTCTTGACGGCGCGGAAACGGCGTTCACCGGTGACGAGCACCCATTTGCCGGGCTCCGTTTCATGAGCTTTGACAGTGATGGGAGATTGCTGGCCGAGACTCTTGATCGAATCCGCCAGCTCGTCAATCGAGGCTTCGTTGAAGTGCTTGCGCACGTTGCTGACGACCTCGATGTCCTCCAGGGGAATCATGAGCGTGCGACCGATTTCCTTGCGCGACGCGGCCTGATCATTGACGCGCTGCACCTTCGCCTTTACGCGTTGGAAATCCATTTTAAGCTGGGGTTTGTTCCTCATTTTTTACCAACCTTCTTCTTATTTTGTTTCACCTTGGCAACTTTGATGCCTGCCTTTTTGTACACTTCGTCGAATGTCTGCGTGAGCTCTTCCACGGCACGATAGGCGCTCGGGACTTCCCAGACGGGGATGCCGTAAGTGTTGGCAGTGTCGAGCGGGGTGCGGTTTCGCACCACATTTTCCATGACGATGCCTTGGAGCGTCTGCTGGATGTGTTCGAGAACGGCCTTTTGCGTCACCGAGTTGTCGAACGCATTGATGAGAACGCCGGCGAGGATCAGGTCCGGGTTATTGACCTGTTGAATCTCGTCAATGGTAGACAGCAGGCCGTCAAGCCCTTCTACTGAAAAGCCGCAAAGACGGATGGGACAGAGCACGGCGTTGGCCATGGTGAGCGAAGCCTTGAGCTTGATGCCAAGGTTCGGAGGACAGTCAATTACGATGATGTCGTAGCGATCCCGGATCTTGTCGAGCTGCATCCGCGGATCGCGGATGCATTCGTCAGACAGACCTTCGAGGCTGTACGAAATCACGCTGTTCGACTTGGTTGGGATGATGTCAATCCCTGGATAGTTGGAGGGTTGAGGTTCAACGATGTCCAAAGACGTGTCGAAGAGATCATGGGCTTCACTGCCCTCAATATCCGCTCCCTTTTTAAGAACCGTCGTCCCATTGCCCTGGGCGTCCATGTCAATGTAGAGAACCTTCTTGCCTCGGCGCAACGCCAGGTCGAAGGCGATCTGTGTGGCGATGGTCGTTTTGCCTACGCCGCCTTTTTGATTTGCTATCGCTAAAGTGAGTGCCATAATCCGTCCTTTCAGATGCTTTTTATTATGCCTATTAGTCACCCTTTGCGCAAGCTGAAAACCGCTCTCCTATTAACAACGCTTTTGAAGCGTTGCCGCTATGTCCATTATGAACGCTTGAGCAATGAAACCCATTGTGGTACAGATGATTTATTTGAATGACTCGATGGCGAATCGTTTATTAGAGAAAGATTTACCCGAGTGGAATTCCGCTCTCTAAAAACACGGTGTATCATAACGGCTATGCGCTCTGGAGACTTTGGGTTTTCGAACTTGGTATAGCGCTCTCTGAAATAGCGGCTTTTTGCCTTCCTCCTGGTGAGGAAAAAGAAAGGTTGGAAGAGGTAGGTTGAAGCCATCCTGTAGGTTGACGAAGGGATAGAACGAATTCCTTTCTAAAAATCGAAAAATGGGCGGGTTTGATCCAAGTGTCAGGCGGATGTTGTTCCCTGTGGATAACTTTCGCGTGCTTCGCTTTTTATCTTTTTATATCTTTTATATATTTTAGGGACGCCGAACGGGCCTGTGGCACAGGCGAGGATATGAGGTTGCACCACAGAATCCGCGCAAACCGCCACAGTTTCCGCACGAAACGCCACAGTTTCCGTGTAAACCACCACAGAATCCGCGAGTACCACCACAAAATCCGCGGCCCGATTTTGGCGTTTATGCACAGAATTCAGGGTGGTTATCCACAGAGGTTTTATGTTTTTTGTGGATAACATGGCGGTTTGAGGTGGTTGGATTCGTATCTTGCCTAGTGTTGCAGGGGTGTTCGCTGTACCGGCCTAAAAATGTCCTTCATGAGCCGTTTTGAGCTCGGTTTCGGCACGGAAAGACTTGAAAATATCGGTTGTACACAGCTTGGTCACAGGTTGTCAACAGAGTTATGCACAACAGGGTGTACAGCGAACGGGACTGTGCAAGAGGGAAGGATATGATTCGGAGAAGACTTTGACGGCTAAAAAACAGACTAATGACGCACCGACCTCTGAGAAGGCCCCTTCAAAGCGTACGCGCAAGGGCGTGCCCAGCCGGTTGAGCCTCCTCACGGGCCTTGCAAACGTGACTGGATTGGGGCGGAAATCTCGAAAAACGGCTCAATCGGCCTCTGAGAAGGCCGTGTCGGGTCAACAGCCTACTGCCGCAGGGAAAGATATGACGTCGGTGGTAACGGATCCCGTTGTGGCGACCGAAAAGCGCGTCACGAAGCGCCGTGCTTTTGGGACTGCTCCGAGGGTTCGCAAACGGTCGAAGGCTTCCAATGCCGCGACGGCAGAGGCGGCAGCGACTCTCGATCCGGCATCTCAGGGCGACCTCTTCGAGGACGCCTCGTCCTCACCAGCGGTGAAGTTGAGGAAGAAATCGTCTCAGACGAAAAAGGCGTCTCGCTCGACTGGTTCCGAAGGGACTCTCAAGCTCAAGCCGGCGAAGGATGCTCCATCCACAAAGTCGGCAACGCAGGGTGCGCAACTTTTCGAAGTAGAAAACAGCGTCTCCGTGCTTGATGAGAACAAGCTCAACGATGCGCTGCTAAAAGTTGTTCAGGGGAATGCACTCGAAGCGCCAAGCAACGTCGTCTTTCAGGACAATCGACTGATCAACGCAAACTACAAGCTTCCGATCAATCACAAGCGACTGATTGTGGCGGCCATTGCGAAGGCAGGAAATCAACCCATTACGGACGAGCGCTTCTACCGTTTGACGCGAAAGGATTTGATCGCAATCGGTGTGCCACCTGGCAGCGTTCGTACAGTCATGCGCGAGGCTTTTGAAGGCAGCCTCTACAACTCGTCGGTTGACGTTGAGTTTCCGCCCACAGTTCCCGGCGGACAAAACATCATCATGCGAATGCGTTGGGTGCAGAGCGTTGTGTACGATCCGAACCATGATTGTGTCGACATCTGTTTCGGGCGTCACATCGCCAAACTGATTTCTGGTTTGTCGCGTGAGTACACGACGTACCAAATCTCCACCGTTGGCAGTCTGAAGTCGTTCAATGCCATTCGCATTTTTGAGATGCTTTCGCAGTACAAGAACGGCGGACGTCTTGTCATTGCAATCAGCACGCTTTTGCAGCGTCTTCAAGTCGAGTCCAACTTCTCGCCGTCGGAACTTCGCAAGCGCATTCTTGATCCCGCCATCAAGCAGATCAACGAGCACACGATGATGACTGTTTCTTATTCGCTCAAAGCTGTGCACGGACGTCGTCTCGATACCATCATTTTCCTGTGGTACAGCGGCGAGGACGCAAGTCACGAAAACAGCGAGCAAGTCGTCGTACATCTGACGCGCAAACAGGCCACGCACTTCGGGATGATTCTGCACGCACGTGCCGACTTCAGAAGCGAGTGGGGAAGAGGGCGTCTTGAAAGCTGGGACTCGCTGCTCTCCGAACTCATCGACGCACTGCAGGATCCGGTTCAAACCGCCTACTTTCTGCCGTGGCTGAAAAAGTGCGGTTTCGATCCGGACTTTGCGAAGAACAAATCTCGCTCTCGACGCAAGAAGGACGACCAAGACGACAAGTTGGCGACGCCGGTGCTCGACAACTTCGACATCGATCCAAGCGACCTCGCATCCTGACGAAGCTCGAAATCCTTTTACCCCTCAAAGCCCGCCCGTCCCCTCCAGACCGACGGGCTTTTTTCTTTTTTGGAGGCCATTTTTGGGGTTTCCCGCTCCGAGTCGATGGCTTTTTTTGCCTTTGTGAGGAAGTGAAGAGCTCCTCTGTGGTGAGGATAGGTCATAGAAGCCCTCAGATCGCTTCATATTGCGTTTTCGTGGTGGGGTAGCGGGGTAGGGGTAGAAATGCCTCTATGAGCGATTTTGGGCCTTCTGGAGGGTTTGCCAGGCATGAGGCAAAGTCAGGCGAGCAAGGGGAGGGGCAATCT
>ERZ791810.1713-NODE-1713-length-13751-cov-12.359302_pt1 | contig 13751 bp, 10 predicted proteins | sample MGYA00510304_ERZ791810 | MGnify/ENA primary metagenome ERZ791810 (study PRJEB30046, sample SAMN00791967) | human gut metagenome | study: EMG produced TPA metagenomics assembly of the A metagenome-wide association study of gut microbiota in type 2... | reverse complement strand
TCCTTGTCAAGGGTGATTTTCTCTACCGGTGTAGAGTTGTCTTTGTCGTCGCCGCCGCAGGCGGTTACCAACGTTGCTGCCACAAGGCAGAGGAAAAAGATTCTTAGTTGTTTCATGCGTCTTTCTGTTTTCTTTAAAAAGGTAAATTATGAAAGGCTGCCGCCTTTTTTGTTTGCCATGAGGGCGGATGCGCTGTCTGCAGCCGGACTGTCCGCCCTCATTCGTGACCTGCTTCTTTATGCAGCCGGGTCGGGGGCTTCACCTCCTCCGGGGATTTCAGGGTCGGGCGCTTCGCCGCCGCCACCGCCGCCACCCGCGTTTTCGTCACCCAGCAGAATCGGGAAACGGTAAGAGCGTGGCGTTTTCAATGCCTTGTTGCTTCCGCTATATTGTGTCGTGATGCTTAGCGCATAGAGCTTTCCGGCTTCTATGGCAGGTAGCATGATGGTGAGTTGTGACGGTGCGTTGTGAACGATGACGGACACTTTCAACGGGACGGCTCCCTCTTCGTCTTTGGTGAGATAGATGCCGACCGAAGGGTCGTCACCGAGGATTTTAATGTTGCTTCCGCTGATAACGGCAGGACCACCGGAAGTGATGACCTGGCTGATACTCTTCGTCACGGAGTCGGTGATGGAGTTGATGACCGGCCCCGTCTGTGCCAGCCCGTTGCAGATTACTTTTACGGCTTTGAGCTGGTCGCGCAGCAGTTGTCCCGGTGTGTAGGACACACCGAGCGAGTGCTTCGTGGCGTCAAACTGGGCGTTCTCCCCGAGGAACGAACCGCGTACGGTGACGATGTACTGTCCCACACCGTCTACCACGCTCTTCCCTTCGGCGATGGCTTCCACCTTCTTCTGGTCGGCAAGGTCGAGGATGTTCTCGATGGTTTCCTGCCGGTACTCGGTACGCTCCTTGATGATGCGTGCTGCGATTTCTTTGTTGTGCAGACTGCCTGTGATGCGTGCGCGTCCGGTGTAGTCGCCTTTTTGCTCGGTCATGATGTTGTCGTAAAGGTCAACATTGAGCGTGATTTTTTCGTTTGTTGCCATGATAATGATTGTTTTAAGGAAAGTGAATATCTATTTATTGGTTACGTTCTGTGCTGCTTGTCATTTCGCACGTATCTTGATAGCATTACCGTCCAGATAAAGTTCGAAATAACTGTCATAATATGTCATGCCCCCAGTAGTATTAGTCATCAGATGGAACTTCATAAGATCACTGTCAGTCAAGGTGTAGCTGTCGGTTCCCTTAACAACGGTTTCGGCTCCTGGCCGGACAGTGGAACTACTCAACACGTAATCATATAGATCTAATTTAAAATCAGAATCCGCCGGAAGTTCGTTTTCAACCGTAACGGTGGGGATGGTCACTTGATTGCCATTAATCGCAGCTTGCAGACAGAGGCTCCGTTCACTCCCATAGTTTCCCTCCTCCCTTGCTTTTATTTTTCCGCCTTTCAGTTGCAGTATTCCTGTAGGGGCAACAAGCACTTCCTGCCCCTTTATGCTTTTGGAGATTTCAGCATCGCCTTCCATAATGAGCGTGGCATTATCACCGACAGAGATACCAATTAGCTGGTCATCAACAAACCCATCGCCAGAATATAATTCGAAACCGTTACCCAGCGTTAGTTTGCAAGACGCCCTAACAAATATGCAGGCGACATCAGCTGAATGGGCAGCAGCATTTCCATAAATGTTGAGGTTGGTCAGCTTCAATGACGCGCCGTTTGTAAGCTCAAAAAGGCTTTTGTCGCTAGCGGTACGGGAAATAAAATAATTTCCGCTGATAGGATTATTTCCGCCGTCGATAGCAATGTGTTTGCCGTCTATTGAAAAGGCAAAATGCTCTGCATCCGCAGCAACCTCAAAACCTTCACCGAGGATGATTTGTGTTGGTGCATCCGCAGTGCCGTCTGCCGTTTCAATAGCGGTTTTCAGTTCGGCTGCGGTAGTGACAAGCGTCTTGTTGCTGACCGTCACAAGGCAGGTGGCGGACTTTTCGCGTGCGGTGGCGGTGATGGTAGCTGTTCCTTCAGCTACGGCGGTCACCAGTCCGTCTTTACTTACGGTGGCTACGGAAGTTTTGTCACTGCTCCATACTACGGATTCGGCAGTCACCCGGTCGGGGACAATGGTGGGAACCAGCGTTTCGGTCGCTCCCGATTTCAGGGTCAGAGTCTCATGATTGAGGGTGATGCTCTCTACGGGCACAGAGTTGTCGTCATTGTTGTCGTCGCCACAGGCGGTTGCCAACGTTGCTGCCATAAGGCAGAGGAAAAAGATTCTTAGTTGTTTCATACTTCTTTTGTCTTTCTAAAAGGGTGAATAAATCGTGTTCTCTTTTCGGACAAAAGTAATATGCAACAACGAAAAGGTATAGCCAAAATCCTGCATTGTATAGCCAAAATCCTGCAAATCTTGCAGGATTGCCGGAAATTCCATTGTTCGGAGAAACTTCTACCTATGCATTGATGGAAACAACAGCATTTGATGATAAAAGAGTATCGCCTTCTCCTTTAAAGTACAGACTTTTGTTGGCGGAATTCAGTAGGAGTCATTTTTACCAATTCGCGGAAATTGCGGTTGAAGGTGCGCATTGCCTTGAAGCCCGACGCTCCGGCAATGTCTTCGATTGTGTGGTTCGCGTAGTCCGGAAGCAGGAGCAAGTCCATGGCATGACGGATGCGCAGGCGGAGAAGATAATTTTGCAAGGTCAGTCCTGTGGCACGCCCCACAGCGGCGGAGAGATTACGCTCGTTTGTGCCAAGAGCTTTAATCAGGTCGTCACGCTTGAAGTTGTAGTCGAGGTACGGTTGTTCTTTCTGCAGATAGGCTTCGAGCTCTTCAAACAAGTGGTTGCTATCGCCGGATTGCAGGTAACAGATGAGGTCGCCCATATCGGCTTCGAGCGGTGGTTGGGGCAGTTTCCCATCCTGTTCAACGATAAAACGGCGTAGCATCTCGTAAGTGTAATGATAGTTAGTGTACAGCCATGCAAAAGCAGGATAGAAAACCACGATAAGGAAACTGAAACTAAACTCGGGTATCGGTCCCGGACAGACAAGTAAAACCCATGCGCCAATGCCGATACTCAACGCATAAAGGAAAGCGCGCATCGTCCACCGGAGTTCCAGTTTTGAGATACACTCTCCGGTCAATTCTTTTAAATGCGTGATGTAGCGGTGTTTTTTACGGAAAAAGAGGCGGACGTAAACGAACAGTTGTACGGTATAGGTGACACCGAACAAGGTCCGCACTGCCAACGGGAGATTGTGAACGACACACGCACGCCATTCTGCTAAAGAATATACACAGACGTCCGCTTCAATGCAGCAACTCACCACATACAGCAGAATGAAAACGAGCGAAGGCGCCGCATGCTTCATCACATTGGCAAAAGTGACGTATCTGCTGTCGAACAGCAATATCAACATAAACGTGAACATCAACGCCTGCGAAGAAGCAAGCACCAACACCAATATTGAGAATAAGTCCAACGACCGGTATACGCCGAACCCGTCAACCAGCAACTCCGCCAAATGACCGGCAGCGATAATGAGAGAAGCAGCGATGAAGAAATGGCATGCACGCCTGTATTTGGGATTAATGGCGTGCGCCATCTGCTTGAAGCAGACAAGACCGAAAGATATAGACAGACATATTCCGATAATAATGCCGTTTGTTAGTGTGTGTAAAGCCGGTATATCCATTGCTTAGCATTTATTTTCCCGACAAAGTTAATGAATCTTGACGAGAAACCGACTAGTTACACCCTGTAAAACTCGACAAGTCTGCAAAATCGTATAGAAACAACCTAATAGCTAATCTTCACTCCGGCAAAGAAACTTCTCGGCAGAGAAGGCCCGTAAATATAGCCGGAATCCCGATTAGCTCCTCTATCAAAGTCCTTCTGATAAGACTCAAAGAGGTTCTGAACTCCGCCGTTTAGTTGCAAATCGACTGTTTTGTATAGCTTGAAGTCATAAGCCAGTTTCACTCCCAAATCGAAGAAACGGGGTGTACGGATGGCTTCCGCCTTTCGTTCGGGCATTGCGCCCAGTTCGGCGTTCTCGGCGGTGATATCCATGCGTTGCACTAACATTCTCCCGGTATAAGTTCCTGACAGGGCAATGGATAAAGGTTTGATGGGAGTATAAGTAGCTGTGAAGTAACCATATGTATCGGGAGTACGGAAAATTTTCTTTTCTGCCGGTGCGTCGTCATGCCATTTATGAGGTTCATCGTATCGGCTGCGTTGCAAAGTGAGTCCCGCTTGTATTTGCAGGATGGAAAGATAAGCCACTTTGCCCTCCAGCGTTAGCCCCATCACTTTCGCGCCGGGACCGTTACTGCGTGTTTTTACCAATATCCCATCGCCACGGTCATAAGGTTTGCCCAACACGAAGACATCTGTCAGTCTTGTATAAAAGCCCTCGATCAAGAAATTCGTCTGGAATACTCCGAAACGGTGATACATATCTGCGGACGCACTGAAACTTTGGGATTTCTCTTCTTTCAAGTTCTTCGCACGCTCAATCATTGCCACTGTTCCGCCCACATTTTCAATATGCATATCTTCATCAAAAGCCTGCGGAGCACGGAATCCGGATGAATAGCTCAAACGCAGGTTTATATTCTGTGTCGGGTTGAAACGCAAGTTGGCACGGGGGCTAAAGATGACATTATCTACCATGTTATGCTTATCCAGACGACCACCGATCAGAATGCCCCAACGGTCGTTCTTCCACTCGTTCTGCAGAAAAGCACTGTAAATATTTACCGTCTGATCCGTGTGGCGGTCATATCCCCACATATTATCTTTCAGACGATCACGGTTATATTCAAGTCCTGCCGTGAGGTCAGAAGGCATAAAAAAACACTTATCAAACGTATGTACATACTGCGCGCCGCCCATAGCGGTTAAATCCGTTGTTTTTCCATAGGCTTTCAGAGGATCGTTACCCGGTCCGTAATAACTGTCCCGATCTGTATTGGCGGCTGACGCAAAGATACTTAGACGGTTCTTTTCATCTGGCGAGAAATAATCGAACTTCAAACTTCCACCATCAATCGAATGTTGCAACTGCTCTGCAATATGGGCTTCGTGAGGAGGACGGTCCAACATATCCCCTCCCCGACGGAATTCCTGCATGTGGTGATATTCGAAGGTTAGTTTGGAGTAAGTGCTTGTTTTCAGATAAGAGCGGAAGCCCACTGTCTGATTCTTCAATTTAGGTAGTTCGGTGAATCCGTCTCCGTCATAATCATATCCGGACCGGTGACGGTTCTGACCAAAGATATACAGTCCGGCACGATGATCGTCCGTCACTAATGAAGCATTCAGGGAGGTATTGTTATCGAATGAGGAGCCGCCCCCTAAAGCAGTAAGGGTGTGCGACAGCTGGCCGGAATTGCGCAAAGGCTCTTTGGTGATTATATTGATGGTTCCTGCAATGGCCGAAGAGCCGAACAAGGCGGAACCTCCCCCACGCATCACTTCTACGCGTTCAATCATGCTGGCGGGAATCTGTTCCAGACCATACACTCCGGAAAGGGCACTGAATACGGGACGGGAATCTATCAAAATCTGCGTATACGGTCCGTCCAGTCCATTGATGCGGACTTGCTGGAAACCACAATTCTGGCAGTTTGTCTCTACACGTACACCGGGCTGAAAGTTCAGCCCTTGCGATAAAGTGGAAGAGTTAGTCGTTTCAAATAGCTTCAGATCGACGACATTTACCAAAGTAGGAGCCAAACGGCGCGTCGTTTCACTGCGGTTGGCGGAAACCACTACCCCATCCAAAGCAATCGCGTCCTCTTCTATTTCAAAATCCTCTTCCAGTGTCTTTCCTTTTTTCAGAGTCACGTTGCGGGTCACGGTCTTGTAGCCGACCGAGCTAACCTCCAGTATAAAGTTACCTTCCGGCAAATTCTTCAAAAAATAATGTCCGGTAGCGTCGGTCACGGTTCCTATCGTTGTTCCTTTCAGTGCAATGGTGATGTAAGGAAGGTGCTCTTTCGTTTTCTTATCCAGTACATGGCCTATGATGTTCGCATCGGATTTTTTCAGTTCAGGGTAGTCCGGATGTTCAGCCAATGCGTATGACAGGACACAATACAGGCCGGCCAGGACTAAAAGATATTTCTTCATTGTCGTTAGTCTTTTAATGTTTAAAATCAAAAATAATAATAAGGGAAAGGGAAGCAGCGATCATTAATCGTTGTTCCTAACTGATGAATACTGTTCCCGAAAAGATAGACTAAGCGACAGGAGGTGCTCTAAGAGATATGACGCCCGGACAAGAACGGTGATATGGCTCAACTTGCGGGCGGATAAACAGGATACATAATAGAGATAAAGCAGCGACCGCGAATGTAGGTATTAATCCGCTGTCTGTCACCAATACATGATTCAACAGGTGAATGAGTTGGAATTCAACCGTCGTATGGCTATGTTCACTGCCTTTTTTAAATGGATGCGAATGGACAATCGTTACCCCGTTTACTACATGGGAGTGAGTAAATAAAGTGATTCCTGCCATGTACGAGATAAACAGTACAGGCAAAAACCACTTCATTATATGTAGGTACAATTGTTTCATCCGGTAATCTTGCACATCTATTCTGTGCAGTAAAGTCAGGGTTTAGTTTGTTTTTTTGCAAAGATAAGGATTGTCTCCATGCAAAACAATCCCTATTTATAACGATTTTAAATCTTAACCGAATCTTAATAACTGATCTTCACCCCGGCAAAGAAGCTTCTCGGAAGTGACGGACCATAGATATAGCCGGAGTCACGGTCAGCTCCTTTATCGAAGTCGTCCTGATAGGCATTGAAAATATTCTGTATGCCGGCATTCAACTGGAGGTTCATCGACTTGTAAAGTTTGAAGTCATAAGCAGCTTTCAAACCGATATCGAAAAAGTCTTTGGTATTCACCGTTATCGGATTTTCAAGGAATTCCGGAACCGGCTCGTGGGGAACCAGCATCGAACCGGTATAGGTACCGGAAAGAGCGATAGATAACGGTTTTATCGGGGTGTAGGTTGCTGTAAAATAGCCGTAAGTATTTGGCGTACGCATCATTTTCTTCACCGCCGGAGCTTCTTTGTTCCAGATGTGCGGTTTGCTGTAATGGCTCTGTTGCAGAGTGACTCCCGCCTGAACTTGGATTTTATTCAGGTAAGCCATCTTTCCTTCCAGTGTCAATCCCAGAACTTGCGCTCCTGATGCATTGTGACGGGTACGTGTCAGAATTCCATCCACTACCTCTCCGTCGGTAAGGGCAAAAACATCCGACAACTTTGTATAGAATCCTTCTACCAGGAAGTTAACCTGAAACGCACCAAAACGATGATAAATATCTGCCGAAGCACTCAAGCTCTGTGATCTTTCTTCTTTCAGATTATCCGCCAGTTCAACCATCGCTACATTACCGCCTACATTTTCCACATGCAAATCTTCGTCGAAAGCCTGCGGAGCACGGAAGCCGGATGAGTAACTAAAACGAAGATTGATGTTTTCTGTCGGATTATAACGCAAGTTGGCACGCGGACTGAATATCACATGGTCAATCAGATTATGCTTATCCAAACGGCCGCCAATCAGGAATCCCCAATGATCATTTTTCCATTCGTTCTGAAGGAAAGCACTACCGATATTCACTTTCTGGTCTACCGTGCGGTTGTATCCCCACATGTTATCTTCCAGTTTGTCCTGATTGAACTCTATTCCGGCAGTCAGGTCGGAAGGCATGAAGATGCATTTGCCGAAGCTGTAGACATACTGTGAGCCTGCCATCCAGTTCAAGTCAGTGGTGTTTCCGTAAGCATCCAAAGGGTCTCTGTCACCTGGACCATAATAGCTGTCGCGATTGATATGCTGTGCAGATGCAAACACATTGAAACGATGGTTCTCGTTAGGGGAGAAATAATCGAACTTCAGTCCTCCGCCATTGATTGAGTGTTCGGTCTGCTCCGCCACATTCGCTTCATGAGGCGGGCGGTTCAATAAGTCTCCTCCCCTGCGGAATTCTTCCATGTGGTGATATTCAAAAGTAAGTTTCGAATAAGTCGTTGTTTTCAGGAACGAACGGAAACCAATTGTCTGACCGTGCAATTTGGGTATTTCGGAATATCCGTCGCCGTCATGGTCATACGCAGAACGGTGGCGGTTCTGACCGAAGATATACAGACCTGCACGCTGGTCGTCCGTCACGAGAGACGCATTCAATGCCGTACTGTTGTCGAAAACGTCGCCATCGCCAATTCCCGTAATCGTATGAGATAACATACCAGAGTTGCGCATCGGTTCTTTGGTGATGATATTGATTGTACCGGCAATGGCAGATGAGCCGAACAGTGCCGAGCCGCCTCCACGCATCACTTCCACACGTTCTATCATGCTGGCAGGAATCTGCTCGATACCATACACACCGGAAAGCGCGCTAAAAATGGGACGGGAATCGAGCAGGATTTGCGTATAAGGACCATCCAGTCCATTGATACGCACTTGCTGGAAACCGCAATTCTGACAATTGGACTCTACACGGACACCCGGCTGAAAGCTCAATCCTTGCGCTAAAGTCGTAGAGTTGGTATTCTCAAAGATTTTCAAATCTACCACATTCACCAGTGTCGGAGCCAGACGGCGGGTAGTTTCATTACGATTGGCAGATACGACTACGCCATCCAAAGCAACCGCGTCTTCTTCTATTTCAAATTCTTCCTCCAATGTACGCCCTTTCTTCAGCGTCACATTCCGTCTGACGGTTTTATATCCCACCGAACTGACCTCCAGCACAAAATTACCTTCGGGAAGATTCTTCAAAAAATAATGCCCGGTAGCATCGGTCACAGTTCCGATGGTCGTACCTTTCAAGGCAACTGTAATATAGGGTAAATGCTCTTTTGTATTTTTATCAAGAATATGGCCAACGATGTTGGCATCTGACTTACGTAATTCGGGATGATTAGGATATTCATGAGCTTGTCCTTCAAGGGCAGGCAGCAATGTGCAGCACAGGCAGACAAGCGAAAAGATGTATTTCTTCATTTTTCGTTTGTTATTCATTTTCGATAAGTATTCACATGGATAGACAGATAATGCCCTACCTCATGCAAGGTACGGTATCATCATTCAAAGAACAGAGAAACGAATAACCGGGGGTGCTCTAAGTCCCACTACCCCATGATACGGACAGTGATAGTGAGAGTGTTGCGAACGTCCGAGCAACAAGCACAATAAGAAAGGAATAAAAAGGGAAAGAGCAAAAACAACAGCCGCACCGTCTGCCGTTAAGTGAGACAGAAAATGAATCAACTGTAGTTCGACTGTAGAATGTTTATGTGCCGCCCCTTTCTTAAACGGGTGTGAATGGACGATTGTCACGCCATTGACCACATGCACGTGGGCAAAGAATGTAAAGCTTACCAGATACGATACAAACAGTATCGGCAAGAAGTAGCGTGTAATATTCAATAACAATCGTTTCACCTCATTTTTTTCTTTGAGACGACAAAGATACGAACTATTTATTTAACAATCAATTATTATATGAAATTCTGTTAATATACAGCCGAGGCTATTACTTGAATAAACAGAATTAAGAATACCATGGCAATCGGATAAACAGTTGCGTAAGCTACGCTCGGAATATTGCTATCCACCATCGAGTCGGCGGCAGCGAGTCCCGGAGTACTTGTCATCCCTCCCGTAATAGTTCCCAGCAAATCGAGCAGACTGATTTTAAATACGAAATGTCCGACAATGGCTGCAACAAGCATTGGCACCAATGTGATGGCGGCTCCTACTCCGAACATCAATAATCCGCTTTCCTGGAAGGTAGCTACCAGATTCTTACCGGCAGAAGTTCCCACTTCGGCAAGGAAAAGAAGCAGACCTAACTGGCGCAACAACTGATTGGCAGGTCCGGACATAGACCAGATAATGGGTCCTGTCTTACCTATCGCACTCAACACAAGAGCTACCATCAAAACTCCCCCGGTCAGTCCCGGTGAGAATGACAGGCTATCAGAGAAAGAGATATTTATTTTGCCGAATAACACGCCCAATACAATACCCATTGCAATGGGGAAAAAGTCCGTATCAGATAGTTTCTTCGCATTATTTCCCAACAGGCGGGCTACTCCTTTAAGTCCCTCTTTCTCACCGACTACCATCAGTTTATCACCAAACTTCAAGGCTAGATCGGGAGACGGAGATAAATCAATACCGCTTCGACGAACACGAGTCACTGTACAACCAAAGTTTTTCTGTAAGTTCAAATCACCCAGCTGTTTGTTTATCATGTCTTTTTTAGTCAACAACAAAGATTCTATTTCCTGTGTTTTATCCAAAGGCAGTTCACCTTCTTCTCTATTGCCTACCAACACAGCCAGTTGATCCAGTGACTCTTCGCTGCCTACGGCTTGTATGTAGTCTCCTTCATGCAACACCGTATGGGCGGTAGGAATGGATATTTCATCATTGTGTTTCAGACGTGAAATGACAGCACCTGTCATACCACGCGCATTAATTTGCACCAAGCTGCGATCGAACACATTCGCATTAGTGACGCGATAAATACAAGTAGTCAATTCCGGGAATTGTCCGCGACGTTCTATCTCCAGGCGACGGGCTTCTTTATCTAAATCCACCCGCATGATTTTAGGCAACAGCTTGACAAACAGAATCACGCCGATCACTCCAAACGGATATGCGATACCGTAAGCAATGGATGCCAGAGGAGAATTGGTACTGTCGATGGCAACAGCCAAACCCGGCGTACTAGTCAGCGCTCCGGCAATCAGACCGACAACACTCGGTGTATCGATATCAAATGCATATTTCAGTCCAACTGCAGTAAGACAGGCGGAACAAATAATAAGCATAGTGATGAGAATAAGCGTCTTTCCTTTGCTACGGAAAGAATCGAAGAATCCGGGCCCTGCCTGAATACCGATGGTAAAAATGAAGAGCACCAAGCCGAAGTTTCCTAATTCTTTAGGAATGATAACACCAAAATGCCCGAAAAGAAGGGCAATGAAAATAACTGCCGACACATCGAGAGATAACCCCTTAATTTTAATTCTTCCCAGCATAAATCCCAATGCGACAATCAGGAAAAGGGAAAAATAAGAGGAATGCAATAAGTCAGTAAACATAAAAAATAAAGGTTAGTTAGTTTAAGGGCGCGAAGGTACGGATTTTATTTAATCCTCACAACATTCCTTGCAGCAAGTAGTTTTTTCGTCTTCAAACTCCAAAGTGGCATGATGAATACCTGCCTCTTCAAGTGCTTCCTTTATATGCTGTTTCACTTCTTCCAACTGTGTGATATTGTCAATAACAATATGGGCAGTCAAAGCGGTTTCCGTTGTGCTTAACGCCCAGATATGCAGGTGATGGCAATTCTCCACGCCGGGTTGTTCCATGATAAGTTGCTGTATCTTTTGAGCGTCTATCCCCACCGGTACCCCATCCAACGACAACCGAAGGCTATCGTGAAGCAATCCCCAAGTAGAGACAATAATGATAACAGCAATGCCAAGTCCGATAATCGGGTCAATAATACTCCATTCTGTATAGGTGATGATAATGCCGGAAACAACTACACCGACAGACACCAATGCATCTGCTGCCATGTGCAGATAAGCTCCTTTCACATTCAGATCCTTATCTTTATCTTTCATAAAGAGCCAGGCAGTCAGTGCGTTGATGACCACTCCCACCCCGGCTGTCCATGCGATGGCAGAACCATCTACGGAAACCGGGTGGAACAATTTATCTACACTCTCGGCAATAATAATGCCCACGGCAACCAATAATATAACTGCATTTAATAAAGAGACAAGAATCGTACTCTTCTTATATCCATACGTGTAACGGCTATTGGGATGAACTTTCTGCAACCGGAAAGCCAACATAGCAAGCACCAGACTGGCTACATCACCCAAGTTATGCCCGGCATCGGAAAGCAATCCCAGAGAATTATAATAAAACCCTACTCCGAATTCTACGATAACAAAAGCAATATTCAGAGTGATGCCTATGATAAAAGCCTTATTGAGCGATGTCAACTGATGATTATGTTCGTGATGATGAGATTCCATATTATATATTGTTATTACATCTACTACCTAAAAAACATCTTATTGGGAGATTGGTTCATCCCCATTCCACTTTCGGCAATAGTAACGGCTCCCCTCCAGAAAAAACAAGCCACCGAAATGAATGAATCATCCCGATGGCTTATCCCCTTTAAACACCTTTAAACAAAATGAAAATATGCCTCATATACTAACTAAACTAACTAACCCTCGAGGCATATTTTAAAGAGGCTGTCGCATCAACCTCTTTTTATTATAGACAGCTTTCGCTCTCTAATCTTATTTACGAGCTTCGGCAATATAACCGAGCGCTTCTTCACATTTTGCAGTTACATAAGCCCAGTCTTCTGCTACCACTTTATCTTTCGGGAACAATTTAGAGCCCATACCTACGCAGAATACACCAGCTTTGATCCATGCAGTCAGGTTTTCTTTAGTAGGTTCTACCCCACCTGTTACCATCAGCTTAGACCATGGCATCGGAGCCATCAAGCCTTTCACGAAGTTAGTTCCGTAAACATCACCCGGGAATACTTTACAAAGATCGCAACCTACTTCCTGCGCAAAACCTACTTCTGATACAGAACCGCATCCCGGAGTATAAGCTACCGAACGACGGTTACATACCTTAGCAATTTCAGGATTAAACAACGGACCTACTACGAAGTTAGCGCCCAGCTGCAAGTACATAGCAGCAGTAGCCGGATCAACGATAGAACCGATACCGATTGCCATTTCAGGACATTCTTTTGCTGCGAACTTAACGATTTCAGCAAATACTTCCTGTGCGAAGTCACCACGGTTTGTGAATTCGAAAGCACGAACACCACCGTCATAACAAGCCTTTACTACTTTCTTTGCAACTTCTGCATCTTTGTGATAGAATACAGGAACCATTCCTGTAGAGCCGATCTTATTCAATACGGCTATTTTATCGAATTTTGCCATCTTATTATTTACTATTTTATTATTTACAATTTACTATTTAATACTTTTGCTATTTATTATTCATCCGGCCTTTCATAGTGGTTATCGAGCTAACTATTATTTTTAAAAGTTCCTCATTTTCTTTGTATAAATCAACTAACAATTCTGATTTAACCAATTGAACTTCCATTAATAATTCTAGCCAATATAAAGTCTCATCCAATTCTTCTTCCACCATCTTCAATTTATTAAGAAAATCTTTATCTGATTTTCCTAAACATGCAGCTCTATAATTGGCAGCAGGAGATGTACCCGAACGAATGATTTGATTACCGATAGCTCTACCAGCAGGAGTATTGGGCAACTTATCTACTAATCGAATAATACGTATTGCTAATTCCTTTAGTCTATTTTTAAGTTCAATAGTTGTCATTACGCAAAAGTATTAAATCGTAAATAGTAAATCGTCCAATCGTAAATAAGCTTATCTCTGTACGCGGCCGCTTGCATCACCACCAGCCAATGCTTCTACTTCTTCTATAGAAACAAGGTTGAAGTCACCATTGATAGTATGTTTCAATGCAGATGCAGCAACAGCGAATTCAAGAGCAGCACCCTGATTAGGTTTAGTCATCAAACCATGGATGATACCGCCGGAGAAAGAGTCACCACCACCTACACGGTCGATAATCGGATCGATAT
>ERZ791810.1711-NODE-1711-length-13764-cov-2.863229_pt1 | contig 13764 bp, 10 predicted proteins | sample MGYA00510304_ERZ791810 | MGnify/ENA primary metagenome ERZ791810 (study PRJEB30046, sample SAMN00791967) | human gut metagenome | study: EMG produced TPA metagenomics assembly of the A metagenome-wide association study of gut microbiota in type 2... | reverse complement strand
TCTGCTCCAGCGGCGAACGGCTAAGATGGGTGAGGGCAGTAAGCATTGCTTCACCTTCGCCGCGTTGCAGGCTGGGAAGTTGGATCTGGCGAGCAGGATGTAACAACGACGTGGTGCGGCTATCGTAAAACGATAACCCAAGCCAGGTCGGTGCGAACACCAGGCTTAACAGCATCACCGGTTTGTTGTTGACCGGTAAATTAGCCGCGCGCGCCGGAATAAACAGCATTTCTCCTTCCACCAAACGTTGCTGCTTTGCTTCCAGCAGATTGCCGTATTCGCCGCGCAGCACGATATCCAGACGGGGAAAATCAATACATAAACTGCCCACCGGCAACGAGGCAGGCTGGCTGGCAAACCAGACGCGCCCCAGTAGTTGCGGGTTAAGCACCAGGCCGCTGAACAGATCGGCGAAAAATTGTTGATCGGCGGGCAAGCCTGGTGCTTTCATGAAAGTTCCCGATTAAAGATGCATTAACTGGCGAAATTCTTTCACTTTGCTGCGGCTGACCGGCACTTCAAAATCCAGATCTTTCAGTCGCAGAATGTAGGTGTTATTAAACCACGGTTCGATTTCGCGTATTTTGTTCAGATTGACACAAAATGAGCGATGGCAGCGGAAAAAATGCGACGGCGGCAGTTTGCTGCAAAATTCGGTAATGTTCATCGGCATTACGTAGGATTCACGCCGCGTATAGACAAAGGTCATTTTCTCGTGCGCTTCGGCGTAATAGATATCGTTAATTGGCGTGACGATTATTCGCTCATCTTTCACCAGATTAATGGTGTCATTCTCACGCGTTACCGTCGCGGCAGGCGTACTGCTGGTCTGCTGTTGTTGCCAGGCCGCTTCCAGTTTTTGCAGCATCCCGGTAATGCGTGACTCCTGATACGGTTTGAGAATGTAGTCAAACGCCTCCAGTTCAAACGCTTCTACCGCATGTTCTTTCCACGCGGTGATGAACACAATAAACGGTTTATGGGCGAACTGGCTGATGTTTTGCGCCAGCAACACGCCATCCAGCGACGGAATATTGATATCCAGAAAAATGGCGTCGACGCGGTTATGCTGCAAAAACTTCAACACGTCCAGACCGTCGTCAAAGGTGCCGACAATCTCCATCTGGCTGTGCTCTTTAATTAGCCAGCTCAGTTCCTGTTGTGCCAGGAATTCGTCTTCAACAATGATGACTTTCACAATATCACTCCGGCTCAAAGCAATAACGTAGCCTGTGAGGCGACTGGGGTGCGTTGGTTAGGAATGTAAAACGCAATTTCCGTCCCCGGCTCCAGGCGGCGGATATGCAGCCCCTCGCCATACAATAACTTCACGCGATGATGGACATTCAGCAGGCCAATTTTATTGCCCGGCATTTCATTCGCTTCGACCCGCTCAATCACCTTTGGATCGATGCCGTGCCCGGTATCTCGCACCGCAATGCGTACCCGATTTCCGCACTCTGCAACGCTGATGGTGACAACGCCTTTACCTTTGCAAGGCTGAATACCGTGGACAATGGCGTTCTCCACCAACGGCTGGATCAGCAGGCTGGGAATGCAGCAATTCACCTCTTCATCAATATCATAGATAACCGTCAGCTTGTCACCAAAGCGGGCCTGCTCAATGGCAATATAGTCTTTAATTTGATACAGCTCTTTTTTGATATCGATTTGCTCATCGTCTTTTAATTCAATGTTATAGCGCAGATAACGCGACAGATTAAAGATCAACTGGCGAGCGGTATCCGGATTCAGACGGATTGACGATGAAATAGCGTTCAAAGCGTTAAACAGAAAATGGGGATTAATTTTGCTTTGCAGGGCGCGAAGCTCTGCCTTATTTGCCATTTCACGTAGCTGCTCGGCGCGTGAAACCTCCAGTTGCGTGGAGATGATTTGCGACAGACCGACCGCCATTTCCTGTAATGACGAGGTGATCTGATGCGCGTGGCAGTAGTAAATTTTCAGCGTTCCGGTCACGACCCCTTTCTCCCACAATGGGATCACCAGCATGGAATGAATCTCTGGTGTGCGGTGGGCTTCATCATTGTTTTTAATGATGATTTTTCCGTAATTCATCGCCTGACGGGTAGTCGGGCTAATGAAGTCATCGCCATTCTGATAGTTATGTTCACCCACGCCAACATAGGCCAGCACATGATCGGTATTAGTAATCGCCACCGCATCGGCGTGAATGTCATCGCGGATAATTTCGCAGACCTTGCGTAATGACTCGCTATTGACATGGCGAAACAGCGGTAGCGTTTTGTTGGCGATATCCAGCGCCAGCTTGGCCTGCCGCGCGGCGCTGGCCTCTTTTTCGCCCTCAACGCTTTGCACCAGAAGCACAATAAAGCCGATACAGACGCTACCGAGGATCATTGGAATGCCGATTTTAGAGACGATATCGATCCCCAACGCGGTAGTTGGTGCCCAGACAATTACCAGAATCATGGTCAACGTCTCACACAACATGCCGCCGAGAATACCGACGCGCCAGCGCTGTGCTTTGGGGATTTTCAGGTTGATCCAGCCCGATATACAACCCGCCAGAATGCTGGTGATAAAGCAGGGGATCGCCGTCACGCCGCCGATATCAATTAAATACCGGTGAATACCCGCAATCACGCCGGTAATGATGCCTACCCACGGGCCAAACAGAATCCCGCCGGACATCACCGCGATAATACGTACGTTCACCAGCGAGCCTTCTACGGGAACGCCGGACCAGGTGCTGAACAGGGCGAACAGCGAGAAAATGGCGGTAACGGCGAGCAATTCTTTTGGGGAGTGCGCCGACTTGTGCAACAGTTCGCGAAACAGGCGGATACGGATGAGAAAGAACAGGCAGATAAGCATTAACGCTGCCCGATCGAAGACCGCCAGCAGCATGTTGAATATTTCGTGCACGGGTGACTCTGAATAAGGATTAAACCTCTATGATAGGTAACCTGAAGGCTGATGACCAGCAGGCCGTTTTTGAGGAAAAACCACAATTTTAAAAGGGGATTGATAGATAAATGGTGTATTAGCAATGCATCTCTTGATAATGCACTTCTGGTTAGTAAATTTATTGAAATTATTATGTTAATAAAATGAGTGGTAATTTTCTTGTTAGCGCAGATAAATTTCCTGTTTTTAAAGCAGAGTTCCTCATTTAACGTCATTAATAAAATGTTCTAAAACGCTGGACAGACAGAAATTAATCAGGCTATTTTCAAAACAGCCACCATCGTGGCAGCGTCGCTCGGACGGTCCGGGCGCTAACGTTAATCTGAGGAAATTATGGCTGACACTCGCCCTGAACGTCGCTTTACGCGCATTGATCGTCTCCCGCCCTACGTTTTTAACATCACCGCTGAACTGAAAATGGCTGCGCGTCGGCGCGGCGAAGATATTATCGATTTCAGCATGGGTAACCCGGACGGTGCGACTCCGCCGCATATCGTCGAAAAATTATGTACTGTGGCCCAGCGCCCGGACACGCATGGTTACTCCACTTCACGCGGCATTCCGCGGTTACGTCGCGCCATTTCCCGCTGGTATCAGGATCGCTACGACGTTGAAATCGACCCGGAATCAGAAGCCATCGTCACTATTGGTTCGAAAGAGGGCCTGGCGCATCTGATGCTGGCGACGCTGGATCATGGTGACACGGTGCTGGTGCCGAATCCAAGTTACCCGATCCATATTTATGGCGCGGTGATTGCCGGGGCGCAGGTACGCTCAGTGCCGCTGGTGGAAGGTGTCGATTTCTTCAACGAACTGGAGCGAGCCATTCGTGAAAGTTATCCGAAACCGAAGATGATGATCCTCGGCTTCCCGTCAAACCCAACCGCGCAATGCGTGGAACTGGAGTTCTTCGAAAAAGTAGTGGCGCTGGCGAAACGCTACGATGTGCTGGTGGTCCATGACCTGGCCTATGCCGATATCGTCTACGATGGCTGGAAAGCGCCGTCAATTATGCAGGTACCGGGTGCACGCGATGTGGCAGTCGAGTTCTTTACGCTGTCGAAAAGCTACAACATGGCGGGCTGGCGTATCGGCTTTATGGTTGGCAACAAAACGCTGGTCAGCGCCCTGGCTCGTATTAAAAGCTATCACGATTACGGCACCTTTACGCCGTTGCAGGTGGCGGCGATTGCGGCGCTGGAGGGCGATCAACAGTGCGTGCGCGACATTGCCGAACAGTACAAACGCCGCCGTGATGTATTGGTTAAAGGGCTGCATGAAGCGGGCTGGATGGTTGAAATGCCGAAGGCTTCGATGTATGTCTGGGCGAAAATCCCGGAACCATATGCGGCCATGGGATCGCTGGAATTTGCCAAGAAGCTCCTTAACGAAGCGAAGGTTTGTGTCTCGCCGGGGATTGGCTTTGGCGACTATGGTGATACGCATGTTCGCTTTGCACTGATTGAAAACCGCGACCGTATTCGTCAGGCCATCAGAGGGATTAAAGCGATGTTCCGTGCCGACGGTTTACTACCCGCCAGCAGCAAACATATTCACGAAAACGCGGAATAAACACCGTCGTCAGAAATGCAAACAGGAGCCTGATGGCTCCTGTTTTTCATTGCACAGTTTGCTTTTAGATCATCAGGGCAAAAGTACCGGCCCAAACGATGACCATAAAAGAAATGCCCATAAAGAAATATTTCACTTTACATCTCTCCGCGTAATTACTGTTACGCCTGAATGACTTCATTACACCTGATACAGTGAGTTGACACCGGGCAAAGCGACCTTAAAAGCCCTGTATTTTACCGTGGGCATCACCCCAGAATTCTGAGCTAAACTGCTCGAGACGGCGCTAATGTACGCCTAAAACTGAAACGAGACAAGAGGCATTTTCTTATTTACTTTTAGTAACTTACAAGTGTCTCATATCGGCGACAGTTTAATTTCTGACGGTAATAATTAGATATTCAGCGAAGGAAAAAACCTTAAGAAAAAAGCCATAAAAACCATGAGGTTATTATGGCCGATTTGAGGAGGGAAAGAGTAAGAGCAGTTTGTTAAATGTACAACGACGATTCTCCCACCGGGCGCGTTTTAAAGCGACGGTGGATCCAGAGGTACTGCTCCGGTGCGCGCATGATCTCTTTCTCGATAATCTTGTTCATATAGGCAGCGGCTTGATTTTCATCTGTCGGGTAGCCTTCCATCTCTGGGGTGATGAACAAACGATATCCGCTGTAATCCGCTTTTCTTACCATCGTTACGGTCAACATGGCTGCGCCAGAGAGACGGGAGAGAACATAGGTGCCATTGGTTGTGGCGACATTTTCCACCGCAAAGAACGGCGCGAAGGAGCTGCCTTTACGACCATAATCCTGATCGGGAGCAAACCATACCGCTTCACCTTTCTTCAGTGCACCGACAATGCCGCGCAGATTATTTCTGCCGATCATCGCTTTGTTAGAGCGCATGCGCCCACGGGTCTGCACCCATTCCATCAGCTGATTATTATGTGGACGATAGGTAGCCATCATTGGTTGGCACAGTCCCATCACGCGGCCGCCCAGTTCCAGCGACATAAAATGGACGCCGACAACCATTACGCCGCGATTTTGCATTTGTGCGCGTTTAAGGTTATCCAACCCTTCAACATCAAACCATTTACGTACGCGACTGTCGGGCCAGAACCATGCCATGCCGGTTTCTACCAGCGCCATGCCGAGTGAACGAAAGTTTTCGGCAATCATCTTCTCGCGTTCTTCCGCAGAATGCTGCGGGAAACAAAGTTCCAGGTTTTTACGGGCGATAGATTCACGACGTTTCAGGAATGGTCGCGCCATTGCGCCAATACGCGTGCCGAGAAAGCAGAGAACAGGATAAGGAAGCTGTACCCAAAGCCAGAGTACACCAAGCCCAAACCATGTGAGCCAGTAGCGAGGATGTAGAAACTCGCGGGAAAATTTGCATTGTGGAAACATAGTTACCTTCTGTAGATACGAATTGTTGTATCGCAGAAGATTCCATGTCGACAGCGGTACACTCAATTGGTTGGGCCATCATGTACGACAATGGTTCCTGTAAAGAGTGTAAAGACTAGTCAGGACATAACCACGAGGAGCATGAATGCGGTATCTGTACTTTATCACTCGCTGACTGCTTTCAGCTACTGATTATTAATCGTGCAAAGTAAATATTTTTCCGTACACAACAGTCTTGCATTTAACATGCTGTTTTCATTGATGCTTAGCAAAAATTGCCAGAGGTTAAGGATTGTCTTACTATTAAAGTGACTGAAGTTACAGGTTTTTTAGCGCGGCAGGAGGTTGAGCTATGATTAATTTATGGATGTTTCTCGCCCTGTGTATTGTCTGCGTAAGCGGCTACATCGGTCAGGTACTGAACGTGGTATCGGCGGTCTCTTCTTTCTTCGGCATGGTGATCCTCGCTGCACTCATTTATTACTTCACCATGTGGTTAACTGGCGGTAATGAACTAGTGACGGGGATATTTATGTTTCTTGCCCCGGCTTGTGGCTTGATGATTCGCTTTATGGTGGGGTATGGCAGGCGGTAGTGGGTCAGGATGGCTCATTTGGGCAGGTGTTCACATCAGCATCAGACATGATTGTTCACCTGCCATGTGAAAGACGCTATCGCACAGGATGAATAAGATAATTCGCCTTTGTCGGAAAAGGGGGCGGCATTTCTTCTGTGAGGTTTAATGGTGGCGCATCTTCTCTCATCTTAAACAAAATCGCCTGTGATGGCTGAAGTTTTGTAGAGTGTGTGGTCGTCATCGCTGATGTTTTTTCAGTCTCTTTATAGCTCCTCTCACTTCCACCACCCGAAATGGAAAATGCAAAAACATTGCATGCCATAATAGAGACCAATAAAAATAAGCTGAAAAGTATTAAGTTTACTTTCATAGAAAGTTATCCTGAAAATGGTTCACTGAGAACCTACGATGTTATGGCTGTATTTACATTTAATTAATCAGTATTTACATCGATATAATAAATGACATCTCTTTGTGGTATATAAGAATAGTTCTCTGCGACAGGAAGCATATTCCTACAATTGTAAGACTAAAATACTTCTTGCGATAATAACTACAACTGTAAGATAACCCTTTCAAAATGACCGTTGCTCTCTGATTTCTCATTTCATGCTCACCCAATATGATGGCGGCGTTTTCTAAAACTGTTAAAGAATGAGGTAAGTATGAAACGTTTAATTATGGCCACGATGGTCACAGCAATTCTGGCATCTTCAACTGTATGGGCTGCTGATAATGCTCCGGTAGCGGCACAACAGCAAACTCAGCAAGTTCAGCAAACCCAGAAAACGGCAGCGGCAGCAGAGCGTATCTCTGAACAAGGTTTATATGCGATGCGTGACGTGCAGGTAGCGCGCCTGGCTCTGTTTCATGGCGATCCAGAAAAGGCAAAAGAACTGACCAATGAAGCTTCCGCTTTGCTGTCAGATGACAGTACCGAATGGGCAAAGTTCGCTAAGCCAGGTAAAAAGACCAATCTCAATGATGACCAATATATTGTCATTAATGCATCTGTCGGAATTTCTGAGAGTTATGTAGCGACACCCGAAAAAGAAGCCGCGATAAAAATTGCCAATGAAAAAATGGCGAAAGGGGATAAAAAGGGCGCAATGGAAGAGCTTCGCCTGGCCGGTGTTGGCGTAATGGAAAACCAATATCTGATGCCACTTAAACAGACTCGTAATGCACTTGCTGATGCGCAGAAACTGCTTGATAAAAAGCAATACTACGAGGCAAACCTGGCGCTTAAAGGTGCGGAAGATGGAATCATCGTCGATAGCGAAGCACTGTTTGTGACATAATGCTGACCGGCAGTATATTGAGGTAAAGGATTTAACTCCCTCCAGCCGACAATTTTTTATGACCACAATACGACAGGTTGTGGTCATAAAATTATTTGGCGCTCGCGGTGCTATAAACTCGCATTTTATATTCCTCAAAGTAAACCGCAATAATCCCGTGTCATCACAAATCATTTATTATGTTATGTTTTATGGTACGCTTTAAAAAGCGTAATCATACCCTTGCTTGTAAATCACCGGCGCTTCTTACAGTTGTAAGAATAACATCACAAATGTCGCGACTCTCTCTGATTACCACGAATCAATATTTATCATATTCTTCTTTTCGTCCTCACTACTTACCATGCAGAAAGGAATTGGAAGTGGCGATGAAATGATTTTCAGCACTTGATACAGGATTTTAAAAATATCGAGTGCAGCTACGACGATATTTTGCGGGTTATTTATAGAAGATATTACGCCTTAAATAAACGCTAAATTAACACATATTTAATTAACTAATAGGTATTGCTATGTCAACTCCACTTCAAGGAATTAAAGTTCTCGATTTCACCGGTGTGCAATCTGGCCCATCTTGTACTCAAATGCTGGCCTGGTTTGGCGCTGACGTTATTAAAATTGAACGTCCCGGCGTTGGTGACGTAACGCGTCACCAGCTGCGAGATATTCCTGATATCGATGCGCTTTACTTCACCATGCTTAACAGTAACAAACGTTCTATTGAGTTAAATACCAAAACAGCGGAAGGCAAAGAGGTAATGGAAAAGCTGATCCGCGAAGCTGATATCTTAGTCGAGAACTTTCATCCAGGGGCCATTGATCACATGGGCTTCACCTGGGAGCATATTCAAGAAATCAATCCACGTCTGATTTTTGGTTCGATCAAAGGGTTTGATGAGTGTTCGCCTTATGTGAATGTAAAAGCCTATGAAAACGTTGCTCAGGCAGCGGGTGGCGCGGCATCCACTACGGGTTTTTGGGATGGTCCGCCGCTGGTAAGCGCTGCAGCGTTGGGTGACAGCAACACCGGAATGCATTTGCTGATCGGTTTACTTGCTGCTTTGCTGCATCGCGAAAAAACGGGGCGTGGGCAACGAGTCACCATGTCAATGCAGGATGCCGTATTGAACCTTTGCCGCGTGAAATTACGTGACCAGCAGCGTCTCGATAAATTGGGTTATCTGGAAGAATACCCGCAGTATCCGAATGGTACATTTGGTGATGCAGTTCCCCGCGGTGGTAATGCAGGTGGTGGCGGTCAGCCTGGCTGGATCCTGAAATGTAAAGGCTGGGAAACCGATCCTAACGCCTATATTTATTTCACTATTCAGGAGCAAAACTGGGAAAACACCTGTAAAGCCATCGGCAAACCAGAATGGATTACCGATCCGGCATACAGTACAGCCCATGCACGACAGCCACATATTTTCGATATTTTTGCTGAAATCGAAAAATACACTGTCACTATTGATAAACATGAAGCGGTGGCCTATTTGACTCAGTTTGATATTCCTTGTGCACCGGTTTTAAGTATGAAAGAAATTTCACTTGATCCCTCTTTGCGCCAAAGTGGCAGTGTTGTTGAAGTGGAACAACCGTTGCGTGGAAAATATCTGACCGTTGGTTGTCCAATGAAATTCTCTGCCTTTACGCCGGATATTAAAGCTGCGCCGCTATTAGGTGAACATACCGCTGCTGTATTGCAGGAGCTGGGTTATAGCGACGATGAAATTGCTGCAATGAAGCAAAACCACGCCATCTGATATTAACGGGGGCTTCTGGCTCCCAATTTATAAAAATTTCGAGGTTATTAATCATGTCAGATCAACTTCAAATGACAGATGGTATGCATATCATCGTTGAAGCATTAAAACAGAATAATATTGACACTATTTATGGTGTTGTAGGTATTCCTGTGACGGATATGGCACGCCATGCCCAGGCGGAAGGCATTCGTTATATTGGTTTTCGTCATGAGCAGTCGGCAGGCTATGCCGCTGCGGCAAGCGGTTTTCTTACCCAAAAACCGGGGATCTGCCTGACAGTTTCTGCGCCAGGATTCCTCAATGGTTTGACCGCATTGGCCAACGCAACGGTAAATGGTTTTCCGATGATCATGATTAGCGGCTCCAGCGACCGCGCGATCGTCGACCTACAGCAAGGTGATTATGAAGAGCTGGACCAAATGAATGCGGCAAAACCGTATGCCAAAGCAGCATTTCGCGTTAATCAGCCGCAGGATCTTGGCATTGCATTGGCACGCGCTATCCGGGTCTCTGTATCGGGTCGCCCTGGCGGAGTTTATCTTGATTTGCCAGCAAATGTCCTGGCCGCGACGATGGAAAAAGACGAAGCGTTAACCACGATTGTTAAAGTTGAAAATCCGTCGCCAGCATTATTGCCATGCCCGAAGTCAGTCACTAGCGCAATTTCGCTTTTAGCAAAAGCTGAACGGCCATTAATTATCCTTGGCAAAGGCGCGGCGTATTCACAAGCTGATGAACAGCTTCGTGAATTTATTGAAAGTGCTCAGATTCCATTCCTGCCAATGTCTATGGCGAAAGGGATCCTTGAAGATACGCATCCACTTTCTGCGGCAGCTGCGCGTTCGTTTGCCCTGGCAAATGCTGACGTTGTCATGCTTGTTGGTGCACGACTGAATTGGTTATTGGCACACGGTAAAAAAGGATGGGCGGCAGATACACAGTTTATTCAACTGGATATTGAACCGCAGGAAATTGACAGCAACCGCCCCATTGCTGTGCCAGTCGTTGGTGATATTGCATCCAGTATGCAAGGTATGCTGGCAGAACTGAAACAAAACACATTTACGACTCCACTGGTATGGCGCGATATTTTAAATATCCACAAGCAGCAAAATGCACAAAAAATGCATGAAAAATTAAGTACAGATACTCAACCATTAAATTACTTTAATGCATTAAGTGCTGTGCGCGACGTATTGCGCGAGAACCAGGATATTTATTTAGTTAATGAAGGTGCAAATACCCTGGATAATGCACGAAATATTATTGATATGTATAAACCACGTCGTCGTCTGGATTGTGGTACCTGGGGTGTCATGGGCATCGGTATGGGCTATGCCATCGGTGCTAGCGTGACTTCTGGTTCTCCGGTTGTCGCCATTGAAGGTGATAGTGCTTTTGGTTTCAGTGGGATGGAAATTGAAACGATTTGTCGATATAACCTGCCGGTGACGATCGTTATTTTTAATAATGGCGGCATCTACAGAGGAGACGGTGTTGATCTCAGTGGCGCTGGTGCACCATCACCAACGGATCTGTTGCACCATGCAAGGTATGACAAATTAATGGATGCGTTTCGTGGCGTTGGCTATAACGTCACCACGACAGATGAACTTCGTCATGCTTTAACCACCGGTATTCAGTCGCGCAAACCGACCATTATTAATGTGGTCATCGACCCTGCAGCAGGAACTGAAAGTGGCCATATTACCAAACTTAACCCAAAACAAGTCGCTGGTAATTAAATACTGACATCGTCTCCTCTTGCCAACTCATTATGCGATGGTGAGGGGACCCTTATCGGAAATACTATTATGCTAACATTTTTTATTGGCGATTTATTGCCTATTATCGTAATCATGCTGTTGGGTTATTTTAGCGGCAGACGAGAAACATTTTCAGAAGATCAAGCTCGGGCATTTAATAAACTGGTATTAAACTACGCGCTTCCTGCGGCTCTATTTGTATCTATTACTCGGGCAAACAGGGAAATGATTTTTGCGGACACTCGTCTGACCCTTGTATCACTTGTGGTTATTGTCGGATGTTTCTTTTTCTCCTGGTTCGGTTGCTACAAATTTTTTAAACGTACCCATGCAGAAGCAGCTGTATGTGCATTAATTGCAGGTTCACCTACCATTGGATTCCTGGGGTTTGCAGTTCTCGATCCTATTTATGGTGATTCCGTATCAACAGGTTTAGTGGTAGCAATTATTTCTACTATTGTTAACGCAATTACTATTCCTATTGGTCTGTATTTGCTGAATCCTTCTTCAGGAGCGGATGGTAAGAAGAATAGTAATCTGAGCGCATTAAATTCTGCGGCAAAGGAGCCAGTAGTATGGGCACCTGTTCTGGCAACGATCCTGGTGTTGGTTGGGGTAAAAATTCCGGCAGCATGGGACCCAACCTTTAATCTGATTGCGAAGGCTAACTCAGGGGTAGCGGTATTCGCTGCGGGGTTGACTCTGGCTGCACATAAATTCGAGTTCAGTGCCGAAATTGCTTATAACACCTTCCTGAAGCTGATTCTGATGCCACTGGCACTGCTTCTCGTTGGTATGGCATGTCATTTGAACAGCGAACATCTGCAGATGATGGTACTGGCAGGCGCATTACCGCCGGCATTCTCCGGAATCATTATTGCCAGCCGGTTTAATGTCTACACCCGTACTGGTACAGCGTCATTGGCTGTGAGCGTACTGGGCTTTGTCGTCACGGCTCCCTTGTGGATTTATGTCAGTCGACTGGTTTCATAATTAATCATGTTATTGATTTTACATAAATGCCGAAGTGTCTTTTCACCTTCGGCTTTTTTCAAGGCATAAGCAAATGACAAATAATGAAAGCAAAGGGCCGTTTGAAGGCTTATTAGTTATCGATATGACACATGTCCTTAATGGACCTTTCGGAACTCAACTTCTTTGTAATATGGGCGCAAGGGTAATTAAAGTTGAGCCGCCGGGTCATGGTGATGATACCCGCACATTTGGTCCCTATGTGGATGGACAGTCACTCTATTACAGTTTTATTAATCATGGCAAAGAGAGTGTGGTTCTTGATTTAAAGAATGATCACGATAAAAGTATATTTATAAATATGCTCAAACAAGCTGATGTATTAGCTGAGAATTTTCGCCCAGGTACAATGGAAAAACTGGGGTTTTCATGGGAAACGCTTCAAGAAATCAACCCGCGCCTCATATATGCTTCATCGTCAGGTTTCGGACATACCGGTCCGCTAAAAGATGCTCCTGCCTACGATACCATCATTCAGGCAATGAGCGGGATAATGATGGAAACAGGATATCCTGATGCTCCGCCAGTGCGCGTTGGTACATCTCTTGCGGATCTATGCGGCGGTGTCTATTTATTCAGCGGAATAGTGAGTGCACTTTATGGCCGCGAAAAGAGCCAGAGAGGGGCGCATGTCGATATAGCGATGTTTGATGCCACGCTGAGTTTTCTGGAGCATGGTCTGATGGCATATATCGCAACTGGGAAGTCACCACAACGTCTGGGAAATCGCCATCCCTACATGGCACCTTTTGATGTTTTCAATACTCAGGATAAGCCGATTACGATTTGTTGTGGTAATGACAAGCTTTTTTCTGCGTTATGCCAGGCACTGGAGCTTACGGAACTGGTTAATGATCCCCGATTTAGCAGCAATATTTTACGCGTACAAAACCAGGCTATTCTTAAACAATATATTGAGCGGACGTTAAAAACGCAGGCAGCTGAAGTTTGGTTAGCCAAAATACATGAAGTTGGTGTGCCCGTCGCGCCGTTATTAAGTGTGGCTGAGGCCATTAAATTGCCACAAACTCAGGCGAGAAATATGTTGATTGAAGCCGGGGGAATAATGATGCCGGGTAATCCGATAAAAATCAGCGGCTGCGCGGACCCGCATGTTATGCCGGGAGCGGCAACGCTCGACCAGCATGGGGAACAAATTCGCCAGGAGTTCTCATCATAAATGTAAGATGTGCTGGTAAATAGCTCCCACATTTGAACATTGTGGGAGCCGCTATTTAGTCATTTTGCTGACAGAAAACAGCAATCTCCTGGTCCAGCTCTGCAATGTGTTCTTTTACAGAGTTCAGCAACTGAAGAATTTCAGGCTTACTGTCATCTGAAACAGGTGTTATTTCTAACTGATGGCTAATATTAATCATCTTTTGC
>ERZ791810.1707-NODE-1707-length-13819-cov-2.620241_pt1 | contig 13819 bp, 6 predicted proteins | sample MGYA00510304_ERZ791810 | MGnify/ENA primary metagenome ERZ791810 (study PRJEB30046, sample SAMN00791967) | human gut metagenome | study: EMG produced TPA metagenomics assembly of the A metagenome-wide association study of gut microbiota in type 2... | reverse complement strand
GTGCTGCCGTACGAGTTCCCACAAGAGGAGGGTATTACTCGTCCGGCGGCTGCTGGCATGCAGCGCCAGTACGCGCTGGCCCATGCCCTCCCAGCGCGGCACAAAGGCCGTCACTTTTTTTACGAGGCGGCGGGCACTTTCCTTATAGGCCTGCAGATTATCTATGCCCTGCAGTTTCGCCTGCACGTTGAAATTATAGAGAGAGCCTGTCCCTTCTACGAGTGGTTTGCCCGGGAACGCACAGCCGGCCCGGTTGGCCATAAAGATCAGTTCACGGCCTATTTTTTTGGTAAACAGTTCCTCTGAGCCGTCGACCAGAACAGCGCCGGTCCAGCCTTCCAGACAATGGCTGTGACACGATAAATGATACAGCAGGCGGGCATAGGAGAGATTCATGCCGCCACGGGCCAGATTGACAGCAAAGAGCAGCTGCCGGTCTTTTCCGTCCGGCGCAGTACGCAAGGCGGTATCGGGACACAGGGCTATAAATTCTTCCAAATGGCTGATCAGCTTGTAAGGAGTCCCTGCCAGGGCATATTCGAGAATCGTATCCAGGCGGGAAACACCATCCTTATCCTGCCAATCCAATTGTACCACGTAGAGCATGCTATCCCTCCTTTATCGCAAGGCACACAGATTCATATAGGCCGTCTGCAGCCGTTCGTACAGGGTCTGGCACAGGGGCAGGTCCTCGTACTCGATCCCTGCCGGGGTAAAGCGGTTTTTAACGCCGAAAAAGGCCCCCTTAGCAGCATCACCCAAATAGACCGAGCCGTAATGCCAATGGCCACGCAGGCTGAGGAGAATCGAAAGAGCTGCGGACGAAAGGGCCGGTGCAATGTAGGGCTTATAGCCTAACTCGCGGACACGCATATTCGCCTGCACGACCTGTCCCGTCAGTTTCCTGGAAAGGGCGTCGTCATAGGCCGTGACACTGTCGGCAATGACCAGATCGGCCCCATGGGGGCCAAAGGCCCGGCCGGCCGTTAGATAATGCGTAAAGCGGCCATCCTTTTCAGCATAGTAGCAGGCCCGGGCATTCATGACGCCTAAGCCATAGCCTTGGATTTGCCAGGGCTTCAGGCCCGACGCGTCGAGAAAGGCTGCACACAAGGGATCTACAGGATCCGATACGATACATACAAATCCTCTATAGGCTGCCGCCTTGGCTAAGGCCGCAAAATGGCGGATAAGACCGCGGTTCGCAGCGAGCTGGGCCATGCGCACGTCCCCTTGTGCCTCTAAAGGCGGCACGCCCTTAGAGGCACAAAAAACGAAGACGTCACAGTCAAAAAGGCGGTCCTCCTGTACGATATCCACCGGTGGCAAGAGCGGTTCTGTCCCCTGACCGGCAAAGGGATAGCGGATCTGATTGATTTCCATTTCCAGCCGGCTGAGGTTCTTTTCGTTCAGGTCACAAATACCTATAGATTCAATATCGGCTGCACCTAAGAGCCGCAGGCCAATGAGCAGCGTCGTACCTACGTCGCCCAAGGCCAGGATATGAAGGCGCTGCTTCTTCTGCGCCGTAAATGGGCAGCCCGTGAGAGGCAGCGGCGCTGTAATGCCGGCCTCACGCGGCAATTCATGGACGTACCGTTTATTTTCCATCGTCTGGTTCCCCCTTTTCATCGCTCTTCCAGTGTTCTCCCCAGCGCAGGCGTACGAGCCGTTCGATATCATTTTCAATGAAGCGGGTCAGGTCCATATTTTCATCAAACTTGACGCCTACATCGATATCCGGATAGCGCGGATACGTAACGACTTCACCCAAGCGTTTTAAGGTCAGCCTCTTTTCGTACGTTTCCTGATAGACATCCTGCAGGGTTTTTAAAATCATATGTGCATTTTTCAGGCACGTCAGGGAATAGTAGAAATCCGCTTCCGCATCACCATGCTTAATGAACGCAGGTTTTACGTACGGCAGGATCAGATTGATCGACGGATTGCGGTCGTAGCCGCTGTAATTATCGGCATTATCTATACTGTCGCCGCCAATAAAGGGGTAGCAGTCCCGTTCATTCATCCAGACTTCCAGTGTCGGCAGGAAATAGGCGCATTCGGCTTTAATATGTTTTTCTGCCATCATATCCATGGCCTGGCCTGTCATGACCCCTACGAGGGCTTCTTTGATTTCTACCTGATTCTTCATTAAATACGGCGTCAGCATACGCATGCGATGGCCCTTGTGCAAGAGGTCATCGATGAGGATAACCGGGCGGTTAAAGGACTTAATCGTCTTGACCTGGTTTTCTACAGAAGAATAGTGATGCGTTTCGGCAATGGTAAAGCCTTTGACGGAGCGGTTAAAATATTTTTCTATGTGCAGGGCCTTGGTTACTGTATTCGGCACGAGGACATCGCTCAAGGCCTTACCAAAGGGCACGGACATATAGGGACCGCGCCGCTTTTTCTTATCTTCAATGATGGAGACGCCGTTGATATGGGCCACTTTATTGATGATTTTATGGTGTACTGCACTCGTATTAAAGGACAGGAGCAATTTGCCCGGATAAATATGGCGCATGGTCCGCAGCAAATTAGAATGGGCCTGATCGAGCACCTTCAGTACACGGGGATTCTTATTGAAGGGGTTCTTAATGATCGTTTCTACATCCCGGAAGATGACGATAGGCGACTTCATGTTGACGGCGTAGAGAGGCTGCATGGAGCCTGGCGGTTCGATGTTGACAAACCCCTGTTTTGCCAGTGCGTCCAGGACAGTCCGGTTATAGCCAGCCTCATCGACAGGATGATAGACCGCATAGGCATAGTCCCGGGCAATGAGTTCCGTCAGGATTTCTGTAATCAGTATCTGGCCGGCATTAGAAATATCGGCATCATCAGCAATGTACATGAAGCCAATGCAGGCAATGTTGCCGTCGGCCGATTGGCGGATGTGGGCTGCTGTCTGCATGTCGCCGAATTCATTCAATAAATCTTTATTGCGTACACCGTGGACTGCCGCATAGGCAATCATCCGCTTTTCTGTACCGGCATTATCGATATAGAGCGTCCAGACCCGTTCCTTGTCCAGGTTGCGGTCCCGTTCGATGTAGCGGTCGATAACGTCGATATCGTAGCCCATTTGAGTCAGACGGCCATAAACAGGCCAAAGACTTTCTGCACCCCGCGGCCGGAATGCGCCGATACCGATTTCCCTGGCTTCCAGAACATGCTTATAGGCCGGTTCACGCAGGTACAGGTTGTTGTCGTAAATAAAGCTCTGCGCTACGGCGTCGATGAGGTTAGAAATATCCCGGTTCAGGTCAATATTTTCACGGATCCGCGTCGAGCTGATATCTTCATAGAATTTGTCCAGCAAAAGCGGCACGACCTTCGCCGTAATGGGATAGCCGCCATGCGGGCCGCCATCTTCGTTCTCCCTGGTTTCCCGGGCAAAGGCAATATGGTTCACCGTATGGATCGAATCTGCCGTCGGTGTCGCCTTATAGGCCGAGGCGTTTTCAATAACGTCCGTACCGACAGCAATGTACAATTCCTTGCCGGAAAAGATTTCCTTTAAGCGGTGAATATCTGCCTCATTGGCAATATTGACAGATACGTCGTCCGGGAAGGGATAAATATCCTCTTCATCCGCAACGGACATGTTCATAATCTTGCGGCGCATGAGCCGGGGCTGCGTATGCTTGGACCAGGAAAACTCATCGAGTGCCAGGTACACTTCAAAGCCCAGATCGCGGATCTTGCAGGCTACCGCCTTATGGCCCAGGCTGAAGGGGTCAAAGGTGCCCGGATAGAAGCAGGCCTTTCGATGAAGTGGCAGGTCGAAAGCGCCCTGATGCAGGAATTCATGCATGCCGATATAGCGGTAAATATGGTTCAAAACAGCGGCATTACTGTAGAAGTCCAGCGTCCGTTCCGTATTTTCACAGAGGGTAATGAGCAATTTTTTATAGGAATGGGCAAAGAGGAAATCCGTCTGCTCTATAGGCATGTACGGGCTGTGATAAATGAAACGGCCTATATCGCGGAAGGCATCACGGCTCAGTTCCTTATCATAATGGGCATAGGCCTTGATCATGATATACAGAAGCTGCCGCTGGCGTTCCTTATTTTTACCTTCGTTATTGGGAAAGTCCCGTTCAAATTCATGGAAATGTTCCAGGACGACGCCCACAGTATTGACCATGGACGAAGCCATCTGCGTATTTGCCGTCAGGATTTGCGTACGGATTGTCGTTGCAAATTCATCAAAGACCTGAGGCGGCAGTTTCAGGATCATCTGGCCTAAGAACTGCGGTACGTATTTTGAAATCTGCAGGTCTCCGATTTCAAGGCCATTAAACAATTCGACGGCCATTTCATTGCGCTGGGCATAGGTCATGTGGCTAGCAACTTCCAAGAGTCCCTGGCCGGCCACCTGGCGGACAAAAAACGATTCACTTACCTTCAAAAGGTTATTCAAATGCATGCCCAAATGCATGACGCTGCCACTATCGCGGCTTTCATCCATATAATGCAGGACGAGCTCGATATTGGCAACCTTGACGACCCAATGGACGCCGGTCTTCAAGTCATCCAGGAAGAGCGCTCCTTCTTGTTCGTAAAAGGCTTCTTTTTCTGCAGGCAGTCCCTTGGCTTCTAAGAGGTCGCGCCAAAAATCATCATCCGTATAGCCGGCTACGACGTGCCGGGACGAGTAAATAGAAGCAATGCGCACGTTGAAATCCGCATCCTTACGGGCTGCCAAAATAAAGGAATTGGCCATATTGCCAAACGGCGCATCAAAGCATTCGGGTTTAATATCGTTCAACGTTTTTAAGAGGATAATCCGCAATTCCGACGTATAATCATCCTGTTCGTAATACTCCCGCAAAATCTGCATATACGCCGGCCGATCCTGGACACGGCAATTTTCCAGCAAGGAGCAGACAAAGGGACTCAGGCAATAGCTGATCCACAGACGGTGCTGCATGGTAAAGCGCAAGCCCGGTTTAATAGTCTGGGACAGGTACTGCCGGAACAAGGTCAGGTTCGTAATCTTTTTGTGAGGCAGGGTTACGCCTTCCGGTAATTCCTTACTGGAATGAATATTGAAATTAGCTATAATACTTCCCATGAGTTCGGCCGCTTCCATGCGGATATCCCCTTCACGGTGCGACAAGAGCTCATACAAATACTTGAGGGTCATCAATTTCTGATGTTCCGTCATGTACATGGAATATTCCCGGAAAATGCCGATGTACGTACGCACATTTTTCCAATTCCGTTCACTTCGGGCAGCTTCGATGAGATTGCCAAAATCACTTTCATTGCGGAAAAGGCTCATAAGGCGAAGGTTATGGTCAATGGCGGCAAATTTGAGCTGATCGACAATATCTTTTCCTTCCATGAGTACCCGTTCCCGTTGCCGCCGCTGCGGCGGAAACAAAGGAGCCTGGGCAAAGTCATCAGGCAAATCCGTCATGACGCCCTGTTCCCGCATAAAGGCTTCAAAATCTGCCAGCTTAGCATATACCTTCTGATAGCGTTGCTTTTTCTTTTCATCTACGTTATCGAGCTTGCTCAAAATGACATTGAACGCTTCTTCCAAGGTATAGAAATGGACGATTTCTTTCCCCGTACGGGCATCACGGCTGCTCTTGACGCGAAAGTCTGCGTAAATAAGCAGCAACGATTCAGCCGACAAATTTTCCAGTTCCAAATCCCAGACCGAATGGTTGGCTGCAATATGGCCGATAATGGAAAGGCCGGTCCGGTCACAGCAAAGGCTGGTATAAAAATAATGAAGATACGGCACGCGCCGGGCTTCCTTTTTCCGGCAGCCGTATTTTCCTATATCGTGGCACACAGCCGCCCCGGAAATAAGGCCCAAATCGATAGGGACCTCGCACTGGCTAAGCTGTCTGGCCATATACATCGCCACATAATGGACGCCGCCTATATGTCCTAGCGTATTATATGGCGTAATATCAATACCCAGGCGCATGAATTCATAAACATAAAAGTCCATGATCAGTTTTTTCATGCGCAAGTATTCTGACGTATACGTGTTAGCCCGTATTTCATCACTGCTGAGAAGCTGAATATCTTTCGTCGGATCGAAGGGTAGACGGTACCGTTCATAACGGTATAAGCCACGTAATACCTGCAGAATAAACAGGCGGCCAGCTCGGTACTGCGGCGCATCCGTCAGGGCCGGAAGCATCATGGGGTCATCCCAGGAATCCTTATTTTCCGGAAAGATCCGCACGAGGATAGAATTATAGCAGTACAGCAGCCAGCCGCCATCAGGACTGTCCTTGAGCAGGGAAAACCGCCCTTGCAGCTCTTTGAGTACCTGTGGCGCATAAAAACGGCCATCGGCACCGGCAACGGAGGCCAGTGTTTCTGCGAGGGGCCGCAGTACAGACTCGCTGCAAAGCGTTTGCAACAGCGTTTCATCAAAGACCGGACGCCGTCGGAAGCTTTCTTCATTCAAGGCATGCCGAAGTGCTTGATATATGGTAATACCGTCACTCTTCATAGTCTATCCCTCCAAAACACAACAAGACGCCAGGACGGCGTCTTGTTGTATTCATCATAATTTATTCAGCATATAGTTCCCGATTACGTTTGACGATATCCATAATAAGGTTCGCCGTTTCCTCTATGGCTTTAGACGATACGTCGATAACCGGGCAGTGAAGGCGCCGCATGACACTGCGGGCATACGTTAATTCTTCGTTGATGCGGTCAATATTGGCATAGCTGGCATTGGCGTCGAGGCCCATACTGCGCAGCCGTTCACTACGGATAAAATTCAGCTTGAAGGGATCAATGATCAGGCCCACGACTTTGCGGGCCGGAATCTGGAACAGTTCCGGTGGCAGGGCCACTTCCGGCACCAAGGGCAGGTTAGCCGCTTTGATCCGCTTATGAGCCAAGTACATGGATAAAGGCGTTTTAGATGTACGCGAAACGCCGACGATGACGATATCCGCTTTCAGGAAACCTACAGGGTTCTTGCCATCATCATATTTTACGGCAAATTCAATGGCTTCTACGCGTTTGAAGTATTCCTCATCGAGGCGGTGAATCATACCGGCTTTCATAGTCGGCTCTGTAGAAGCAATCTGTCCTATCCCTGCGAGCATCGGGCCGATAATATCGACAACGGTAATCTTCCGTCCTTCTGTCAGCGTCTGTAAGCGCCGCCGCAAAACCGGAGAAATGATGGTATAGCAGATCATGGCATTATTTTCTTCTGCTTTTTTTACAATATCGTCTATCTGCTGTTCCGAACGTATATATGGAATACGTACAATGTTAAACTCCTCCTGATTGTACTGGCTGGCAGCAGCCCGGGCCACGCGTTCTGCCGTTTCTCCCAGTGAATCAGAACAAGCATACACTATGGGTTTATCCACTTACGATCTCCTCCCTAATCCGCATTCTACAAAGAGGCGGGTAATATTGGTCTTAGAAATTCTGCCTACAATATGTAATTCCTTGCGATCTTCCTGTTCCCGGTTCAAGACGTTCACGACAGGCAGGCAATCCACTTCGTATTCCATCAGCCGTTGCGCCGCTACCAGTGCCTGTTCTTCCGGTTCTACATAGATGAGCTTGCTGGGGTCATTACCATGCGTACAGGTAACGAGCGCAGGTCATTATTTCCCAGGGCCGTTCGCAGCAGGTCCTTCCGGGACACGACGCCGACCAGGATGTTGTCATTGGCAACGAATACGGTTCCTACATCTTCTGTAAACATGGCGATTACGGCATCATACGCGCTGGTATGTTCACCTACGACAACAGGCTGGGACAGGCACGACTCCACTTTAATATCTGTAATCACGCGGGACAGCAGATCTTTTTCCTTATTGCCTGTAAAGAAATAGCCCAATTTCGGGCGGGCATCAATGAGGCCCAGCATTGTCAGAATAGCCAGATCAGAGCGCAGCGCAGCACGCGTTACATGCAATTTGGCCGCAATGTGTTGTCCCGTAATCGGGCTTTGTTCCTTGACAATATTCAAAATCGTTTCCTGGCGTTCCGATAACATGTTCTCCGTTCACCTCCTGCGTATCAATAATTTGGTTGTATACAATAATAAGTATATACTATCTCTTCCATATACACAATAAATACCTGCCTGATATAGAAAAATAAGATAGTATACAAATAAAGACGGATCAAAAGAATAGCCTAATACTCTTGATCCGTCTTTTTTATGTCATTCTGTTACCACGTATAATCTTCGGTATCAGCACGGCCTTTGCCGGTGAGGGAATCCATAAGTATCCGCTGTTCTATCTGTGCTACATTCTTTCTGGTCGCAACGACCGCATCGGGGTTAACCGATACAGAATCGATGCCACTCTTGACGAGGAATTCCGTAAAGTCCGGATATACACTCGGTGCCTGGCCACAAATAGAAACGGTCTTGCCGTCTTTATGTGCCACATTGATCAAATGACGGATAGCTCTCTTTACTGCCAGGTTCCGTTCATCAAAGAGCGGTGCTACCGTATCGTTATCACGATCGCAGCCCATGATGAGCATGGTCAAATCGTTGGAGCCAATGGAATAGCCATCGACGAATTTATTGAACTGGTCAGCCAGAATGATATTGGAAGGAATTTCAGCCATGAGCCAAACTTTAAAGTCCGGTCCGCGATGCAAGCCTTCTTCGTCCATGATCTTAACGACCTTTTCCATTTCGTCGACGCGGCGGCAGAACGGAATCATGACGTTCAGATTCTTGAAGCCGAATTCTTCCCGTACTTTGCGGACAGCCTTGATTTCCAGTTTGAAGGCTTCGATGTACTTAGGATCGTAGTAGCGCGATGCCCCACGCCAGCCGAGGAGAGCGCTGCTTTCCTGTGGTTCGTATTTGTCGCCACCTTTAAGGTTGCGGTATTCGCTCGATTTGAAATCGCTAAAGCGCAGCGTTACCGGGCGCGGTGCCAAGGCCTGGCATACTTTACGCATGCCGTCAGCCAGCTGGTCTACGACGCGTTCGGGATGACCGATTTCGATGAGATACAAGGGATGTTCATGAATGAAGGTCGTCCAAATGAATTCTTCACGCATGAGGCCAATGCCGTCGCACGGCAGAACGCCATATTTTTCAGCCAAATCGGGGTTGCCCAGATTCATATAAATCTTCGTCCCTGTAATAGGAGCCGCTTCAGCAGCTACGACCGTTGCACCGGCAGCAGGAGCTGCGGCAGCCGGTTTGACAATATCGGCTACAACGCCTTCGTAGACGATACCATTTGTTGCGTCAATCGTAATTTCCTGGCCATCCTGAATGGTCGTCGTCGCTTCCTGGCTGCGGCTCTTCGTACCGACGATGCAAGGGATACCGAGTTCACGGCTGACAATAGAAGCGTGGCAGGTCATACCACCGGCATCGGTAACGATGGCTTTGGCTTTCTTCATGGCCGGTACCCAGTCTGGAGCTGTCATGGTCGTAACGAGGATTTCGCCGTCTTTGAATTCGGCAATCTTCGCCGGATCGAGAATGACATGGGCTTTGCCTGCTGCGTGTCCCGGGCTGGCCGGAAGACCTTTTACCAAAATGTTGCGTTCTGTTGTCATGGCAACCTGTTCCCCACTTTCAGTCTTAGTCTGTTTCTTTTCTTTATTCTTCTTGGACCATACGGTTTCCGGACGGGCCTGGAGAAGCCACAGTTTATTCGTCCGTTCATCGACGCCCCATTCCATATCCATGTAGCAGCCATAGTGTTCTTCAATGGCTTTGGCGTAGCTGGCCAGTTCACGTACCTGATCATCAGAAATAGCCTGCAGCTTCCGTTCTGCTTCCGGTACGGGTTGTTCTTCTACGTCGCCCGTTTCTTTGCGGACCAATTTGATGGGTTTATCATTTACCATCTTGGACATAATTTCCAACGTATCCTTGTTTACGCGGAAATTATCCGGTGTAACTGTGCCCTGTACGACGTATTCGCCCAGGCCCCAGGCACCTTCAATGGTAATCGTCGAATCATCACCCGTTACCAGGTCAACCGTAAACATAACGCCGGCAGCCTTGGAGAAGACCATCATCTGGACAGCTGCACTCAGTGCTACAGAGAGGTGATCAAAGCCCTGTTTCGTACGATAGTAGGTAGCACGATCTGTAAAAGTAGAAGCATAGCATTCTTTTACCTTTTCGATGACCATGTCTGCGCCTTTAACGTTCAGATAGGTATCCTGCTGGCCGGCAAAGCTGGCATCAGGCAAATCTTCGGCTGTGGCACTGGAACGAACGGCCACAAAGGGATCGCTTTCGCCCATTTTCTTGCCCAGTTCTTCATAGCTGGTACGGATGGCATCAGCCAGATCTTTCGGCATTTCCGCATCGCAAATCGCCTTGCGGATGGCAGCTGTAACATCGCGCAGCTGTGTGGAATCTTCGACGTCCGTCAGGCCTTTTAATAATTCTTTAATCGTCACATCCAGGCCCGTGGCATGCATAAAATGCCGGTACCCTTCAGCCGTCGTTGCAAAGCCATACGGAACAGGCACTTTCGTCTGCGATGTCAATTCGCCCAGAGACGATGATTTTCCCCCAACAAGAGCTACGTCTGCGCGGCGCAGTTCGTCAAACCATAACACAAATGCTTTATCTCTGTCCATCATACCTTACCTCCTGAAACCCTCTAATCATATATGCTTAATGTTACTTATTTCGTATTTATAGTACCCTATTTGTATCATATTGTCAATGAATTTGTGAAAAAAGACATAATACCTTTTTAATGGTATGTCTTTTACGGTAAATATCGTACTATTCTAGAAAACTTCCTGGTATTCTTGTACATCTATTTTAGTTGCCAGACTAGGTGCCGGAACAGCCTCGGGAAGACCGTCAAAATTTGCCCCGGCCCCTATTTGTCCCTATTCACAGAGCGCACTGGTGTGTTATAATTAGAAATTAGTAAAGCTATATATAATAGAATTAATATGATTACCACAAGGAGTATCAGGAGGAACTATGTATACACCCAGACGCAGAGCGAAACACGCCAAACATGGCGGACCGCTGCATCGTTTCCGCATGCTGATTGTCTTACTTATCGTCGTCATGGCCGGCCTTGGTTTTGGCTACATCTTTGCTGCCTATCAAACACTGCCGCCAGTAAGCAACAATATGCGTCCTGCCGTTTCCTCGCAGGTATTCGACCGCCACGGCCGTTTGATCACGACCCTGCATTCCGATCAGAACCGCCTGCCTATCGACATCAACAAGGTGCCCCAGAATTTGCAGAACGCCTTTATTGCCGCCGAAGATAATCGTTTTTACGATCACATCGGTATCGACCCCATCGGCATTCTTCGTGCTATTGTCACCAATCTGACCAACCACGGTATCGCCCAGGGGGGCAGTACGATCACACAGCAGCTGGCTAAGAACGCCTTCCTTTCGCAGGAACAGACATTAAAGCGTAAAGTACAGGAAGCCATGCTGGCTTTGGAAATCGAACACAAGTACAGCAAAAAAGAAATTCTGGAAATGTACATGAACCAAATCTATTTTGGCCAGGGCGCGTACGGTATTCAAACGGCTGCCAAAACGTATTTCAATAAGGACGTCGATCAGCTGTCACTGACGCAGTGTGCTATGCTCGCCGGGTTACCTAAGAGTCCTAACTATTACTCGCCGTTTAATAATTTGAAAGAAGCTGAAGCCCGTAAAAACGTGGTCCTCGACCAGATGGCTAAATACGGCTACATTACGACGGCCCAGGCAGAAGAAGCTAAAAAAGCCAGCCTGGAATTGTCCCAAAACAAGCAGACTGCTGCTAACTCCGAAACAGAATCGTTCATCGATTACGTATCCCAGCAGGTGGCTGCCAAGTACGGCGACGATGCGCTTTACAAGGAAGGCCTGAAGATTTACACGACCTTGGATACAGAAAAGCAGCACGCAGCGGTCAAGGCTATGCGCGATCTGCCTGATAACTACACCGATGCCAACGGCCTGACACAGCCGCAGGGCGCCCTCGTTTCCATTGACCCTCAGACCGGTTATATCTTAGCTATGGTCGGCGGCCGTGGCCAGGACAGCTTCAACCGTGCCAGCATGGCAGTCCGCCAGCCCGGTTCGGCCTTTAAGCCTTTCGTATACCTCACAGCCCTTCAGGATGACATGACCCCTGATTCGACCATGGAAGACAAGAAAGTATCCTATGGCGGCTGGAGTCCGCAGAACTCGGAAAAATCTTATGGCGGTACGATGACCCTGCGTCAGGCCCTGGCCCTCTCGGTCAACACCATTGCCGTCCAGCTGGCTGACAAAGTCGGTACAGAAAAGATCATCAACAATGCCAAGAAGATGGGCATAACAACCCTCGTCGACAAGGGCAGCCCCAATGATAACAACCTGGCCATGGCCCTGGGCGGCCTCACGCGCGGCGTTACACCCCTGGAAATGGCCAGTGCCTACGGCACCTTCGCCAACAAGGGCGTCCACGTTAAACCGACGGCCATCATCAAGATTCTCGACCGTAATGGCAACGTCATTGAAGATAACAGCAACAACAAAGCTGACGCAACGCGGGTTATGTCCGAACGGGAAGCCTATGAAATGACTTCCATGCTCGAAGGCGTCATCGATCACGGCACAGGTACGGCCGCTGCCATCGGTCAGCCTGCTGCCGGCAAGACCGGTACGACAGACGATAATAAAGACGCCTGGTTTGTCGGCTATACGCCGACCATCGTCACCGCTGTCTGGATTGGCGATGACACTGGTTCCCACAGTCTGGGTGAAGTATACGGCGGCACGATTCCGGCAAGGATCTGGCACGATTATATGGTCTCTGCTGTCGATGGGGAATCGACGAAGGACTTCTCCGTACCGGAGGGCATGGCCCGTCAGGCACGGCAGACCGTTTCTGAGCAAAAGACGACAACGACGACAAAGACGCAAAAAGAAACACCGAATAAGACGGAAACCAAAACTGCCGATACGGATAAAACCGACACGTCAGATACACAGCGCAGCAAATCACAACAGGCTGACAAGAATAACAAGGCCCAGTAGGGCTGCATAAAAACCGGGACGGCAGAGCCGTCCCGGTTTTATTTCTCACAAAAGAAGAGACCTATGTTTAATCGCATTGTATTTTTCTGGAAAATAGGCTGTATAGGCGCCCTCTTGGGCTGTGTCAACTGGTTTATGTATCATCAGGGCCTGCCGTTTCTTTCTTCTTGGTGGACACTGCTGCCCTTCCTGCTCCTGCCTTTTAGCTTTTCCCTGGCTTATAACGCTATTCACGCAGTCCCATCGTGGCTGGAAAAAATATTCGCCTGGACAGGCGGTTACTGGTTTGTCTTTACCTTGTATTCCTTTTTCTTCGCCCTGCTCTATGGCCTGGCCTTTTTGCTCTGCGCCCTGAGCCGCTCCCTGTCCCTCTGGCACTTGTACGCGCCCCTTGCTGCACAGGTTCTCTTTGTACTCTGTCTGCTTCTTCTCTGTTACGGTTCATGGCACGCCCTGCACCCGGTCACACGGACCGTCACCGTCCAAACAGATAAGCTTACGGCGCCTGTTACCCTGGCGTTTCTCACGGACCTGCATTTAGGACCGCTGCAAAGCAACTGGTATAGCCGCCGGCTGGTAAAGCGGATCAATGACCTGTCTGCTGACGCGGTCATCTTGGGCGGTGACCTCATCGATGCCCACTTGGACTTTGTCCTCCGCGACGGCAGCTACCGGGCCTTTGAACAGATCAAAGCACGCCTGGGTACGTACGCCGTTTTTGGCAATCACGACTTTTTTGACGGTGATATCGATCGGGAAGATCAGTATTTCTCATCCATCCGCTTCCTGCGTCACGAACAGTGGGAACTGGTCCCC
>ERZ791810.1688-NODE-1688-length-13963-cov-2.528041_pt1 | contig 13963 bp, 7 predicted proteins | sample MGYA00510304_ERZ791810 | MGnify/ENA primary metagenome ERZ791810 (study PRJEB30046, sample SAMN00791967) | human gut metagenome | study: EMG produced TPA metagenomics assembly of the A metagenome-wide association study of gut microbiota in type 2... | reverse complement strand
TGCAGAAGGCCGCTCTGGGCGGCGATCCGATCGCGGTCCGCATCGGCGTCTCGACGTTTGCGCTAAGGTTGGTCGAGGCCCGCTGCATCGAGGTGAGGAGGCGCGACTGATGGCCGTCTCCGTTGACATCTATCCGTCCGGGCCGCTCATCGCGATGCTCGGCAATCCGAACGCCGGCAAGACGTCGCTCTTCAACATTCTGACGGGTTCGAAGCAGAAGGTCGCCAACTATGCGGGCGTGACCGTCGAGCGCGTCGAGGGCCAACTCATCGGCGCACCCGAGAAGATCCGCGTGCTCGACCTTCCGGGCACCTATTCCTTTCATCCGCGCTCGCCCGACGAGAAGGTGACGGTCGACGTCCTCAAGGGCATCGCGCGCGGCGAGCGCAGGCCCGATCTCGTCGTCTGCGTGCTTGACGCGACGAACCTGAGGCGCGGCCTCAAGCTCGTCATGGCCGCGCAACGCCTGAAGCTCCCCGCCGTGGTGGCGGTCAACATGATGGACCTCGCGCGCCGCCGCGGGATCGAGCTCAAGGCCGAGGACCTCTCGCGCGAGCTCGGCGTGCCCGTGGTCGAGACGATCGCCGTGCGCAAGCAGGGCATCGACAGGCTCACCGAGCTTCTCTCCGACCCATCCGCCTGGTCGTCCTGGGTGCCCGAGGCGACCGAGGAGGACGACCTTGCGCGCCTCAACAGGATCCTGCGCAAGCTCGGGCTTGACAAGATCTTCCCCGACGAATTTTCCGACCGCATCGACCGCGTCGTGCTCAATCCTTGGCTCGGCGTGACGATCCTGATGATCATCCTCTTCTTCGTCTTCCAGGCGGTGTTCGCCTGGTCCGCCTATCCGATGGAGTGGATCGAGGAGGGCTTCAACATGCTCGGGGAGCTGTGCGCCGAGCACATGCCCGACGGGTTCGTGAAGGACCTGCTCGTCGACGCCGTCATCGGCGGCGTGGGCGGCGTGGTGGTGTTCCTGCCGCAGATCCTGATCCTCTTCTTCTTCATCCTGCTGATGGAGGAGTCGGGCTACCTGCCGCGAGCGGCGTTCCTGCTTGACCGCACGATGGGCTCGGTGGGCCTTTCGGGCCGCTCCTTCCTGCCGCTTCTCTCGGGCTACGCCTGCGCGGTGCCCGCCATCATGGCGGCTCGCATCGTCGGCAACCAGCGCGACCGCTGGGCGACGATCGCCATTGCGCCGCTGCTCACCTGCGGCGCGAGGCTGCCCGTCTACGCCGTGATGATCGCGGCCTTCGTGCCCGACGTCTCCGTCTGGGGCGTGGGCCTGCAGGGCCTCGTGCTCTTCGCGCTCTACTGTCTCGGCATGGTGGGCGCGCTCGTCGTCGCCTGGATCCTCAAGCACACGACGGGCAAGGGCGAGAACCGCACGCTGATGCTCGAGCTGCCGAGCTACCACCTGCCGCGCATCGACGCGCTCGCGCACGGCCTCTGGCAGCGCGCCTGCATCTATCTGCAGAAGGTGGGCACGATCATTCTGGCGCTCACGGTCTTCCTCTGGGTGCTGACGACCTTCCCGGGCGCGCCCGCCGGCGCGACCGATCCCGCGATCAACTACAGCTTCGCGGGCATGCTCGGCCGCGCGTTGGAGCCCCTCTTTGCGCCGATCGGCTTCAACTGGCAGATGTGCATCTCGCTCGTTCCCGCCATGGGCGCGCGCGAGGTGGCCGTCTCGGTGCTCGGCACGCTCTACGCGACCGCGAGCGACGCGGAGGACGCCCTCGTGCCGATCCTGCAGCACAGCTGGACGATCCCGATGGGCCTCTCCTTCCTCGCCTTCTTCGTTTTCAGCCCGTCGTGCTTCGCGACGCTCGCCGCCATCAAGCGCGAGATGGGCACCTGGAAGGCGCCGGCCGTCCTGTGGGTGGCCTACACGCTCCTCGCTTACGCCTTCTCCTTCGTCGTCTACCGCACGGCCCTCTGGGTCTGCGGCTAAGCCCGGAAAGGGCGCCGTCGAGGGACGGACAAGAACAATTCGGGCGCCTGCGGCAGATGCTGCGGGCGCCCGAATTGTATTCAGGACTGCTTCACGATGAAGCGCTCGACGATGTCCGCGGCTCCGAGTACGCGGGCGCGCCTGAGGTATCCGGGATGATGGAACCTCGTGTAGCCCATACCCGAAGGATCGGTTCGATGATCAGAACGTCCGTTGCGGCATGGTGCATTTTGAAGGCCACTTCAAGGGGACGTACGGTCTTCGCGCCAAAGAGGGCCTCAAAATGCGCCGAGGCCGCTCGATGAAAATCAGCTCGCAAAGTATCTTCGACCAGCGTTCAGCCCGTCCTTCGGGGCGAGACGGCGGGCTCGCAGGCTCTGAAGACAAGCGCATCGGAACCCGTCGAGCTGAAGCTCCAGTTGTTGCATGACGATGCATTTTCGAGTGACGGAGGGATTGCAACTGTAAAGGGTTGAAAGGTGGTTGGGCGTGGTTTACAGTCGTGAGTGGAAATGACCGGGATGCTTTTCCGTGAGCCGGCTGGAGGAAGAGGGTTGGCAAGTGTAAAGGTAAAATATGTCTGATCTGCAATTTAAAGTATGCGTTACTGTCAGCGGGCGGGGTTGACAGTTCCGGTGCCGCAGGTTTACAGTTTGAGCTGTTGCGGGGCCATTTCCGGTTGCGCGACGGGGCTGCGGGAGCGGACGGAGTGCACTCCGGCGGAAGGGTTTACAGTTGATTTGTCAAGTCGGGAGGACGGCATGTCTGAAGTCGGGAATGAGGACGCGGGCGGCGTGCTGGCGCGTCTCATGAGGGGCGCGAATCTGCGCAGGAGCGTCGAGGTGCTCAAGGCGCCCGACGAGAGTCTTGCAGCGACGGTTTCGGCCCTTGCGAACACGGCGGGCGGATGGATTCTGATCGGCCCCGATCCTGAGGACGGATGGCGGTCTGCGGCGGGGTTCGATGCCGAGGCGGCGGTCGAGGCCCTTCGCGGGGCGCTCGGGGCGGTGGAGCCTGAGGTGCGCGCGGAGGCGGGGATTGCGTCCGTTGACGAACGGCCCGTCGCCTGGCTGCGCGTGCATGAGCTCGACCGCAGGCGCAGGCCCGCCCGCGTGCAGGGCGCGGGCCGTGCGGGCGCCTTTCTGAGAACTGACGAGGGTACCAGGCCTCTGACCGCCTATGAGCGCTACCGCATGATGGAGGAGCGCTGTCCGCCGCTCTTTGACATTGAGCCCGTCGAGCACGCGAATCCCGACGAGCTCGAGGCCGAGCGGATCGCCGCGATGCTCGGCTTTGCGAGGGAGCGTCATCCGAACGTCTTCGCGAGACTCTCCGACGAGACGGCCCTGATGCAGCTCGGCGTCCTCACCCGCGTCGACGGCAGGATCTGCCCGACGCTCGGCGGCCTTGTCGCCGGCTCGATTTTCCGAGGCTCGTGCTCGAGGTGTCGGTCCTCGAGGGACCGAGGGGCGACGGCGCGGACGAGGGCCGCAGAGTGCTCTTCATGAAGCCCGTGCCCGGCCCCGCCGCCGAAATGGCCGCGGAGGCGGAGAGGATCGTCATGGCGTCGTGGGCGCCCGCCGCGGAAACGACGGATGGGGCCTTCGCCCGAGCCCTTCGCGCCGCGCTCGTCAACGCCCTTGAGCACAGGGATTATTCGCCTGAAGGACGAGGCATGCCCGTGCGGGTGCGCGTCTTCGAGGACGCCGTCGACATCAGGAGCCCGGGCGGACTCTTCGGCATGGCGCCCGAGGCGCTCGCCTCGGACGCGGGCCTCAGGGCGAGCCGAAACGAAAGGCTCGCGCGCATGCTTTCCCTCACGCCGCTCGCAGGCGGCCTCGCCGCCGAAGGCACGGGCTTCGGGTTTGCCGCGATCCTCGGCTGCGGGGCCGACGGCCTCGCCGTGCGCGTCGAAACCACGCCCGCCGCCTTCACGGTCATCTTCGCAAAGGCGGCCGAGGAGGAAAAAGCCGACATAAGAGAAGAGGTGAGGGCGGAGGCTCCGGACGAGTCCGCAGCGCCTTTGGCGGGTGCGGATCAGGCCGACTTCGAGACGATTCTCAGGGAGAGGCTCGCGGAGGCGGGCAGTCTTTCGGTCAAGGAGATCACGCTCCTTGCGGGCGTCTCCCGCCAGACGGCCGCCAAGCGCGTGAAGCGTCTTGTGGAGGCGGGCGTCATCGAGCCCACCGAGGCGCGCCAGAACCCGAGGCAACGCTATCGCCTCGCCGCGAAGGGCCGACGCGCCAAGCGCGGGTGAGGTCGCTCAAAAGACTGCTCCGCGCTCGTTTCGGGACTCTTGGAAGGGCGGGAGGGGGCGGTAGAATGAACGGAAGAACGAAAGTGCCGGACTCGACGGCAGAACAACAGCCAGCCAAAGGACAACGCAAGGATATGCGCCGCAAGAACAAGAAGATCGACATGCTCAACGGATCGATCTGGGACAAGATGATCGTCTTCGCCCTGCCCCTCGCCTTCACAGGCATGCTCCAGCAGCTCTTCAACGCTGCCGACGTTGCGGTGCTCGGGCGCTTCGTCTCGAACGAGTCGATGGCGGGCGTGGGCAACAACGTGCCCGTCATCGGCCTCATCATTGCGTTCTGCATGGGTCTTGCGCTCGGCGCCAACGTCGTGGTGGCGAGGCTGCTCGGCATGAAGGAGCCCGAGCGGGCGAACAGAGCCGTGCACACGGCGCTCGCCACGGCGGTGATCTTCGGCATAGGCGCGGCGATCGTCGGCGAGTGCTTCGCGGGGCCCGCCATGGACTGGCTGTCGGTGCCCGAGGCCGTGAGAGACGATGCGCTCACCTATCTGCGCGTCTATCTTCTCGGCATGCCCTTCATTGCGATCTACAACTTCCTCGCCGCTGTGATGCGAAGCCAGGGCGACACGCAGACGCCGCTCTGGGCGCTGGTGGCGGCGACCCTCGTCAACATTGCGGGCAATCTCTTCTTCGTGCTCGCCTTCGGCATGGGAACGGCGGGTGTTGCGCTCGCGACCGTCCTCGCCAACGCGCTCGCCGCCTCGCTCCTCTTCTTCAGCCTCATAACGGCCGAGGGCCCGCTTCACATTGAGCCGCGCGAGGTGTTCCGGATCGACATGACGGCGCTGCGCCCGATGGTGAGGATCGGCTGGCCCGCGGGCCTTCAGGGCGCGGTCTTCTCGATCTCGAACCTCGTCATCCAGTCCGCCATCAACAGTCTCGGCGCGGACGCCATGGCGGGTTCGGTCGCGGCCTTCACGATCGAGATCAACATCTACTGCTTCATCAACGCCTTCGGTCTGGCCGCCACGACCTTCGTGAGCCAGAACTACGGCGCGAAGAACCTCGAGCGCTGCAAGCGCGCGACCTACGTCGCCACGGGCCTCAACATGGTCGCCACCGTCCTGATGGTGGCGCTCGTGCTCGTCTTCGGACGCACGATGCTCGGACTCTTCACGGACGTGCCGGCCGTCGTCGAGCTCGCGATGGCGCGCATCTTCTGGGTGGCGAGCTTCGAGCCCATCAGCGTGCTCATGGAGGTCTCCTCGAGCGCCATGCGAGGCTACGGCTACTCGATGCCGCCCGCCATGGCGACCCTCATCTGCGTGTGCTCCGTGCGCCTCATCTGGGTCTGGACCGTCTTCGCGGCAAGCCCCGACTACGTGACCCTGATGATCGTCTATCCGATCAGCTGGGCCGTCACCGTCGTGCCGCTGCTCTACCTCTACGTGCGCCTCATGAAGCGCATCAAGCGCAGGTTCGAGGAGCGCGCCTTCGAAGCCGAAGCCGCCTGACGTCGTGTCCGTCAACGAAAACGGCCACCGTGAAGGCAGGGGCAGTTTCTGTTCGAGAGGATTTCCAGCGGCTATGCCGAGGACTTCTCGAAGTAGGTTGAGATGCTCTCGAGGAAGCGCGAGGGCCTCTGGGCGTAGTTCCAGGCGTTCGCCGCGGGCATCGTCAGGACGAGCGTGCGCTTCGTTCGGCTGATGGCGACGTAGAGCTTGCGGGCGTCCTCGAGGATGTCGGCCTTGTCGTGGTTCTTGAAGAACGGGTACGTGCCGTCGATGACGCTGGTGACGATGACGTTGTCGAACTCGAGCCCCTTGGCCTTGTGGACCGTGGAGATGAAGACGCGGTCGCGCACGATGTCGCTCGAGCAGAGGTCGGGCTCCTTGAGGGAGTTGATCTGCACGAGGTTTCTCTGCAGCTGCGCGTAGAGCGTCGGCTGTGAGGTCGTGTTGATGAGCACGCGGTCGAGGTACTCGTAGATGAGCGGGAGCTTCTTGCGGATGTTCTCGATCTCGCCCTCGTCGTCCGTGTAGTTGGGCAGGGCCTCGATGAACTGCCTGAAGACCTGGACGAGGATCGCCTCGTCGTCGGCGGGCATTCTGCGGTACATGAGGTTCCTGTGCTCGAGGAACATCGGGAGCACGATCTTCCTGAGCGTGTCGGACATGCGCACGACGCTCGGGTTGGAGAGGAAGCGCCGCTGGAGCTCGACGAGCGGACGGGCCTGGGCGTGGAACCAGCGCAGCAGGCTGACGGTCGCCTCGACGTCGTCGTCGGCCTTGTGGGTGTTGCTGCCCTCGAGTCCGAGGACCGCGATGAGGTCCTTGAGCTTGTGCGAGGGAAGGCGCGCAAGGCCCGCGGCCTTGAGGATCGCGGGCTCGAGCGCATGGGAGAGCTTGAGCGTGTCGAAGCGGCGCACGAGCTCGGTGCGGTCGACGTCCTCGTCGGGTCCCGCCGCATCGCCGCGCACGCGCCTGAGCTGGTCCTTGAGGACGGCGTACTGGGCGTTGACGATGTTGGCGTCGTATTCGACGTTGTGGCCCACGACGGGCGCGTAGCCCACGAAGTCGAGGAAGATCTTGAAGCCCGCCTCGGGCGTGACGAGCTCGGCGCGGTGCGCCTCGTACTCCTCGAGCATCGGATTCGGGATGTTGCCGAGCATCTTCGGAATCTCGCGCTCCGTTTCAAGGTAGAGCACGAGCCGCTCGACGACTTCGCCCGCACGCAGCTTGACGGCGGCGATCTGGATCACCTCGTCGAGGCCGATGTCAAGGCCCGTGGTCTCCGTGTCGAAGACGACGAGCTCGCCCTCGTAGGCGCGCATGAAGTCCTCGAGCGCGCTGACGGGCTCCTTTTCGTCATGCGTGCTGTAGAGCATGAGGTCGGAGGCAAGAAGCCCGCGCCTGGGAAATTCGACGGCAAGGTAGTCTCGGATCTTCTTGAGGGAGAGGTTCTTCTTCGAGCTGAGCCGATAGACGAGCTGGGCCCAGGGGGCGCTTCTGAAGTCGTCCTTGAGCACGCTCAGGTAGGCCTTGGCGGCCTTGAGGATGTTCTGCCTGAAGATGTCGCTGCCGGAGATCTTGAAGTGCTCGATGTCCTGTGCCTTGAAGGCGGCGCTGACGGCGTCGGCCTCGCGGTTGCTCGGCACGATGACGGCCGTCGTCTCCTCGGGGCGTCGCCCTTCGAGCAGGTCGCACAGCAGCATCAGCTGCGACTGCGGCGTGGCCGTGCGGATGGCGCGCAGGGCCCCTTCGGGTCTTGCGACCGTCTTCTCGGCCTTGGGCAGGAACTCGGGATCGCACTCGAGCACGCGCTGCGCATAGGTGTTGAACATGTTGAGCAGGTAGTCGGGCGAGCGGAAGTTCCTGTAGAGGCGGTGGATCTCGTGCGTCTTGTGAAGGGCCCTGAGCGTGTCGAGCTTGGCGCCCATGAAGGAGAAGATCGCCTGCTGCTCGTCGCCGAAGTAGACGCACACGCTCCTGTCGATCGAGTCGTTCCAGAGCTTTTTGACGATGTCGAGCTGCAGGGGCGAGAGGTCCTGCACCTCGTCGACCTGGATCCAGGCGTAGCGCCCGCAGGCCTCGGGGGTGGCGTCGAGCCAGGCCCAGGCCTTGAGGAGCAGGTCGTTGAAGTCGAGCAGGTGCTGCGCGGTCTTGTACTCGAGGTAGCGCCTTGCGGCCGCGTCGATCGCGGCATGGTCGAGCTCGATGCAGCGGCCGAAGTCGTCGACCTTGATCAGTCCGAAGGCGTCGAGCTCGTCCTGGTTCTTCTTGTTGACGTCGAATTCTGGCGTGCGATGAAACGTCTCCTCGGGGAAGCCGTTCGCCTCCTGAAAGAGCCTTGCCGAGCGCGCCATGATGTAGTCGGCGGCGTTGCCCGGCAGGGACCGTCCTCTGCAGCCGCCGGGGATGTTCTCGATGAGAAGGCCCTCGATCACGTCGTGGACGTCGTCCTCGTCGAGGATCGTCGAGATCTCGGAGACGACGTCGTTGTCAAAGAGAAGGCGGGAGCAGAAGCGGTGGAGGTTGCCCACGTAAAGGGTGTCCATGCACCGGTCCGTGAAGCGCTCGTCGATGCGCTCCTTCATGCCGCGCGCAGCTCGGTTCGTGAACGTGAGGCAGAGCATGTCGGAAAGATTCACGCCGTCCTTGAGCGCGACGGCGATGCGCTCGGTGAGGATGGCGGTCTTGCCGCAGCCCGGCGGCGCGAGCACGAGATGGCGCCCCTGCGAGAGCTCGATCGCGGCCTGCTGGTCGGGGTTGAAGACGACGGGGGCGCCCTGCGCGGCACTCCTCGCCCTGGGCGGCGTGAGCGGCCTGAAGTCGGGATAGCGGAACTCGCGGTCGAGAAGCGACATGAGCCAGACCGCGATCCCGTGCCCGTACTTGAGGCACTCGGCGGCGTCGTCGGCCGTGCGCACGCGGTAGTGGCGCTCGCCCGTCTCGAGCATCGTCCCGGACGTCCCGAGCCTGAAGTGCGAGGCCTCGTTGCCCAGATCGCGGATGCGGCGGAAGTATTCGAACGTGAGGCTGTCGGCGAGCTGGCGCACGAGCGGCGTGCGCATCATCTCCGAATAGGTGTGCCTGTCGTCCTTGAGGATCGTGCGCAGCACGCCCTTGGCAAACTGGCGCATGACCTGCGTGCACTCGCGGTAGTGATGGTCGCGAAAGAGGTTTTCGGCCCGTTCGCCGAGAGCGGCGAGTGCAGGCTTGCGGAGCTGCAGAGGCGAGAAGTTCATGTTGCGGGTCTCCTGCGGCGGATGCGGCCGCAATCGAAGTCTTGAGTCCTGACCGGATGTTTCGAACATTGTACGACGGCATGCCGGAAGGTCCGTCCCTCAAGCGGGAAGAGAAGGGGAAGAAGGCTCCCGGCCTATATTTGCGCGCCTCTTGACGTCGCTCGAGATTCCTCGGACTTTTCTCCTAAGACATCTCGAGTAGATGCGTCGGAATCGCTCCGGAGGCTCCCATAGAATGATCGGACGGCCACTTGAAAGGCTCTCTTCATCAATTCACCACAGGATACTTCTACATGCGTTCTGATCCCCTCAAGAAAGGCATCAACGCGGCTCCCCAGCGCGCGCTTCTCAAGGCTCTCGGTCTCTGCGATGCGGAGATTGAGCGCCCGCTTATCGGCGTCGTCTCCTCGCAGAACGACATCGTTCCGGGACACGTCTTTCTTGACAAGATTACGGACGCGGTGAAGCAGGGCGTCGCCTTGGGCGGCGGCGTGCCCATCGTCTTCCCGGCCATCGCCGTCTGCGACGGTCTGGCGATGGGCCACAAGGGCATGAAGTATTCGCTCGTTTCGCGCGAGCTCATCGCCGACAGCGTCGAGGCGATGGCCACGGCGCATCCGTTCGACGGCCTCGTGATGGTGGCCGCCTGCGACAAGAATGTGCCCGGCCTGCTCATGGCCGCCGCCCGCCTCAACATCCCGAGCATCGTGATCTCGGGCGGCGCGATGCTCGCGGGCCGCGCCTGCGGCCGCAAACTCTCCTACTCCGACATCTCCGAGGGCGTGAGCCGCTTTCGCACGGGCCAGATCGATGCGAAGACCTTCCTCGAGCTTGAGAACAAGTCCTGTCCGACCTGCGGCTCCTGCTCGGGCATGTTCACGGCCAACTCCATGAACTGCCTCACCGAGGTGCTCGGCATGGCGCTGCCCGGCAACGGCACGATTCCCGCCGTCATGTCCGCGCGCTATCGCCTCGCCAAGGAGGCGGGCCTTGCGGTGATGGAGCTCGTGAGGAACAACGTCTGTCCGCGCGACATCATGACGAAGGAGGCGTTCGAGAACGCGCTCACCGTCGACATGGCGCTCGGCTGCTCCACGAACTCGATGCTGCACCTGCCCGCCATCGCGCACGAGTGCGGGTTCGAGCTCGACCTCACGGAGGCCAACGCCATCAGCGCGCGCACGCCCAACCTCTGCCACCTCGCTCCTGCGGGCCACCGCTACATCGAGGAGCTCGACGAGGCGGGCGGCATCCCCGCCGTCATGAACGAGCTCGCCCGCGCGGGCCTGCTCCACACGAACCTGCCGACCGTTACGGGCAAAACCGTGGGCGAGAACATCGAGGGCCGCGAGATCCTCGATGCCGAGGTCATCCGTCCCGTTTCCGATCCGTTCTCGAAGGAAGGCGGCATCGCCGTCCTCAAGGGCAACGTGGCGCCCGACGGCTGCGTCGTCAAGCGCTCGGCCGTGGCGCCCGAAATGCTCATGCACACGGGCCCGGCCCGCGTCTTCGACTGCGAGGAGGATGCGCTCGAGGCCATCTACGGCGGCCGCATCAATCCCGGCGACGTCGTCGTGATCCGCTACGAAGGTCCCAAGGGCGGTCCCGGCATGCGCGAGATGCTCAACCCGACCTCCGCCATCATGGGCTCGGGCCTCGGCGGATGCGTCGCGCTCATCACCGACGGCCGCTTTTCGGGTGCAACCCGCGGCGCCGCCATTGGCCACGTCTCGCCCGAGGCCGCCGTGGGCGGTCCGATCGGACTCCTCGAGGAAGGCGACATGCTCACGATCGACATCCCCGCGAACACCATCAGCGTCGACCTCACCAACGAGGAGCTCGCCCGACGCAGGGCCGCCTGGAAGTCCCGCGCCCCGCGCATCACGACGGGCTACCTCGCCCGCTACGCCAAGCTCGTGACCTCGGGCATGAGCGGCGCCGTGCTCGAATGACGGACGCAGTCCGCGCGCCTTCGGGCGTGCATGAATGAAATCCCGGAAAGCCCCTTGTCCTGCATCGGACGAGGGGCTTCGTCGTTCTCTGGATCCCGGACGGCCGCGGATTCCTGCCTGAATGAGCCGCGGGTAAACCCTTGGGATTTGCGTAAAGACATCACGTGTTTGCGGTATCGGTCCGCGCGTCCGACCCCGAACGTGTCCGAGGACGGGTGACGGCACTTGCCCACGCTCTTTCGCACTGCGAGTAGGCGAGAGTCATTCTCAACTATGTGATGATCGTCGTCCACCATAGGCGAATGCAAATGAGAAGCATCCGCAGATAGAAAGAATAATGAAAGAATGAGAACCATTCTCATATAAGATTCGGGGAACTGCGCGCCCGTGGGCGCACGGGCACATCTCTGGACTTTTTTCAATCGGACTACCGGATCATGGTGCTTCACCGAACTCTCATTGCCGCCGCCGTGCTTGCCGCGACGGCTCCCGCCTGGGCCTCGACCGAAGAGGCTGCGCGCGCCGTCGAGGAGCCTGCGCAGGCGGACGCCGCCGAACCAGCCTCAGACGAAGGCGAATCCGTCGTCGTGCGCGACCGTGCGGGCGAAAGCCTCACGTCGTTCACGCATCTCACCCGCGAGGACATCGCCAGGCGTCCGACGGAGGACGGCAACATCACGGACCTCCTCAAGAGCAATCCTGCGGTCCAGTTCTCCAATCACGGCGACGGCTCTCTGCAGATGGGCGAGATCAAGCCGTCGAACATTTCGATCCACGGCTCGGTCGCCTATCAGAACAACTACACGCTCGACGGCATCTCGACCAACAGCGACCTCGATCCCGCCGAGCAGACTTCGGTGACGACGACGCGCCTCGGCGGCTCGGACGAGCAGGGCTTCTACGTCGACAGCCGCCTCATCGACAGCGTTACCGTCTACGACCACAACATTCCCGCCTCCTTCGGCGGCTTCACGGGCGGCGTCATCGACGCTCAGACCCGTAGCTGGTCGGGCGAAAACCACATCAGCGTGTTCGGCCGCATGACGAAGTCGGGCTGGAGCCGCATCCACACCGATTCCGCGCTCGACGTCGGCTCGGGCGACGCGGACGTCTCGAAGCCCGCCCAGTTCCAGACCGACTTCGAAAAGAAGACCTACGGCTTCACGGGCGAATGGGGCATTACCGACAATCTCGGCGTCGTCGTGGGCTACACCCGCCGCGAGTCGAAGATCCCGACCGTTCAGGTGCCGGGCACCCGAGTCTCCATCGTGCCCGACGACCAGAACTGGACCGGCTGGGGCGTTCTTGAGACGCCGGTCGCGGGCGGCACGCAGACGCAGCGCCGCACGGCCGACAACTTCTTCGCGAAGGCCACGCTCTACGCGACGCCTTGGACGGAGGCGAGTCTCGCGCTCACCTATTCGGGCTACGAGTCGAAGGGCTTCCTCACGACGGTCGCCGACTCCGGCTACGAGGATCACCACGACGGCCTCAACCTGACGGCCAGCGTCAAGCACCGCATGAAGGCGGGCGTGCTCGACTCGTCCCTCGCGTACACGCGCATGACCGACAAGCGCACGAGCGACGTCAAGAACTGGACGCAGCTCGACCGCTATACGATCGGCATGGACGACACGGGGAGCACCTCGACGACGAGCATGACCTCGGCCGCCTCGGGCGGTCTCGGGGACCTCGAGAGCACGCAGTCCGTCATCAACGCGAAGACGAGGATGGACTGCGAGCCCGTCATGGTCGGCAGCGTCAGCCATCAGTTCAGCGCGGGCGCGGACCTCTCCTCGACGCACGCCGAGTACAGGCGCGGCAGCAACTACTACCGCTGGGGCGTCACGCAGTCCGTGATGCAGTCGGACTACGGCGAATTCTCGCAGACCGACTTCTACACGACGCGCTGGAAGGCGGGCACGTACGAGGCCGACTACAACCAGGCGGCGCTCTTCGGCGAGCACAGGATGGGCGTGGGCGACTTCGTGATCCGCACGGGCCTGCGCGCCGAGTACGACGACTTCACGAAGGACGTCAACATCGCGCCGCGCTTCACGACCTCGTGGGACCTCTTCGGCAACGGCGGCTCCGTCATCACCGTGGGCGCCAACCGCTACTACGGCCGCAACATCCTCACCTACGCGCTCTACAAAGCGCAGAACGGCGGGATGGAGAACATCTACGACTACGCCTCCGACGACAGTCCCGCCGCCGACGGCTGGTTCGCCGCCAACGACTTCGACGGCCTCGAGCGCCTGAAGACACCCTTCAGCGACGAGTTCAGCATCGGCCTCACGCAGCGCCTCGGCGACTGGTCCGCATCCGCCGCCTACGTGCACCGCAACGGCCACGACGAGGTGCGCTCGAGGACCGAGGGCAGCGGCTACGACACGCGCTTTGTGCGCGAGTTCTACAACGGCGGCGAGTCCGAGCACGATTCCGTGATCTTCAGCATCAACAACACCGCGCCCCTCAAGTTCGCGAAGGCGAACCACTGGGTGCGCTTCTCCGCCGCATGGCAGGAGACGAAGAGCAACGCAGCAATCGACCAGGGCTACAGCGAGCTCGAGTCCGGCAAGACCGTCAACATGGACAAGGTCTGGTACGACGGCAGCGTGATCGACGCCGAGGACCTCGACTCGACCGACTTCAACATTCCCGTGAAGTTCGACCTCGAGGCAACGTCCGAATGGGCTCAGTGGGGACTCACCTGGTACAACTTCCTGCACCTCTCGCTCGACCGCAGCCAGGCCGTGCGCGACGACGGCGAGTACTACGCCTGGACGCACGAGGGCGAGTACGGCCCGATGACCGAGCAGATCCGCAAGTACAGCCGCGTCGACTTCGCCTCCGCCTGGTCCTGGGACACGAAGGTCCTCTACAGGCCCGACTGGGCCCGCGGCGTGGGCGTCTCGCTCGAGGTCTACAACGTGACCAACAACCGCAACGCCTCTGACGTCTTCGTCTACAAGGGCACCCAGTACAAGAGCTACGATCCGGGCCGCCAGTTCTGGGTCCAGCTCTCCTACGACTACTGATCCGCGCTC
>ERZ791810.1672-NODE-1672-length-14065-cov-4.558815_pt1 | contig 14065 bp, 10 predicted proteins | sample MGYA00510304_ERZ791810 | MGnify/ENA primary metagenome ERZ791810 (study PRJEB30046, sample SAMN00791967) | human gut metagenome | study: EMG produced TPA metagenomics assembly of the A metagenome-wide association study of gut microbiota in type 2... | reverse complement strand
GCCCGTTCGCAAGGTCTATGCGCCCAAATGCGAGGTCGTCGGCATCGACCCGGGTTCAAGCCGGATTGCTTATTTTCATGAGCGTCATGCGGCCATAGTCGAGGTTGCACCTCACGTGGATCTGAAGGAGCCGAAGATCCGTCTTCTGCAGCGAAGGATCGACCGTTCAAGACGAGCGAACAATCCCGACAACTACAATCCCGACGGAACCGTGAAAAAGGGTTCGTCGACTTGGAACACAAGCAATCGCGGACGCAGGACGGCGGCACGATCAAAATTGAGAAAAACAATTACCGATCTTTTCAACGCTGCTTCGGACGATCGACGAATCGGAGGGGAATGGGCGAGTTTGTGGAGCATCTCAAACGCAAGGCTGAAAGTGCCGGCTGCGAGGTGATCGAACTCAATGCCTATAAGCTGAAGATGTCGCAGTACGATCCGCAAACGGATGCGTACCGTAAGAAGCCGTTGAAGGAAAGGTGGCACCGCTGGGGAAACACCGGCACGCTCGTGCAGCGAGACGCCATGAGTGCGTTTCTGGCGTGCCATGCAACTGAAAAAGGACACGACCGAGCCCTTCTCCTTGAGAAGTGGACGACTGCGGAAGCACTGTTGAGCGGCAGCGGTCTGTGTCGTCATGAACCTTGTAGCGACCCTGAAGTATCGAAAGACGCTTCGGGGCTCACGAAGCCGAATTGCGGGAGCAAGGCGGAACGGGAAAGAGGTCTGCCGCGCACACTTTGTACGGACGGTGACGTTCAGGCGGCTTTGCCCCCTGAAAGAGCTGTCTGACGGTCAAAGTGAATCCTCTGTCTTCAGACAGGGGAGCTTCAAAGGCATTGAACTGCAGGGCGAAGGACCTCCAACAGCGGTGCGGCGCCCAACACTCTCCTTGAGACCGTGCCGATTTGGCTATCCTTGAGACCGTGCCGATTTGGCTAGAATGGGCTGACGGGGTCGCCCCATGAATTCAATAGATACTTTCCTGCTTTCGGAGTCCTTCATGCCCTCACTGACTCTTGAGGACGTCGTCCGCTTCTCGCCCTTTGTCGCACGGTCGTTGTCGGCCATGCATCCCGGAGAGGACGCTCGGGCGTGCCTCGCGCATTTTGAGAGGATCGTCGAGGAGACGTTCCCGCGGGAGGCCATGGAGGCCGAGGCGGCGGCCGCGGCCGACAGCCAGACGCTGCGCATGAAGCTCAGGGAGATGAGGCGCCGCCTCATCGTGAACATCATCGGGAGAAACGCGACGGGTCGCATCGACTACTTCGAAGTCGTGAGGCTCATGAGCGACTTCGCCGAGACGGCCGTCACGGCGACGGTGAAGGTCAACGCCAGAGAGCTGGCCGAGCGTTGCGGCGTGCCGTACGGCATGTCTGGACGTCCCCAGGACCTGATGGTCGTGGGCATGGGCAAGCTCGGCGGCCGAGAGCTCAACGTCTCCTCCGACATCGACCTCATCTTCCTCTTCGACGAGGAAGGCGAGACGCGGGCGACGCCCGAATTTCCGAACGCCCGCCGCACGCTCACCGTGCAGGAGTTCTATGAAAGGCTGGCAAGGCGCGTGATTCCCGCCCTGAACGACATCGAGGGGCCCGGCTTCGTCTTCCGAGTCGACATGCGCCTGCGTCCGAACGGCGAGTCGGGTCCGATCGTGTGCTCGACGGACATGCTCGAGGAGTATCTCTACACGCAGGGCCGCGACTGGGAGCGCTTCGCCTGGCTCAAGGGCCGCATCATCAACGAGCCCGTCTTCTCGGCGCCTGAGGACTTCGAGCAGCAGAAGCGGAACGTCTCGTCCCTCGTGCGTCCGTTCGTCTTCAGAAAGTATCTGGATTTCAACGCTATTTCGTCGCTCACGCGCCTGCACGAGATGATCCGCGCCGAGACGGCCAGACGCGAGCTCGCCCGCGGCGGCACGTGCATCAACGTCAAGCTCGGACGCGGTGGCATCCGCGAGATCGAGTTCCTCACGCAGACGCTTCAGGTCATCCGCGGCGGACGCGATCCGCTTCTTCGCGGGCGCGAGACGCTCGCGATGCTCGAGGTGCTCTCGGGCGACGGCGGCATTTCCGCCGAAATGGCCGCGAGGCTTTCCGAGCACTACGTCTTCCTGCGCAACGTCGAGCATGCCATTCAGTATGTCAACGACGAGCAGACGCAGCGCCTCCCGAAGGAAGGCGAGGGACTCACGGCCGTGGCGGGCCTCCTGGGCATGCCCGCCGACGAACTCTGGAGCCGTCTTGAGGGCGTGCGCGAGTATGTCGCCGCCGCCTTCGACAGCGTCTTTCAGGTCCATGAGCCCGCCGCAGACACGGCCGACTGGCCCACGGGCTGGGAGACGGGCACGTCGAGCGCGAGCGAGGCGCTCACAGGAAAGCTCAGATCTCTGGGCTACGGCGATGACGTCGACGAGCTTGTCTCGCGCATCATGCGTCTTGCCTCGGCCCGTGCGGGCCGAAGCCTCTCCGACGAGGCGAGGAAGCGCCTTCAGAGCCTGATTCCCGTCGTGGCCGAAGGATGCCTGGAGTGGCTTCCCAAGGACGGCCCGCGCGTGGTGCCGGCGGTCGAGGTGTTCTCCCGCTATCTGAAGCTGCTTGAGGCGATCGCGGGCCGCTCGACCTACGTGGCGCTCCTCTCGCAGTATCCGAAGGCCGCCGAGCGCGTCGGACGCGTGCTGGCGGGGAGCCGCTGGACGGCCGACTACATCGTGCGCCATCCGATCATCCTTGACGAGCTCGTCGACGGACGCATCCACGAGATGGACGACTTCACGCCCGTCGACTGGAGCGAGTGGGCGGACAGGCTGCATCGTGCGCTCGTCGAGGCCGATGGCGATCAGGAGCGCCAGATGAACGCGCTTCGCGACGCCCATCACTCCGCCGTTTTCAGGCTGCTGATCGCGGACCTTGATGGCCGCTTCACGGTCGAGCGCCTAGCGGACCATCTCTCGGCGTTGGCCGACGCCGTGCTCGAGGAGGTGCTCGATCTGGCCTGGGTCAGCATGACGAAGAAGCACTGCGACCGTCCGAAGTTCGCCGTGATCGGCTACGGCAAGCTGGGCGGCAAGGAACTCGGCTACGACAGCGACCTCGATCTGGTCTTCATCTATGACGATCCCGATCTGGAGGCCGACCTCACGTACAGCCGCCTCGTGCGCCGCATGATGAGCTGGCTGACGATTCAGACGTCGTCGGGCAAGCTCTTCGACGTGGACCTGAGGCTGCGTCCGAACGGCGACAGCGGCCTCATCGTGTCGTCCTTTGACATGTTCAGCCGCTATCAGAGGAACGCCGACGGCAACGGCGCCTGGTTCTGGGAGCATCAGGCTCTCACGCGCGCCCGCTTCGTGGCGGGCGATGCGGACGTGGGCAAGCGCTTCGAGGACGAGAGGCGCGAGATCCTGATGATGCCGAGAACGCAGGACGAGGCCCGCGCGAGCGTGCTCGAGATGCGCAGGAAGATGCTCGACGGGCATCCCAACCGCACGGCGCTCTTCGACATCAAGCACGACCGAGGCGGCATGGTCGACGTGGAGTTCATCGTGCAGCTTCTCGTGCTCACGCACTCCGCGGAGCATCCCGAGCTGGTTAACAACTTCGGCAACATCCTGCTTCTTGAAAAGGCGGCCGACCTCGGCCTGACGGATCCCGCCGTTTCGGCGCCCGCCGTGAGGGCGTATCGACGCTACCGCACCCTGCAACACGAGATCAGGCTCAATGCGGGCGAAGGTGTGCCCGTGCGCGTTCCTGCGGACATGATCGAGGCCGAACGCGAGGCCGTGCTCAAGCTCTGGAGAACGGTGTTTGAGACCGATGCGCCTCTGAGAGAGGGCGATACGTCCGATCGGTCCGAAACGCGCTAGACTGTCGGACGATCGATTTTCCATCAACCGGAGCATGTGATGCCCATTGTCGTTCCTGATTACAAAGCCCCGTCCTGGTGTCCCGGCGGTCATCTTCAGACCGTCATTCCCGCCAAGTTCATGCCGAGGCCCGCGATCGAGTACAGGCGCGAGAAGGTTGAGCTTCCCGACGGCGACTTCATGCTCTGGGACTGGGCCGTGCCCGAGCCCGCCGATCCGTCGGCGCCCGTACTTGTGCACTTCCACGGGCTCGAGGGCTCGAGCCGCAGCCACTATGCCGAAGCGCTGATGGCGGCCTGCACCGAGCGCGGCTGGCGCGGCGTCGTCGCACACTTCAGAAGCTGCGGCGGCGAGATGAACAGGCTTCCGCGCGCCTACTTCGCGGGCGACAGCGACGACTGCGAATGGGTGCTCAGGACCGTGCACGAACGCTTCCCCGACGCGGAGCTCAGGGCCGTGGGCGTGAGCCTCGGCGGCAACCAGCTCGCCAAGTACCTCGGGGACCGCGGAACCGACGCGGGCTTCCTGACGGCGGCCGTTTCGGTGGGCGCACCGCTCGACCTCGTAGCGGGCAGCGAGCGCATCAGCAAGGGAGTCAACACTTTTTATGCCGACATGTTCCTTCACACGCTCCGCCAGAAGCTCGAGCTCAAGGCGAAGCAGTTTCCCGACGTGATCCGCGAGGAGGACGTGAAGGCCTGCCGCACGATGTTCGACTTCGACAACACGTACACGGGGCCGATCCACGGGTTCCGCTCGGCGATGGAGTACTGGCAGAAGTGCTCGGCCAAGACGGTGCTCCCCGACGTGCGCGTGCCGCTTCTGCTGCTCAATGCAAAGAACGATCCGTTCCTGCCGCCGTGGTGCCTTCCGACGGCGGGCGAGATGAGCGCCTTCGTCACGGGAGATTTTCCCGAAGAGGGAGGACACATCGGATTTCCACAAGGACGGGTTCCGGGCAACATCAATTATCTGCCGCAACGTATAATGCGCTTCTTCGACACCGGCAGCTGAACCGTCTGACCGGGTGTCAGCCTCTCGTCAATTCCTTCTTTTGGGCAAGCGCCGGCTTTCCGACCGGTAGCCCCTGGAGACCCGCAAGATGCCTTTCAGCATGTCCGGCCGCACCGTCGGCCTCATCAGCCTCATTCTCTTCATCCTCACCATTCCCGCAGGCAACTGGGTGGTGATGAACGTCGGCACCGTCTGTCCGCCCGACAGTCCCTGCCTCATTCCCGTCTGGCCCGGCATCATGTCGCCGTCCGCCGTGCTCTTCGCCGGTCTTGCGCTCATTCTGCGCGACGCGGTCCAGAGCCTGCTCGGCAAGCGCTGGACGCTGGTCGCGATTGCCGCAGGCGCCGCGCTCTCCGGCATTCTCTCCGAGCCCGCGATCATTCTCGGCTCGACCTGCGCCTTCCTCTTCTCCGAGCTGGCCGACTTTGCCGTCTACACGCCGCTTCGCGAACGTCATCTGACGCTGGCCATCGTGCTCTCCGGCCTCGTGGGCTCGATCGTCGACTCCGTGATCTTCCTCTCGCTCGCCTTCGGCTCCCTTGACTTCATCGTGGGTCAGGTGATCGGCAAGTTCTGGATGAGCCTCATTGCGGGCGCCATGATCATCATGTGGCGCAGTACCCGCCGCGCACAGGCCGCCTGAAGAAGCACTTCAACCTGATTCCAGCAGCCGCCAGGGTACGCCCGAGGCGGCTGTTTTCGTTCATGACGACTGCGGACGGACTGCGGACGAGGCCCTTCGCGGCGCGGCGTGAAAAAGCGTTCCTTAAGAAAGGCGTCCCAGAATGGGGTACAACCACGAATCCGTTTCCAGACCTCACCGTTCCATGGCTAATTCGAACAAAATCGCGCTTCTTTTGATCAATACGGGGAGCCCCGACGCCCCGACCGAAGAGGCCGTCCGCCGCTATCTGGCCGAATTCCTCGGCGACAGGCGCATCGTCGAGCTTCCCCGATGGAAGTGGTGGCCGATTCTGCACGGCATCATTCTGCGCACGCGTCCGAAGAAGTCCGCCGAACGATACAGAGGCGTCTGGACCGACGAAGGCTCGCCGCTCATCGTGCACACGAGGCGCACGGCCGGGGCGCTTGAGGCTGAGCTCGGGATTCCGGTCTACTGGTCCATGCGCTACGGCAGCCCGTCGACGGCGTCCGTCCTCGACAGGATGAAGGCCGACGGCGTCGGCCGCGTCCTCGTCATGCCCATGTTCGCGCAGTATGCCTCCCAGACGACGGCGGCCTGTCTGGACGGCGTGAGCGAATACCAGCTTTCTCATGTCGATGCGCCTGCGGTGCGCACGATTCACGACTATCACGACGATCCCGCCTACATCGACGCGCTTGCCGCGCACGTGCGCGCCTACTGGGACGAGCACGGCTCGCCCGTGAGCACGGGCGGCCACCTCGTCATGAGCTTCCACGGCATCCCACAGGCAAGCAGCAACCGCGGCGACGTCTACGAGGCGCAGTGCCTGCGCACTGCGTCGCTTCTCGCCGAAAGGCTCGGCCTTGAGGAGGGCGCGTGGAGCGTGTGCTTCCAGTCCCGCTTCGGCCGCGACGAGTGGCTTCGTCCGTATACCATCGACAGCGTCAGGGAGCTGGCCGAAGCCGGCGTGCCGCGCATCGACGTCGTGTGTCCGGGCTTCGCTGCCGACTGTCTGGAGACGATCGAGGAGATCGATGACGAGCTTCGCCGCGAGTATCTGGCCGCCTTCAGGGACGATGCAGGGGCGGAGTTCCACTACATTGCCGCACTCAACGACTCGCCCGAGGCCGTGAAGGCCTACGCCTCGATCGTGAGGCGCGAGGCTGCGGGCTGGATCTGACGCACGGACGGCGCATGAGCGGACTTGAAAAACGCCGCACCGTCCCCATATAAGAAGCAATCTATTGGGCCCACGGAGCGGACTCCCGGGCCGACCCAGTTTCCAGGCGTCTGGCGACGCTCATACGGAGTGACATATGACTGAAAATACTCAGAACCAGGAAGTGAAGGAAGAAGCCGGCTGCAGCTGCCAGGGCAAGTGCGCCGAAGAGGGCCAGGCCTGCGGCTGCGAGGGCAAGGAAGCCTGTACGGGTGAAGAGGCCAAGCAGCCCGAAACGCCCGAGCAGACGATCGAAACGCTTCAGACGGCTCTGAAACTCTCCGAAGCCAAGGTGATGGAGCACTACGATCTCTACGTGCGCGCCATGGCGGAGCTTGAAAACACCCGCCGCCGTTCCTCCGAGGAGGTTCAGAAGGCCCGAAAGTTCGGCATCGAGAAGTTTGCCGAAAACCTGCTGCCCGTCGTCGACAGCCTTGAAAAGGCCCTCGAGGTCACGAAGAATGAGGAGGAGAACCCCGTCCGTGAAGGCATGCTCGCCACGTACCGCCAGTTCATGCACGCCCTCGACGTCTCCGGCATGAAACCCGTTGATCCGAAGGGCGAGGCGTTCGATCCGCACCAGCATCAGGCCATCGCGATGGTGCCCGCTCCCGAAGGCGTCGCCTCCGGCACCGTGGTCGAAGTCTTCCAGCGCGGCTGGGTGATCGCCGACCGCGTTCTGCGCCCCGCCATGGTGAGCGTCGCCCAGGGCTGAGAAGCCCGAACACAGCCGCTCTGATCAGAAGGCGTCCCGTCGGGGGCGCCTTTTTTCTTGATGGGCCTTAGAATGGAGAAAGTGATGTTTTTCCCTTGCGGGGCAAGGCCTTGCGGTGGTGGGATGTAATTATTTTTGACAAACCTTCGGCAGAAGGCTTGAAAAAAAAGGGGGCATCCCCATATAGGGATTAAGGTCGTTCGCAAGCTGAGGAGATTCCGCCTGCGGACACGTTAGTTTTTGAACGGTCCGAACGCTCCTGCGTGTGCCATGTGCCGCGCCTCAAGATGACGACGTTTCGGACGAAAGGTTTTCTTTTAGAGGATTAAACCACTATGGCGAAGATCATTGGTATTGACCTTGGCACCACCAATTCGGCCGTTGCCGTGATGGAAGGCGACAACATCAAGGTTATTGAAAACAGCGAAGGCGCCCGCACGACCCCGTCCATCGTTGCCTACATGGACAACGGTGAAGTGCTCGTCGGCGCCCCGGCCAAGCGCCAGGCTGTGACCAATCCGAAGAACACGCTCTTTGCCGTGAAGCGTCTCATCGGCCGCCGCTTCGACGACGCCGAAGTCCAGAAGGACATCAACCTGATGCCGTTCACGATCATGCGCGCCGACAACGGCGACGCTTGGGTCGAAGCTCAGGGCAAGAAGCTCGCTCCGCAGCAGGTCAGCGCCGAAATCCTTCGCAAGATGAAGCAGACCGCCGAAGACTACCTCGGCGAAGCTGTCACGGAAGCCGTCATCACGGTTCCCGCCTACTTCAACGACTCCCAGCGTCAGGCCACGAAGGACGCCGGCCGCATCGCCGGTCTTGAAGTGAAGCGCATCATCAACGAACCGACCGCTGCCGCGCTCGCCTTCGGCATGGACAAGGGCGGCAGCAGCGACCGCAAGATCGCCGTGTACGACCTTGGCGGCGGCACGTTCGACATCTCGATCATCGACCTCGCCAACATTGACGGCGACAAGCAGTTTGAAGTGCTCTCCACGAACGGCGACACGTTCCTCGGCGGCGAAGACTTCGACCAGCGCCTCGTCGACCACCTGATCAACGAGTTCCGCAAGGACACGGGCGTCGACCTCTCCAAGGACGTTCTCGCCCTGCAGCGCCTGAAGGACGCCGCTGAAAAGGCCAAGATCGAGCTCTCGAGTCGTCAGGAAACCGAAATCAACCTGCCGTACATCACGGCTGACGCCACGGGTCCGAAGCACCTCAACGTCACGGTCACGCGCGCCAAGTTCGAAGCCCTCGTCGAGGACCTCGTCCAGCGCACCATCGAGCCGGTCCGCAAGGCCCTGCGCGATGCCGGCACGTCCACGTCTGACATCACCGACGTCATCCTCGTCGGCGGTCAGACCCGCATGCCGCGCGTTCAGGCCGTCGTGAAGGAATTCTTCGGCAAGGATCCGCGCAAGGACGTCAACCCCGACGAGGCCGTCGCCATCGGCGCCGCCATCCAGGGCTCCGTCCTCACCGGCGAACGCCGCGACGTGCTCCTGCTCGACGTCACCCCGCTTACGCTCGGCATTGAGACGCTCGGCGGCGTGATGACCCCGATGATCAAGCGCAACACGACGATTCCGACGAAGCACAGCCAGGTGTTCTCGACCGCTGAAGACAACCAGCCGGCCGTGACCATCAAGGTCTACCAGGGCGAACGCGAAATGGCTGCCTCCAACAAGCTCCTCGGCGAGTTCAACCTTGAAGGCATTCCGGCGTCTCCGCGCGGCTTGCCGCAGATCGAAGTCACGTTCGACATCGACGCCAACGGCATTCTTCACGTGGCCGCCAAGGACAAGGCCACCGGCAAGGAAAATACCATCACGATCAAGGCCAGCTCCGGGCTGAGCGAAGACGAGATCGAACGCATGGTGCAGGACGCCGAAGCCAACAAGGAAGAGGACCACCGCCGCGCCGAGCTCGCTCAGGCCCGCAACCAGGCCGACGCCGCCGTCAGCCAGGTCCAGAAGACCCTGAAGGAATTCGGCGACAAGGTGGACGGTGCCGACCGCGCCGCCTGCGAAGACGCCATCCGCACGGTTGAAGAGAAGGTCAAGGGTGAGGACAAGGCCGCCATCGACAAGGCCGTCGAAAACCTGATGGCCGCCGCTCAGAAGATCGGCGAAAAGATGAACAAGGCCGCCGCCCAGCAGCAGGCCGCTCCGGAAGGCAACGCCGCCGGCAGCAAGCCCGCCGACGATGATGTGGTCGACGCCGACTTCACGGACGTCAAGAAGTAATCCGTGAGTGACGGCAATCCGGGAGCCCCGGCTCCCAGGCTGATTCGGTCTTGAGTCAGCGCATCAAACGAAGGGTCGGTTCGCTCACGCGATGCCGGCCCTTTTCGAGTTTTGAAAAAATCAAAAAGAAGACGGGGTAGCTCCCCGCAGGGATTGGGTAATGTCTGATCGCGATTATTACGAGGTGCTCGGCGTCGGCAAGGACGCTTCCGCCGACGACATCAAGAAGGCCTATCGTCGCATGGCCATGAAGTACCATCCGGACCGCAATCCGGGTGACAAGGTCGCCGAAGAGAAGTTCAAGGAAATCGGTGAAGCCTACGCCGTGCTTTCCGACGACCAGAAGCGCGCCGCCTACGACCGCTACGGCAAGGCGGGCGTGGATCCCAGCGCTGCGGGCGGTCCCGGCGGCTTCGGTGGCTTTGGCAACATGAACGGCGCCGACTTCCAGAGCGCCTTCGGCGACATCTTCAGCGACATCTTCGGCGGTGGCGGCATGCGCGGCGGCCGTGCCGCCCGCGAGCAGGGCATCCGCGGCAACGACGTGCGCTTCGAGCTTGAAATCTCGCTTGAGGACGCCGCCATGGGCCGCACGATGGAGATCCGCGTGCCCGCCTGGGACGAGTGCCAGTCCTGCCACGGCACGGGCTGCAAGCCCGGCACGTCTAGGAAGACCTGTCCGACCTGTCAGGGCCATGGCGCCGTGCGCGTCTCCAACGGTCTCTTCCAGGTCCACCAGACCTGCCCGAAGTGCCATGGTTCCGGCCAGATCATCTCCGATCCGTGCCCGAACTGCCAGGGCGTGGGCAAGATCCGCACGACCAAGGTCGTGGAGGTCAAGATTCCCGCCGGTATCAACGACGGCCAGCGCATCCGCATGTCGGGCCGCGGCGAGCCGGGCATGAACGGCGGAGAGTCGGGCGACCTCTACATCGAGATCTCGGTCAAGCCGCACGACATCTTCTCGCGCGACGGCGACGACCTTCACACCGAGCTTCCCGTCTCCTTCGTGACGGCGGCGCTCGGCGGCGAACTCACGGTTCCGACCCTTGAGGGCGAATCGCGCATCACGCTGCCCGAAGGCACGCAGTCCGGCAAGACCTTCCGCCTGCGTGGCAAGGGCGTGAAGAACCTGCGCACGGGCGAGCCCGGCGATCTCTTCCTGCACATCTCCGTGGAGACGCCCGTCAACCTCTCCACCAAGCAGAAGAACCTGCTCCGCGAGTTCGACGCCTCCCTCAAGGAAGGCGGCGACAAGCACAATCCCAAGACGCAGGGTTTCTTCGACCGCATGAAGAGCTTCTTCAAGTAAGGCGCCGTCAGGGACCTCCCTGATGCGATCGCCGAAAAGGGCACACGCCTTCGGACGGGTGCCTTTTTTTATGCGACTTCGAAGCGTCGGGCGGGGTGGGAAAAAAGATTTGCGCATCTTTTGAGCGAGCTTCATGTGCCTAGGGGATTTGCTTTAAGTAAAAGGAATTAGAGGGCGGAAGACGGCAAATTTCGGTTCGTATAATCGAAATTAACATCCTCGGGCTACAAGCCCCGGCATTCGACTTTCATTACTCAGGGGTGACCCCATGCAGATTTCCAAGATTACGCGCCGCAGCGCCATCGCGCTTTCCGTCGCTGCCGCGCTGACACTCGCGGGCTGCGGCGACAAGGAGCCCGCCAAGTCCGAACTCGTGCCCGTGGGCATCGTCCAGCTCGTTGAACACTCCGCCCTCGACGCCTGCACCAAGGGTGTCAAGGACGCGCTTGCCGAACGCGGCTACAAGGACGGCGTCAACATCAAGATCGACTTCCAGAACGCCCAGGGCGACCAGTCGAATCTGCACAACATCGCCACCCGCTTCGTCTCCAACAAGGACAAGCTGATCTTCGCCGTCGCGACGCCCGCCGCCCAGGCCGTGGCCACGACCGCCAAGGGCACGCCGATCGTTGCGACCGCCATCACCGACTTCGTCGCTGCCAAGCTTGTCAAGTCCGACGAACAGCCCGGCGGCAACGTCACGGGCGTCTCCGACCTCGGTCCGATCGAGGCCCAGCTCGAACTTCTTCTCAAGCTCGTCCCCGACGCCAAGGCCGTCGGCACGATCTACAACTCCAGCGAAATCAACTCCAAGTACCAGGTCGACATCTTCAAGAAGGCCGCCGAAAAGCGCGGCGTGCAGGTGCTCGAGGCCACGGTCTCCAACGTCAACGACATCCAGCAGGCCGCTGCCAGCCTCAACGGCAAGGTGCAGGGCATGTGGCTGCCGACGGACAACGTGCTTGCCAGCGCCATTCCTGCCCTCGCCAAGGTCGCCAACCCCTCCAAGATCCCCGTCATTGCGGGTGAGCGCGGCATGACCGAAGCGGGCTGCCTCGGTTCGATCTCGGTCGACTACTACGAAATTGGCCGCATGACGGGCCAGATGGGCGCCGACATTCTCGACGGCAAGAAGAAGCCGGCCGAGATGCCCGTCCAGCACGTGGCCAACGGCACGCCGGTCTTCAACATGAAGACGGCAGCCGCGATCGGCATCACGATTCCGGACGAACTCAAGAAGGGCGCAGTGCTCTTTCAGTAGCCTCTGAAGGAGGCCGCGCCTAGAGCGGAGCTTGTCGGGGACGCCGGTACGGCGTCTGCGGAGCTCCGCATTTTTTTGAATAGGCCGGCAGGAACAGATTCCGCCGGCGCTCCTACTTAAAAAACAATCGGCAACCCGAACCGCCGAGCGTACCTAGAAAAGGAAATTTCATGCTTGATCTCATTCTCTCGACCGTCGGCCAGGGACTTCAGTGGTCCGTTCTCGCGCTCGGCGTCTTCCTGACCTTCCGAATTCTCGACATCGCCGACCTGTCGGTCGAAGGCTCGTTCCCATTGGGCGCGGCCGTGGCCGCCACCGCCATCACGGCGGGACTCGGTCTGCCCGCCGCCTTTGTTCTGGCGCTCGTCGCGGGTTCGCTCGCGGGCGGCGTCACTGGCCTGCTGACGACGAAGCTCCGCATTCCCGCGCTGCTCGCCGGCATTCTGACGATGATCGGCCTCTATTCCGTGAACCTGCACGTGATGGGCAAGTCCAACGTCGGTCTTCTGCAGAATGAGACGGTCTTCACGATTCTTGAAAACAGCCTCGGCCTTTCCGTCGCCATGAGCGGCCTCGTCGTCGGCCTCGTCTTCGCAGTCGCCATCGCTGTGGTGATCTACTGGTTCTTCGGCACGGAGCTCGGCACCGCCGTGCGCGCCACAGGCTTCAATCCGCAGATGGCCCGCGCCCAAGGCATCAACACCAACACGATGGTCGTTCTCGGCCTCGTCATCTCGAACGGCCTTGTCGCTCTCTCGGGCGCCACCGTCGCTCAGGCCAACGGCTTCGCCGACGTCGGCATGGGCGTGGGCACGATCGTGATCGGCCTTGCCTCCGTCATCATCGGCGAGGTGCTCTTCTCCCCTAAGACGTTCAAGACGAGCCTCGCCGCCGTGATTCTCGGCTCCATCATCTACCGACTCGTCATTGCATTCGTGCTTGAAATGGGCATGCCGCCCAACGACCTCAAGCTCTTTACCGCCGTGCTCGTCGCCATTGCGCTGGCACTCCCGCTCATCAAGGAAAAGATGGCCGGCCTGCGCGCCCGCGCCTGACTTGTGAACTGAACACGAAGGAAAGAAAAAATGCTCGAACTCAAAAACGTCACCAAGACTTTCTTCGCCGGCACGGCCAATGAAAAGAAGGCGCTGCGAGGCGTCTCGTTCACGCTCGAGGACGGTGACTTCTGCACCGTGATCGGTTCGAACGGCGCGGGCAAGTCCACGACGCTCAATGCCATCGCGGGCGCGTTCCCGATCGACTCCGGCTCCATTCTCATCGACGGCGTCGATGTCTCCAGAATGCCCGAGTACAAGCGCGCCGCCTTCATCGGCCGCGTCTTTCAGGATCCGATGCGCGGCACGGCCGCAGGCATGATGATTTCCGAAAACCTTGCCATCGCCGACCGCCGCGGCCGTAGCCAGACGCTGCGCTGGAGCGACCGTGCGGACAGGACGGCCTACTTCACGGAGCTCGTCAAGATGCTCGGCCTCGGCCTTGAGAACCGCATGACGGCCCATGTGGGCCTGCTCTCGGGCGGTCAGCGTCAGGCGCTCACGCTGCTGATGGCCACGCTCGTGCGTCCCAAGCTCCTGCTGCTTGACGAACATACGGCCGCACTCGACCCGAAGACCGCCGCCAAGGTGCTTGAACTTACCGAAAAGCTCGTGACCGAACAGCAGCTCACGACGCTCATGATCACGCACAACATGCGTGACGCTCTCCGCTACGGCAACCGCCTCATCATGATGCACGACGGCCGTCCGATCCTTGACGTCAGG
>ERZ791810.1669-NODE-1669-length-14076-cov-4.644177_pt1 | contig 14076 bp, 5 predicted proteins | sample MGYA00510304_ERZ791810 | MGnify/ENA primary metagenome ERZ791810 (study PRJEB30046, sample SAMN00791967) | human gut metagenome | study: EMG produced TPA metagenomics assembly of the A metagenome-wide association study of gut microbiota in type 2... | reverse complement strand
AAACCGCAGCAGGCGCGACTTTGCTGTGGGCGCTTCGCGGCGCCATGGTATAATAGCCTCAAACCCGCCGCTTGCGCGGCTGCGCGTGTGCATTGCACAAGCCCCTGTGCCGGCGCGCAGGGCTTTGAGAATAAGGAGGAACCGGGAAATGACAAAGGATGAGCTGCTTGCCCTGTGCGCCGCATATCCCGGCGCTGCTGTGGACTGCCCGTTTGAGGACGGCGGCAATGTCGTGGTACGTCACGCCGCCGGGCGCAAATGGTTTGCTCTTGTTTTTGAACGCGACGGAAAATTATGCGTAAATTTGAAATGTGAACCAATGAAAGCCGATTTCTGGCGGGCGGCCTACCCCGCCGTTACGCCGGGCTGGCATATGAACCATACCCACTGGAACACCGTGGAGGTGAACGCCGGTGTCCCGCCGGAGGACCTTTGCGAAATGATCTCCGACAGCTATCGCCTGACAACCTCTCCCGCTCGCGCGGAACGGAGTACGCGCCGCGCAAAACAGCGGCCGCAGCCGTGAGACCTCGCTTCCGGCAAAAAACGTCCGCAGAGCCTCCTGAGGCTCTGCGGACACTTCTTTTCTCTTTACACCCCAAAGGATACGCTCATGCGCGCCAGGCGTCGTACAAGGCCTGTACCTGCGCAGCCATGCGCTTGAGTTCCTTGTTGGGTCTTCCTCCCGCCCCCTGGGCCAATGCGGAAAGCTGCTTGACGGCCCGCTGCAGCTCACTGAAGGCCGCCATTGCGCGCGGGTCGCGCGCGGCCTCCTCCGGCTTTTTGCGCAGCACTCCGGCGGGCTGGGCCAGAAACGCCCCGGCGGCCAGATCATAACACGTTCCGCTGTACGGGGCCATCGCATTGTAACCGTATTCTTCTCTCAGGCACTGGGTAAAATCCGTACATGCTTCATCGTCGCCATGATTGACGAATATCTGCGCCGGCTTCGGTGAAACACCCTGGAGCCAGCGGATGAGCCCGTTTTTATCCGCGTGCCCGCTCACGCCCGCCAGCACGCGGATTTCTGCGTTGACTGCGATCGCTTCGTCGAATATTTTTACCGATGGCGCGCCGTCCACCAGCGCGCGCCCCAGCGTGCCCTCTGCCTGATAACCAACAAACAGCACCGTATTTTCGCTGTGCCACAGATTATGCTTTAAATGATGCCGGATACGCCCCGCATCGCACATTCCGCTGGCAGAAAGGATGACCTTCGGCACGGCATTCGCATTGATGGCTTGGGAATCCTCCTTCGTCACGCTGGTCCTAAGCCCTTCAAACCAGAGCGGATTTACCCCGCTCCGCACCAGTTCCCGCGCCTCAGGGTCCAGATTTTCCGTGGGGCATTGCAGGAAAATGCTCGTTGCCTCATTGGCCAGCGGACTGTCCACATAAACAGGGAATCCGTCGTGCCCGTGCACCCGGCCCTGCTCCTTGATCTCCCGGATAAAATACAGCATTTCCTGCGTGCGGCCCACAGCAAAGGAGGGAATGACCACCGTGCCGCCCCGGTCAAAGGTCTGCTGCAGGATCTCCGTCAACGCGCCCACATAATCCGGGCGCTCACCGTGCAGCCGGTTGCCGTAGGTGGATTCCAGCACCAGATAATCTGCCTGCTCCACCCGCTGCGGGTCGTTGAGGATGGGCTGATGCGTATTCCCCACGTCACCGCTGAACACCATCTTTTTGGTAACGCCGCCCTCGCTCATCCATATCTCAATGGCGGCGGAGCCAAGCAGATGCCCGATATCCGTAAAGCGCACCGCAACGCCTTCGCCAACGGCCGTCAGCTTGTTGTACGGGCACGGACGGAAGCGGGATAAAACGCCCTCTGCGTCCGCCATCGTGTACAGCGCCTCCGCCTCCGGGCGTCCGGCCCTGCGCGCCTTTCGGTTTTTCCACTCCGCCTCGCTCTCCTGAATATGCGCGCTGTCGCGCAGCATGATCTGGCACAGGCTGGCAGTGGATTCCGTAGCATACACGGTGCCCCGAAAGCCGTTTTTGTACAGCAGGGGCAGATATCCAGAATGGTCGATATGGGCGTGCGTCAGCAGCACGCAGCTCAGTTCTGCCGGGTTCACAGGCAGCGGGATATTCTCGAACCGGTTTTCCCCCTGCTCCATCCCGCAGTCCACCAGGAAAGCGCTGTTCCCCACCTCCAGCAGGGAGCAGCTCCCCGTAACCTCATGCGTGGCGCCGATAAACGTTACCTTCATGGCTTTTGCATCTCCCTTTTCCGCGGCCCTTCCCGCCGCTTTCGCCTCCGTCCGTATGCGGACGAAGGACGTGTTTTTTTCATTGTATCACAGCCTCTGCCGCCGCGTCCCGTATTTTCCGCAAAATTTACAGGATGTACAAAAAGCCCCCGAAGGGATTATCCTTCGGGGGCTTTCGTTATGGATTTGCCTGAGGTTCGCGTTCCGTGCTTACGCCTGAGCCGGGGTCTGCGCGTTGTCATCGGGCTCTTCTTTTTCCTTGCGGGCAAAGATGCACACAATGACCTGCACCAGAGCGATGAGCACCATGAGCCATGTCCAGCGGTCCACGAACACCATCGGATTGCGCATATTCTCCGTGAGGAGGAAGGCGATGATGGAGCCAATGGCCGGGATGAGGCTCAGCACACGAGTCACGCCTTTGCGCTTCACCGTGTACTCCACGTTCTCGTTCTCATCCTCTTTCTTCTTTTTGCCCAGGAAGCCGATGAGCAGCAGGATGCTGACAAGGGCCGTGCAGAGCATCAGGATGAGGTTGAGTAGCGCCCATGCGGCGCCGGAAGCGAGCGGCGTATCGGCTTCCTCGATCTCCTCTTCGGCGGGCTCTTCCGCGGGTGCTTCGGGTTCAGCCGGAGCAAGCGGGGTTTCAGGCTCGTCGATGGTTTCCTCCGGGCCTTCTTCCGGCGCCGTCGGACCTACCGGGGTCACCGGAGGCACCGGGGGTTCTTCCGGAATGACGCCTTCCGCATTGAAGTCCGCCACAAAGGTGATGTCGCCTGTGATGGCGTAAGAGGTCGTCGGAGTCGCCGGGCCCCAGAACAGCGTGTTGGCGATGTATCCCAGATTCGCCAGCGCTGTCGGGATCTGTGCTTCAGTCAGATAACCGGTACCGTTCTCAGCGGGTTCGCCGTTCTCGTTCAGCAGTGTCACGACCGTGGTCATCTGCTTCGTATTCTGAGCGTCCGTGCCGCCCTTGGGCTGGAGTACGCCGTTGATCGCTTCAAACGTGACAGTTGCCTGATACTTATCCGGGATGTTGTCACCCGGGACCTCCGGGTCGGGGTCTTTGGTCGGGTCGGACTTCTCATCCTTTGTGAAGTTGACGTTCACGATATTCGCAGCCGCATCCTTCGAGATGAGCTTGCCCGCGCCGTCCACATTCTCCAGCACGTAGTTCGCGCCGTCAAAAGTGGTCTTGCCGGTGTCGTAGGGAATCGCGTCGCCGATCTTGCCGGTGGCATTCACAGCAGAAGCGGTATCCTCAACGCCGTCGTAGTAGTAGTGTACCTGGTAACCGGAGATCGCCAGCTCCCACGTCACTGTAAAGACAGCGCCGTCAGCCGTGATCTCAGCCCCTTCGGCCGGTACGGCCGGTGTCCAGCGTTCGGTGGCCGGGTCGTAATCCGCGGCTGCGGCTGCAGTCGGGACCTGAGCCTCAGCCAGCTTGCCTGTGCCGTTCTCGGCCCACTTGCCGTCCGCGTCGAACAGAGTCACATAGGTGACCAGCTCAGTGCCCGTGCTGCCGCCCAGCGTAACTGCGCCATTGACAGCCTGATAGGTCACTTTCGCCTGATACTTGTCGGGCACATTGTCCGGCTTATCCGGGTCTTCGGGGTCAGTGCCCTTTGTATCAACGTCGAAATATGCGGTGAATTCTGCATTGTCCATGTATACCTCGCTCTTCAGCGTCTCCATACCGGAGGTCACATCGCGCTTGGTTCCATCGGTCCAGTAATCGAATGCATAGCCCTCACGTCCCGCCGCATTTGCACCGGCCGGGCTGGCTTTCTTCTCTTCGAGCAGTTCGCCGTTCAGCCGTTCAAAGGTGTGGATTTCCACACTCTTATCAACCGTGCCTTTCCGAACGTCCGCACTCTGATAGGTAAATACGATCTGCGCATAATCGGGGATGTCGTCCGGGCCGCCCTCTTCATCCTTTGCGTAGTACACCCTGACCACGTTGTCGGCTTCAATGTCGCTCACCGTCAGGCCGTTGTTTTCGACCCAGTCCAGCGTATAGTGTACGCCGTTCCGGTCCGTTTCTGCGGCCGCCGCAGTCGTGAATGTCTCACCGTAAGTGACAGACTGCACCCGGGTCATATCCGTATCCTGAATCTTGTCGAAGTAATATTCGACCGTGACATTGTACGGGTTGGCCGTAAAGGAGCCTGTGATCTCCACATCCTGTGCAGGCATCGTGAAGTCGCCGGTGCTCCAGCCGCTGAAGGTATGGCCCTTTGCGGTCGCGGCCTCCGCCACTGTTACAGAGGCGCCGTATTTCACAGCCGCCTTTTCCGGCAGTGCACTTGCGTCCGCAGGCACTGTGCCCGTGTAGGCATAGGTCACATCGTAGCTGTTGCGCGTGTAGTACAGCTTCAGCACCAGGCTGCCGTCGCCCGCGATATTGCCGCTGGCAACCGTGCCCTCCACGGTCCCGTCAAATGTAAAGCCTGTATAGGCTTTCGGGTTTGCCGTCGCAGTGGTATCGGTCTCGCCTGTCAGGTGTTCGGTATCCGCCTCCACAAGGTCGTAACCGTCGCCCGCCAGGTTCTGCTGATAATGCTCCACTGTATAAGCGGTATCGCCGTTGGCCGTGAAGGAGCCTGTGATCTCCACATCCTGTGCGGGCATCGTGAAATCGCCGGTGCTCCAGCCGCTGAATGTGTAGCCCGGAGCCGTGGCCGCCTCCGCCACCGTCACGGCGGCGCCAAAACGGTAGCTCGCGCCCGCAGGCAGTGCACTTGCACCCGCAGGAGTATTCAGGTAGCGGTAGCTCACGCCGTAGCTGTTGCGGTTGTAATAGATCTCAACCACCGTGCTGCCGTCGCCCGCGATGTTCTTCTGCTGGAAGCTCTGAGCCGTAAAGCCCGCAACGGTCTTCGCAGCAGCAGCCGTGAGCGTATCCGTCGTGCCACTCAGCGTTTCGCTGAGCATGGCCGTGTCGGCATCGTACGCATCGTCCAAAATGTTCTGGAAGTGGTGCCGCACCGTGTATTCGGTGTTGCTGTTGGCCGTGAACGAACCGGTAATGGTCACGTTTTCGGCCGGCATTGTGAAGTCATTCCGGCTCCAGCCGCTGAACGTATAGCCCGGGGCCGTGGCGGCCTCTGCCACCGTTACAGGCGCGCCGTATTTCACGGTCGCCTTTTCCGGCAGCGCGCTTGCACCCGTGGGCACCGTGCCCGTATAGGCATAGGTCACGTCATAGCTGTTGCGCGTGTAGTACAGCTTCAGCACCAGGCTGCCGTCGCCCGCGATATTGCCGCTGGCAACCGTGCCCTCCACGGTCCCGTCAAATGTAAAGCCTGTATAGGCTTTCGGGTTTGCCGTCGCAGTGGTATCGGTCTCGCCTGTCAGGTGTTCGGTATCCGCCTCCACAAGGTCGTAACCGTCGCCCGCCAGGTTCTGCTGATAATGCTCCACTGTATAAGCGGTATCGCCGTTGGCCGTGAAGGAGCCTGTGATCTCCACATCCTGTGCGGGCATCGTGAAATCGCCGGTGCTCCAGCCGCTGAATGTGTAGCCCGGAGCCGTGGCCGCCTCCGCCACCGTCACGGCGGCGCCAAAACGGTAGCTCGCGCCCGCAGGCAGTGCACTTGCACCCGCAGGAGTATTCAGGTAGCGGTAGCTCACGCCGTAGCTGTTGCGGTTGTAATAGATCTCAACCACCGTGCTGCCGTCGCCCGCGATGTTCTTCTGCTGGAAGCTCTGAGCCGTAAAGCCCGCAACGGTCTTCGCAGCAGCAGCCGTGAGCGTATCCGTCGTGCCACTCAGCGTTTCGCTGAGCATGGCCGTGTCGGCATCGTACGCATCGTCCAAAATGTTCTGGAAGTGGTGCCGCACCGTGTATTCGGTGTTGCTGTTGGCCGTGAACGAACCGGTAATGGTCACGTTTTCGGCCGGCATTGTGAAGTCATTCCGGCTCCAGCCGCTGAACGTATAGCCCGGGGCCGTGGCGGCCTCTGCCACCGTTACAGGCGCGCCGTATTTCACGGTCGCCTTTTCCGGCAGCGCGCTTGCACCCGTGGGCACCGTGCCCGTATAGGCATAGGTCACGTCATAGCTGTTGCGCGTGTAGTACAGCTTCAGCACCAGGCTGCCGTCGCCTGCGATATTGCCGCTGGCAACTGTGCCCTCCGCTGTTCCGTCGAATGCAAAGCCTGTATAGGTTTTCGGGTTTGCCGTAGCAGTGGTATCGGTCTCACCCGTCAGATTTTCGGTCTCCGCAAGGGTATAGCCGTCATCCTCAAGGTTCTGCTGATAGTGCTCCACCTTATAAGGAGTTTCGCCGTTGGCCGTGAAGGAACCGGTAATGGTCACGTTTTCGGCCGGCATCGTGAAGCCGTCTTCCCGGCTCCAGCCGCTGAACGTGTAGCCCGGGGCCGTGGCGTCCGCTGCCACTGTAACAGCAGCGCCGTATTTCTCGGTCGTCTCCGCAGGCAGTTCGCTCGCGCCCGTGGGCACCTTGCCCGTGTACTGGTAGGTGACCTTATAGCTGTCGCGCGTGTAGTACAGCTTCAGCACCAGGCTGCCGTCGCCCGCAACATTGCCTTCGGTGACAGTTCCGTCCACCGTGCCGTCGTAGGTAAAGCCCGTGTAGTCCTTCGGTGTTGCCGACACATGCGTATCCGTAGTGGCGTTCTGTTCTTCCGTCTCAAACAGGACGAAAGCGTCTCCCGCCAGATTCTGCTGGTAGTGCTCCACCTTGTAGCCGGTGTCCGTATTGGCTGTAAAGCGTCCCGTGAGCTGTACGGCGCCGGCAGGCATCGTAAAGCTCGTGACCTCGGCATTGTCTTTCTTCCAGCCGTCGAAAGTATAACCCGGGGCTGTGGCCTTATCCGCCACCCGGACCTCGGCGCCGTACTTGTAGGAAACAGTTCCCGGCAGCTGGCTTGCGCCCGTGGGGGCAGCGCCGTAATCATAGCTTACTTCATAGCTGTTGCGCGCGTAGTAAACTTTCAGAACCAGCTTTCCGTCGCCTGTGATCACGCCTGTGAGAACGTTGTTTTCATTGTCCTCGTCGAACCGGAAGCCCTCATAGCTCTTTGCCTCCGCCGTCGCCGTTGTATCCGTGACGCCGGTCAGGTTCGCTTCTGTTTCACGCAGAGTATAGCCCTCGCCGTCCAGATCCTCCGTCCAGTGCTCCACCGTGTACCTGGTATCGGTATTCGCGGTAAAGGAACCCGTGAGCTGCACCGGGCCGGCGGGCATTTTGAAGCTTGCCGTTACCTTGCCGTCCTCGAGCCAGCCGTTAAACGTGTAGCCCGGGGCCGTGGCCTGCGGAGCCACCGTTACATCCGCACCATATTTGTAGGACGCGGCGGCCGGAAGCGCACTTGCGCCTGCGGGCACTGTGCCCGTGTAAGCATAGCTCACTTCATAGCTGTTGCGCGTGTAGTACAGCTTCAGCACCAGGCTTCCGTCGCCCGCGATATTGCCGCTGGCAACCGTGCCCTCCACGGTCCCGTCAAATGTAAAGCCTGTATAGGCTTTCGGGTTTGCCGTCGCAGTGGTATCGGTCTCGCCTGTCAGGTGTTCGGTATCCGCCTCCACAAGGTCGTAACCGTCGCCCGCCAGGTTCTGCTGATAATGCTCCACTGTATAAGCGGTATCGCCGTTGGCCGTGAAGGAGCCTGTGATCTCCACATCCTGTGCGGGCATCGTGAAATCGCCGGTGCTCCAGCCGCTGAACGTGTAGCCCGGGGCCGTGGCGGCCGCCGCCACCGCCACAGGCGCACCGTATTTCACAGTCGCCTTTTCCGGCAGCGCGCTCGCGCCTGCGGGCGCCGTGCCCACATAAGCATAGGTCACTTCATAGCTGTTGCGGTCGTATTTGATCTCAACCACCGTGCTGCCGTCCGCGGCGATGGCCTGCTGAACGACCGCCTGCGCCGTAAAGCCTTCATAGCTCTTCGCCGCAGCGTTCGTGTCCGCCCCGGTCGTGCCGTGCAGGGTCTGCCGGGCCGCCGCATCTTCAGTATAACCGTCACCTGTCACATCCTGCAGCATGTGCTTGACGGTATACGCCGTGTCCGTAGCGGCGCGGTAAACGACCTCCACGGTCACACCGTTCTCCGCCATTGTGCCTGCTACCGCTGCAATGCTGGCCGTATAACCCGGAATCAACGGGCTGGCAACGCTGTAAGGCGCACCGAACGCGATATCCCTGGATACAGGCTCCGCCGCCTTCTGGCCCCGCAGTGCTGCGTCGGGCACGTCATCGGCATATTTGTAGGTGATATTCAGCGGATAGCTGTTCACCGTGTAGTAGAAAACGATTTTGTTGGCTGCATTGTCCGCACCGACCGTGATGGACCTGGTGCTGTCTCCCGCCACAGTATAACCCGTGACTGCGGGCGCCGTTTCCGTCACCGTCTCGTCAAACTTCGCGGACACGTTTTCTTTCGCCGTCGTGCCGGGTACAGGCGTCTCTGTGCCTTCCAGATAATAGTAAACGCTGTACGTCTGGTCGTTGGCCGCGTAATACACGTTGATCACCGTAGAGCCGTCTTTCGCAACATACGCGGAAAGCGCAGCCCCGGATGTAACGCAGGTGTACCCGGCTTTGTTTATGACGTCCGCCGTCACCAGGCTTCCGGCCTTGGCCGTGCCCGTAACAGTTTCCGTCAGCGAAGCATTGCTGCCGTAATAGTGGTTGACCGTATACGCCGAATCCGCGATTTTCTTATAATAGAACGTAATCTCGCTGTTTTCGCGGGTGGCCGTCTGAACATAGCTGGTACCCTCGGCCAACTCATAACCGCTGACCGTCGCGGAATATACCAGCAGGCTGTTGACCGTCAGGTCGCTGCGGATAACATCCTCGGCAACCTTTTCCGTGGTGCCCTCAATATAATGATGCACCGTGGCCGTCCAGTTCTGCAGCTTGTCATAGACGAACACTACTTCCTGCCCGTCATCCAGAATTTTGACGTTCTGGCTGCTCTGCTGCGCCTGATAACCGTCAATGACAGGCGCATTTACAGTGACGGACGCGCCCACTTCCACTTCGGAGCCATCGACGCGTTTGAGCTCATTGCCCTCCGTGTCCTTCGCCACGATGACATAGGTGCAGCTGTCCGTGCGCGTCCATTTCGCATGGAGCGTCAGGTTGCGGACGATCTGCTGCGTGGCCACGAACGGAACGGTGTACGCCTCGTCCGTATACCAGCCCGCGAACACGTAGCCCTCACGGGTGGGGTCTGCGGGCATCTGGTCCTCAATCGTGTCGTATTTCGCCACGCCGATGGGCGCCGGAGTCTCCGTATCCGCACCATGCGTGTTGAAGGAAACCGTATAATCCGGCTTCGCCCACTTGGCGTAGACCTGCAGGTTCCGTGCGGGCATCGTGCTGCTCCAGTCCACCGGAGTCTGGAACGCCTCGTCCAGATACCAGCCCATGAACACATAGTCGCTGTCCATACCGGCCGGCCGGCCCACGCTGCTATCAGCAGGCTTTGCACCAGAGAGCGGAGCTTCAAACTTCAGCGCTCTCGGCGAAACTCCCGTGCAATTTTCAAAGACGAGGTTATAGCTGTTGCGCGTATAATATAACCACAAGGTACTATCGCCCCAGCCGTTTGTATACTGTTTCCAGCTATCATAAGCAAAACCAGTGATAGGCATCCTGTCTTCATCTGTTAAATGAACACCACTGGATGCTTTAAATGTTGCGTATACATCGTATCCAGAACCGTTTATCTTTTCTACGCGATACTCAATAGTTGTCCCCGTGCCGGAACTTTTTTCATACATCGTCAGGTTCTCGGCCGGCATATTCGCAATCAGCGTATACTGTATATTATCATTTTTATTGGGACCCCAGCCGTCATCCTCACATGCGGTTTCCCAGCGGGCAGAAACGTCCTCGCCGTATTTTGCCGTGATGCGCAGGCTGGTGTCTTCCCGCCACTGTCTTTTACTATACCGATAGAACGAAATCGTAAACGTCCTGCGGCTGAAATAAACATTCTTGACCGCGCTGCCGTCTGCGGTGATTTCCACATTTCCCGCAGATTTGGCGCTGTCGAGTTCAAACCCGGCCGCTTCCAGGCCCTGAGGCATACGGCTGGCGGTCAGGGACGTGCTGTATGGGATATTGCCGCCCACAGCGCCGGTCGCTTTGTCCGCATAGAGGTAGTCGTAACCGCCCGTCAGGTTCTCGCCCCAGTATACGACCTGGTAGGACGCCTGCGTGGCGTTCGCCCACTGCGCCGTCACCGTCGTGGCGGCGGCAGGCATCGTTTCGGGAACAAAATCCCACCCAGCGAACGTATAGCCCACCTTCGTGGGGTCAGCCGGAGCCGACACCGCAGCGCCGTATTTCAGCATCTGCGGCTCAATATAGCTGCCGCCGTCGGTGTTCCACGTGAGCAGGTAGCTGTTGCGGTCGTATTTTACTTCCACGACCGTTTCGCCGCTGGACGCCACCTTCACCTGGGTGATGGGCAGAGCCGTAAAGCCCTCCACCGTTTTCGCTTGTGCGGCGGTGTCCAGGCCCGTGGTGCCCTCCAGCGTTTCACGCAGCGCTTCGTCTTCCGCATAAGCGGTGCCTTCCACGTTCTGGAACAGGTGCTTTACCGTGTAATTCCGGGCGGCGCCGCTGTAAGTAACAACGACCGTTAGGTCTTCGGTGACCGACTCGACCGCAAATACGACCTCCGCCTTGTCCGGCGTAAAGCCGTCGAGCGCCGGAGACGGAACCGTCTTATGGAACGGTTCGCCCACAACGGCCTGCTCCACATGGGAGGGGGCCGCCTGCGTGCCGTCGCTGTACCGGTACTCCACCGTCATGTTTTTGGCGGTAATGGCCTCGTAAACGGCCGTCACCGTCAAATCGCTCTGCACGTTGGTAAAATCCGTATCCCAGCGTACAAAACGCTGGCCGGATACCAGCGGCGCGTCCGGCGCCACGGCACTGCCACCCTGTTGAATGGTCTGGGTGACAAGCGTCTCGCCATTGGCCACGAACGTGACGGTGAACGTCACAGGCGCCGGGTCCCCGTCATTTGCCGGGAGCACGGCGCTGTTCGCGGCAGGCGCCGCCTCCGAGCTTGCAGGCTCCGGTGTGGTTGGCTCTGTCGTTTCAGACGCAGCCGGCTCGGCCGCCGTCGTAGACGGGGCCGGGTCGACAACATCCTCAGCGAGCGCGCCTGTGGGCATGCTGGTGAACATCATCGCGAACACCAGAACCACACTCATGACGCGACGCAGAGCGTTGGATGTGTTTTTCATGCGTTTTTCCTCCTTTTGGAATGCGTGTTGATCGTCCACTTGGGGCGGGAAATGTATCTTACATACTCAGTATAACGGTCGCCGGTCACAACTTGGTCACAAAACGATTTTTTGCTGACTTTTTTTGAAAATATTTTAAGCAGCAGCCCTTCACCGCGTAAAACCATGGCTTTTTCACCCCTTCGGCTGCAGGGGAAGCTCCCCCATGGGGTAAACGTCATACCGCAGCAGCAGCCCCGCATCGGGCGCAACGCGCGACATAAACCGCGTGTGGATGCGCCCGGCGATGACGGCCGCGTTCTCGCTGGACGCGCCCAGCACCATCAGCAGATATTGGCAGCCGCTGTACGGCGCGAACAGGTCGCCGCTGCGCAGGCTGGCCTGCAGGTCGTCGCTGAGGCGGCTCATATACTCCTCGCGCGCGGCCAGCGGCACAAACTGCCCCTGTGCGTCCGTAAGGGTCATCAGGATAATATATGCGCTCTGCCCGCTGCGCTTGAGGCCGCGCTCCACAAAACGGTAGATCTGTTTGAAGGTCTCGTAATCCTGACAGAACGCGCCTTTGGGCGGGTCTTTTTCCCGCAGCTCACGCCGGATGAGCGCCATGTCTGTGCAGATGCTGCGTTCTCCTCCGGCATCCGCACTGTCTGCACGGCGGGCGCGGCGGGCTTTTTTGCGGGCCAGGAGCATCTGGTCGGCACGGTCAAACAGGGAAATATAATCGTCCCCCGCCTGCTTTTCCGCAAGGCCCAGCGTAAAGGAAAGGTTCCACTGCATGCCGTAACGCCGGCCCGCCTTTCGCAGGCGCTCGGCCAATTGCGCCGCACGGCCGTCCACCGCCTCCTGAGAGCATCCGCCCAGAATGTAGATGATGAACTCATCGCCGCCCACGCGGCCGATGATATCCCGCGGAAAAAAGATATCCCGCAGCGTGCGCGCCGCCTCGCACAAAAGAGCGTCGCCGATGAGATGGCCGTAGCGGTCGTTCACTTGTTTGAAATGGTCGATATCCAAAACCAAAAGCATCCCGCCGCCGTTTTTCAGCAGCGCTTCATCCACATGCGCTTCCGCAGCACGGCGGTTGTACAGGCCGGTGAGCCAGTCGTGCTCCGCCAGCACGCGCAGACGGGTGTTTTCATCCTTCAGCATGTCAAGCTCCTGGTCCACCAGCATCCCCCCATTTCACATGCGCCCTGCGGCCGCCGGGCATTTCTCCGGGAATGTTCCCGGATTTTCCGCGTGTCCCGGACGGTCGGAGGCGCACCTTCCCCTCTTATTCTTTTATTATAGATTCATAAATTTTGACCGTCAAGAGTATTTCATAAAACAGTCTATTTTTTACGTGATTTTATCTTTTAAAAGACTTTTCCTGTGTTATCCTATGATTTTACTGTGTTTAAAACCACCTCATTTCCAGCGGCACTTGTATTGGAGGGCGCAAAAGGATTACAATAAAGAAAAACGCCCGGTGTGCTGCGACACGCGGGCCGGGAGGGAATTGAAATGACTTTGACGGAGACCGTGCGCGCCCAAACGCGACAGGCCGTGGCGGAGCTTCTGGCGGCAGCCCGGATGCGCGCGGGAGATATTTTTATCATCGGCTGTTCGTCCAGCGAGGTCGTGGGCCAGCGCATTGGGCGCGGCTCCAGCATGGAGGCCGCGCAAGCTGTGTGGGAAGGCGCCGCGCCCCTGCTTGCGGAAAGCGGATTCTATCTGGCCGCGCAGTGCTGTGAGCACCTGAACCGCGCCATCGTTGTGGAACGGGCGGCGCTTCCGCCGTGGGCGGAAACGGTAAACGCCGTGCCTCAGCCCCACGCGGGCGGTTCCTTTGCCACCGCCGCATATGCGCACATGGCGGACCCCGTACTGGTGGAGAACATCCGCGCGGGCGCGGGCATTGACATCGGCGGTACACTCATCGGCATGCATCTGCGGCCTGTGGCCGTCCCCGTGCGGCTCAGTCTGGCCCGCATCGGCGAGGCCGGCATTCTTTGCGCGCGCACGCGGCCGAAATACATCGGCGGCAGCCGCGCCGTATATCAAACAGACGAATTGGAGGTGCCGCGTTAAATGACGGCAGAAGAGATCAGGCGGATGGAGGAACGCGTCGCACAGGTGCGCGCGGAAATGGAGCGGGCGTGCCGCGCAGCCGGGCGCGCCCCCGGGGAGGTTCTTCTGTGCGCCGCCAGCAAAACGCAGAATTCCGAGACCGTGCGCGCGGCGGCTGCGCTGGATATCGACCTGTTTGGAGAAAACCGCGTGCAGGAGCTTTGTGAAAAATACGCCGCCGGCGCATACAGCGGCAAGCCGCTGCATTTTATCGGCCATCTGCAGACCAACAAGGTGCGCCAGGTGGTGGGGCGTGCGTGCATGATAGAATCCGTCGGCTCGCACAGGCTGCTGGAATGTGTGGCTGCAGAAGCTCAGAAGCAGGGCATCCGGCAGGATATCCTGGTCGAGATCAACATCGGGGCCGAGACAAGCAAAAGCGGCATCGCGCCCGAAGAGCTGCCCGGCCTTCTGGAATGCGCCCATGCTTTGCCCTCCCTGCGGGTGCGCGGCCTGATGTCCATCCCGCCTGCTGCGGATGCGCCGGGCGCGAGCCGCCCCTACTTTGCACAGA
>ERZ791810.1666-NODE-1666-length-14106-cov-5.990179_pt1 | contig 14106 bp, 10 predicted proteins | sample MGYA00510304_ERZ791810 | MGnify/ENA primary metagenome ERZ791810 (study PRJEB30046, sample SAMN00791967) | human gut metagenome | study: EMG produced TPA metagenomics assembly of the A metagenome-wide association study of gut microbiota in type 2... | reverse complement strand
CAAGTTCCTCGACTTCGAGTCGGATGTGCCTAACCGTGCTGAATTAGTGAACAATTATGACTGGATGAAAGAGTTTTCTTTCCTTGACTTTGTTCGCGAAGTAGGTAAGCATATCACTGTAAACTATATGATGGCAAAGGATTCTGTAAAGCGTCGCCTCAACGGAGAAGCACGTGACGGACTGTCATTCACCGAATTTACTTATCAGCTGCTTCAAGGCTACGACTTCCTTCATCTGTATGAAACAAAGGGATGTAAACTTCAGATGGGCGGTTCCGACCAGTGGGGCAATATCACCACCGGAGCAGAATTGATCCGCCGTACCAATGGGGGAGAGGTGTTCGCGCTGACTTGCCCGCTGATTACAAAGGCTGACGGTGGTAAGTTTGGCAAAACTGAATCCGGAAATATCTGGTTGGACCCTCGTTATACTTCTCCCTATAAGTTCTACCAGTTCTGGCTGAACGTAAGCGACTCTGATGCAGAACGCTATATCAAGATTTTCACTTCGATCGAGAAGGAAGAAATCGAAGCATTAGTGGCCGAGCACCAGCAGGCTCCGCACTTGCGTGCTTTGCAGAAACGTCTGGCCAAGGAAGTGACTGTCATGGTTCACTCCGAAGAAGATTACAATGCAGCGGTAGATGCGTCTAATATCCTGTTCGGTAACGCTACTTCCGAGTCATTGCGTAAGTTGGATGAAGATACGTTGCTGGCTGTATTCGAAGGCGTTCCCCAGTTTGAAATCTCTCGTGACGCCTTGGCGGAAGGAGTGAAGGCTGTTGACCTGTTTGTTGATAATGCAGCTGTATTTGTTTCGAAAGGCGAAATGCGTAAATTGGTTCAGGGCGGTGGCGTATCATTGAATAAAGAGAAGCTGGAAGCTTTTGACCAGGTCATTACGACTGCCGATCTGCTTGACGAGAAATATCTGCTTGTTCAGCGTGGTAAAAAGAACTATTTTCTGCTGATCGCGAAGTAAAAATCAGCGATTTGCAAGGTGGCAAAGTAAAAAAGTAATCGAAATATTTGGAGGTTTGCTTGCAAACCTCTATCTTTGCACCGCTTTTTAACAGAAAGCGCATATGTTTGTCCTATGGTGTAATGGTAGCACAACAGTTTTTGGTTCTGTTTGTCTAAGTTCGAATCTTGGTAGGACAACCAAAAGGAAGCTCTGATAATCATTGATTATTGGAGCTTCCTTTTTTTATATCGTTTTGTATCATTGAAAATAGTCGTCAAACTCCTTCAAAACGTATTATAGTTCGTTAAAAAGATGTACATTGCATCAATTCTGGACATTTTTGGTGGATAATTGGAACAAAATTGCAAGGTTAACCCGTTTTCTTTTACTATTTTTGCATCGTGTACGTAAACGATGTGCATTTGAGAAAGAGAGCTTATTCAATAACTATAAATAAATAAGGTATGAAAACGAACTATGAAATTCGCTATGCTGCGCATCCCGAGGATGCAAAAAGTTATGATACTGCAAGAATCCGTCGCGATTTCTTAATCGAAAAAATATTTGTTCCCAACGAAGTGAATATGGTGTACTCCATGTACGACCGTATGGTTGTAGGCGGCGCGCTTCCGGTAGGAGAGGTGCTGACACTCGAAGCGATCGACCCGTTGAAGGCTCCGTTCTTCCTGACCCGTCGTGAAATGGGTATTTACAATGTAGGCGGACCGGGCGTAGTGAAAGCCGGAGACGCGATTTTCGAACTTGACTATAAAGAAGCCCTCTACCTTGGTTCGGGCGACCGTGTGGTGACGTTCGAAAGCAAGGACGCTTCCAATCCTGCCAAATTCTATTTCAACTCACTGACCGCACACCGCAACTATCCCGACCGTAAAGTGACGAAAGCGGATGCCGTAGTGGCTGAAATGGGCTCGTTGGAAGGTTCCAACCACCGTAACATCAATAAGATGCTGGTCAATCAGGTATTGCCTACCTGTCAGCTGCAGATGGGTATGACGGACCTTGCTCCGGGAAGCGGATGGAACACGATGCCTGCCCATGTGCACAGCCGTCGTATGGAGGCTTACTTCTACTTCGAAATCCCCGAAGAGCACGCTATCTGCCACTTTATGGGTGAGGTGGACGAAACTCGTCACGTATGGATGAAGGGCGATCAGGCGGTTCTGTCTCCCGAATGGTCGATCCACTCGGCTGCGGCTACCCACAACTATACCTTTATCTGGGGTATGGGCGGTGAAAACCTCGATTATGGCGATCAGGACTTCTCATTAATTACAGATTTAAAATAAACAACTACAATAGTTTTCATCATTTAATAACAAAAAATTATGAATCAGTATTTGAATTTTTCTTTGAAAGGTAAAGTAGCTCTCGTTACAGGTGCTTCTTACGGTATCGGTTTTGCAATTGCTTCTGCTTACGCAGAACAAGGCGCTACTGTATGTTTTAACGACATCAACCAGGAGTTGGTAGACAAAGGCATGGCTGCCTATGCTGAAAAGGGAATTAAAGCTCACGGTTATGTATGCGACGTAACAGACGAACCGGCTGTTCAGGCAATGGTTGCTACTATCGAGAAAGAAGTAGGTACGATTGATATCCTTGTTAATAACGCCGGTATTATCCGCCGTGTTCCTATGCACGAAATGGAAGCTGCTGACTTCCGTCGTGTGATTGATATCGACTTGAACGCTCCGTTCATCGTTTCTAAGGCTGTGTTGCCTGCCATGATGAAGAAGCGTGCCGGTAAAATCATCAACATCTGCTCTATGATGTCTGAGTTGGGTCGTGAAACTGTATCGGCTTACGCTGCTGCCAAAGGTGGTCTGAAGATGCTGACCCGCAATATCTGCTCTGAATATGGTGAATACAACATTCAGTGTAACGGCATCGGCCCGGGTTATATCGCTACTCCGCAAACTGCTCCTCTTCGTGAGAAACAAGCAGACGGAAGCCGTCACCCGTTCGATTCATTCATCTGCGCCAAGACTCCTGCCGGCCGTTGGTTGGATCCGGAAGAACTGACAGGTCCTGCCGTATTCCTGGCTTCTGAGGCTTCTAACGCTGTAAACGGTCATGTCCTTTACGTAGACGGTGGTATCCTGGCTTATATCGGAAAACAGCCGAAATAACGATAACAAGAGATTATTATAAGGTGATAGGGTGGTAAGGAGATTCTTTACCGCCTGTCACCTTATCGTTTTTCTGTTGAATAGTTTACGGTTTACATTTATCCCCTTTCGTTTTTTTACCTGATTCTATCCCCTTATTTGTTGTGTATAATATGAAGAAGATATTTATTCTGGCTGCTATTGCCCTGATGGGTTTTGCCTCTTGTGCTGACAGCAAGCAGTCAATGACGGTTACAGTAACCAATCCTCTGGCGCTGGAGCGCACAGGTGAAATGGTTGAAGTTCCGATGAGTGACGTTACAGCCAAGCTGCAGCTGGCTGATACGGCTCAGATCGTAGTGCTTGGTGAAGATGGTCAGCAGGTACCTTATCAAGTGACGTATGACGAGAAAGTGGTTTTCCCGGCTACGGTGAAAGCAAATGGCACAGCCACTTATACTATCCAATCCGGTACTCCCGACCCGTATAATGTAATTGCCTGCGGCCGCTATTATCCCGAACGTCTGGACGACGTGGCATGGGAGAATGACTTGGGCGGATACCGTGCCTATGGCCCTGCCTTGCAGAAGCGTGGTGAACGTGGTTTCGGCTACGACCTCTTTACGAAGTATAACACTACGGAACCGATTCTTGAAAGCCTTTACGCTGAAGAACTGGATAAGGAAAAGCGTGCCAGAATTGCCGAACTGAAAAAGACAGACCCTAAAGCAGCTGCCGAACTGCAAAATGCCATCTCTTATCACATTGACCACGGCTACGGGATGGATTGTTATGCCGTAGGTCCTACGCTGGGCTGCGGTACAGCCGCTCTGATGGCGGGTGATACGATTATCTATCCTTATTGCTATCGGACACAGGAAATCCTTGATAATGGCCCGCTGCGTTTCACAGTGAAGCTGGAATTTAATCCGTTGACTGTTCGTGGCGACTCTAACGTGGTGGAGACGCGTGTCATCACATTGGATGCTGGTTCTTACCTGAATAAAACCGTTGTTTCATATACTAACCTGAAAGAAGTGATGGCTGTGACTACCGGAATCGTTCTTCGTGAACCGGACGGTGTGGTTACAGCAGACGCTGCAAACGGCTATATCACCTATGTAGACCCTACAACCGACAGAAGCGGCGGTAACGGTAAGATATTTATCGGCGCTGCATTTCCTTCATTGGTAAAAGAAGCAAAGACGGTTCTTTTCCCGGAAAAGGAGAAGAAGGAACTGCGCGGTGGAGCTGACGGTCATGTACTGGCAATCAGCGAGTATGAGCCGGGCTCGGAATACACTTATTACTGGGGTTCTGCCTGGGATAAGGCTGCTATCAAGACGGTTGATGCGTGGAATGCGTATATGGCTGAGTATGCGCAGAAGGTGCGTACACCGTTGACAGTGACTTACTAAGACGGTAGTTAATAAACTCTGGTACAAACGTTCTAATATGTCACGACAGGTCTTAATATCTGACTTCTCAGGTATTAATACTTGTCGCGTCAGTTATTAATACCTGAAAAGTCAAGTGTTAATGGCTGATAACCCAGTTATATAAGGCTTTCCTTATTTCATTCGAAAGGCTGAAATAAGGGGAGTTTTATTGTCGGGTAGAATATGGGTATAACAAGAAAAACGGTTTTATAAGAGATTTCCTAGTGTGAGTACTATATAAACGAATAATGCAGTACTTAAAATGTATATCCTATCACTCCTGACCATCCATTAACGAGGGCTGATTTTTCCATCATGTCTCTTAAGCCTTTGAATTGAGCGCGTATGCATATCATTTGTTTGTTTTTTCGCGAAAGTTTGAAGTTTACTCCCGCATTGGCGTAATAGCCAGGGTAGACACCATCCAGCCATCTCTCGCTCTTATCATTTATCTTTATCTTGGCATTGATCATTCCACTGAAGTCTGCTCCAAGCTCAACAAATGGTCGCGCCATTCCTTTCGGATAGGTATAGCGTATTCCTAACTTACCCGAAAACATTGTTCCGCTATGTTTAAATATAGTAGATGAATTTTCATTATTCAATGATCTTGCAGAGGATGTTATGCGGGAAAAAGACACATCAAAACAACCACTGAGCGAACTCATCCACCGTCTATTGCTGATAGCTAAAGTGACTCCTGCCAGGTAAGATAGTTCGGGTGAGCTATAGAGCCCGATCGGACTACCCGATGGTACATTATATTGAATAACTCCTACATAAGGAGTTATATCTAACTGTATTGAACGTTTATCTTCTTTTGCTTCAAATTCAATGCAATCTTCATTGCTGGTACACATTGCATAATGATATTCTTTTGTGATTTTTATCATCTCCTTTCGGCTGAAACGGGCCCGGTCTATTTGGGGAGCCAGGCTTGGGCAGTCTTTGAATGCGTAATGAAGAAGGGGAATATATCGGTCAGTCTGGCCTTTAAACTGTATATTGGTAGCCTGCTTGGACAGTTTGGGCGCATCTATTTTTACAAGGGTATTATTATCTTCAACAAAATAGATTGGTATGTTATCTTCTGTCTCATAGTAGTACAAGCTTTTCATTCCTTGTAGCAAATATTCGAGAAAGACGGGGGTAGAGACATCGTATTTCAATTCTATGTTCTTGGAGACATAGTATTTACCGTCGTCTGTAAAACGGTATCCCAAGATTTCGAAAGGATGATAGGTTACTGGTTCGGTATCATTACCTTGTGATTGAAAGACGCAGCGTTTAGCATTCATCTTATCTGTACGGTAGTCGATTTCTCCATATATTGTGTCTTTCTGAACAGTGATGATAAATCCCGGACGATAGTTGTTTTGTGCGTAAAGTACAGGGATTAATAGTAGGCATGTCTTTAAACATATTAGTCGGAAAAGAATCATTTTCATATGTGTGATTGTTGGTTTAACTTTTTTGTGTGTCCGAAAGATACGAATTAATTTAATAATAACATCATCTTTTGTATTGCTTTTTATATGGAAAAGGATAATGTAAAGGGTGTCCAATGTTGAACACCCTTTATATGAATAATTAATGTAAAGCTAAATCTTATACATGTTAGAGAGACAGACTTAGCTAAGCACGCTTGCCGTCTTATTTGCTTAGTGTAAGAGCGTTGAATTTCTCCAACCATCCTGCACTTCCTGTTCCCGCAGCACCGGAGAATGCCCAGTAGGCAATGCCATTGACTACGTCTCCATCCCAGGAACCATTATCACCAAATACCAATGCAAATTTGCCATTGATGGATGACGGATAAGCAACATATTGTGTTGACATATCCCAACTGACATATCCACCTTCAGACAATGTTACTGTATAGATGTTATATCTCCCAGCATATGTTCCTAAATTAAGACCTCCCATTGTGAGTAAGGCCTCTCCATTATAGATTAACGGTAGGTCAAAGAAATTGGAAATACCTGACAAGTAGAAGATGGTAGGTTCCTCTTCATCCTGAACTACTTCTATTTCTCCAGCTAGAGTACTATCATCTCCATCAACAAAGGATACTCTCCATTTGCCTGCGATGTCTTTCAATTCATACTCTCCAAGATGATAGTAAATCGTTTTTTTACCTGCGGTAACTTTAACTGCCGCTCCTCGTGGGGTTTTATCAGCACTCGCAGCAACATTAAATGTTATAGTTCTGTTTTCTTCGTCAAGTGTGTATGATAACCAACTTTGGGCTTCGGCGGGTACTTCTATTGAATAAGATGCTGTGGTTGAGAAAGATACTGTAGCAGAACCACCTGCATAAGTAAAAGCATGCCCCAATTCTGATTTATTATACAGAATAACACAGCCACCCTGTGAAACAGGAACCAAAGTGGATGCTTCACCATCTGTTATGGTTACAGCTGCCGTACGTCCGGACATATCATTATTTTCAATGACAGAAACATTTATAATATCTCCATTCACGCTTACGGTACACCAATCTTTATTGGAGGTAGCAGTAATTTCACTTATTGCGTTAACTTTTATTGTACCGGTTCCTCCAGCAGATTCAAATGTGACATTTGAGCTAACAATCTGCAAAGAAGATGTTTCTTTATCGTCGTCGTTACTACATGAGAAGACGAATACGCATAATAATAATGCAAATATGCTTGTTATTTTCTTCATAATATGCTATTTGTTAATTAATCAACTTTTATCAATGTTACATCTTGGAACATTGTAGAGAATCCATACCAACCGTCTGTTTTTTGATATACCAGCAACATAAGGGTGCAAATAGGATTGTTTACATAAGTGAACTTAATTGTAAGCGGATCTGTATTTGCAATACGTCCTTGGAATACAGCTGAGTCATCTGCATAGAAATTGCCTCCGGGAATTCCTGGATATAATAATACGTTGTAACCTTGATATACGCCAACTGTCTGAGAAGGTACATCAATACAGTCTGTTGTCATATTATAGTTATAGACAAATTCAATAGGAGTACCACTCAAAGCAAAATTCATTGCAAATGATTTTCCTATCATTTTTTGTTTGAGCTCAAGTTGTATACGTTGCCCATTTGCTAATTGTAGTATATAGTTGCCTAAATAGTTGAGATATCCTTCCGGACAATAGAATTCTATTTTTGCATCTACACCTGTATCTGTACAAATATATGTAAGGTTTTCATTATCCCATTTGAAGTTGTTTATTTCTACTCCATTAACTACTAATGGTTCATACATTTTAATGCCTTCCTCTGTATATATGAACGGATATAGACTTACGGTTGTTTCACCGGTTTCGTCTACTTTGGTAACTGAGAAGGCATGCTCTTCCTGTCCCATTTTAGTTATTTCCTGACCATTCACAATTAACTTATAGGTTACATATGAAGCCTGTGAAACGACATTGGCAATATTGGTCAGTTTCTCTTGCCAATTTGTTTCAGCAGGCAGAGGTGTCATGATCAACGTTACTCCATGTTTTTTCCCAGTCAGTACGATCTTTTCTTTTGAAACGCTTCTGAAGACGAACTCATAATCTCCGGCATATCCTGGTGAATTATAACCACTCGGTTCACAGAATTCGTGAATTAATTCATTGTATGAATCAAAACTTAATTCTGTTCCCTGGTATGATTCAACTTTATACAAGGAAGTAGATTCTTCTCCAATTTCGTAATTATCTGTAGCGAAATCTGCAGCCATAATTACATTATTGCCATCAAATCGTGCCAAAACATTGAAGCCACCATATTCTCCGTCTTCTCCTGTATAATACTCGAGTAACCACCCATTGGCTGCGCCCTTTAAAATCTCCTGACATTCGTTGACGGAGGCTATAGCCCGTTGTGCAGAAGATTCATCAAAGATATCATCTTCATTAAACAGACACGATTGCATCATCAGGCAAACGCAAGTCAGTAAGCCATATATTTTAATCTTTCTCATATCCTACAATTATTAAAGCGTACTTAAATCTAATTCGGTAATTTCACTTTGCCGGCGCAAAACAATTTCGCGCAATTTGTCTAAATCAAGTCCCCAGGAATTGAGCATGTAATCAAATACAATCTCAAATTTCTTTTCTATGATCGGTCTTCCTGTTGTGCCGGCACTTGCTAGCATATCTTCCCAAGTACTAGCGTCATTGGTGACATAAATAGCAACCATCTCCGCAAAATCTTCCGTAGCACGGTCCATTGCATAAGGAGAGATAAATCCTTTTTGCAGAGCAACCGACTCAGATACCCTATACCAGCTTGAACCTACGTAGTCGGATTCCGATATACGATCGTATGATGTATCATAGGCTTTTTTCTGATTAAGAATATGTGTAAATTCATGATGCATTGTCTTGAAATAGTACTCATTTAATTGAGCTACACTGAGATTGTTTTTATCTATTTCATTTACACGAAACAGGGTTACTTTCATTCCTCCTTCAGCTTGTCCGAGGATCATACCTGACTCGGTATAAGCAACATTTCCAATGAACTGGAGTAGCTTAGGGACATACGTACGGGTCATGTCAATTCCCCATATTTCGTCATAAGCTTCCATCCATACAAATTTTACAATCTTAGCCAATGTAATTGCGTTGTCATACTTGGCTGGAACCAGATGATATTCTACATCCGTTTCATTGTCATCCAGACGATATTTTACCTGGATATTATAAGTGTAAACATAGTTGTCAAGTAGCCATTTGTCAAACTCGTTGGGCTCATAAACTTCAGTAGGATCAAATATACTGCGTTTGGTATCAATATCATCTTTATTACATGAGCCTAAAAAAACGGCTATAGTAACGATCAATGTATATATTATATATTTTTTCATAACTTATCGATTTTTATTTAGTTCTAGGGTTTGGTTTTAATCCGGCTGAAATAACATCGCTCGGTATCTGTATTGCTCGACGAGGATCATTGGGTTCCAGCTTATCTGTGACGGTAATAGTACCATTATCATTCATTAAACGACGATAGATAGTAATACCGTAGCGTTTAATATCCTGCCAGCGTAACCCTTCATGTAAAGTTGTTAAACGTCGTGCATGAAGTATGCAGTGGATTACATTTTCCTGTGTTTCATTTGTTATAGTAAAGTCGGGATTCAATTTTTTCTTAACTGTAGATTCAGTAGGAGTGTAATATTCCATGCTTCCGTAGAAATCGTTTATAGATTCTGTGGTAAGCGGGGTAGTAGAACGTGTGTATGCTTCTCGCCATATATTTAAATCAGCAATTGCCTGTGGATACATTTCTTTCATCGCATAAGCTTCTGCACGACAGAGTAATGTTTCATCTGTAGTAAATGCTGCATTGATCATGTGTCCGTTGATTGTTCCGGCTACTGCGTCAACCACTTCTTTATATTGAGTTATTTTCATAACAACGATTTTGGTCGGCAGTGCACTTGAGTTGCTCCAAACACCCATGTAATAGTCACTTCCCCAAGGACCAACAGAATTGCATGTCTCATTGCCTACTTTCGGTCCATGGGCGTATCTTTCGCCTAGTCCATAAGGTGCATGAACATATCCCCAATAAGAACCTGCACTGACCAATAATAAGTTAGCGCCATTCGTTGCATCTACATAAGCATTTGGCTGAACACTGCCATTTATGTCTAGTGCACCCAAAGATTTCCAGTCGCGTACAGAGGTGGCTGGATTGCTTCCTAATACTTTTGTTGCGTAATCGATCACCTTAGTATAATTGGATTTATCCGATTTTACATAGTACAAGTAAAAGCGTGCAGCAAAAGCTTGAGCTGCTTTCTTTGTAAAGTGATATTTGGGGACTGCATAAATATCAGTAACTAGATCTAGACCTTCCAATAGATCTTTCTCAATATTTTGGTATACCTCCTCTAGAGTTCCGCGTTGATAATCAGGGCTTACGGTTGTCTCTATCGTTTTCATGTAGGGGATACCCAAGTCTGAACTTGCTTGGCTGCTATAAGCGTTACAAAATATATTGGCAAGTAAAAAATGAGCATAGGCGCGACATACTAGGGCTTCTCCCTTTTCAGCGCTAAGAGAAGCTGGATTTCCTGCGTCTTCAATCACTTTCAAAACCTCGTTGCAGGCAGAGATTGCCATATAGCAAGATTCCCAAAGTGCATGGGGAGAGTCCTGATCTTGTTCTGCAGAGTCTGCCCACTTATAGAGATCTTCTTGCAAACGGTTGAAAGAAGAAAAGCGATTCGGATAAGCATCAGTATTGTCTGATGACATTTCCCCCATCTCACAGATTGCTGTAGTAGGATAGGCGGAAAGTAATATTTTGCCAACATTGTTTTCATTCAGCTCGGTACGATTGTCGGGAAGCTCATCTAAGAAATTAGAACACGATGAGAGCCCTATTGCGAGCGCGGCCACACTGGCCATTATTATGTATTTCTTCATATTCGTTCTTATTTTAAATTATAACCCCAGTCTTAAAGTAATAGTAAATTGGCGGGGAACCGGTGAGGCAACACCACCTGCATTAAAGAATTCCGGGTCCTGACCATTTAGCTTATCATCCGCATAGATTAAGAAAAGGTTGGTGGCTTGGACTTTCAGCGAGAGGTCTGTTAACTTCAATGGGTTGATCCATGCTTTGGGGAAGTCATAAGCCAGTGAGATTTCTTTCAGACGGATAAAATCCCCCTTTGCAATGCGTTCTGTTGAATAATTGTAAGCATTGTAGGCATACTTCAAGTCTTCATTGCTGTCGTACATACGTTTGCTCAAAATAGCAGGAACATTAGTCTTTGCTTCGTCTCCGGGGAGTGTCCATCGATTTTTAAATTCACGAGTCATTGCCGTTAGATCCGAATAATATGCTTTGAATACGGGATTTAAACGGATAACATTTCCAAATGAATAAGTGATAAATAAATTCAAACGGAAACCTTTGTATGAGAACATATTACCCAAACTACCTGTAATGGTAGGATCAGTCGGACCTTCATACTTCAGGAAACCAGTATTTTGGCGTTCCTGGAAATTTATATCGGTACTAGTCGCTTCGCCCTTTTCATTTATAATGACTGGAATACCATCTTTGTCGAGACCTACAAATGGGATAGAGAATAGCCCACGAACCGGATAGCCTTGTTTAGCGAATCCATTACCGGAAATAAGCTCCATCACATTCGCATTTTGTTTCAAATCAGTGACTTCATTTTTTGCATTAGAGAATATAAAGTCGGTGTTCCAGTTGAAATCTTTTGTTTTAATATTCTTAGTTGATAAAGTGAATTCAATACCATGTGATTTCATTGAAGCGATATTTGCATACTTCAGGATCTGTCCACCTGCGCCTTGTGTATTAACGATACCAATCAAGTCGTAGTTGTTACGTTTGTACCAGTCTACAGCTAAATTAATGCGGTTATTCAAGAAGCCCATGTCGGCACCAATATTCAACTCGTGCTTCTTTTCATAAGTTAATTCGCTATTTTCTAGTTCCTTAATATACAATCCGGACTCCTGGATAGAAGTAAATGGTCGATAAGGACTATAGCTGGTTATAATAGCCTGTGAGTTCGTTACGTCTGCCGGACCGCGGTCGGCTGTTAACGAATAAGATGCTTTCAGTGTAAAGTGTGAAAGAACAGAAGTTAAATTGCTGAAGAATTTTTCTTCATGGGCATTCCATGCTCCTGATACGTTCCATGTAGGTAACCAACGTGCCGAGCGGCTCTTACCCATACGGTTGGTACCTTCGTAGCGGGCTGTTCCATTCACAGTATAACGACCTTTATAAGAGTAGGTAGCATTGGCGAAGAAGGCGGCACTACGGCTACGGGTCTGACTCAATGAGTAGTAATTATTGCCGTCTTCGATACCTTTTTTGAAGAATTCATATACATAGTAGGGTATTTCGCCCATTGAGTATTGCATACCCCACCCTTGATAGTAATTCTTTGATCGGTCTGTAGAGTTGATTTCTGTTCCTGCAAAGAAGTTAGTGATATGTATATCATTAAATACGTGGTTCCAACTAGCTGTAGCTCGGAAGTCGTAACCTAGCATCTTATAGTCTCTACGTTGATAAATACCACCTTCCGGTAAGATAGAGATCGGTAGTGCATATGGATTATCTGGGTTCTTATAAAGAAATGGATTGCGGTCCATAATTGTCTTGTCATCTAGACCTGCACGATAAGCCGATGCCTGGTTTGACTGGTCTTTAATGTTGTGCTCCTGTGAAGTTGATTGATACTTCACGGCTCCCAAAGCGCTTAGCTCTAATCCGGTAATTGGTTTCCATTTCAACTCGCCTTGGAACTTTAAATCTGCAATGTTCAGTTCCATGTAATTGTTGTCCAATTCGTTCAGAATGTTGAAATCAGCATAGTTGCTGGTGTAATAAGTGTTTGGGTCTAATGTACGTGAAGTATTCAATGCATATGAATAGGGGTTGATGTCAAATTCACGTTTTACCTGACCGTTTACTAGGTCAATGTCTTGTCCTAAAGTTCCCGGTGCTTTTTGCTTACGATAAGAAGCACTTGATATCAAGTTTATGCTTAGGTTCTTTAAGATATTATGATTCATATTTAAGTTGGCTGTATAGCGATCAACTCCACTTTGCTTGTACCATCCCGGATCGTGCATAGCACTTAAAGAAGCATAGAACGATGACTTTTCTGTACCAGAGCTAAGACTTACAGAATGATTCTGACTTAGACTGGGAGAGAAAAGTGTGTCAAACCAATCGGTATTTCTCATTTCAGCTTCACGTAGATAGGCATTTTTAGCTTCGTCAGTATTTAATAACGCATATTGTCCGGTAGTAGGATCGTATGTGTTAATTAACTGATACATCTTTCCGTATACACCACTTTCTGCAGTTCGGGAGGTTTCAGCGAAATTTAACCAGCCTTTCTGTTGCATTTCTTTGTATACTCCCATCTGATCTTGCGAGTTCATGATGTTAAAGTCATTGTAGCTTGGTACTAAACGGGTAGTAAATTCACCGGTATAGCTTATTCTACTGACTCCGGCTTTACCTTTCTTTGTAGTAACAACGATTACACCTGCCATTGCACGTGCACCATAGATTGAGGTTGCTGAGCCGTCTTTCAAAATCTGAAAGCTTTCAATATCATCTGCGTTCAGACCGGCAATAGCCGAACTAATCAGAGTTTCAGCATCGCCTGAAGATAGTTGATCAGCGCTGACTTCTACAGCGTCTTCCATAATAACTCCATCCACTACCCATAATGGTTTGGAACTACCGTAAATGGAGGTAGCACCGCGAACGCGGATTTTGGGAGCTGTACCAAATGTACCGGATACATTCTGGACTGACACACCCGCAGCACGCCCTTCAAGACCACGGCTGATATCTGCCATGCCATTAAGTTTTACGCCTTCTGCATCAAGTTTTGTTGCAGCTCCCGTGAAAAGGCGCTTGTCCATTTTTTGCATACCGGTTACCACTACTTCCTCCAGAACTTCTGCATCTGGTTTCATCAGAATTCTTATCGTTCCTGCTTTTATAGGGACCTCCTGAGTTTTCAATCCGATATAGCTAATCTTCAAAGTTCTAGCAGAACTT
>ERZ791810.1664-NODE-1664-length-14121-cov-3.850562_pt1 | contig 14121 bp, 9 predicted proteins | sample MGYA00510304_ERZ791810 | MGnify/ENA primary metagenome ERZ791810 (study PRJEB30046, sample SAMN00791967) | human gut metagenome | study: EMG produced TPA metagenomics assembly of the A metagenome-wide association study of gut microbiota in type 2... | reverse complement strand
GGGGCTTTTTGGTGGAAAAACAAAGGTGACAACACGCCCGATGCAAAAATTTTGTCAGGTTTGGCCCGGCCGATGTGTCTTATAGATGGAAAGGGGGAACGCGGGGTGCAGAACACGGAACAAAACGCCGTGCTGCTGCGGCTGGCGCGGGAATACGGCGACAGCGTGGTGCGCATGTGCTGCGTGTATCTCAAAGATTATCATTTGGCCCAGGACGTGGCGCAGGAGACTTTTTTGCAGGCCGCACGCAAATACGGTGCGCTGGCGCGGACAGATTCGGAAAAGGCGTGGCTTATGCGCATCGCTGTGAACCGCTGTAAAAACGAGCTGCGCACCCAGTGGTTCCGCCGGGCGCAGGAGCTGCCGGAGCCGTCCGGGGCGGACCCGTACCCGGAGGCGGATACACATATGGCGCTGATCCGGGCCATCGGGCGGCTGCCGCAAAAATACCGTGCCGCCGTGCTGCTGTATTATTATCAGGACATGACCGCCGCCGAGACGGCCGCGGCGCTTGGCATACGCGAGGACGCTGTGTATCAGCGGCTCCGGCGCGCGCGGCAGCAGTTGAAAAAAGAATTGGAGGAGCAGTGAAGATGGAAAAGATCAGACAGGCGATCGACACAAGGCTGGCCGGACAGCATCTTCCGGAAACGGTATACGATGCGCTTTGCGCCCGGCCTGCCCGCCGGAGCCGCGTGCGCCGGGCTGCGGCCCTGCTGGCGGCTGTATGCGTGCTGGGCGGCGCAACAGCGCTGGCAGCGGCCCGACTGTTCGGCATGAACGTCAATGGACGGGAGCTGCCGCCGCTGGAGCCCATGACCATGGTGGAAACTGCGGATACAGGCGGCCCGGCGGACGGTACGGAGCAGCAGGCGGAGGGACTGGACGCGCTTTCCCGGGCTTTGGGCGTGCCGTTCCTCTGGGCGGAGGGCGCCCGGGAAAATCCGTATACGCGCGTGAGCTATCAAAATTTCGGAGGGGAATACCAGATCGTAAAGGCAAAGGCGTACCTGGTGGGCGACTTGAGGGACCTTGTCTGGCAGGACGAATACGACTACTACTCCTGGACGGCGGGCACGGTGTACCAGACGCCTGTGGACCTGACGCTGGAATGGGTCTCAGATGAGGCGCAGCAGCCCTTTGACACGGATTATCTGGGCTATTATGCTTACGCGGACACGTTCACTTCCGCCGGGGGCCATACGGTGAACCTGCTGGTGGATACGGCGCCAGGCACGGCCGGAAGCGGCCTGAAGCCGGAGTGTGCAGCGGTATTCGTGGCAGACGGCGTGCGGTATACGTTATCCGGCCATGTGACACAGCAGACGATGCGCGCCATCGTGGATTCCATGTCTTATGCATGACAGAAGAAATACCGTGTGAAGCGAGAAAGCCCCGCGTCCGGACGGACGCGGGGCTTTTTGTACGGCACAGCTTATTCGAGGATGCTTTTGCCCGTCATCTCTTCGGGCTGGGGCAGGCCCATGATCTTGAGCATCGTGGGGGCGATGTCCGCCAGAACGCCGCCTTCGCGCAGCTTTGCATTTTCCACGCCCGCAACCAGGAAAGGCACGGGATTCGTGGTGTGTGCGGTGAAGGGGTGCTCGGGGTCTGGATCGTGGTCTGCCGTCAGCAGCACCGCGCCGCCCTTGGCCAAAACCGCGCCGATCACTTTGCCCGCACAGGCGTCCACAGCCTCCACGGCCTTGACGGCTGCTTCGAACACGCCGGTATGGCCCACCATATCGCAGTTTGCAAAGTTCAGGATGATGACGTCGTATTGGTCGCTTTCGATACGCTTGACGCATTCGTCAGCCACCAGATATGCGCTCATCTCGGGCTGCAGGTCGTAGGTGGCCACCTTGGGGCTGGGAATCAGCGCGCGGTCCTCACCTTCAAACGGGGCCTCCACGCCGCCGTTGAAGAAGAATGTCACATGGGCATATTTTTCCGTCTCAGCAATGCGCAGCTGCGTTTTGCCGTTTTTGGCCAGATATTCGCCCATAACGTTGTTCAGGCTCTGCGGATGGAACGCGACTTCCACATTGGGCATCGTGGCGTCATACTGGGTGAAGCACACATAGTACAGAGGGAAACGGCCGTTCCGGCGCTCGAAGCCTGCAAATGCATCATCTACAAAGGTGCGGGTGATCTCCCGCGCGCGGTCCGGGCGGAAATTGAAGAACACCACGCTGTCCCCGGCGGATACGCGGCCGCCTTCACAGGTCACGGCGGGCACGACGAATTCGTCCGTCACGCCGTCCGCATAGCTTTTTTTCATCACTTCTTCCGGTGTGCCATGCACGCCTTCGCCGTATACCATGGCGGCGTAGGCCTTTTCCACACGGTCCCAGCGGTTGTCGCGGTCCATGGCGTAATAGCGGCCCGTGACGGTGGCGATCTTGCCCACGCCGATCTCGGCCATTTTGGCTTCCAGCTCTTCAATGAACCCCTTGCCGGAATCGGGCGGCACATCGCGGCCGTCCATAATGGCATGGACGTAAACATCCTTTACGCCGCCGCGCCTTGCCAGCTCCAACAGCGCATACAGATGCTCGTTGTGGCTGTGGACGCCGCCGTTGGAGAGCAGGCCGATGAGATGCAGTGCCTTACCGTCCGCCGCAGCGTTCTTTACTGCGCCCAGCAGGGCCGGATTTTCAAAAAAGCCGCCGTCCTGGATGTCTTTGGTGATGCGGGTGAGCTCCTGATACACGATACGGCCTGCGCCGATGTTCGTGTGGCCCACCTCGCTGTTGCCCATCTGGCCGTCGGGTAAACCGACGTTCATACCGGAAGCGCCGATGGTGGTGTAAGGATACTGCGCGAACAGCTTATCCAGGTTGGGCGTCCTGGCGGCAAGGATGGCGTTGCCGTAGGTTTGGTCGGGCACCCAGCCGAAGCCGTCCAGAATGCAGAGAAGCAGAGGTTTTTTCATAGATGGTTCCTTTCTGAAAAAAGAAATTGAATGGGGATGCGCCGCGCGGGCAGCGCTGTTTTGCAAAAAGAGCAGCGGAAAATTATTTGCCTGCCGCGGCAACAATGGCGGCAAAGTCCGCAGGCTTCAGGGAGGCGCCTCCGATGAGGCCGCCGTCCACATCAGGCTTGCTCAGCAGCTCGTCGGCGTTGGCGGCGTTCATGCTGCCGCCGTACTGGATGGTCGTGGCCTCGGCCACTGCCTCGCCGTACAGTTCACCCACCACCTTGCGGATGGCCGCGCAGACTTCCTGCGCCTGGTCCGCCGTGGCGGTGCGCCCCGTGCCGATGGCCCACACCGGCTCGTAAGCGATGATGACGCGGGCCATTTCTTCAGCGGAAACGCCGCCCAGCGCGATCTTCGTCTGCATGCGCACAAGCTCCTCGGTCACGCCCTGCTCACGCTGGGCCAGGCTCTCGCCCACACACACGATCACCGTCAGGCCCGCGGCCAAAGCGGCTTTGGTACGCTTGTTGACGGTCTCGTCCGTTTCGGCAAAGTACTGGCGGCGCTCAGAGTGACCGGTGATGACATATTTCACGCCCAGATCCACCAGCATATCCGCGGATATCTCGCCCGTGAACGCGCCGGATTTTTCAAAATGCACGTTTTCTGCGCCCACACCGATGTTGGTGCCGGCGCATTTTTCCACGGCCGTGCAGAGGCTGGTGAACGGCGTGCAGATGACAACGTCGCAGCCCGCTCCCTGTACGGCGGGAACGAGCGCGTCGATGAGAGACGCGGCCTCGGTGGCGGTCTTATTCATTTTCCAGTTGCCGGCAATGACGGCTTTGCGTTTTGCTTTGTTCATCGTATATTCTCCGTTCTGAAAGATATTGCCCGGCGTCCCGCCGGAGAAAAACCGCAGGGGCAGGCGGGATTCCCGCCGCCCCTGCAAAAGAGTCTTATGCGCCCGCGATGCAGGCGATGCCGGGCAGCTCTTTGCCCTCCAGGTATTCCAGGCTGGCGCCGCCGCCCGTGGAGATGTGCGTCATCTTGTCGGCATAGCCCAGCTGCATCACGGCAGCCGCGCTGTCACCGCCGCCGATGACCGTGGTGGCGTCTGTTTCAGCCAGGGCTTTCGCTACCGCCTTGGTGCCGGCGGCCAGAACCGGGTTCTCGAACACGCCCATGGGGCCGTTCCACACAACGGTCTTGGCGCTCTTCACCGCGCCGGCAAACAGCTCCATCGTTTTGGGGCCGATGTCAAGGCCCATCATGTCGGCCGGGATCTTGTCCGAATCCACCACTTCGACGGCAATCTCCGCGTCGATGGGGTCGGGGAAGGCGGAAGCCACGGTGGTGTCTACCGGCAGCAGCAGGGAAACGCCCTTTTCCTCGGCCTTCTTCAGCATATCCTTGCAGTAATCCACCTTCTCCAGGTCCACAAGAGATTTGCCGACTTCGCAGCCCTTGGCGGCCAGGAACGTATAAGCCATGCCGCCGCCGATGATCAGCGTGTCCACCTTGTTCAGCAGGTTTTCAATGACGTTCAGCTTATCGGCGACTTTCGCGCCGCCCAGGATGGCCACGAACGGGCGCACAGGGTCGTTGACGGCGTTGCCGAGGTAACGGATCTCTTTCTCCATCAGGTAGCCCACAGCGGTGTCCTTGATGTAGTCGGTAACGCCGGCGGTGGAGCAGTGGGCGCGGTGTGCGGAGCCAAAAGCGTCGTTTACATAGGCGCCGTCCGTACCCACCAGATCGGCCAGGTCTTTGGAGAACTCGGGCAGATTTTTGGTTTCTTCCTTGCGGAAACGGGTGTTCTGCAGCAGCACAACATCGCCGTCCTGCATTGCGGCAACGGCGGCTTTGGCATTTTCGCCCGCCACATTGTCGTCATTGGCAAACACGACGGGCTTGCCAAGCAGTTCGGAGAGGCGCACGGCGACGGGCGCGAGACTGAATTTTTCCTCGGGACCGTTCTTGGGCTTACCCAGATGGCTGCACAGAATGACCCGGCCACCGTTCTCGATCAGCTTTTTAATGGTGGGCAGAGCGGCCACGATGCGGTTGTCATTGGTGATGACGCCGTCCTTCATGGGGACGTTGAAATCGCAGCGGACCAGAACGTTTCTGCCCTTTACCTCAATATCTTCAACTGTCTTTTTGCCAAGAGTGCTCATATGCGTAACTCTCCCTTTCCTGCGGCTTTTTGATTGTCTTTCGGTCTTGCGCGGGCAATATGCCGCGTCTTTTCCTATTATAGTATTTTCCCGGCTTTTTCGCAAGCATTCGGCTGATATTTAATTAACAAATCGGCGCGTGCAAACTGCATGCAAACGGGCTGTAATGCACAAAAAACGCCCCGGCGCAAAGCCGGGGCGAAAAGTGCCTGAATTTTAGAAGCAGAGCGTGACGATGCGCAGCACGAACAGCGCGAACACGACCCACATCACGGGGTGGATGTCCTTGACCTTGCCGCGGAAGATCTTCAGGAACATCCATGTCAGGATGCCGAACATGATGCCGTTGGCGATGGAATAGGTGAACGGCATCATGATGATGGCCACAAAAGCGCCCAGCACGTCGGCCATATCGCCCTCGAACTTCACCTTCAGCACGCTGGACATCATGAACAGGCCCACGATGATGAGCGCCGGAGCAGTGGCGAAGCTGGGGATGGCGCCGAACACGGGCCACAGGAACAGCGAGAGGATGAACATCGCGGCCGTGGTGAGAGAGGTGAGGCCCGTGCGGCCGCCCTCGGCCACGCCGGCGGAGCTTTCCACATAGCTGGTGACGGTGGAGGTGCCCAGGCAGGCGCCCGCCACGGTGCCGATGGCGTCGGCCATCAAAGCGCGGCCCACGCGGGGCAGCTTGCCGTCCTTATCCAGCATGTTGCCCTTTGCGGCAACGCCGATGAGCGTGCCCACGGTGTCGAACAGGTCAACGAACAGGAACGCGAACACGATAACTGCAAATTCAACGGTGTTGTTCAGCATGAAGCTGAAGTCGAATTTGAACGCGGTGTCGCCCAGCGCCGCAAAGTTGGGCAGGAACGAGCCGGAGGGCAGCAGCGAATACACGCCGGCCTCGGGGTTCACCGCATACCAGCCCGTGAACTGCGCAATGATGCCCAGCCCCCACGTGATGAGGATGCCCCAGAGAATGGCGCCCTTGACATTGAAGTACAGCATCAGGCCGATGATGATCACGCCGATGAGCGCGAGCGCGACCTGCGGCTGGGCGATGTCGCCCAGAGCCACCTTCGTGGAGGCGTCCGCCGCGGCGATGCCGGCGTTCTGCAGGCCGATGAACGTGATGAACAGGCCGATGCCCGTGGTGATGCCGTATTTCAGGTTCTCGGGGATGCAGTTGACCAGCGTCTCACGGAACTTGAACGCGGAAAGAATGATGAAGATAATGCCTTCCACCAGGATGGCGGTGAGGGCGATCTGCCAGGGATTGGCCTGGTCCGCCAGCTCGCCCAGGCAGATGGTGTAGGCAAAATAGGCGTTCAGGCCCATGCCGGAAGCCAGCGCGATGGGATAGTTGGCCAGAAGGGCCATCACGATGGTGGCCACCGCCGCCGCAAGGGCAGTCGCCATAAAGACGCCCTGGCTGTTCATGCCCGCGTCGCCCAGCATGCTGGGGTTCACGGCCAGAATGTACGCCATCGCAAGGAACGTGGTGATACCAGCCATGACTTCGGTCTTCACGTTGGTACCGTTTTCTTTCAGATGAAAGAGCTTTTCCATGATATTCCTCCTTGGTAATTTTAAGCTGAAACAGGGACGTCCCCGTTCGCAACAAAAGAAAAAGGCGGGCAAACGAACCCGCCATAAAACAGCAAAGGCCGCAGAGCTGCGGCGTGCTGTTTCAATAGTCGGGACGGTTTACGGCTTGCCCGGTAGAGACTGCCGACCCATATCGCCGGCGTTATATTGAAACATGTTAACAAACTGTGAAGAATACGTTTTTATTCTACCGAAATACCGTGACAATTACAATGTGCATTTTTGCCGATTTTTCGATGTTTTTATCCGTGTGTTTGGGCGAAAGGGCACAAGCGGAGCCGAAAAACAGAAGTCCCCGCGCCGGACAGGCGCGGGGAAAGAGCGGAGCGCGTTATTCGGCCGGTGTGCCGGCGTTCTGCTTCGGGGCGCGGGGATGCTTGGACGGTGCGGCGGGCGCGGGCTGGGCGGCATCCGCGAGCTTGCCGCCCAAAAAGCCGGAAAGCACGCTCTGCAGGTCCACGCCGGTGCTCTCTTTCAGGCCGTCCGTCACCTGGGTAACGGTCTGCATGATGTCCCGTGTCAGCTTGGCGCTGTTGCCGTCGCCGTACATGGTGATTTTATCCACTTTCGTCAGCGGCTCGGCGGCGTTTTTCACCACGTCGGGCAGGGCGTTGAAATACATCTCCAGCACGGCGGCCTTGCCCATCTTCGTCATGGCTTCGGCTTTTTTCTCAATGCCCTCGGCCTCCGCCACAGCTTTGGCACGGATGGCCTCCGCCTCAGCCAGCCCTTTGGCGCGGATGCCCTCAGCTTCCTGGGCACGGGCGAATTTTTCAGCCTCGGCCTGTACCTTCATAGCCTCGGCCTGCTGTTCCTGCTCGTATTTTTTTGCCTCCGCCTCGCGCTGGCGCTCGTACAGCTCGGCGTCTGCCTTCTGCTGGCGGGCAAAGCGCTCGGCTTCGGCCTTTTTCCGTACCTGGGCATCCAGGGACTGCTCCATGACCTCGGCTTCCTTCTGCTTGAGCAGGATCTCCTTCTCCTGCTTGGCGATGTTGGCTTCAGCCGTGGTGATCTCAATGGATTTGCGCTGCTGCTCCTCCTGGATGCGGTACGCCGCGTCGGCCTCGGCCTTTTTGGTGTCGGTGGCCTTCTGCAGCTCGGCCTGCCGGATGGCAAGCTCCGTCTTTTTCTCCGCGATCTCCTGTGCGGCGGCGACCTCGGCGTCGTTGGCTTCCTTCTGGGCGATGGCGCGTGCCTTGGCGATCTCTTTCTCACTCACGGCGCGGGAAATGGCCGCGTTTTTCTGGATCTTGACGATATTGTCCACACCCAGGTTCTCGATGACGGCGCTGTCGTCCACGAAGTTCTGTACGTTGAAGCTGACGATGTCAAGGCCCATGGCGGCCAGGTCCGGCTCGGCGTTTTCTTTCACCAGGTTGGCGAATTTCTGGCGGTCGGAAACCATCTCCTGCAGCTCCATTTTGCCCACGATCTCGCGCATGTTGCCCTCCAGAACCTCACGGGCCACGCTGGCAATGTAGTCCACCTTGCGGTTCAGAAAGTTCTGTGCCGCGAGGTTCAGCAGGTCGGGCGTATCGCTGATCTTCACATTGACGGCGGCGTCCACCTTGATGTTGATGTAATCCGCCGTAGGCACGGCGCTGGATGTTTTGACGTCGATGGGGATGAGTTGCAGGCTCAGCTCGTCCTTTTTTTCAAAAAACGGTATTTTGACTCCCGCCTTGCCGATGAGGACCTTCGGCGTTTTGCGCAGGCCCGAGATGATGTAAGCGGTGTCCGGGGACGCTTTTACGTAGCCCGTGACGAAGACCAGCACGATGAACAGTACGGCAACGGCCGCAATGATCCATACGATCACAGCAAAAAACCTCCTCTTTTGGTGCATTGGATGAAAGTGAAAACCGGTTCCGGGTACAAAAAGGGCGCGGTGCGTGCACTTTTCCGCGCGCACACCGCGCCGCCCCGTGATCCGGGCTTACGATGCTTTGGACCCCGGCGCGTTATTTCGCGTCGGTCACGGTCTCCTTGGCCGCAGCCAGCAGGCCGGTCAGGTTCTGGATCTCGCTGGGAATGATGAGCTTCGTGGCCTTGCCGTCGGCAACCTTCTGCAGGGCTTCCAGGCTCTTGATGGCCAGCACCTTGTCGGTGGGGGCCGCGTCGTTCAGCAGGCGGATGGAATCGGCCAGGGCCTTCTGAACGGTCATCAGCGCCTGTGCTTCACCTTCGGCCTCGCGGATGCGCTGCTCGCGCACGGCGTCGGCACGCAGGATAGCGCTTTCTTTTTCGCCTTCGGCCACAAGGATGGCGCTCTTCTTTTCGCCCTCGGCGCGCAGGATGCTCTCACGGCGCTGGCGTTCCGCCTTCATCTGCTTTTCCATGGCGTCCTGAATCTCTGCCGGCGGGATGATGTTTTTCACTTCGACGCGGTTCACCTTGATGCCCCATTTGTCGGTGGCTTCGTCCAGAATGGCCGTGATCTTGGTGTTGATGGTGTCACGGCTGGTGAGGGTGTGGTCCAGCTCCATGTCGCCGATGATGTTGCGCAGCGTGGTGGCGGACAGGTTCTCAATGGCGGAGAGCGGGCGCTCCACGCCGTAGGTAAACAGCTTCGGGTCGGTGATCTGGAAGAACACCACGGTGTCGATCTGCATGGTCACGTTATCGCGGGTGATCACAGGCTGGGGCTTAAAGTCCACGACCTGCTCCTTGAGGGAGACTTTTTTGGCGATGCGCGTGACAAACGGCGTTTTGAAATGGAAGCCTGCCTCCCATGTGGTATAGTACACGCCCAGGCGCTCTACAACATAGGAATAAGCCTGGGGAACGATGGCGATGTTCGCGATGAGGATCACGAGCGCCAGCACAATTAGAATCAGAAACAGAATCAGCATGATAGTCCTCCTTTAAATTGGGTGTTTTATACGTTCCGTCAAGACGGAAACAGAATACAGGGGGTCATACCGCCGCAGTGGCGGTGTCGGGGCGCACGGTCAGCGTTGCGCCGTCCACGCTCAGCACCACGCACAGGGAGCCCGCGGGAATGGTTTGTTCGCTGCGGGCGTTCCAGTCCACGCCGTCCAGCCGTACACGGCCCGTAACGTCGGGCGTGACCTCAACGAGAACCTGTGCCTTGCGGCCGACGTTGATGTCCGCGTTGGTGGGCACACGGCGCGCGGTCATGCGCTTTTTCACCAGCGGGCGCGTCGCGGCCAGGGCCACGGCGCTTACCACCGCAAACACCGCGAACTGCACCAGCCACGAGGAAGTGAACCCCGAGACGATGAGCGCAGCCACCGCCCCGGCGGCAAACCAGATGCTGACAAGGCTCACCGTCAGCGCCTCCACGACGACGAACGCGATGAGCAGTATCAGCCAGACCAGGGAAGAAATTGTAAATGCCATAATGTGTTTACCTGCCTTTCTGCCGCGTCCGTGTAACGCAGCCGTGGTTGCCGCCGCGCCGCGCACCGTGTACGGGCGTACGCTGCGGCCGGGTGTCCGGTCGACCTTCGCCGCAGAAGCCAAGCCGGGCTTTTGGCTGTGCCGTTTGGGTTTCTGCTTGCTCTTATTGTACCATATTCGTCAAAGGATTGACAAAGCCCAAAAAAAGCCGGTTTCGCCCGGTTTTGGCCTTGGGGGGCGTTTTTTTCAAAGCTACTGCCCCAATCAAACCCGGGGAACGCCGGGCGAGGCCGGGCCGCGCCGCCCGAAAACCGGCCTGCCAGGCGCTTTTATACCTATTTATATAGGCCGCCGGGGGCCCGGCAGGCATGCGGAATGCTTTCAACGGTTCTCGCGCAGGCGCTCCCGCGCGCCGCAGCAACCGGCGGCTTGCGGCGGTGCACGGCGTAGTATATAATATCTTGTAGAATTATACGGCGTTTGGGCGAGAAAACTTTCAAAAACAGGAAATCTGTGAACAAAGGGCACCGCGGCCCGGCGCACGGGAGGCATAAAAATGGAATGCAGATATTGCGGACAAAGGCTGAAGGACGGGTACGAATACTGCCCAAACTGCGGTGGGCGCGTGGAGCCGCCGGAGCAGCAGGCGCGGCCGGTGCAGCCCGCATATGCGCCGCAGGGCGCATACAGCGCGCCTGTACAGGGGTATTCCCCGCAGGAAGCGGAGGGCTGTGTCTACGGCATGCTCCAACCCGGCGCCGGGCTGGGCCGGGTCGTTTCGCCCTATTACGCACGGGAATTTGCAGACATCGCTGCGGGCGGAAGAGGCCGTTTCAATGCGGCGGCATTCTTTCTGGGGCCGTTCCATCAGCTTTACCGCGGCTGTTACAAACGGTTTGCACGCACATATCTGCCCTATTGGCTGGCGCTGCTGGCCGTGCTGGGCGTGAGCCTTTCCTTTTTTGGAAAGCTGTGTGTGGAGCTGGCCGGCTACGGCGGCCGGGCCGCAGAGCCGACGCAGGCGTTTTTCGTGTGGATCGCCGCGATCCTGCTGCTGTCCCTGGGCGTGAGCGTCTGGGGCATTGCACTGAGCATTTACAACGGCGTGACCTTTAACCGCCGGTATTTTGAGCAGCAGCACGGTGATCCGGCCGTTCCGGCGCATACGGGCGCAGTCGTCGGCGGAGCGGCAGCTTGGGTGGGCGTTTATATCATCGCCGTTGTGGCGCTGGTCGCAGCGCTGCTTCCCGCCGCCATGCAGGATGCGCAGCAGCATCAGGCACCGGGCACGCTGCCTTATGCACAGAGCGTGCCGCAGGCGCTGCCGGATGACAACGCCACCTACGGCACGGAGCATTACGGAGCGGCGGTATCGGATGCGCTGGAAGCGCACTGGGGCGAGGGCAGCGACCAGGCTTTGCTCAACGGCTATATCCCCGCACAGGCCGCGGGCGGCACGCTGGAAGAACGGCTGCGCGGTTCACACCTGTTTTACAGCGACGCCCGCACACTGGACGAGCTGTTTGCGGCGGCCGAGGATGTACAATGGTACACGGATTACGAGCCGGACGCCGACGGCACCGAATACGCCGACGCCTCATGGATCATGGGTGATACAGTGCTGGTGTGCGTGTTTGCAGTGTCGGACACATACACGTGGGTCGTGGATTTTTATTCGTACCGGAACGGCGAGGACCCGACAGCGGATGGCTGTTATACCTTCTGGGACGAGGAGCGCAGTGCGCTGTTACTGGAGCTGTACGGTGAAAACGCTCCGGAAGAGCCGTCGCTGGCGCGGCAGATGCGCGGCGCGTGGGTAGATGGCGCAGGCGGGGCCGTTCTGCTGGATGAATCTTTTTTTGACGGAACCGATTATACGCTGGGCACGATGATGGACGGAGGCGTACAATGCTGGGTGCAGGACGACGGCTCCTACATCGTGTTTGTGCTGGACGAGACAGGCAACGCGCTCACCGCGCGCTGGTACGACGGCTCCGGCACGCTGCGCGCCGAGCAGTCCTTTACCCGGGGCACGCCGGGCTGAGGATGAACGGAGCAGGGCAAATGCAAAAACCGCGTCAGGTTTTCCCTAACGCGGTTTTTGCATATTATGAGGCCGGATGTATTGTAAAAAGCTCATTCCGGATCGGTCACAACGGCAAAGCTGCAGGGCTGCACTTCGACGGTACGTCCCAGAAGCACGGTGCGCACCTGCTGTTCGGTCCGGTTGATGCACACGGCAGCCACGGCGGCTTCGGCGCGGCGCTCGTAGCACAGCACGCCGCCCTGTGCCTGGGTGACGGCCAGCGTTCCGTCGGCAAAAGCGGGGCAGCTTTTGCGCAGGGCGGCAAGGTTTTGCAGCACGGGGCGGATGCGCGTTTCCCGGCTTTCCCAATCGAAAAAGGCACGGTTGAACGGGTCCTTGTAGCCCTGCATGCCGATCTCGTCGCCATAGTAGATGCTGGGGATGCCCGGCAGCGTAAAGATCATCGCATAGGCCAGCGTCATCAGGCGGCGGCCGTTTTCATACTGCTCGGGCGTCAGGCGGCGCGCGCTCTGCCAGTATCGGTCACGGCCCTCGCAGCTCTCGCCCGCGATGGCGGTAATGGCGCGCACGGTATCGTGGGTGGACATGAAGTTCATCAGCACATGCAGTGCCGGGGCGGGGTAGTGCTCGCAGATACGCATGATGTCGTGGGCGGCTGTGCGGGCGTCGCCGCCTTTCACAAAAGCCAGCGTAGCGTCCTTGAACGGATAATTCATTACCGCATCCAGGCCTTTGCCCAGCAGGTAGGTGCGGCGGCGGCCGTAGCTCCACTTGTTGGTGGCGTCCTCCCACACTTCGCCCAGCAGATATTTTTCGCTGCCGTGACGCTTGACGGCGCGGCGGATCTCCTCAATAAAATCATCGGGCAGCTCGTCGGCCACATCCAGGCGAAAGCCGGAAGCCCCCAGGCCGAGCCAATAGTCGATGACGCCGCCCTCCCCGCAGATGAACTCACGGTAGGAGCGGTCCTCTTCATTCACCTCGGGCAGCGTTTCAAAGCCCCACCAGCAGCGGTAGCCGTGGGGATAGTTCGGTGAAAAATCGTACCAGCGGCGGTACGGGCTGTCCGGTCCCTGCCATGCGCCGAAGGAGGCGTAGCGGCCCTCGCGGTTGAAGTAGACGGAATCCGAACCGGTGTGGCTGAACACGCCGTCCAGCACGACGTCGATGCCGCGGGCTTTGGCGGCGCGGCACAGCTCTGCAAAATCCTCGTTGGTCCCCAGAACCGGGTCCACCTTGCGGTAGTCCGCGGTGTTGTAACGGTGGTTGGCGTGGGCTTCGAAGATGGGGTTGAGGTAGATGCATGTCACACCAAGGCTGGCGAGGTACGTCAGCTTTTTGCGGATGCCAGGCAGGTCTCCGCCGTAATAGTCCATGTTCAAATAGCCCTCATGCTGTTCGTTTGGCCAGAAATAGGGTTCACTGCGCTTGTCCGGGCGGTAGATGCGGTCGGCATAGGGCATGGTAGCATGAGGGCTGCTTTCAAAGAAGCGGTCCGGGAAGATCTGGTAAATGACGCCGCCGCGCAGATGGCTTGGAGTCTGAAAATCCTTTTCGTATACCGTCAGCTGCCAGGCCTCGCCGTCGCCTGTTGTAACATATGCCTCGCCAAGCTGCCCGGCGTATAGTTTGCGGTAGCCGGTGTAAAGGTCAAAATAATAGAAATAGAGCCCTGGCTCCTGCGGCTGTATCGTAGTGGAGAACACGTCCATACCGTTGCGGAAGTATTGTTTTTGGAGCGGGAACAGGGACGGCTGTTCGCCGTCCCTGTTGAAAAGCAGATAGGGTGGGGTGCAGCCGAACTCCACGGGAACCGTCAGCGTAAAGGCAACGGTCTCTCCGGCGCGGACCGCACCGAAAGGGGTCTTATAAAAAGTGTCCTGGCTGTTGAAAATGGTCACGGGCATTCCGATTGCTCCCATGCAGTTTTATTTGGCGGGCGCTGGTCGCGTCCGCAGACATCCGGGCGGAAACGCACGGACGGATGCGGCGGGGGG
>ERZ791810.1663-NODE-1663-length-14123-cov-4.166193_pt1 | contig 14123 bp, 3 predicted proteins | sample MGYA00510304_ERZ791810 | MGnify/ENA primary metagenome ERZ791810 (study PRJEB30046, sample SAMN00791967) | human gut metagenome | study: EMG produced TPA metagenomics assembly of the A metagenome-wide association study of gut microbiota in type 2... | reverse complement strand
TCCTACCATTTTATTTTTGAGTCAACTATTATACAATGTTAACTTAATGACATTGGCCGATTGACTTGCTCTTTTTTTCATGTTATCCTATAAGAACCAGCAGAGAGGTCTCTCTGCTCTATCTGATTTTTTATTTCTATATTTTATGAATGGCCAGTTCGGCCTTAGGTTTCACAAAATTATGTTTCAAAATGGAAAATGTAAAAGTGAGGTGATGTCACTGTCAGGCAACATGTCTGTTTTTAAAAGTGCAAGAGTGCAAAGTAAACATTATTAAATGTATTTTCGGAGTCTTATTCCGGGAGAAAATCAATATGTCCTCTCGGAGTCTTTCCTGCACTTGTCTTTGCGGCCGATTTTCCGCCAGTTGCACCCGAATTTCAGAGGCGGACGCAACGCCAACGCCTCAGAAATTTGGGCACAATTGACAAAAAATCTTCTTGCAAAATCAAGTACAAAAAGATTCCGAGAGTACATAATCTAAAAAGGGGGAAAACAATTGAATACGAAAATATGGAAACGGACACTGGCAGGTTTACTGGCTGGGATCCTTATTTTTACAGGAGTTCCATTTTCAGCTGCCGCAGATGAACCGCCGGTACAGATGATCATAAGAGGAGATGCTTTTCAGAACCGGCAGATCAACATTTTCGGGCACAGCCACAGGTCGATCACCTGTTATTATGTGAATCCGGTGGAAGGTCATGTACCTGCATTCTGTTTGCAGCCGGGCAAGAAACTGCCAAATCATACCCAGGCAGCCTGGCAGCGCTACAGCGCATCACCGGAGACGTCCATACCGGTCATTGGAAGTTTTGACCGGTATCTGCCTATGATGATGGCTTATGAATGGATGGTTTCGGGAAATTATTATGATAAGACCCGGTATGCTGTGGTGCAGACTTATTTCTGGGGTTGTCTTGCCGGTTATGAACGGGAATGGGATGTCCTGGAAGACACTATGAAGAAACTGGAATGGGCCATAGGAGACGGAAGAGTTCTCTCTCTGTTCCATGAGATGCAGAATGCAGTGGAAAATGGTCTGAATGAGTATGAGTCCGGTGGTGGAAACAGTCTTCCGGACTGGAATGGAAGAAAACAGAATATGGTGTTAAAGGATGGTCATTATGAGCTGACGATTGACCTTAGCTCCTGTGAGAAACTAAAGGATGCAAACTGGCAGTTTCCTGATAAAAACTGGAGCTTTACCCAGGGACCGGGAGAAAATGAGATCACATTCCTTTATACAGGAGAAGAACCTTCAGGACGGATCAGTGCAGGAAATATAGAGGGACTGGAAGAACGGTATTATGCCTATATTTTCCAGCCAGCAGAAATATTCCAGATGCAGATGGGCTGGCTGGATATGAGCAGACCGGAGGCAGAAGTGTGGTTTGAAGCAGGAAAAGGTGCTGTTTCAGGGGGAGAAAGAGATGCATTAGAGCGGTTCCGCCACAGAGAGGTATTTGAAGCTGATTACAAGGTAGGACTGGAAAAATACTGTGCAGAAACAGGACAGCCCCTTGCAGGAGCTGATTTTAATGTATGGGAAAGCTTCGATCATTCCCAGATCAATGAAAATGGCTATGAAGAAGGAAATCCGGATGGTACTACAGGAGAAGTTTATGTTAATTGCATGTCACCGGAACCGGAAGGAAAATGGCTGTGTGATGTGATCACCACAGATGAAGATGGAAAAGCTTTCCACCGTGATATCCGGAATTATAATTACAGTAAAACCTATTGTATGGGTCATCCGGCACCAGAGTGGATCGAATGTGACCATGATGAAGGGGGTGGCGGAGGAGAAGGAGATGGTGAAGCAGAAGATTGCAATTGTGAAGAAGAAAATGAGCGTTTAAGAGAACAGTGGCTGGAAGAACAGGAATTGTGCGAAGCTGTCACAGATTTTCATGTTCCTAATGAGGATGAAGACGACCATGGGCAAAGTACTATGGCAATGGAAGCAATGTTAGAAGACAGGGATGAGACCTATAAAAATTTTATTGAACTGGAATACGGATATACATTAACAGAAAAAAAGGCCAGAAACGGCTATATGGTCCATGGCACACACAGGGAAGACTTTGAGATTGAACGGATTGTGGTTTCTTCTGCCCAGGCTCAGGGAGAAGCCATGGGTGAGAACGGAATTTTTGGGTATAAAGCCATGGGTGAGGACGAAATTTCGGAGCATGAAGCCATGGAACAGGACGAAATTCTGGAGTATGAAGATCTTGAAGAGCAGTTTGAAATGCAGGGAAATCTGGATCATGGAACAATGCCGGAAATAACCGAAAAGAAAACAGGCTTCAGTTATCCATATGGGCTGGTAAATGAAACAGATCTGGAAGAGCGGCGCCAGATCACCTGGCTGAAGTTTGCAGAAGACATTGATGAAGAAAAGGAGGGGGACGAGGATGAAGAAAATGAAGATGAAGAAGAGACAAAACAGTACATTTATGTAAGGGAAGAAACGCAGTTACAGCCGTTTTCTTTCCAGAAGCCACTAAAAGCCGGATCAGAAGATAATGAAAATGAAATGATAACAGCCTTTCTTCCGGATTTTCAGGATGATGATCTGGGCAGCATGGATATTTCCGGTTTTGGAGATCCGGATACTTTTCTCTACCAGTTCCGTATATGGGATCACCGGACAGAAGGAAGGATCTACATTAATAAGCGGGATATGCAGCTTTATGAAACAGATCCGGAAACCAGCTATGGAAAGGCTCAGGGGGATGGAACTTTAGAGGGGGCAGTATATGGGCTTTTTGCAGCAGAAGAGATTGTGCATCCAGATGGAAAATCCGGGGTGATCTACAGAAAAGATGATCTTACAGCTGTGGCAGCAACGGACAAAGAGGGAAATGCAGCATTTCTGGCATATACAGAAGCTCCCCATACTGTGTTAAATACAGATGGGACCATTAAAGCACCAGAAGATTCTTTAAGAACAGAGAACCTATATAACGGAAGCTCCATTACCTCTTCTGAATGTGGCTTTGGAAGTTATGTCTATCCGGACAGAGAAACTGAAAACGGGAATTCCTGGATCGGAAGACCTTTGCTTATGGGAAGTTATTATATCCGGGAATTAAGCCGGTCAGAAGGTTATGAGCTGTCAGTTACAGGAAAGAACCTGACGGAATCTAACCGGATGGCAGATCAGGAAAATGTAGTCCGAAAAGCAGGACAGGTGCGTATTTTACAGGGGCTTTCAGATCATAACAGTATGGAGGCAGATGGTTCCTGGAATGATTTTACTATAGAATCCTATGGAACGGAAAACGGATATGAGATCACAGTTTCCGGTTATCCGGAGCATACAGCTTTTTATAAACTGAAGCCTGCAGAAAAAACAGAAACTTTAAAGCAGATCACAAAAATGGAAAAAATACCCAAAACTGATGTATGGGGGAATCCTGTGTACAAAAGGGCTGTAGGAGGAGAACTGAAAAAAGACAAAGAAGGCAATCTGATCTTAAAGGCAGATCCTGCAGAAGAAGAGAAAACTCCTGCTTCTGAAACTGTGTCTTATCATTTTCGCACAGCTCCTTACATAAAAGGAGAGGCAGAACCAGATGACCTGTCATTGTGGGATGCAGCGCTGGTTCCAGATTATCTGACAGAACAGGTTATGGGAATGCTTGGGCAGTTAGGGTACAGGCAGATAACAGAAGATGGAGCACCATGGGCTTACATCCAGATAGATCCCATAAACGGGGAAGCCGCAGGGCAGATCCTTGACTGGTATACAGAACATGGTTTTTATGACATGGCAGATATAGAAGAGATCATAGAAGCAGATGGAAGCTGGTATGCAAAACTGCTTTATGATCATTCAGACCAGATTGCAGCAGGAACGGGGATTTATGACCCTGCAGAAGGTCAGCTTTACATAAAAAAAGAAAGACAGAACGGGCATTACTGGGTCAGTATTTCTAAGGATAAATTCCGTTTGGGAAGCCATACTGCTTTTGTAAAAGAAAAACGGGAATATGTGGAAACGGATGACATGGAGACAATGGCCTTACAGGATGAACTTATAAGTCTGGAAGATAAGATCTCTGTGATCTGGGAACCTGTATATGAACGATATGAAAAAGACGAGATATTATTGGATCTTGATGGAAATCCTGTTGCAGAAATGGAACAGGTCCCTGTTTTTGAAGAGCGGGAAATAAGCTATGTTACAACAGAAAAAGAACTGTTGTCAGCTGTATGGGATCCGGAGAAAAAAGAACACAGGATCCAGGTGGAAAATAAAACAGACTGGTCAGGAAAAACAGAGGCAGTAGAAGAAAATTTCCGTGCAGAAACAAGGGAAAAGACCATTATGGTATCCGGGATGGAAGTTCCCTATAATCAGTATCTTACATCTGCGGGAGCTGCCGTGGATGTGAAAACACAGTGGAAGGACACAGACCCGGGCAGTTTTGTACAGTATATCCATCTGGCTTATCCGGGGCAGAATCAGACGATCCAGGATGGAGGAACAAAGAAAGAACCGGTACTTATGCTGGAACGTGTGATCCGTCAGCCGGTGCGCATTACAAAGCATATTTCCCAGTCGTCCTATGAAAATGTTAATACATATGGTTCTGTTCATAATGATCCTCTCACCAGCTTTCTAGGATTATTTGGAAAAAATGGACAAACAGAAGGAAGAAAGATATTAAACCAGTTTTCATTCCGGATCTATTTAAAACGGGATCTGTTAAATGTTTATTCAGGTGATGATGGGCAAGCCAGGAGACTGCTGGAAGAAAAGCCGGATGGCAGTTTAAATTACAGGAAGTTTTTTGATGCAATGGATGGTGCAGAGCAGAAAAAAGGTGGTTTTTATCCAGATGAGGTCCTCCGGCAGTTTGCCCTGGATCATTATGACATAAAATCTTATAAAGAAGAGGTATTGAAAAACTGGCCCTATATGGACAGTGACCGGGCCTATGAACGGGCATTAAAACAGGCAAAAGAGGAAGCAGCAGTTTACCTGGATGGGTTTGCAGGCTTAAAAGAAAGTTTGTCCATAGAATGGGAGCGGGATGAAGACGGTGGTACAGATGGAAACAGAAAGACTTTGCAGTGCAACCGAAGAGATGGAAAAGAATGTTATTATGAATATTCCATTCCTCTGCCTTATGGTGAATATGTAATAGCAGAAGAAATACCATCGGATCTGCCTAAAGAACTGGCTAACCGTCATTATAAAACAGAAGAACCAAGGGAGATCTTTCTGCCTTTTGTGCCGCAGATCATAAAAGATGAAAATACAAAGGAAGAGATCGTTTTAGACGAGACAGGCAGTGCATATTTCCGTTATAACAGCAGTGACAGTCCAGATGAGCTGATCCGTAAATACAAGATCCGTTTTAATGAAGAGGACCGCAAGATACACACTGACAATATAGACGGCTCGTTTAAAATTTATCCCTATGGACTGGATAAAGATATAGATCCGGGAAATACTTTGGGAATAGTTTCACAAAGTGAAGATAAAGAAATCCTGGACAGTATTATTTATGATGGAAATGAAACGGAAAATGGACAGATACAGATCCGGCATCAGGTACCGGCCATGAAGGGAGAAAACAGGGCAATAGAAGGGAAATTTGCACCTATGTTAGTGCCATGGAGCATCCTTGCACCACAAGCAGACCGGATCAATCCGGATACGGGAAATGTGGAAACTTTAAAGCCAGGTGGTGAGGGAGCGGATTTTAATTATGCAGCTTTTAAACAGGAAGATTTTGAAAATACCTATTTCCATTCCAGGCTTCGTATTGAAAAAGTGGACAGTGAGACAGGGGAAAACATCATCCATGATGGAGCATTGTTTCGGATCTATGCAGCAAAAAGAGATGTGAAAAAAGCAGGTATAGGAAGTGTGACCGGAACAGGTCAGGCGTTATTTGGACCTGCTGTGGATCATGAAGGAAATAAGGTGTTGGATACAGATGGAAAAGAGATCCTTTATCCAAGAGTAGGAATGGACAATGAATCAGAAGCTGATCTGCCTGTACAGTTAGATGAAGATGGGATTCCGCTGTACGATGAAAGCCAGCGGATCAGCCAGGTGGATGAAACAGGCACAGAAAGAGGCATATTCCGTTCTTTTACCACACTGCGGGAAGTGATGGTGGATGGGAAACTGGAAAAGATCCCGGTGGGGTATATTGAAACGCCAAGGCCTTTAGGAGCAGGAGTATATGTCTTAGTAGAGGTGCAGGCACCGGACGGTTATGTAAAAAGCCGGCCTGTGGCCTTTGAGATCTATGGAGACAAAGTATCTTATTATCAGGAAAATATACACAGGGACGGGACCATGGATGGCTATGAGCGGAAAACAGCAGCAAAATATGAGTATGCTATCCCGGTCACCGGAGAGGGAAATAAGACCTCTTATGAAACAGTCAGCCAGATCCCTGTAAAAAATCATCCTTCAAAAATGAAAATCCGCAAAGTAGAGGACGGGGATTCCTGTGTTGGAAATGAAAATGGGCTGTTAGAAACAGATTTCCAGGGATTAAAAGAAGAAAGCGGAGGTCTGGAAGAAAAAATACTGGTAAATGATGCTGGTGATAAGCTGATCTATCAGGTGTCCGGAAGAAAGGAAAAGCTGGAAGAAAGAGGGGATGTGCGGGATATCCATTTTGATACAGAAAAAGGGACCTGGACAGGAAATGTTACGAAAAAAATGGATCAGTATTCAGAAGAGATTATTGAAGGAACAGAAAAAGAACTGAAAGCTATGGAAGGCGTTAAATTGTTATATGATCTTCAGGGCAGATTCACAGGAAAAGGAATCCGTTTTAAAGTGACTGTTTCCGGGGCTGATTTAGCACTATACCGGGGCCTTGTTGTGGAAAAAGAAGAAAATGGCGGTTATATCGGTGTAAAAGCAGAGAAAGAGAAAGGAAAAACCATAAAGATCACTGCAATGGAAACAGGAAGCAGGCGTAAGATCCTGAAAACAGGAAAAGACAATGGTCCTGCAGCCCTTTCAGTGTTGGAAGATAAAAAAGTAAAAAAAGAGCCGGAAAATCTGTATTTTTATGATCTGGACCGGTTGCGGGAAGAAAAACGTCTGGAGCCTGGGGATGATGAAACTGCATACAAGGTACTGGATGAACGTGGGAATTTTATCTGTTATGCAGACAGAGAGACAGGAATGGCTTTTGTATATGACGACTATGGCCGGCTCATAGCTTATGTGGCAGGTGTGGACGGGGAAAAACAGCTGGTATATTCTGTACAGGTCCATAAAAACGAAGCCGGGGAATCTATTTATACAGAAAAAAGTTCTGCAGATGATGAAAACGGACTTCCTGTATATGATAAATCTGGCCATCTGACTATGAAAGAAGAAAAATGGACCAGTGATGGAAGCACTAATTCTAAAGGAGAAAAAGAAGAAAGTGGAGGCCTTCATGAGATAGACAGACTTGCATTTGGCGCATATATCCTTCAGGAAGAACAGGTTCCTTTTAAGCAGGGATATGTGCAGGCACCTTATCAGGGGATCTTTTTTAAAGATACCATAGAACCCCAGGAATATTTTCATTCTAATGCCTTTACAAGAGCTGCCTTTGCTAAGATCGATGTCCGTACCCAAAAGGAGATAAGGGGTGCTGTAATGACTTTGTATGAGGCAAAGAGAGATGAAAAAGGGGAGCTGCTTAGGGATGAAGATGGTACCTATCTGCCGGGACAGGTGTATGCTTCATGGATCAGCGGTTATTCTTATGATGATGCAGGCAATCTGAAAACAGATGAAAATGGGGAATGGACCGAAACAGATGAACCACATTGGATCGACCATATTCCTGTAGGGGAATATGTGTTAGAGGAGACAGAATGTCCTTATGAACAGGGCTATGTACAGAAAAAGAGGGAGAATATTCAGATCCTGGAAACGGAGAATGTCCAGTCTTTTACAATGGAAGATGATTTTACTTCTGTTGAGATCCGCAAAGAGGATGGAAAAACAGGAGAACTTCTTTATGAAGACAGCCTGGCAAAGCTTACTTTATATCAGGTGCCGGAAAAGGAAAAAGATAAAACTTTGGAGTCTTTAATGAAAGAAGAAAATAAACTCCTTACGTTTGACCGGGCCGGTTTTATGGAATGGCAGGAAATCTGGGCTACCGGAAGAGAGGAAACAGATGCTGCCGGTTTAAATCCTATTACAAAATATGACTATCAGTGGAAGAAGGTTACGGGAACCAGAAAGGGACGTTACTGTTTTACAGAAAATGGAGCGGTCCGTTTTGAATATCTGCCGGTGGGAACTTATATATTAAAGGAAAGTGTTACACCTTCCGGCTATGCTACAGCAGAACCTGTTTTATTTGAAATTACAGATACCGGTCATTTAGAATTGATCCATCAGGTAGTGATGAAAGACGAGCCATTGCGCCTTAAGATAAGTAAAAATATCATTACAGGAGGAAAAGAGGTAGCAGGAGCCAGTATGGGGATCTATCCGGTGGATGAAAACGGGGAAGTCAGCAAAACACCCCTGGTGCTGCATATTCCAGAGGAAAATGGCTGTTACCGGGACGAAAAGGCAGTGTGGATCTCTGGTATGGATGGAGCTTATACACAGGAAAAGGGGGAGATACCCCATGGATTGGAACCTGGAGACCTTAAGCCTCATCAGATCGAATATATTCCTGCAGGTTCTTATATTTTAAAGGAAGAAACTACACCTTATGGATTTTTACAGTCTGTGGATATTCCATTTACCATAAAAGATACGAAAGAAATCCAGAAACTGGAAATGCAGGATGAAATACCACAGGGCAGACTGGAAGTGATCAAACATGACTCTGAAGATCAGGAAATGTTATTACAGGGAGCAGAGTTTGAGCTGTTTAATAAGACATTGGGCACATCCTGTGGAAAACAGGAAACAGACCAGCATGGAAAAGCAGGATTTTTAGCCCAGCCAATAGGATATATGGATAAAAATGGAAATTTCTGCCCTTATGATTATCTGGTAAGAGAGACAAAAGCAGCATCAGGATATATGCTTTCTGAAAAAATAATGGAATTCCAGTTTGAGTATAAGGATGAAAAGACACCTCTTATAAAACTTACTTATGATCCGATCAATGACAGCAACCGGGTGCAGATAAAAAAACTTCTTGGGGATACCCAGGAATATCTGGAAGGTGCTGTTTTGCAGCTGGAACGGGAAGATGAGGTTATAAAAGAAAATGCAAAGGGAGAGTTTAAAGCAGAAAAAGTCTGGATAGCAGCTAAAACGTGGACTACAGGCAAACAGCCTCATTTGCTCAAAGGCCTGAAAGCCGGAAAATACCGTCTGGTGGAGATGTGTGCACCAAAAGGATATACAAAGTGGGATGAACCAGTCTATTTTACCATTACAGATGGAATGACAGAAATACCAGAAGTGATCCTTCGCAATTATGGGACCATTGTACATGTGGAAAAACGGGATGATACATTAAAAACACTGCTTTCAGGAGCAAAGCTGGAACTGGTGCGAAAAGATACCATGGAAGTGATCTGCCGGTGGATATCAGAGGAGCAGAAGGGAAAGACTTTTTATGGACTGGAACCAGGAAACTATATTATCAGAGAACTGGAAGCACCGGCAGGATTTGAGAAGAAAGAAGAAATGGAGATCCGGATCCTGGATGATGTACAGGAGCCACAGGAATTTATTTTCTATAACAGCAGGATCCGTTCTTCAGGCGGAGGCGGAAATCATACTGTTCCAAATAAATCTTATATTTCCTTTAAAAAGACAGATGAAGAGAAAAATCCACTTTCTGGTGCAGTATTTGCATTTTATAACCAGTTAGGTCAGGTAATGGAAATAGCTGAAAGCGGTGAAAATGGTTATTTCAAGATCAAAACCCCGCCAGATGGAACCTATGTTTTCAGGGAGATCACAGCGCCAGAAGGTTATGAGATTAGTCCGGAAGTGTATCATTTTACCATTGAAAACAGAAAACTTGTAAAAGGAATATTTGAGATCAAAAACGAAAAGATACAGGAGAAGAAACAAGGACGGATCCAGGCATTTTATGAAAGAAAAATGAGAACTTCAGGATTTGACGGGGCATATAAAACCGCATCTGGCTACAGGATGAAAACAGGAGATAACAGCAGGATACTGGAAATACTGGCAGCAACAGGTTTAAGCTTTCTGGCAGCCGGATGGTGCTTTTTAAACGGCATAAATGATTCTGAAAAAAGGAAAAGACTGCTTTGGTTTATGGGCATCCTGATGGGAACGGTGCTTTTGGCTGGATTTAGTGCAGCTGCACAGGAGATACAGGAAGAAGAACACTATTACGTATCAGAAGAGATCATTTACCGGGATATACAGGGAATAGAAGATGTACCGCAGACAGCCTGGATCCTGGTAAAAAATCCTGCAAATGGGAAAAGAGAGAGAAGACTTTTTTCATTGGAAACAGTAGAATATATGGATGGATTTTATGAAGAGCCTGAAAGTGGGAAAAATGCAGCTATGTGCAGAGCAGTATATGGCGGTCTGGTTGCCAGAGAGAATGCAAAAGCTTTATCAGATGATAAGGGGGAGTATTTAACGGAGGAATATTTCAGGGAGCTTGATGCAGCAGAACCTCAAAAGGTTGATCATCTGATATGGTTGTTGATCCCGGTTATTTTTGGGAGCATCATTCTGATATGGAGCTGGAAAAGGGGGTACATAAAAAAGGTGTGTCTGCTGATCCGGAAAAATAGCCTGGCATTTGGGATCTTTTTCGCGATACTCGCAGTTTCAGGGATATTAAATACAGGAAAAATCCTGAAAGAATATAAAACTGCAGCAAGATCCTATGAGAATATGCGAAAGGAGGTGCAGAGCGCTTCAATAGATGAAGGGGGAACAGAACCGGAAATTGATGAGGAAAAATTAAAGAAAATAAATCCGGATTACAGTTTCTGGATCCGTATTCCGGGAACATCTATTGATTACCCGGTTGTATGGGGAAAAGAGGAAGCATATTATCTGGATCATGGATTTGACAAAGAAAAACACCTGGGCGGAGCTATTTTTGCAGACAGTGCAAGGATCCCTTTTGTTTCAGCCAATACCATTGTTTATGGTCACAATATGAAAGACGGCTCCATGTTCAGTGATTTAAAAAAGTATAAAGATAAAGATTTTACCAGAGAACACCCATATGTGGAGATCTATCGTCATGGAAAATGGATAAGCTGTCCTGTGACTACATCAAAGGTTATAGAGGAAAATGAAGTGACACCTTATCAGAACGGCACAGATAAGCTGCTTACATTGTCTACTTGTTACGGGAAAACAAAGCGGATGGTGGTTCAAGCCAGAGTAATAGAGTAAAATCCTGCTTATAGTAGTAGAGTAAAAAATTTGTTTATATTGTCAGAAAAGAGTATTTTTGATAAAATATTACAGAGAAAATATTTAATTACGCAATAAAAAATGCATAAAGATGTCCTCCCAGTGGTTTTTATGTACTCTCGGAGTCTTTCCTGCACTTGCCTTTGCGGCCGATTTTCCGCCAGTTGCACCCGAATTTCAGAGGCGGACGCAACGCCAACGCCTCTGAAATTTGGGCACAATTGACAACAAATCTTTTCGCAAAATCAAGTACAAAAAGATTCCGAGAGTACATTTTTCACAAAATCAGGCACAGAAAGATTCCGGGAGAACATAAAAAACAGCAGGAGGAAAAGTTCCATGAATAAGATCATACTTGGCAAAACAGGGATTATTATTGAGAAACAGGGCTTTGGATGTCTGCCGGTCCAGCGTATCAGTCAACAGGATGCAGTGTATCTGCTGCACAAGGCTTATGATGGAGGCATTAATTTTTTTGATACGGCCCGGGCTTACTCAGACAGTGAGCAGAAGGTGGGAGCAGCATTTTCAGATATGCGTGACCACGTTGTTCTGGCAACAAAGACCGGAGCAAAAACGGCAGAGGAATTCTGGAAAGACCTGGAAACAAGTCTTCGCACTTTAAAGACAGATTATATTGATATTTATCAGTTCCACAATCCGTCATTCTGCCCTCAGCCAGGTGGAGAAGACGGTCTTTACGATGCAGCTCTTAAAGCAAAAGAACAGGGGAAAATCCGTCATATTTCCATAACAAACCACCGTTTGACAGTAGCACACCAGGCCATTGATTCCGGGCTTTATGAAACACTGCAGTTTCCGTTCAGTTATCTTGCCGGTGAGCAGGAGATGGAGCTTGTACAAAAATGCCGTGAAAAGAATATGGGATTTATTGCCATGAAAGGTATGGCAGGTGGTCTTATACAGGATGGCATTACAGCAGCTGCATGGATGGACACACAGGAGGGTGTTGTTCCAATCTGGGGTGTACAGCGGGAAAGCGAACTGGATCAGTTCCTTAAGTGTATCAGAGAAGGGGCAGAGCTGACAAAAGAACGTCTGGAGACTATCGAAAAAGACCGCAAAGAACTATGCGGCGAGTTCTGCCGTGGCTGCGGATACTGTATGCCATGTCCGGCAGGCATTGAAATTAACCAGTGCGCCCGTATGTCTCTTATGCTTAGAAGAGCTCCGGCGGCTGCATGGCTGACTGAATCCTGGCAGCAGAAAATGCACCAGATTGAAAACTGCCTTCACTGTGGCCACTGCATGTCCAAATGTCCATACGGCCTCAACACGCCAGAACTATTGCAGGCAAATTACGAAGACTATTGGAAGGTGCTTGAGGAGAGTAAAAAGGAGAAATAAAATTAAGGTGAAGGATTGGATGCTGCTTTGTAAGAAGCGGCATCCAGTCTTTTTTTCTCAATTTTGCCTTTTTTCACAGACACCGGTATTTCCTGTGCAGCCGGTACATCCCACTGTCTGTTCCCACTGAAAGCAAAACATTTTCTTATTCATTTTAGTATGATTCTTTTATTATTCCATAATTTTTCCATCAATACTTATCGGTACAACCTGCCATGGAATAAACTTTCCGCTGTTTTGAAGAGCTTTTTTGGCAGCCATTTCAAGCCCACCGCAGCATGGAACTTCCATTCTTACGATCGTTACACTTTGGATATTATTATTTTGAATGATTGCAGTCAGTTTCTCACTATAATCCACCTGATCTAATTTTGGACAGCCAATTAATGTGACCTTATTCCTGATAAAATCCTGATGAAAGCTTGCGTAAGCGTAAGCAGTACAATCAGCTGCGATTAAAAGCTTTGCATCGTTAAAATATGGTGCACTGACTGGAGCCAGTTTAATCTGTACTGGCCAGTTCTGAAGCTTTGATACCGAATTTGCGGCTGAAGATGATTTTACAGACTCAGGTGTTTCCATTCGCTGGATCTGCATGATTTTAGATCCTGGACAGCCGGTATGAAGGGACATTGCCTGTTTTTTGGCAGCTGTTGTTTTCTGAGCTTCTTTCACAGCTTCTTCATTATATGCAGGTGCTTCTCTTTCCTCAAATGAAATTGCTCCAGTAGGACATTCCGGGAGACAATCTCCCAATCCGTCACAGAAATGTTCTCTTACCAGTTCGGCTTTTCCGGCGATGATATCAATGGCACCTTCGTGGCAGGCAATTGCGCAGGCACCGCAGCCGTTACATTTTTCTTTATCAATCCGGATAATCTTTCTTATCATTTTTACCCTCCGTTAATAGTATTTAACTTTTGTTTCTGTTAGAATTATAGTATAATAAATACAACTTGTATGTTTGATTTCCAACAGGAGGGAAGATTTTGAAAAAATATTTACCTATTCTAAGAAACAGTCCATTTTTTAAAGGTCTTTCTGATAACGAGATATTATCCATATTGCACTGTGTAAACGGAACAATAATTTCCAAAGAACGAGATTCTTATATTTTCAGGGCAGGAGATTCTACCGATGTAATGGGGCTTGTGACATCAGGCTGTGTTCTTGTTATTCAGGAAGACCTTTGGGGACATCGTAATATTCTGTCCAAATGTCATACCGGTGATTTTTTTGGAGAACCATATGCAGCAAGCCCGGGGGCTGTTCTGAATATCAGTGTGGTAGCTGATGGGGATTGTGAGATTATTTTTTTTAATATCCAGAGGCTTCTGGTTACTTGTCCAACGGCATGTGAACATCATCAGAA
>ERZ791810.1625-NODE-1625-length-14431-cov-2.817474_pt1 | contig 14431 bp, 10 predicted proteins | sample MGYA00510304_ERZ791810 | MGnify/ENA primary metagenome ERZ791810 (study PRJEB30046, sample SAMN00791967) | human gut metagenome | study: EMG produced TPA metagenomics assembly of the A metagenome-wide association study of gut microbiota in type 2... | reverse complement strand
CTATATATCAATATTTTACATCCATTTTTCATCAACTGCGAGGTCTGGAAGTTTTCGAAAATTCGGCCTATGTATGACAAATGTATGACAAAAAATGACTACATTTGCAACAGACAAAACCTCCTGACCTATGGCATCCTTCTGCTACCGCATCCGCTCGACCCAGAAAAACAAACTGGTCAAAATCCAAATTCTCTTCACAGTTGGCCGTGGTAACCAGTTCTACGCCGACTGCCAATATATGGTGCTGACGGACGCCTGGGACAACAAACGGCAGACAGTCAAGAGCCGTTTCACCTTTACCGACGACTTCACCGAGCAGCAGGGGCGCGAGCTGACCAAGAATCTCGCCGAACTGCGAAGCCACATCCTTGGAGAAATCGCCAAGGATCCCGAACACGCGATGACGAAAACGCGGCTGGAGAAGATCATCTACAGTTTCCACCACCCGCGCAGCCTCACCACCGGCCGCCATGTCCGCAGCCGCGAATCGCTCGGCGACTACATCGCCCGCTTCACGCACGAGATGGAGGACGGCACCCGACTGAACATCCACAAACTGCGCTACGGGGCATCGACAATCAAAAACTACAAAGGGTTTATAATTCAATTCGACGAGTTCTGCAAAGCAAAGCGAAAGAGATTCGATTTCGGCGATATCGATCTGAAATTCTACGACGATTTTGTGGCATGGTTCACGGCGAAAGATTATTCGATCAATACCATCGGCCGCCACGTCAAGGAGCTGAAGATCATCATGCGGGCAGCGCGCGAAGAGGGGCTGCACGACAACGGGGCCATCGAGAGCCGCAAGTTCCGCGTGCTGACGGCCGACGTGGAGAACATCTACCTGACGGAGTCGGAGATCCGGGCCATCGCCGCGCTCGACCTCTCAAAAAACCGGCACAAGGATGTTGCCCGTGACATCTTTCTGGTGGGGTGCTACACGGCGCAACGATTCAGTGATTACTCTACGATCAACGAGGGTAACATACGCACGCTGGAGAGCGGGCAGCTGGTTATAGACCTGAAACAGCAAAAAACCGGCAACCACGTCATTATTCCCGTCCGACCCGAATTGCAGGCGATACTAGACAAGTACGAAAACCGTTTGCCGAAGTCCTACGAACAGAAAGTAAACAAGTTCATCAAAGAGATTGCTCGGGAAGCGGGTATCACGGAAAAAATCGAAGTATCATACGTCGAAAACGGGGAAAGGAAGACGCACTTGGTAGAGAAGTGCGATTTGGTAAAGACTCATACGGCACGCCGCAGCGGTGCGACGAATATGTATCTGGCGGGCATTCCGACCATCGCCATCATGAAAATCACGGGCCACAAGACCGAAAAGGAGTTTATGAAATACATCAAGATTACGGAAGAGCAGACTGCCATGGAGTTGATGAATCATCCGTATTTCAGCGGGAAATAAAATTTTTCATATCTTTATATCCAAACTAAAGAATCTGGAATATGATTACAAAAGACGAAATACTGGCATTACTCAATGATATTGAGAATTACCATATTGAACGAACTGTATCTACTGATAAGATGGATAAATTCTGTCAGGCAATATGTGCTTTCTCTAATGATATGCCCAATAGCGGCAAAAAAGGTTATCTTATTATTGGAGCGACAGATGATGGCGTCATTTCAGGATTAAAAGTTGATGATAGATTATATAAAACGATTACCGGGATTCGTTCCGATGGGAATATTCAGCCTTTTCCTATTATGAGTGTTGAAAAACTTTCCTATGACTCTGGTGATCTTTTAGTCGTTGAAGTTACTCCACACAAGTATCCACCTATAAAATACAAAGGAAGAACATGGATTCGTATTGGACCACGTAAAGATATTGCATCAGATATGGAAGAGCGAGCTCTGATGGAACGGCGCAGGGCCAATATTCTTTCATTCGAGACATACCCTTGTATCGACTCGACACTTGATGATCTAAGACTAGATTTATTCAAAAACACATATCTTCCGGCCATAATGGACGAGGATGCCTTGATAGATGATAAAAGAGATATCAAGCAACAATTAAGCGCATTACGATTATACAGCATTGCAGAGGATTGCCCAACATATGCTGCAATTCTTTTGTTTGGAAAGAATCCGGAATATTATCTGCCGGGAGCATACGTACAATATGTTCGATTCGACGGTAATGACAATGCCGCGGACATAGTCAATGAACATAAGTTTGCGGGTTGTTTAATAGAAATATTACCGAAACTCGATACCTTCATTGAAACAGCAATAGTAGAAAAACGACCAAAGCCAATTACCGCACTAAGAGAAAGAACAATATATAATTACCCAATATGGGCTATTCGAGAGTTGCTAATGAATGCTGTAATGCATCGAGACTATCAATCGAATACACCTATTAAATTTTATCAATATGCTGATAGAATAGAAATTGATAATGCCGGAGGGTTATATGGAAATGCCAAACCAGAAAATTTTCCAAATGTAAATGATTACCGTAACCCTATTGTTGCAGAGGCAATGAAATCTTTAGGGTATGTTAATAGATACAATCGCGGAGTTGCTCGTGTACAGAAGGAGTTACGAGATAATGGGAATCAAAAGGCTATATTTTCTGTTGATAATATTACTGTTTTTGGTGTAAAAGTTAACGATGCCGCTTTTGTTGCAGATAATCAACTTCGTATAAACTTTACTAACCAAGTTACTAACCAAGTTACTAACCAAGTTACTAACCAAGTTGATTTTGAATTAGGGCAAGCTATCATTTCTTATAAACAAGCGGAGCTAGCTGAATATGAAGCCAAATACTCTAAAATAGCCGTTCGATTTGATACCTCTGATTTTGATTCACTAAAAACAGAAAAATCATACAAAATATTAAATGCACTATTGCAGGCCTAAAAGCAAAAAGGAGTTACTTATCAATACGCTAGAATTAACATCGCAGATTTATAATTATCAAAGATATATAGAACCATTAATGGCTCGAAAACTCATTATTCAAACAATTAAAGATAGACCTAGAAGCCCCAAACAAAAGTATGCGATTACTTCCTTGGGATATTATTTCCTAATGTATTTGACGCGACTACCGATCAAATAATTCCTTGACGACATATTCCGTTTGGAAAAAGTATGTTGAACAACAAAAATTCATTTGAAAAATGTATTCGAAATGTCCCGTCGTCGCAAAATAGAGATCAAAGCCTCCGAACTGGCATGCTTCGACACGTTGGTCGAGACATTGCGCACCCGACCGGAGTTTGCAGACTTCGACCCGACAAGTCTACATGTGTGGGCATACGAGAATTACGAACCGACGATCAGAAATGCAGCAAGGGCTATTCGTCATTTTGATTATTGGTTGGCGGCACATCGAAACGAAATGTTTCTCTCGTCGTATTCGGGCAATCGATTGTTCTGTAAAAAGGATTTGGCCGAAGCTCTGGGAATTACACGCCCGACACTCGACCGGTGGATTGCGAACGGCTGGCTGGAAGGATGCACCGCACGCGCATTTTCGAATGGAGAACGGTGCTATTCGGCAGACGCAGTCCGTGAAGCATTGGAAAAATTAAAATAAAACTCACAAAAACAGCTTTGTTTCGGAGGACGGTTCTTATCAAAAACCGTCTTCTTTTATTCATCGAAACAATCACTTTACACACTGCGGTCAAAACGGAAAACAGAGGTAGACCGATGCAATTCATTCCTAAAATTCCATAGACTGTCCGACTATGTCCGTTCGTGGCAGAAGACGGCATTATTTTGTAACACAATTACTTATTTTAGACAGCCTCGATAAATGATTTTCTTTGCGACGTTAAATCGAATAAACCATGGCAAAGGAAATCTATCTGAATGGCATGACTGCCGATCAACTTTCGAAGATGATCCGGGAGTCCCTGCGCGACGAATTGCAACAGTTCCGTCCCGCACATCCGAAAACCGACACGAAATATCTCACACGGCGCGAAACCGCCCACCGTCTGCGCATCTCGCTCGTGACGCTCACCGACTGGGTGAACCACGGCAAGATCCGCGCCCACAAGATCGGCGGGCGCGACAGCGATGTCGAAGCAGCCTTGAATCGAATCGTTCCCATTAAATAATTCAGTGAAAGAATAAGTATTTTTCTTTTCACTGAACATAGATTGTTATGAAAACGATTCAAGCTATCAAACATCTTTCCATTCGGACCTACCTCGCCGAACAAGGTTTGCACCCGACCAAAGACAATCCGCGATACGGTCTTTATCTTTCACCGTTACGCGAGGAACATACGCCGAGTTTCAAGGTGGACTACGTGCGAAATCTCTGGTATGACTTCGGACTGGGCGAAGGCGGTTCCATTATCGACCTTGTAATGCGGTTGGAGCGGTGCGATTTCGCACACGCCGTCCGATTGCTGAGAAACAGAGAGAGGGTACCGATCGCTGCACCCCGATCTTTGTCGCCTTTATCGACCGTTCCCACGCTCCGTATCCTCTCCGACACACCGCTTCGTCATTCGGCATTGCTCGACTATTTACGGCGGCGCAGTATCGTTCCGGAGGTTGCCTGCACTTATTGTCGGGAAATACGCTATACGATCAATGGCAGAAAATATTTCGCCATCGGATTTCCGAACGATGCCGGCGGATGGGAGTTACGCTCGGAATGCTTCAAAGGAAGTGCATCGCCCAAACAGATTACGACGATCGACAACCGCACCGATACGGTAATCGCCTTCGAGGGGTTCATGGATTTTCTCTCCTGCCTTTCGACGAAGCGCCCCGACCAACTACGCATCGACGTAATAGTATTAAACTCGGTCGTCAATCTTCCGAAAGCGCTTCCGTTTCTCGCACGCCATTCGACGATTCATGCTTTCTTCGACAATGACGATGCGGGTCGTAAAGCGACCGCCGAGTTGATTCGTCTTTGCCCCCGCAGCGAAGTCGTCGATCAAAGCTGTTTCTACTCCGGACACAAGGATGTCAACGACTATCTGATCGCCCACATAAAAGACCATACGAAAAAGTTAGCGGCCCAGAAAAACGCCTCCAAAACAAAGACGGTTCAATCTGTTCGAAATAATCCGCAACCCCTAAAAGCAAAAACAGCAGCGGTTGAGCCACAACGTCGGAAAGGGGTAAAGGTTTAGGAAGGCAAGTTTGTGTTTTCGTAAACGAAAACCTACCGAACATCCCGCTGGTCTAACTCCTGCACACAAACCGATGAAACAAACACAGAACAAGGGCGGACGGCCGGAATTGAGTAAAGGTCGTGTTCGCCGATATATCGTCAGTACGCGACTCGATACGGAGCATTATTTACGTCTTCGGTCATTGGCCCGTACTTCGGGGCAGCGTCCGGCGGAAATCATCCGACAACTGCTTCGGACAGGAGCGGTACGAGAACGCCTGCGTCGCGAGCATCTGGATTTCGTAACCCAGCTCAAAGGCATAGCTCGCAACTTAAATCAACTGACACGGCTTGCCCATGCGAAAGGATTTTCAAGTGTCGCATCCCGTCACGCGGCCATTATGGCATGCCTCGAAGCCCTGCTAAAACAGATCCGCGATGATCGGTAAAATCATTGCCGGTTCATCCTTTGCCGGGACTGTCGGCTATGTGATGAAGGAACTGTCGCGCATCCTCGATGCCGAAGGCGTAAACCCGCCGGAGGTAAAGAACATAATCGAGGATTTTAAGGATCAGACCCGACTGAACCCTCGGTTGAAAAACACGGTCGGGCATATCTCCTTCTCGTTTTCGCCGAAAGAAGCTCCGCACATGACCGATGCGCTGATGACGCAGATCGCCAAAGAATATATGCAGAAAATGGGTATTACCGACACGCAATATCTGCTGGTACGTCACCTCGACCAGCCCCATCCTCACTGCCATCTGGTCTATAACCGGGTCGGGAACAAGGGGCAGACTATATCGGACAAAAATATTAAAATACGCAATACGAAAGTCTGTCGGGAACTAACCGAGAAATACGGGTTGCATCTTGCGCCGGGAAAGGACAGCGTGCGGCGGGAGCGATTGCGCGAACCGGACAAGACCAAATACGAAATATATGATGCGATCAAAGGATGTCTGCCCAAATGTAAGAGTTGGAACGATCTGGAAGGTAGATTAAAAGAGCAAGGCATCAACGTCCGCTATAAGTATTGCGGAAATACCAACCGAAAACAAGGCGTTCTATTTTCAAAAAACGACTTCGAGTTTTCGGGGTCGAAGATCGACCGGCAATTCAGCTTCTCGAAACTGAATCTGCATTTTGCATACGCGCAACAGCAAACCCGACATCGAAGCGCTATTGTCAAAGACTTCCATGCGGCGGCAGGCTCCTACCGTTCGGCCTTCTCCGATCTGTTCGGAACGGGTGGCGGAAAGACCGACACGGATAGGCCGACGGTCAATTTCGGCGGTAATATCGGCGAACTTTCGTTGCCGCCGAATAGTTCGCCGGTCGAATTGTCCGAAGCCCAATTGCAACGCAAACCCGGCGAGAGTCCCGAAGAGTACCTCGCCCGCATCACGGCATTGCTCAATACCGTCGCCGAAGCGATGGCGGTTGCCGCAATGGAGCGGGAACGTCGCTTGCGAGAACGCATGACCAAACCCAAGCAGAAATTGTAAACAGGAAGCGATACAACCATGAAAGAGAATAATATGATGTCCTACGAAATGTATGAGGACTTCAAGGAGACGATGGTCAAAACCATCAAGACCGAACTAGCGACAAAAACAGCGAACAATAATCAATCAAGCGACAATGACTTGTCGCAACGATTGGAGCAAATCGTATATACAGAACAAGAGCGGCATCAGGCGATAATAATCCAGCTTGCCGGACGATTGGAGAGCATAGAGCAGAACTATACCAAAACGCAAACCGGTATCGATAATCTGCAAGCATCTGTCGAGGCAATCAAAATCCCCGCCGAACTGCCGCCGAGAATAATCCGACACCGAGTGATTTTCAGCTCCGAATCCCCATTCGTCATTTATTTGGTGCTGTTCCTTTTCATAAGTTGCATGATCTTGTCGTCGGCACTCTATTTCGCTACCCGACCGAACCGAGACCGCATCGATAACGACCTGAAATACCGCTATATAAAGATGAAAGGCGACGCGACACCCGAACGTATCACCGAACTGGAAGAGCTATTCGAATTAAATCGCGACAACGCAAAAATCCGTCAGATGAAAAAAGACGTCGAAGAATATGAACACACTATCCGCCAGAAAATCGAACTCGAAGAACAGACGAGACTGAAAGAACGGGAAGTCGAACATTTAACCAATAAAGCTAACTCGATAAAAAAGAAATAATTATGTCTCATGTTCGCAGCTTGCAGTTGCGTAATAACCAAATAATTTACTACATTTGTATTTAATTGGGTGTGTTGTGATCCCGATGAAAGTAATATGGTTCGAGAGAAACAAATAGAAGAAAGTTTTATTCGGAAACTGACTGAACAATTAAAATATGTTTATCGTGATGATATTCACGATAGAAACTCCCTCGTGGCTAATTTCAGGCAGAAGTTCGAGGCTTTGAATCGCGTGAAATTATCCGATTCGGAATTCGATCGGTTGCTCGAGGAGATCATCAATCCTGATGTTTTTGCCTCATCCAAAAGATTGCGCGAGCGAAATACATTCATCCGCGAAGACGGAACACCGTTGCAATACACGCTGGTCAATATCAAAGATTGGTGTAAGAACGATTACGAGGTAATCAACCAGTTGCGGATGAATACCGGTAACAGTCACCATCGTTACGATGTCATTTTGCTCATTAACGGTATTCCAGTTGTACAAGTCGAATTGAAGGCTTACGATGTCAGTCCGCGGCGTGCCATGCAGCAAATCGTGGATTACAAAAACGATCCGGGGAATGGCTACACTAAATCCCTGCTCTGTTTTATTCAGTTGTTTATAGTAAGCAACCAAAGCAATACTTACTATTTCACGAATAACAACAACCAGCATTTCTCTTTCAATGCGGACGAACAATTCCTCCCAGTCTACCAGTACGCGACGGAGCGAAATACGAAAATAACCAACCTCGATGCCTTTTCGAGTGCTGTGCTTGCCAAGTGCGAACTCGGCAAGATGATCAGCCTCTATATGGTACTGGTTGCAAGCGAGCAGAAATTACTGATCATGCGTCCGTATCAGATTTATGCCGTAAAAGCGATTATGGATTGCGTACATGAGAATCGCGGCAACGGCTATATCTGGCATACGACGGGTAGCGGTAAAACGCTCACTTCTTTCAAGGCTTCTACTCTGATGAAAGACAATCCGGACATCGACAAATGTCTGTTTGTCGTGGACCGAAAAGATTTGGATCGTCAAACACGCGAGGAGTTCAACAAATTTCAGGAAAATTGCGTCGAGGAGAACACCAATACGGAAACTCTGGTGCGACGGATGTTGTCGGACGATTATGCCGACAAAGTAATCGTTACGACCATTCAGAAGCTGGGCATCGCGCTTGATCCGAAGCATAAAAAGAATTACCAAGAACGATTGAAGCCATTGAAGAATAAGCGTATCGTATTCATTTTCGATGAATGCCACCGTTCTCAATTCGGTCACAATCATAAAACGATCAAGGAGTTTTTCCCTAATTCGCAACTATTCGGTTTTACCGGTACGCCTATTTTCGACGAAAATTCGACCTATACGCAAATAGACGGTGAAGAGGGTTCGTACAAAACGACCGCCGATATTTTCGAGAAAGAGTTGCACGCTTATACGATTACACACGCCATCGATGATAGAAACGTATTGCGCTTCCATATCGATTATTTCAAGCCCGACGGCGAAAATCAACAGAAAGGAAGTACCCTTACAAAACGAGCTATCGTAGACGCCATATTGAGCAGGCATGATGCAGCGACCGATTCACGCCGATTCAATGCTATTATGGCAACCGAACGAATCGATGATGCCATCGAATACTACAATCTGTTCAAGGAGATTCAGCAGGAAAGAATGACGAAAGATTCCGATTACGAACCGCTGAATATTACTTGCGTCTTCTCCCCGCCGGCCGAGGGCAACAAGGATGTGCAACAAATACAGGAGGATTTGCCTCAAGAGCGTTTCGATAACCAGCAGGAGCCCGGCAAGAAAAAAGCAGCTCTCAAGATGATTATTGATGATTATAACAAGCAATACGGGACGAATCATTCGATTGCGGAGTTCGATGCTTATTATCAGGACGTTCAAGGACGTATCAAGGCTCAAAAATATAGTAATAAAGACATTCCGCATAAGTATAAGACCGATATTACCATCGTCGTCGATATGTTACTGACCGGATTCGATTCCAAATACCTGAATACGTTGTATGTCGATAAGCACCTGAAGTGGCACGGTCTGATTCAGGCTTTTTCGCGCACGAACCGTATTTTGAACGACACGAAACCTTACGGCAATATCCTCGACTTCCGAGGACAAGAAACAGCAGTCGATCAAGCTATCGCCCGGTTTTCGGGAGAAAAAATCGACAACCCGAAACAGATTTGGTTGGTCGATCCGGCCCCGAAGGTTATCGAAAAATACGAGGAGGCCATTTCCAAACTGGAAGAGTACATGCAATCGCACGGTTTGGAGTGCAAGCCCGAGGAGGTCAATAATCTCCGCGGCGATGAGGCTCGCGCCGGATTTATCAACTGTTTCAAAGAGGTACAACGTTTCAAAACCCAGTTGGAACAGTATACAGATATAAAGGCGGATGACAAAGCCAAAATCGAATCGCTATTACCCGAAGACACGCTTCGGGCTTTCAAGGGGATGTATCTCGAAAAGGCCCGTGAACTGAAGAAAAAGCGAGAAAAAAGAGGTAGCAAAGAAGTTAGCCAACAGATTGAGGACCTCGATTTCGAGTTCGTGCTGTTCGCATCGGCGATTATCGATTACGACTATATCATGGGGCTTATCGCCCGATATACGAATCGGGGTACTGACAAAAAGCGGATTACCAAAGAGCAGCTTATCGCATTGGTTGCATCGAGTGCGAACCTGATGGAGGAGAGAGACGATATCGTCGCCTACATCAATAGCCTCGATGAGATCAACGGCAAGACCGAACAGGAAATTAAAAACGGTTATGAGCTTTTCAAGGCGGAAAAATATAAAAATGAGATTACGTCCATAGCTGCCAAATATGGATTGGAGTTTTCTGCACTGGATGCGTTTGTCCAAGAAATCATCGAACGCGAAATCTTCGACGGCGAAAAACTTGGTGACCTGCTCGCCCCGCTCGGCTTGGGTTGGAAAGCCCGCACCCAAAAGGAATTGGCATTGATGGACGAGCTGGTCCCCTTGTTGAAACGACTGGCCGACGGCCACGAAATATCAGGACTTTCGGCTTATGAAAACTAACGGAAAAGATACGAAACTGGGTGTTGTTCCTGCCTTGCGGTTTCCGGAGTTTCGAAATTATAATGAATGGGTAGAAGTTCCTATCCATCAAATTGGAACGTTATTGACTGGACTATCGGGTAAAAATAGTTCGAATTTTGGATATGGAAAACCATTTATTACATATAAGCAGGTTTATTCGGATACTGTAAATGATTTCAACAAATGCGACAAAGTATTTATCAATAATTCGGAAAAACAAAATAGTATACAACAAGGGGATATTCTATTTACCACCTCATCGGAAACCCCCGACGAAGTAGGAGTTTCTTCTGTCGTATTAAACCCGCTACCCGAAACTATTTATCTCAATAGTTTCTGTTTTATTTTAAGGCCGCACGATATAAATCAATTATATCCTCTGTTTGCTAAATATCTATTTCAAAGCCCAATATATCGTAAGAAAATCAATAAATTAGCACAAGGTGCTATTCGATTCAATCTCTCTAAAAACCAATTCATTCGTTTATCCTTACCAATCCCCAAGGAGACCAAAGAACAACAAAAGACCGCCGATTGCCTCTCTTCTATCGACGCATTGATAAAGGCAACGGAGAATAAAATAGATGAACTGAAAGCCCATAAAAAAGGCTTGATGCAGCAACTTTTCCCCGCCGAAGGAAAAACGACTCCGGCCCTTCGTTTTCCGGAATTTCAAAATATTGGAGAATGGAATGTAATAGAATTAGGGAAACTTACATCACGCGTAATCAAGAAAAACAGACTGGGATATATTAGTAAAGTTTTAACAAATTCCGCAGCAGATGGTGTAGTGGACCAAGCAGAATATTTCGACCGAAATATTGTAAGCGAAAACAACTTGCATAACTATTATGTTATTGAAAATGGCGATTATGTTTATAATCCTCGTGTATCTGCATCTGCTCCAGTCGGCCCAATTTCAAAAAATTATATAGGCCAGGGGGTAATGTCTCCTCTATATATTATTTTCCGATTTCACAACATTGAAAATGAATTTTATAATCAATATTTTAAAACAAAATATTGGCATAAGTATTTGAAAAATGTAGCTAATCAAGGAGCGCGATTCGACAGAATGAATATCGCTACTAATGATTTTATGAATATGCCGCTCCCGGTTCCGGCTCAAGCTGAACAGCAAAAAATCGCCGATTGCCTCTCCTCTATCGATGATTTAATAATGGCCCAGACAAATCGGCTCGAAGCCCTCAAAGCCCACAAAAAGGGGCTGATGCAGCAATTATTCCCGAACATAGATGAATGTTAGCATGGAACAATTAGCAACAAAAATAGCCAAACTAAAAAAGAACATTGTTCTTATATACGCATTCAACGGAACGGGAAAAACACGCTTATCCGTTGCCTATAAAAACATTACAAAGAAAAACAACAAAGGCAATCATGCCGGTGTCTATTACAATGCATACAGCGAAGACCTATTTGTGTGGGATAATGACGAGGAGCACGACGGGCAGAATATCCGATTGATGATTCAATCCAGTACACTCAATCAATACCACCAGTTATTCGATGAAGACAAATTAAGAGAACATTTAACGCCTTATAAGCCTAAATTCGATTTCCGGTTCCATCTTTATCCGGACGCGGCACAAGGTATCGAGTATGTACAATTCTTTGTAAAAAAGGATAAAACGGCAAAAGAGGACGATGAACAAGGAAACGAGGACATCCCTATCAAAATCTCGCGAGGCGAGCAACAGATATTTATCTGGTGTTTTTTTCTTGCCTTGTTCGATATAGACGGATGGACCGGTGAAGGGAAACAATCGCAGCACTTCTTTATCGATGATCCGGTTTCGAGTTTGGACGACCACAATATTTTCATTACGGTTTCATCGATTATGGATCTGATCGATCGCCATTTCAAGAATAGGAAAATCATTATCACGACACATCATATCGGGCTATTCTCGATTTTATGCGACTGGATCAAGAAGGGTGAAAAGGCATCTTCGTACAAAAATGAAGTGCAATTATATATCTTAAAAAAAGATGAAGCCGGCATCGACTTCCACAGTCCCAACAACGAAGTTTTTCTATATCATTTAGAATTGCTGCAAATACTCAAAAAGGCAATTGCCGATGACCGGATTTACGCATATCATTTTGCATTGTTACGGCAGATTTTGGAGAATATAGCATCGTTTTTGGGTGTAGGACAATTTGCATATGTTTTGAAACAAATCGGCCTGACCGACACGGATGAAATTGCCCGGATTGTCAATACACTGTCTCATAAAACTGTTTTCAGATATGAAGCAAAAGAACTGGTACCAGATAATAAGGAGCTGTTCAAAAACATTTTCGATGGAATAATAACCAAATATAACTTCGTATTACACGCATAATGACCGCTATAGAACAACAAAAATTAGGTAAAATCCTTTGGGGCATTGCAGATAAACTCAGAGGGGCAATGAATGCGGACGACTTCCGCGACTATATGCTTTCATTTCTGTTTCTGCGTTATCTTTCAGATAATTACGAAGATGCTGTAAAGAAAGAACTCGGTTCGGATTATCCCGCTGTGTCCGATACAGATTCGGCCGAAAGCCGAGTTTTGACACCATTGCAGATTTGGTATGACCGTAATCCCGAGGACATCTCGGAGTTCGAGAAACAGATGCGGCGCAAGATTCATTATGTGATCAAGCCGAAATATTTGTGGAAGAATATATCCGAATTGGCCCGAACACAGAGCAACGATTTGTTACAAACCCTGCAAGAGGGTTTCAAGTATATTGAAAACGAATCGTTCGAAAGTACGTTCCAAGGATTGTTCTCGGAAATCAATTTGAACTCGGAGAAGTTAGGAAAGAATTACGCCGAACGAAACGAAAAACTGTGTTCGATCATCAAAAAAATCGCTGAGGAAATCGCGAAATTCTCAAATGACTCCGACACTCTGGGCGATGCTTACGAATATCTGATCGGCCAATTCGCGGCCGGTTCGGGAAAGAAAGCCGGGGAGTTTTACACTCCGCAACAGGTTTCGACCATCCTTTCGAAGATTGTGACATTGGATAGCCAAGATCCGACGACCGGTCCGAAAAAGAGAATAGACAAGGTTCTCGATTTCGCTTGCGGTTCCGGATCGCTACTTTTGAATGTCCGTCATCAGATGAACCGCGACGGCAGACGCGGCATCGGCAAGATTTACGGACAGGAGAAGAATATCACGACTTACAACCTCGCACGCATGAATATGCTGCTGCATGGGGTGAAGGACTCCGAGTTCGAGATTTTTCATGGAGATACGCTCCTCAATGACTGGGATATATTGAATGAGATGAATCCGGCGAAGAAAATCGAATTCGATGCGATAGTCGCCAATCCACCGTTCAGTTATCGTTGGGAGCCGAAGGAGGATTTAGCAAATGATTTCCGGTTCCGTAATTACGGCGTTGCTCCGAAATCAGCCGCCGACTTCGCCTTTTTATTGCATGGATTTCATTTCCTACGGGAAGACGGTACGATGGCGATTATTCTGCCTCACGGCGTATTGTTTCGCGGGGGCGTGGAAAAGAATATCAGAACCAAATTGTTGAAAGACGGTAATCTCGATGCAATTATCGGATTGCCTGCCAACCTTTTCTTTTCCACGGGTATTCCCGTTTGCATCTTAGTACTGAAGAAATGTAAGAAATCAGACGACATATTGTTTATCAATGCCAGCGAAGGATATAAGAAAGATAAGCGGCAAAACCGATTACGCGAAGGCGAAAACGGCGAGCCGAACGATATTCAAAAAATAGTGGACACCTACCAATTCCGCCGAGAGGAACCACGTTATTCCAAGAGGGTTTCGTTGGAGCGAATCGAAAAGGAGGATTTCAATCTGAATATTACCCGTTATGTCAGCACGGCCCAAGAGGAAGAGCCGATCGACCTGCAAAAAGTCAATGACGAATTGAAAGAGATTGCAAGACGGTCGAAAAAGGCATTAGATCGTCATAATGAGTTTCTCAAAGAATTAGGATTACCA
>ERZ791810.1620-NODE-1620-length-14458-cov-2.675276_pt1 | contig 14458 bp, 13 predicted proteins | sample MGYA00510304_ERZ791810 | MGnify/ENA primary metagenome ERZ791810 (study PRJEB30046, sample SAMN00791967) | human gut metagenome | study: EMG produced TPA metagenomics assembly of the A metagenome-wide association study of gut microbiota in type 2... | reverse complement strand
CGGCAGCGGTGCAGAGGTTGCCGTACAGCGTTACTTCTTCTGTTTCTGTTTCTTCGTTCAGAACATAGAAGGGAGTGGAGCCATTCTTATAGAAAAGCGGTTCCCGAGGTGCTGCCGCCGGGGCAATTTGTGTGATGAATTGTTCCAGACACGGACGCAGGAAGCCGTTTAAGGTGTTTTGTAAAATGGCAATGCGCTTGCCATGGGAGGTCTTCGTATCGACGACGTGTGTGACGTACCAGCCACAGGGACCGGCTAAATAGCGGCCGCTTTCGATGAGTACGCGGGCCTGAGCCAGCGTGTCCTGCCGCAGGAAGCGGAGCTGTTCCAATTTTTTTGCCAGGGCATCGATGTCGACTTCGTGTTCTGTCGCCGTATAGGGGATGCCGATACCGCTGCCGAGGTTAATGAACAGGAGTGGTGTCCCTAACGCGAGCTGGATGTGTCCCGCCAGGGCAAAGACGTTTTCATAATAGGAAAAGAGTACCTGCCAGTCCAGTTCCTGACTGCGTATGTGTGTGTGCAGGCCGATGATGATGACGTGCTGCAGCTGTTTCAGCCGCGGCAGGGCGTTGAGGAATTCTCTTTCATCAATGCCGAATTTGGAAGGACTGCCGGTAGCGCTGGTAAAGGAGAAGTCCGGGTTGATGCGGACGCCGATAGTGACCTTCATGTTACGTTTGCCGGCCAGTTCCTCAATGCGCTGTATTTCCTGCAGGCTGTCGGCAATGAGGATGCATTGGCCCAAGGCGTGTTCCAGGCTGTATTGGCTTTTGCCGGGGGCTGAATAAAAAATGTGGTCCGACGGTACGCCGCAATCGCTGGCGGCATAGACTTCCCCCAGGCTGGCGGCGTCAGCATCGATGCCGGAAGAAAATATCTTATTTAAAATAGCCCGATGGGGATTACATTTGATGGAATAGAGAATCTGCTCATGGGCAAACGCCGAGCGAAGCCGCCGGATGCGGTCTTCCAGGGTTACTTCATCGTAGAGATAAAAACTGACATGGTCTTTGGCTGTAGCCAAAATCAAATTGCGGATACGCGCGTCGAGGGTCATATGCATCAGCCTCCTTGGGGAAACGGCATAGTAGGTAAATAATGGTATAATGAGTATAACGAAAAGTATAGTTACAGCTTACCACATTGGTATCCTGTTTTCCAGCTGCACGGCAGAAGATCTGCTGCGACAGCCTATTGCGAGGTGAATACCATGCAGGAAGATTCCCTGTTTTCTTCAGCCGTACCACAGCCCCTGGCCAGCCGCCTGCGCCCTAAAACACTGCAGGACTTCGTAGGCCAGCAGCATCTCCTGGGCAAAGGAAAAGTCCTGTCGAAATTGATTGAACAGGACCGCATTTCTTCGATGATTTTCTGGGGGCCGCCCGGTGTAGGCAAAACGACGCTGGCTCAGATTATTGCCGGTCATACGCAATCTGTCTTCATTGATTTTTCGGCTGTGACGAGCGGGATTAAGGAAATCCGTACTGTCATGGAACGGGCCGAACGAAACCGTCAGGCCGGCCAGCGGACGATCGTCTTTGTCGACGAAATACACCGTTTCAATAAAGCCCAGCAGGATGCCTTTCTGCCCTTTGTAGAAAAGGGCAGCATTATCCTCATTGGGGCGACAACAGAAAATCCGTCCTTTGAAATCAACAGCGCCCTCTTGTCACGCTGTAAGGTCTTTGTCTTAAAGCCCTTGACGCCGGAAGATATTACGGTCCTGCTTAAACGGGCCTTGACCAGTCCTGCAGGCTTTGGCGGGCAGCAGATTGAAATGGGCGACGACCTGATCCGGCAGATCGCCCAATTTGCCAACGGCGATGCACGGACGGCCTTATCGACCTTGGAGATGGTCGTTCTCAACGGTGAGGTACAAGGCGAAAAGACGGTGATTACACCGGACCTGCTGGCACAGTGCACGTCGCAAAAATCCCTGCTCTACGATAAAAACGGCGAGGAGCATTACAACATCATTTCGGCGCTGCACAAGTCTATGCGCAATTCCGACCCCGATGCGGCCGTGTACTGGCTGGCCCGTATGTTAGAGGCTGGGGAAGATCCCCTATATGTAGCCCGCCGGGTGACGCGCTTTGCCAGTGAAGACATTGGCCTGGCAGATCCACGAGCCCTGGAAATTGCCGTTGCAGCCTACGAGGCCTGCCATTTCATCGGTATGCCTGAATGTGCCGTACACCTGACAGAAGCTGTCGTATATATGGCCCTGGCACCTAAATCCAACGCTCTCTATAAGGCCTATGGCCAGGCCAGCCACGATGCCCGCCGCACTCTGGCTGACCCGGTACCGCTGGTTATTCGTAACGGTGTGACCAAGCTCATGCAGGACCTGGGCTATGGCAAAGACTACCAGTATGCCCATGACACGAAAGAAAAACTAACCACTATGCAGTGCCTGCCTGATTCGCTGGCAGGACGGGAATATTACCGGCCCGGTACGAAGGGCGAAGAAGCAGACTTTGGCGAACGCTTGCGGCGTATTAAGGCGTGGAAACGGCAGCATCAAGGCCCGGCGAAGGATTGATCACGTTTCTTTTTCCGGTACCTTGTCGTGCAGGAGCCGCCAGAGCGTCGTGCGGCTCAACGCGAGCTGGTCTGCCAGCTCCTGGTACGTGCAGGCATAGAGGTCGTGCAACAGAGCAAGACCGGCACGAAAGCCTGCCGTATCGGTAATGGGACGCTGGGTCAGCGCCGGGTAGCGGCTATAAATGTCGTCCTGCAAGGTTTGCCTGCCGATGGCGTCGAGGAGCAGGTTGTAGCGGTAGCGTGCTGTCTGATGGGCCGCGTTTTGCAGCAGTACGGCGTAGCGCGTACTAATCGCCCGCAGCTCAATGACGTTACCGGGATACCTGTAGCTCGTGAGCAGCCGTTCCATTTCCGGAGTCAGCTTTTGGGCCTGCTTGGAAGGCAGTAATTGGGATACATAGCTTTTGAACAAATCGCAAATATCTTCGCGCCGCTCACATAGGGGCGGGACAGTGACGCGCAAAATGGCCAGGGCCCGGCGCAGGTCCGGCCGGATGCGCCGGTATTCTTCCGGACTGGCGACGAGGAAGAAGAGAATGTCGAAGGTAATGGGCTCGTTCATGCCGGGCTGGAAAAACTGATGCTTCGTCAGGGCCTGCAGGAGAATCTCCTGCAGGCGTGGGCCGGCCAGACCCAGATTCTTGATAATCAGGCTGCCGCCAGAGGCGTTGAAGAGGAGCCCGTCGGTTGCATTTTTGCCGTAATTGTAGCCGTAGAGAATGCGTACGGCGTTTTCTTCGTCAATGGCCGCGCAGTTCAGCGTCAGACAAGGCTTTTTAGCCCGCCGGGACGCGTTATGCAGGCAGTGGGCGAGCTCTTCCCGGCCTGAACCGCTTGGTCCTATGAGGGCCGTAGGGAAGGCAACCGGTGAAATCTGGTTGCACTGGTTGACGACGCGGCTCATGGCCTGAGAATGGGCTGTAACCTTATCCAGATAATAGACGGAGCCTACGCCTGTATGCTGCTCCCGGTCCTTCTTGCGGTTATGGGGATTGGGGTGGAAGGTCATGAGTACACCGCAGTCCCGCTGGCCTACGCGGATTTTGTGAAAGATGCAGCGCATCATAGTCGTATTAATCAGGTGATAGCTGTCGTTTTGGATGAGCGGGCTTTTCATGAATTGCCTGAGGGGCAAGTTGGGAAAGAGCCCTTCTAAAGGCTGCCCGCTTGCTTCTGTAAGGGAAATGCCCGTGTAGTTCTGCATCGTTTCGTTGAAAAATTCGACATTCCCTCCTGTATCGGTGACGACGATGCCCAATTGGGCACTGCTCAAAACGGCTTCGGCAATAGCCCGGTTACGCCGTGTCGTGTAGAGACTACGTGCGAGCTCGCCGGCTTTGAGACAGGCTTCACGAATCGTTTCTTTGCCGGCATAGAGGAGCAGTGACGGTTTTTTTGCAGCGGCAGCTGCTTCCTGGGTCATCTGATTGCCAATGAGGACGTCGCAATCGGAATGCTTGGCAATTTCATACATTTGGGGAATTTCTGCATAGATCAATTCCGTCAAGGTAGCGCCCGTAATGTTCGTGTACAGATCGAGGTTGGCTGCCGGTGAATAGAGATAGCGCGTAATACCAATGTGCGTATAGCCCTGGTCCAGGGCTTTTTTTATTGCCTGTAAATAATCAATATCCTTGATCTGGTAGGCAACGAGGGGGTAGCTGTAGTAGTTAGAAAAGCGCACGGCCGCTGCCGGCCCGGCAACAAAGACTTCGCAGCCCATGCGCCGGGCTGTAACAATACATTCGTCCTGCCGTTCATCAAGGGAGGAATCGAAGACAATATATTCAAGATCTGGCGTTTTGGGCAGTTCGGCAACGACTTCCCGGGAGAGACGGGTAAGGCGGGAATAGCCGAGGACGCAAATGCGAAAGGGCTTATGCAATGCTAATTTATCATCATACACGGCGTTCTCCTTCTGATTTTGCAAGACTAGGCTCTTTAAATACTCGTACTTGGCCTTTACTGGGAAATAAAAACGGGGAAAATGTTTCACATATAGATAATATACATTTACTTGAAACAAATTTCAATAAAAAGTAAAAAGAGACCAGGGATTAGCAAGGCTGAAACATTATCCGTATAATGATAGCCATCAAGAGAATCCAGAGATGTGAAAAAAGGAGTGTACAGAAGATGAACAAATCTATATGGCAGGAACTGTGCAGCCGCAGTGCAGGGGATGTCTGTCAGCTGGCAGTTGATTATTGCATCATCACCGACCGGGAACATACAGAACTGATCACAGCCGTACAGGAACTGGCTTTGCAGGATAAAAACAAGGTCCTCGTTACGATCGATCACGATACACCTAACAGTACGATTGAAGTCGGCGCCAACCAGCGCCAGCTTATTAACTGGGCCGTAAAAGAAGGCCTTTCTATGGAAAAATGCCGCGGTGTCGGTTACTTGCGCTACATCGAGCACTATGCACAGCCGGGCCAGCTGGTCGTTGGTACAGGCACTCACGTAGCCGGCCTCGGCGCTGCCGGTGTCCTGGGCCTCACCGTGACCGATGCAGCCCTTCTGGACGTCCTGAAGACAGGTACCCTGACCGTTACGGTACCACAGGTTTTGACTGTAGCCATCGAAGGCGCCTTGGCAGACAGCGTCATGACGCAGGATGCTGCCCTCCTTTTGGTACAGGCTCTTGAAAAGGCCGGTGTCCGTGGAAAATTGGTGCTCCTTCAGGATAGCGACAGTACGCTGAGCCTGGACCAGCGCTATGATTTGTGCCACCTCATGCAGGCAGCAGGTGTCCTGAGCGCCGCCTTTATGGATACAGCCGCTACGGCAGATGTAGTCTTTTCCTTAGACGATGTCCGTCCTGTAACGGCCCTGCCCGGTGCTCTCGAAAACGTCCGGGCTCTGGCAGATATGCAGGGAATCAAGGTCAATGAAGTCTTCCTCGGTGGCTGCCGTGGTGGTAAGCTCGAAGACTTGCGTGCGGCAGCAGACGTCCTGCGCGGCCAGAAGGTAGCCTACCGCGTCCGTCTCCTCGTCGCCCCGGCTACGAGTGATATTTACATCCAGGCCTTGCGTGAAGGACTTATCGATGTCTTCCTCGATTGCGGTGCCGTCGTCATGAACCAGGGCTGCAGTGCCTGCTGGGGCAAAGCCCAGGGTACGCTCGATAAAGGCGAAGTCATGGTTTCCACAGGCTCGTATAACTACGCCGGCTGCTGTGGCGACAAGGAAGCTAGCGTATATCTCGTATCGCCTGTAAGCGCAGCCAAGGCAGCTGTGACGGGCGTACTGGCATAGGAGGAGAAGATTATGGAAAAGGTATTTGAAGGAAAAGTCTGGAAACTGGGCGACGATATCGATACGGATATCATCATCCCTACACAGTGGGTTACCTTGGATACAATGGAAGAGTTGAAAACCCACATTTTCGAACCCCTCCGGCCGGAGCTGGCAGCATCTATCCGGCCTGGCGACATCATCGTAGCCGGCAATAACTTCGGCTGCGGCTCGTCGCGTGAACAAGCGCCGGAAGGCTTGAGCGCCCTCAAGATCAGCTGCATTATTGCCAAGTCCTTTGCCCGTATTTTCTTCCGCAATGCCATTAATAACGGCCTCTTGCTCATCGAATGTCCGAATTTGCCCGACCATTGTGAAGAAGGCGACACCGTGCGCGTTGAAATCAACCACTGCATCTATTGTAACGGCAAGGAATACGCTATTCCCTCCATGCCGGACAACCTCTTTGAGATCATCAAAGACGGCGGCCTGGTCAAGCATATGCAGAAGCTCAATCATCTAAAACAGTAGGAGGCGGAGAAGATGGGACATACATTAGCAGAAAAAATCCTCATTCATAATACAGGTGTAGCAGACTGCAAGCCCGGCGATATCGTCATTTCGCATCCGGACTGCGTCATGTTTCACGATATTTATACAACCAACGTCTATCGCAAATTCAAGGAAATGGGTTTTACCAAGGTCTGGGATAAGGATAAAGTAGTCATCATGTTCGATCACCTCATCCCGACGTGCCTGCCCCTCGATGCGGATCATATGAAGCACGGCTACGATTTTGCTGAACAGTTCGGCGCCAAGCAGGTCCACGTGGCCGACGGCATTTGCCACCAGCTCATGCCGGAGCTGGGCTATGCCAAACCGGGTGACGTCGTCTTCGTGACGGATTCGCATACGACGACGTACGGTGCGGTCAGTTGTTTCTCCACCGGCGTGGGCTATACAGAAATGGCTGCTGTCCTGGGTACCGGTGAAATGTGGCTGCGCGTACCGTCGGCCATTAAGATCGAAATCAACGGCGACCTGCCTCAAGGTGTGACCTCAAAGGATATTGCCTTGCGCGTCCTGGGCGATCTGACCGCTGCCGGTGGTACGTATAAATCCCTTGAATTCTGCGGCACGACGGTCGATAAACTCACTGTCGACGAACGCCTCACCATTTCCAACATGGCCGTCGAATGCGGCGCCAAGGTTGGCCTCTTTGCACCCAATAAAGAAACGGCTGCCTACAGCGGCGTCGACTTTGCTGACATTGCCTGGCTTCACTTCGATGACGACGCAGTCTACGAAAAAGTCCTTACCTATAAGGCAGAAGACTTCGTGCCCTATATTGCGGCTCATCCGTTCGTAGATAACGTCAAACCCCTGTCGGAGCTTGAAGGCATGCGCATCGATGAAGTATTCATCGGCTCCTGCACGAATGGCCGTATCGAAGATTTGGCGATGGCAGCAGCCATCCTTAAGGGCAAGCACATCGCCCCGGGCGTGAAGCTCCTCATTACGCCGGCTTCACGGAGTATCTTCAAGGAAGCCATTGCGAAAGGCTACGTGGAAACGCTGGTAGAAGCAGGTGCCATGTTCACCCATCCCTATTGTTCCCTCTGCGAAGGCCGTAGCGGCGGTCTCCTGTCTGATGGCGAAATACTCCTGGGGACGAATAACCGTAACTTCCTGGGCCGCCTGGGGAACACGAAAAGCGAGACGTACCTGAGCTCGCCGGCTGTTGCTGCTGCGTCGGCTGTGACCGGTGTCCTTACCAATCCCGTATCCTTAAAATAAAGAAAAGCGAGGCTTTATGATGACTTTTTTAAAGACAGATTGGGACAACGTATCTTCTACATCCTTGTCCGATGCCATGCATGGCTTACAGACCATGGACAGCTGTATTCAGCCCTTGAACCGCCGTATGTGTGTGGCCGGGCCGGCTTTTACGGTACAAATCGTTCAAAATGACTGTGCCGTCGTCTTTCAGGCCTTGCGCGATGCTGCGCCGGGCAGCGTCTTGGTCATTGCCGCCAACGGCACGACAGACGTAGCCTTTTTTGGCGAAATTGTCGTGGCCATTGCCAAGGAAAAGGGCCTTGCCGGTATCGTCATCGATGGCTGTGCCCGCGACAGCCTGGCCTTGAGCCAGAATGATTTCCCCGTATTTGTGAAAGGTATCGTACCGAGAATTCCGGCCCGTGTCTTTCTGGGAGAAGTACAAAAGGATGTACAATGTGGCGGCGTTCTCGTCCGGCCTGGTGACATTGTCTTTGGCGACGCGGACGGTGTCGTTATTATCCCTCAGGAACAACAAGCCCCTGTCTTGGCTAAGGCACAGGCAAAAGAAAAATTAGACCAGTGGAAAATGGAACACCTCTTACATGATCCGGAAGCACTGGAAAAGTTTTTGACTGACACGTGCACGCCGTAATTGTCCGGCAATGTATTGCTATTCTTGCACTTATAGAAGGAGAAATGAACAATGAATTATATCGTACGAGAAATTCCTTGCCTGCTTTTCCGCAAGATTCCTGCAGCAGCCATGATTATTCCTATGTTTTTGTCTATCATTTTCAATGCCCTGTTCCCTGACTTCGTGAAGATTGGCAGCCTTACGACGGCCATTTTCTCTAAGTCAGCCGTGGTACCTCTGACGGCAGCGGTTCTCTTTTTTGCCGGGACACAGCTGAAAATCAACGAAGCGCCGGCAGCCTTTAAACGGGGCGGCGTCCTCTTGGTGACGAAATTTATCGTCGGCTATGCCATCGGTACGCTCTTCAGTGCCACCTTTGGCAGTATCGGCATCCTGGGCATTTCTACGCTGGCTGTCTTTACGGCCCTTTTGAGCTCAAACGGTTCTATTTATTTGGCCATTGCCAGTGAATATGGCGACGATATCGACCTCGGTGCGTATAGCCTGTTGTCTATCAAGGACGGCCCCTTTCTGACCATGCTGGCTCTCGGTGCTTCCGGATATTCCACTCATGGCTCTTTTTGCGACACTGTTCCCCATGATCTTGGGGATTATCCTGGGCAATATCTGGCCCGGCGTTCGGGGCTATTTCAAGGGCGGCACGAAGGTACTCATTCCTCTCGTCGGGATTTCTGTCGGTTCATCCCTGAATCTTTCCATGATGTTCCAGGCAGGTGTCGGCGGTGTCATCCTTGGCGTCGTAGCCTTTGCTGTAGGCGGCTTCTTCCTGACCTTGGCAGATAAAGTTATTCTCCGCCGCCCCGGTTATGCCGGTGCCGGTCTGGCCTCTGTAGCTGGCAGTGCCGTTGCTACGCCGACGATTGTTTCCAGCGTCGTACCGGGCCTTGAACAAGCGGCAGCCCTGGCTTCCGTACAGGTCGCTGCTGCTGTTATCGTCACGGCTATCCTTTGCCCCATCCTTTGTTCGTGGACCTTAAAACGCTGGGGCGCACCGCGGTATCCGAGCGAAACAGTCCCGGAAAAACTGGCAACTGAAAAATAACATACTCATCATTGCGTAAAAAACGCCCGGAAAACCAAATGGTATTCCGGGCGTTCTTTTTACAGGGCAACGCACTATGCCAGGCCTATAAGAGAGAATCCAGTAATTCTTTCGTGTAGGCCTCCTGCGGATGCTGGAAAATATCGGTTGCCGGGCCTTCTTCGACGAGCCGGCCCTGGTGAAGAATGACAATGCGGTCACAGAGGATTTGCGCCAGCCGCAGGTCGTGCGTAATAAAGAGACAGGTAATGTGATGGCGCCGGCAGGTTTCCCGCAGGAGGCGGACGATTTCCAGACGTGTACTCACATCGAGGGCGCTCGTCGCTTCGTCGCAGAGGAGCAGCTGGGGCTGCAGGCACAAGGCCCGCAGGATAGCGGCGCGCTGGCATTCGCCGCCGCTTACCTGGTGGGGATAGCGGCGCAATGTTTCCGGTGTCAGCTGGACTTCACGGATCAGGCTTTGAAACTGCTCTTCCGGTACCTCCAGGTGGTAGTTATAAAGGCCGGCGCGGACGCTGTGCTCCAAGGTAAAGCGTGGGTGAAAGGAGCGGAAGGGATTTTGAAAGACCAGCTGGATGTGGCGGTACAATTCACGCCTTTCGCTTTGGGAAAGATGGGTAATGTCCTTTCCTGCAAAGAGAATCTGCCCGCTGTCGGCTGGTGTAAATTGGCAGATCAGGCGGATGAGGGTGCTCTTTCCGGAGCCGCTTTTCCCGCAGACGCCGGTGATTTCTCCTTCCGTCAGAGAGAAAGAAAGGTGGTCGACGGCACGGATAGGCTGAATGGGTATACTCTTTTACGAGGTCTCTAATTTCCAGAAGCATGCAGGTCACCTCCCTTGAGGCCCGATAAGGTAAGCAGCCTTCGTGTGTATTCGGACCGGGGCTGCGCTAAAAGTGAGGCGGCCGGACCATATTCGACGATTTCCCCTGCTTTCAGGATGAGCAGGGTGTCAGCCAAAAAGGCGGCTAAACGGATGTCGTGTGTGACCAGGACGATAGCGGTCCTATGATGGCGGCGCAAGCGTAAGAGAGCTTGCGCCATTTTTTTCTGGGTTACACTGTCGACTGCCGAGGTCGGTTCGTCGGCAAAGAGGAGCCGTGGCGGCTGAATGAGAGAAAAGAGCAGCTCTGCCCGCTGGATCATACCGCCGGAAAGGTTTTGGGGCCATGTCTTGAGGGCGTCACTGCGTAAGGAGAGAACGGCTGTCCGGTCGGCAAGGACCTGGTCGAATGTGTCCTTGGGCATGCCGGAAAATCGGGCGGCATCCCAAAGCTGGTCGTAGACCGTGCGCACGGGACAGAAGGAAGACAGGGCATCCTGGAAAAGATACTGCATGTCCCGGCTCCGTAAGGCCTGCCAGTCAGACGGCCTTTTTAAGGGTACGCCTGCGTAGGCGATTTCGCCGTCTGTACAGGCCAGATCCTGGTCAGGAATGCCGGCGGCTGTCTTCAATAAGGTTGTTTTGCCACTGCCCGATTCTCCTACGATAATTAGGATTTCCCCTGCTTGTACGTGCCACGAGCAGTGACGGATCAAGGGCCGTTGGCCGGCCATGATGGTCAGGTCCCGGACGGATAAGAGGGGTGCTGTCGGATTAGCCATAAAAGATACCTCGTTCTTCTATTAGTGTATATCGAGTTCCGGTGTGATTTCATAATAATCGCACGGATGAGGTGCAAAGCCGGTTACATTCTTTTTCATGACGACGCTCATCTTGAGAAAGGATGCGTAGAAAACGGCATCGTCGTTGACAATTTGCTGGCCTATTTCCCGGGCCAGGCGGAACCGTTCCTGCCGGTCAAAGGTATTGTTCAGGCGGTCGATGAGCGCATCGGATACGGGACTGCTGTAATGGCCGTTGTTGTAAGGCTGGCCGGAATAGATCTTGCTCATGAAATAATAACCCGGATCGCCTGTCGGTGCCGTAACGATGGCCTGGGCGTAAATGTCGTAGGCACCGCGCTTGAGGAAATCCTTGTAGTTATCCGTAGCGTTGACGTCTACTTTGATACCGGCCTTTTTCAGGGATGCCTGGGCGTATTCTGCTAAAAGGGGCAGCTCCTGCCGTGATGTATACGTGAGCCAGCGGAGGGTCAGGGGCTGGCCGTCTTTGGTTACGTAGCCGTCCCTATCCGTATGGGTGTAGCCTGCTTCACGCAGGAGCTCCTTTGCCCGCTCCAGATCATAGGCCGGCCCTTGGACGCCCTGGCCGAAGGGGAATGTATCCGGGAACGGCCCGGCCGCAACGAGGCCGTTTCCCCGCAAGAGGACGGAGACGAAGTTATCCTTGTCAATGGCCAGACAAATGGCCTGTCGCACGCGCTGGTCCTGCAGGGCCGGTGTGTCATAGTTCATGGCAGCCTGATAGACACGGCTCGTAGGTGACGAAAGAATCCGGTAAGCACCATTCTTTTCAAAGGCCGGTAAGCTGGCATAGGGCAGGCCTTGTACGGCATCGAGCTCGCCGCTTTGCATCGCCAGGGTGAGGGTATTGCCGTCGGGAATACTGTAGACTAGGACTTCGTCCAGCTTGGGCTTTACAGGGCCCCAATAGTTTTCATTCTTTACGAGATGCAGTCCCTGGTCATCGACGCGAACGGCCTTGTACGGACCGGTGCCGATGGCAATGCGGTCGTGGATGCCGGCGTCGACATCGATGATGGCGCTATAGGGATCGGCCAGATAATTGATGAAGTCCGGCATCTTCTCATGGGAGCGGATAGTGAGTGTCTGGCCGTCTGCCGTCATGGCGTCGATCTTCAGATCATGAGGCGCCCGGTCGTTGCGGGCCAGAAGATCCTCCAGACAGGCTTTGACGGCCTCTCCGGTCATCTTCTTGCCGTTAGAAAAGACGACATCGTCGCGGAGCTTGATTTTGATGGTATAGTCGTCGACCTGCTCGTAAGACCGGGCCAGCCAGGGACGAAGGCCCATTTGGTCGTCGAATTTAAAGAGCGTTTCGCCGACACCGTAGCGGACGGTGCTCCAGCCGCAATACGTATCGTGCGGATCCGTACTGGCATTTTGCATGGCCGGACCATAGGCCATGGTGCCGTAATGAAAGACCTTCCCCGTTGCCGCCGGCGCCGTTACGGTGCCGCAGCCGTTTAAGGAAAAGACCAGCAGCAGAGCTACGGGCAAGGCGAGTAATTGTTTTAGTTTCATCGTCTCACCTCACCAGCTTCGTATCAAAGAAATCACGCAGGGAATCGGCCAAGAGCTGGAAGAGGGCAACCGTAATGACGATGGCTGCGCCGGGGACGAAGACCGTCCAAGGTGCGGTCTGCATGTAGAGGCGGGAGCTGCTCATCATGGAGCCCCACTCCGCAGCCGGCGGCGCGGCGCCGAGGCCGAGGAAAGAAAGACCGGCAATTTCCGTAATGATCGTACCCAAATCGAGGGCGGCCGTAATGAAGACCGGTCCGATTACTTCCGGCAAAATCTGCTGAAAGAGGATTTGCCCTGTCGTAAAGCCGCTCATTTGGGCGGCTTCGATATAGTATTCCCGGCGCAAGGGGCTGACGAGATTGCGCACGAGGCGCGTGTATTTGGGCCACGTGACAGCGGTGATAGCAGCGGCAGCATTAAAGGTGCCGCCACCGAGGATGCCCGCTACGGCAATGGCAAAGACCATGGTGGGAAAGGAAAGAAAAATATCGGCCAGCCGTAACAGACAGGTTACGGCCTTTCCCTGCCTGTAGCCGCAAAAGAGACCGATACAGGAGCCAATGAGGGCTGAAAGGAGCGCCACGGCAAGGGCCGTAATGATGGTCAGTTTGGCCCCGGCCAGCGTGCGGGCGAGCAGATCACGGCCGTAGACATCCGTTCCCAGCCAGTGCTGGAAACTGGGGCCCTGAAGCGCCAGGGACAGGTGCTGTTCATAGGGCGAATAGTGTAATATATACTCGGCCAGGCAGGAAGCGATGAGGCCCAAAAGGATGAGGCCCAGAAGCAGCGTTATTTTTTTTCTTTTATGAGACGCCATGGGTCAATCCTCCTTCTTTCGTAGTGTCAGGCGCGGGTCTACATAGGCGCAGATGATGTCGGCGGCCAGGTTAAAGAGTACGTACAGGGCAGACATCCAAATCATATAGGCCTGGATAATGGGATAATCGCGCAGCATAATGGCATCGACGGCGAGTTTGCCTACACCATCCCAAAGGAAAATCGTTTCGACGATGGCTGACCCGCCCAGCAGAGACGCTGCCGACAGGGCCAAGAGCGCCAAAAGCGGCGCTGCTACAGCACGGAACACATAGTGCGTGAGTACATAATGATACGGCAGGCCCCGGCAGAGGAGTGCCTGGACGTATTCTTTACTCAATTCATCCAAGAGGAGCGCCCGGATTTGCCGCAAGTACTTAGCTGTCATGGCGAAGGCCAGCGGCAGGGCCGGCAATAAGGGTGAGCGGTCAGCTGTCGGCGTGAGAAAAGAAAAGAAATGCCACTTGACAGCAAAAAAATATAACAGGATAAGGGCAAAGAGAAAATCAGGCAGGGCATTGCCTGTAAACGATAAGAGCCGGGCGAGCTGATCCCAAATGCTGCCTTTACGGATTGCCGCCAGTGTCCCTAAGGGCAACGAGATGAGGAGAGTCAGAAATAAAGCCAAGAGCATGAGTTCCAGTGTGGCCGGCAGCTTGCTGAGCATGGTAGTACTTACGGGCAGGCTGGTGACGAAGGACTGTCCCATATCGCCGTGCAGTACCTGCCAAAGCCAATGGCAATATTGTGTAAAGAACCCTTGATCCAGCCCCAGGGCGGCCCGTTTCGCTGCGGCGGCTGCAGCATTGGCACCACTTTGCTGTTCATAGAGCACATCGACCGTATCGGTTACGGCCAGATGCATGAGCAAAAAGGAAATAAAGGTTACGCCAAAGACGATGGGGATCAGTTGCAGCAGTCGCCTGCCTATATATTTTCCCATAAAAGAGGAGCTCCTTCCCGTGTAAGTCATATGGTTATTATACGGCATAGCGGCTAAAAATGATAAGCCTGGGTGGGGGATGCAGGGAGAAAATAAAGGAAAAATAATTTCTCTTTCCATGCGTGTATGCCCCCATAGGGGATAGCGCAGCTATACCAGATTAGGTATACTTTTACTAAAGACTTCAGTACGATAAAGAAATAGCGAGTTTTGAGGAGGCAGTACCCATGGAACAGCTTAACGAATGGATTCAGGATTA
>ERZ791810.1611-NODE-1611-length-14507-cov-5.370468_pt1 | contig 14507 bp, 8 predicted proteins | sample MGYA00510304_ERZ791810 | MGnify/ENA primary metagenome ERZ791810 (study PRJEB30046, sample SAMN00791967) | human gut metagenome | study: EMG produced TPA metagenomics assembly of the A metagenome-wide association study of gut microbiota in type 2... | reverse complement strand
AGGCAAACGCCTGATGTTTGAAGGTAACTTCGGCAGCAAGTTCTTCACATTCGAGCTGGACGACTGGGTATTTACCGAATCCACTGCCCGTGAGAAACTACTGAAACACTTTGAGACAAAGAATCTGAAAGGATTCGGGGTAGAGCACCTGAAGAATGGTATCATTGCTTCCGGTGCTATCCTGCAATACCTGACGATGACACAGCATACGCAGATCGGTCACATTACTTCCCTTGCCCGTATCGAGGAGGATAAGTATGTGCGTCTGGATAAGTTTACGGTCCGCAGTCTGGAGCTGATCGGCAGCATGAATGACGGCGGCAGCAGTTTGCTGAATGTGATCGACCGTACCATCAGTCCGATGGGAGCCCGCTTGCTGAAACGCTGGATGGTTTTCCCGTTGAAAGATGAGAAGCCGATCAACGACCGACTGAATGTGGTGGAATACTTCTTCCGCCAGCCGGATTTTAAAGAGCTGATCGAGGAGCAGTTGCATCTGATAGGAGACTTGGAACGTATCATTTCCAAAGTAGCCGTAGGACGTGTGTCGCCACGTGAGGTGGTGCAGCTGAAAGTTGCCTTGCAGGCCATTGAGCCGATCAAGCAGGCTTGTCTTGAAGCGGATAACGCAAGTTTGAACCGGATAGGCGAACAGCTGAATCTTTGTATTTCTATTCGCGACCGGATTGCCAAAGAGATCAATAATGATCCTCCTTTATTGATCAACAAAGGGGGCGTGATTAAAGATGGTGTGAATGAGGAACTGGACGAATTACGCCGTATTTCATACTCCGGCAAAGACTATCTGTTGCAGATACAGCAGCGTGAAAGTGAGCAGACAGGCATTCCGAGTCTGAAGGTAGCTTACAATAATGTATTCGGTTATTATATTGAAGTCCGCAATATACATAAGGATAAAGTTCCGCAGGAATGGATTCGTAAGCAGACACTGGTCAATGCGGAACGTTATATTACGCAGGAACTGAAGGTTTACGAAGAAAAGATTCTGGGAGCCGAAGATAAGATTCTCGTGTTGGAGACTCAGTTATATACCGATTTGGTGCAGGCATTGACGGAGTTTATTCCGCAGATACAGATTAATGCGAATCAGATTGCCCGTCTGGACTGTCTGTTGTCTTTCGCTAATGTGGCACGTGAGAATAATTATATCCGTCCGGTTATTGAGGACAATGATGTACTGGATATCCGTCAGGGACGTCATCCTGTGATTGAAAAGCAGCTTCCGATTGGTGAGAAGTATATTGCCAATGACGTGATGCTGGACAGTACTACGCAGCAGATTATCATTATCACCGGTCCGAACATGGCGGGTAAGTCTGCGCTCTTGCGTCAGACGGCACTGATTACGCTGTTGGCGCAGATCGGTTCGTTTGTTCCTGCGGAGAGTGCCCACATCGGTCTGGTGGATAAGATTTTCACCCGTGTAGGTGCCAGCGATAATATCTCGGTGGGCGAATCTACTTTTATGGTGGAAATGAATGAGGCTGCGGATATTCTGAATAATGTCTCTTCCAGAAGTCTGGTGTTATTTGATGAGTTGGGACGTGGTACGTCTACCTATGACGGTATTTCCATAGCCTGGGCAATCGTCGAGTATATCCACGAACATCCGAAAGCGAAAGCCCGCACACTGTTTGCTACGCACTACCATGAACTGAATGAGATGGAGAAATCCTTCAAACGCATCAAGAACTATAACGTGTCTGTGAAGGAAGTGGACAATAAAGTGATTTTCCTCCGTAAGCTGGAGCGCGGGGGAAGCGAACACTCCTTCGGTATCCATGTAGCAAAGATGGCAGGTATGCCGAAGAGTATTGTGAAGCGTGCAAATACTATATTGAAGCAACTGGAATCAGACAACCGCCAGCAAGGTATTTCCGGCAAACCATTGGCGGAAGTCAGTGAAAACAGAAGCGGTATGCAGCTCAGCTTCTTCCAGTTGGACGACCCGATACTTTGCCAGATTCGGGATGAGATACTGAATCTGGATGTGAATAACCTTACTCCGATTGAGGCGCTGAATAAACTGAATGATATAAAGAAGATAGTCAGAGGCAAATAAAAACTGATATAACTTATGCGGGGGCTGACTAAAAAGTCGTTAGTAACTTTAAACTCTCCTCCTTCCGGAAGGAGGAGAATGGAGATATTAACGACTTTTAGTCAGCCCCAACGAAGATACTATAGACTTCTTATGTTGTAAGTTATAGGGTTACTTGCCGTGCCAATGGTATGGCCTTATGCTTATACCTTCTTTGTATAAAAAGAGAGGCCGGTTGGCTTCCATGTGCCTTTGTTTCCGTAGGTATCCTTTTCTTCCGTGGTATAGGCAAAGTTTTTTCCGTCTGATATTTCGTAGATACAGTTTAAGTCATCGCTCTTCTTTTCATAGACATACCCTATGATTGTTCCGTCTCCGTTCGGTGCCGGTTCTAATGTCAAACGGTGATTCTTTCCGTCGGAAGACAGGTAAAGCGGTACTGTACCCGGTTCGTGTCTGATAAATACGCTTCCTATCACGCCTTGACAGATATCCGCCTTTGCAGTTAACTCCTTATAAGAGGTATAGTAGCGGTGATAGTACCCGTCACTCGCCTGAAAGATGGGAGCCGTTTGTTGTAAGGACAGTTGGTGCCTTTTGATATGGGCTATTACCGCTTCTTTTATTTGCTGTTTCTTTATGGGGTCGGCTATTACGTCGTAGATGGGGATAAGGTCTTCACCGGTCAGAGTAGTTAAGGCGCGATTCTTTTCATTGGCAGATTGTATCCAGGGGCTGATATCCATCGGATCGCCTGTCAGCTGATTAAAGACTTTGGAATCAGCTCCTTGCAATGACACTACAATTGTTCCCCCATAGTTCTTTTTTACTGTTTCTTCGGGATAAGTGATGGAAATATTGGGATGCTTAATAATGCTGCTCTGATGTGCGCCCATCCCTGTGTTTGCGGTTCTCAATAAGTTCTCTTCATCATCCGCTACGATGCTGCGATAGAGGGTTTTGCTTATATAACCTAAATGAGTGTTCACCAATATATGAGTACCAAATAGTTCTATGATTGTTTCAGGTGACGCATCTTCCAGCTCTTGCCGGAAATCATCGGCCAGCCAGTTGGACCAATCCGCATTCAGAGTGAGTAATCTTTGAATCACTCCGTTAGCTCCTGAACTACCAAATGCAAATGTGTATTGGGATGAATAATCATAAGGTTTCTGAAAATAAGTATGACCGGTAATAGTAGCGGTAAACAGCAAATCATCTTTGTTTTCCGCCGGCACCACAAATTTCTTATATTCTGTGATTGACCGAAGAAACTCTTTCATATCACGACCAATGAAGCTGTCTCCTACTCCGCTCGAACCTACCAGATTGCTAATCCTTTCATTATCTATTTTGCTCAGATCAAGCACTGGTTCTTTTACCGAATTATTGTCTATGTAGCTGCCCATAATATCATATCCGGCACCCAGAAAAGGCTGTGTAAGTGACATGGAGGCTTCAGGCCAGCTATTACCTTGTGGTACGGCAGGGCTTATGTAACTGTCATTCGTTTCCTCCGGAGGAGTGTAAGGTAATTCTTCTTTGTCACTGCAACTTGCGAATACGGATGTGACGAAAGGTACCCATAGTAGTTTGAATAGTGTTTTTGTGCTCATATTTTTATCATTTAGTCGCGCTAAAGGTAGATAAAAGGAATGAGAAAATACGATTTGAACAGCACTATTATTTCAGAAACTCTTCTACCTTCTTATAAAACAAGGAAAGATGATGCCCGTCAATAAATCCGTGATGAATCGTCATCGCGATAGGCATCACCAGTTTGCCTTCCCTTATGATGGCTTTTCCGGCATTCAGCAACGGGTAGTTATTGCCGCTTCTCTTCTCCTGTGTACCGGTGATGGAAGTAAAATACAGGTCGGGAGTCGCACTTAACAGAATCAGTCCGTAATCTCCGTCGGCTACTTCTCCGTTTTCTGCTGCATACGGATCACCGTCTTCGGGGATGGCGTCGATAATTAGCCTTGCTTCCTGATAGAAAGTGTCGAAATCGTTGTAGTAAGGGAAACGGGTGGTGAAGAACTTGCCGTTCTCTTTTATCTTGATGGGAGACAGCATATCTATGGTGTCATAGAGCACTACACGTCCGTCCGGATCGATGCGGTAACGAAACTCCGGTATTTCGTTGGCTGCACGCAGCACAGCATAAAGATAATGGAGAAAGAAAGACTGTCCGGCGGCTTTGGCACGTTGCCTGGCTCCTCCGCACTCTACTTCGGAGGTAATGGATAATTGGGGATTCTGGAAGTGGCGGAAGAAGTTGAAATTCTCCTTCCGCTCCCAGTTTTCTATATCTATGATTTGTTTCATTTCTTTGCTACCTTCTTCCGGTCATAGAAGAACATGAAGTAGAAACCGATGATGATGAAAGGAACGCTCAGCCATTGTCCCATGTTGAACATCATGTTGTCTTCGAATGCTTCCTGGTTCTGCTTCACAAATTCGATAAAGAAACGGAAGGTAAAGATATAAGCCAGACAGAGTCCGAAGAAGAAGCCGCGATGCAGTTTCTTGCTGTAATTCTTATAAAGATAGATCATGATGAAGAACAGGATCAGATAAGCTATCGCTTCATAGAGCTGTCCCGGATGACGGGGAAGCATATCTACCCGTTCGAATACGAACGCCCAGGGTACATCGGTCGGGTTACCGATAATTTCGGAGTTCATCAGATTCGCCAGACGGATGAAGCAGGCGGTGATCGGAGTAGCGACGGCAATCATGTCCACCACATCCATATAATGAAGTTTCGTCTTGCGGCAATACAGCCAAAGGGCGATCATCAATCCGAGTGTACCTCCGTGACTGGCAAGTCCTTCATAACCGGTGAATTTCCATCCGCCGCCTGCCAGGAACTTGATCGGCAGAAGCATTTCCACAAATCCCTTTCCGCTGGTCAGGTACTGTCCCGGATCGTAGAACAGGCAGTGCCCCAGACGTGCTCCAATCAGAATACCGAAGAAACAATAAAAGAAGAGGGGATCGAATTTCTTCTCGTCTATTTTTTTGTCGCGAAACTGGTAATGGACAATGATGTAAGCAAAGAAGATTCCTACTGCCCACAATAATCCGTAGTAACGGATAGAAATGCCGAACAGGTTGAATAGTTCGGGATTCGGATTCCAGTTGATTGATAATAAAAGGGTATTCATGTTGGATAACGGTTTACGGTTTGTAATTAGTGTTTTGTGAATTTTTCGGCAACCATCCGGTAAGTTGGTATGTCGATACCTTGCTCCTCGGCTGCTGCAATCATGTCAAACAGCAAACCTTGTATTTCCGATTCATGTCCCCGTGCCAAGTCCTTTTGCATGGATGCGGTACTGTCGGGATCGAGTTTATCAATGACTTTCAAATTGTAGCTGACGGGGTCTTCGGGAAATTCCACTCCCAACTTACGTCCCAGTGCGGCACTCTCAGTAGAAAGGCCGATGAACGTATCACGTACTTTCCCCGGCTTCTGAACTTCACCCATTGGTACATCATAGTAAGCACCAGTGACCGCCATTGCCGAGATGAACGACCATTTGACGAATGTATCCCGATTGATGTCCGGAGAAATCTCAGCTTTGATTCCACTTTCCTGAAGGTCTTTCTGAATAGCTTCCAGGATGGCGGGAGCCACCTGTGTCCCTTTGTGGGCGCCATACACCAGACGGAAGATTTTCCCCATCTGAGTGATCTCTCCCGTGCCGGAAACAAAGCCTACGATGTAGATGCAACCATCGAGCACCGTTACACCCGGAACGAGACGCTGAATGCGTGGTCCTGTCCCGTAAACATTCAGGATAGGGATGACGACTGTCTTCTCATGCGATGCCCTTTTGATGAGTTCGGTAATCGAATCGACGGAATATCCTTTCACGCAGACGAAGATCACATCCGCTTTTCCTTTGAACTCTTCGGCCGTCGTAGCCTTAATCTGAAGCGTATGTTCACCCTTCAGATCCGATTTCAATTTCAGACCATTGGTTTGTATTGACTGCAAATGAGCTCCACGGGCAATACAAGTTACATCTTTTCCTGCAAGCGACAGAAAGCCTGCTATACTGCCGCCTACTCCACCGGTTCCTGCTATGAGATATTTCATGTCATTGATGCTTATGTGATAATTAATAAGTCGTTAGTGATTACCGATAATCACACATTGAAGCGGAAGTGCATGATGTCGCCGTCCTGCACCACATATTCTTTTCCTTCCACACCAAGTTTTCCGGCTTCCTTGACAGCCGTTTCGGAGCCGTACTGGATATAATCATCGTATTTGATTACTTCCGCACGGATAAATCCTTTCTCAAAATCGGTATGGATGACGCCTGCGCATTGCGGAGCTTTCCATCCTTTCTCGTAAGTCCATGCACGTACTTCTTGTACGCCGGCTGTGAAGTAGGTTTCGAGGTTCAGTAGTTTGTAAGCTGACTTGATAAGACGTGCGACGCCCGATTCTTCCAGCCCTACTTCGGCAAGGAACATCTGACGGTCTTCGTATGTTTCCAGTTCGGCGATGTCTGCTTCGGTCTTTGCAGCGACAATGAGTATCTGTGCATTTTCATCTTTCACGGCGTCGCGCACCATGTCTACGTATTTGTTGCCGTTTACCGCACTTGCTTCGTCTACGTTGCAGACGTACATCACGGGTTTGCTGGTCAACAGGAAGAGTTCGTGAGCAATCTTTTGTTCGTCTTTCGTTTCGAAAGTGACGGTGCGGGCGGATTTGCCTTGTTCCAGTGCATCCTTGTATTGAACGAGTACGTCATAAGCCTGTTTTGCAACCTTGTCGCCACCGGTCTGAGCCTGTTTCTGTACTTTCTGGATGCGGCTTTCGATGGTTTCCAGGTCTTTCAGCTGAAGTTCGTAGTCGATGATCTCTTTGTCTCGGACGGGGTTTACGCTTCCGTCTACATGAGTCACGTTGTCATCGTCGAAGCAGCGGAGTACATGGATGATTGCGTCTGTTTCGCGGATATTGGCGAGGAATTTGTTTCCCAGCCCTTCGCCTTTGCTTGCACCTTTCACCAGTCCGGCGATGTCTACGATTTCTACAGTCGTGGGGACAATCCGTTGGGGATGTACCAGTTCTGCCAGTGCGTTCAGACGTTCGTCGGGAACGGTGATTACGCCTACATTCGGTTCGATTGTACAGAAGGGGAAGTTTGCCGCTTGCGCTTTTGCGTTTGACAAACAGTTGAAAAGTGTCGATTTACCTACGTTCGGAAGTCCGACAATACCACATTGCAATGCCATATTAATCTATTATTTCTTTTATTATCAATGAATCATATCATGTGAGCAGCGATTTGGCGCTAATCTCCCGATAAAAACAGTTTTGATTGCCAGCCTGCTCATTTTAGTTTGCAAAGATAATCATTTTTTGAGCTAATGAGGGAAACTTGGTGCACTTTCTGTCTTTTTCTGATAATTGTACAGGCTGGAAAAAGGTTTTGAGCAAATTGACAAAATGAATTTTTAGTCTCTTCAGAATGCCGTTTTCCTGCCCGACGGCGGGAATGGGAGAAAATATGCGAATGAAAATCTGTATTTTGTTCATAAATAGGGTGGTATCTGAATCTTTACAATGCTAATAATTAGAAAGTAATGTCCATCTTGTCAAATATGAAGGCTTGATGCGTTGGATAAGGCTGACTGATACGTTGGATATATATGACCAACACGTTGGATAAGGTTAGCTGACATGTCAGACATTAATGTTCTGCAGGTTGGGTATTAATGTTCTGCATGTTAAGTAGCGACCCTTTTGCATAATCTTCCAATATAATCGAAAGGATATGCAGATAGTCTGCATATTGATACATTGTTTTATTGCTTTGAGAGCTGGCTGGCATTCTTCTGAAAATGTATCTGTCAGCAGAAACGTCAATATGCTTTCATACTGAAAGGCAGTTCCCTGTTTGCTTTGTTTATTGCGTTATTCGTTCTTATAGGAGTTACTTTAGTATTTGGCTTGATACTTCTTATAAAAGATCAGGAATAGGATGAAGCCGATCAGTGCGAACGGAACACCCGTCAGGGCGGGATAACGGTAGCCGCTGCTGACTGCCAGCCCTCCTGCGTAAGCTCCGATGGCATTTCCCAGATTGAACGCTACCTGTACACAGGCAGCTCCGAGCATTTCGCCTCCTTTGGCTACACGGATTATCAATATCTGTTCCGGACTGGATACGGCAAACAGTCCTGCGGTGCAGAGGCACATCAATAGCGCAGCCGCCCATTTGTAGGGAGAGAGGAAGAAGATAAGCAATAGCATCAGGCAGATCAGTGCTTGTGCGGCAGTTCCTACCTTTCCGGGAGTGTAACGGTCGGAGAGCCGCCCGCTGATCAGATTTCCCATGACCATACCGAATCCGGCAAGAATCATCAGCGGGGTGATACTTTCGGCAGAGAAACCGGAGACATGAGTGAGCATTGGATTGATATAGCTATACCAGCAGAATACACCGCCATTACCTAATGCCGTAGCACCCAGAATGAGCCAGGGAGCCGGAGTTTTGAGAAAGCGGAACTGTCCTTTGAAACCGGTATCTTTCAGCCCTTCTACCTGAGGAACCCAACGCCAGATGTAATACAGAATGACGATTCCCCAAAGTCCTACCAGCAGGAAGGTAGCCCGCCACGAAAGCATGGTGCTTAAAGAAGTTCCCAGCGGTACGCCGAACAGGTTGGCGATGGTCATTCCGGCTATCATGATGGAGACAGCCTCTGAACTTTTGCCTTTATCGGCAAGCCTTTCCGCAACGATAGAACCGACCCCGAAATAGGCTCCGTGAGGGAGTCCGGAGATGAAGCGGGAGATAAGCAGCATCCAGTAGTTAGGTGATAATGCCGCACAGATATTGCCTACCATAATCAGCGTGACTAATACCAGCAATATATGTTTTAATGGATATTTACGTGCTAATGTCAATACAGGGGCGCCGACACAAACGCCTAGTGCGTAGGCGGAAATGAAATGTCCGGCAGCAGGGATGCTTATCTTTAAATCTCTGGCTACATCGGGCAGTATACCCATCATCACGAACTCGGCGATACCCAATCCGAGGGTACCGAATGCCAATGCAATAAGACTTTTCTTCATACGAAACCTAACCTGATGCCTGTTACTTTTTACCTTCTTTATTTAGCGTATTTTTTACGGGGTGCAAAGGTAAAACAAAATCTCTCAGAATGAGTTCGTCATGAACGATTTTGATTTAAGTCAATTTATTGCTTCTTTATCCACTCAGTCATGTCTTTCAAGACTTCCGGATTTATTGTCTCTTCCAATTGTCCGTATTCGGCTAAAGTTCCTTTCTCACAAGTCTGAAACAGGTGGTTCAGTTTTGGATAGACTTTGATTGTCACATTCTTGTTTCCGTTCTCGCTGATGTGCTGCCTGATGGCAGTCAGATTCATATCGGCATCTACTTGAATGTCTTTTTCTCCGTTTAATGCTAAAACCGGGCACTTTATTTTTTTCAGACTTGCAGTCGGATCGTATCTCATAAAGTGGAGATACCACGGCGAGGTCATGGAGTTTATTTGGGCAGATAGTTGTTGTACGGTATTCAGGTCTTTCAACTGTCCGGCAGACATGGTTCTGGTAACATCAGCGTAAACTTCTTTTCTGATTTCATCCGACGACTTGTCCGTTTGCTGTAATAAAGAGTATCTGTGGCGAACGGATGGTTTCATTGTCTGCCACACCGGATCGGGCATCCCTTGGGACTTGGAAATCAATTCAACTTGTTTAAGCATCAAGCTGTCACCTCGCACGGCAGCTCCTGCCAATGATATGATAAATGAAATGTTGGAGTCTTTGGCGGCAATATCAAATGCGATTGTTCCACCGCAGCTATGTCCGATAATGCCGATTTTCCGGGTATTAATTTCTTTTCTGCTGCGTAGATAGTTCAGCGCTGCTTCCGTATCTTTTGCGAAATCTTCGTTGGTAGCACTTGCATAATCTCCTTGCGAAGCGGCTGTGCCACGATCATCGCATCTTAGTACGGCAATTCCGTTACGTGTCAGATAATCGGCGATAACAAGAAATGGTTTATGACCCATGATTTCTTCATCTCTGTTTTGAGCACCACTTCCCGTAACCAATACTACAGCCGGAAATTTATTCCCTTTCTCCGGAAGGGTTAATGTGCCTGCCAGAGTGATTCCGTCCTGCGTATTTTTTACGCTGACTTCTTCGACCTTATAAGGAAAAGGTGGCTGAGGCTCCTGCGGGCGTTTAGGCCCGCTAAACTCTCCTTTCGTCAGATTCAATGGGAGGGGCATTCCTTGTGTGAATGTGCCGGTAATGGTTTGGTCGGCATTCAGTTTTCCTTTATAAGAGGCATGGATAATCGGTATCTGAACAGTCAGTGTAGAGTCTTGAAAAGAAGTTATTTTCGTTTTTATATCTTTGGTTCCCTGATCGGGGCTGTCAAGAGTTGTCACATAAGTCCCCTGTTCCGTATGTTTGATATGGAATACAATGGTTAACGAACCGGCAGGAAGGGAGAGTTTGCCATGCCATGTACCCGAAATGTCTTGTGCGGAAAGATGTGAAGGAACTGTCAGTTCGATTAAAAAGCCGATGAAAGCGATGAGTATGAAACAACGTTTTGAAGTTTTCATAGGAATGAAATTTGGGTTTATAAATGGCATTTGCAGATCAGAGATGTAGCATTAAATGCCTTTCTTTGATGACAAAGATATGCTTTTATATTAGATAACTTCTTTTTTTGTGGATATATTCAGTGGCATGAACCGCCATTTTCATAAAGGAGCCATTTTCCGGATATTCGCAATAATATTCCGTAGAAATAATGTCGGTTTCTGAAAGACTTTTATCTTTGCAGATATAATACATATGGCGCTATGAGAAAGATTATTTTGATTTTCGTGACAATTGTTCTTCCCTGTTTGCTTTGCGCAAGAAATGATGATAAGAGTACAGATATGCTGCTTCGTGAGATTGACGGAATTATCAGGAACCGTCAGACTTACGGTGCAGAAAAAGAAGCACGTATCTCCGATTTGAAGAAGTTGCTGTCCGAGGCTACCTCCGATGAGCAGCGTTATGGATTTTGCGGCAGGCTTTTCGACGAATATCGGGCTTATAATCTGGACTCTTCGTATGTATATGCACAGCGGAAGCAGGAACTGGCTTCTCATTTGAACAAACAGGATTATCTGGATGATGCCGCCATGAATATGGCAGAGGTGATGGGAACCACCGGAATGTACAAGGAAGCTTTGGAGCAGTTGGGACAGATAGACAAGAAAACCCTGTCTGATTATCTCTATCCCTATTATTACCACTTGTATCGTACTATTTACGGGTTGATGGGAGATTATGCCGTTACTGAGAAAGAGAAGAAAGAGTATTACCGGATGACGGACCTGTATCGGGATTCCCTTTTACAGACTAATGCCTCCGACTCATTGGGCCATGTGCTGGTGATGGCCGACAAATGCACCGTACACGCCCAATATGACCAGGCAATAACCATGCTGACCGACTTCTACCGGAAACCCTCTTTGGACGATCATTCCAAGGCGATGATTACTTATACCTTGTCAGAAGCCTATCGCCTCAAAGGAGACAAGAAAGGGCAGAAACACTTTCTGGCTCTCTCGGCCATCGCTGATTTAAAATCGGCAGTCAAAGAATATGTTTCCTTACGGAAACTCGCCTCTCTTGTATATGAAGACGGAGACATTGATCGTGCATACAACTATCTGAAATGCTCGCTCGAAGATGCTACGCTCTGCAATGCCCGCCTTCGTACCCTGGAAATCTCACAAGTCTTCCCCATCATCGATCAGGCTTACCAACTGAAAACCAAGCGGCAGCAACAGGAAATGAAGATATCTTTGATTTGTATCAGTCTGCTTTCCGTCTTTCTGCTGGTGGCTATATTCTTCGTTTACAAGCAGATGAAGAAAGTGGCTGCTGCCCGTCGGGAAGTGATTGACACGAATACGCTTCTGCAAGAACTGAACGGTGAACTTCATGACTCCAATTCGCAACTGAAAGAGATGAACCATACCCTTTCGGAAGCTAACTATATTAAAGAGGAATACATCGGTCGCTATATGGACCAGTGTTCCACCTACTTGGATAAGATGGACTTATACCGTCGTTCCCTGAATAAGATTGCGGCTACCGGCAGGGTAGAGGAGTTGTATAAAGCTATTAAATCTTCCCAATTCCTCGAAGAAGAGCTGAAAGAGTTCTACGCAAACTTCGATATGACCTTCCTGCAACTCTTCCCCAACTTTGTGGAAGAATTTAATGCGTTGCTTGTCGAACCGATGCAGCCCAAGCAGGGTGAACTGCTGAATACCGAACTTCGTATCTTTGCCCTGATCCGTCTGGGGATTACGGATAGTACCAAGATCGCCCAGTTCCTCCGCTACTCTGTGACCACTATTTATAATTACCGGACACGTGTCCGCAACAAAGCACTCGGCGAACGGGATGAGTTTGAGGCTAAAGTAATGAAAATAGGGAAGGTGGAAGAGTAAGAAATCCACTACTTTTTTAGCACGGTTGCTATTCTGTAATATTCTTATTATTAGTGTTTTATACTGTATTGTGCTGTATAAACCACTATATTTTTGCTATCTGGCAAAAGAAGCGCATTTAATTGTGGATACTTTTGTTTCAGTGAAAACAAAAAGTAATCCTAATATTAACTTTAAATTGATGTACATGGAACAGAGTATAAAGTCGAAAGGCTTTGAACATCGCCTCCTATTAATAATGTGGGGCTTGTTACTATCTCTTAGTGCATTCGCACAGCAGATTACAGTAAAAGGACATGTAGTGGACGCCACGGGCGAACCGGTGATCGGTGCCAGTGTGATAGAAGGCAAGTCCACGAACGGCACGATTACCGATATCGACGGTAACTTCTCATTAAATGTTTCTGCTAACAGCACATTGACCATTTCTTTTGTCGGCTATAAGACGCAGACTGTTTCAGTGAACGGAAAAACCGCACTGAAAGTAACCTTGCAGGAAGATACCGAAGTATTGGACGAAGTTGTTGTAGTAGGTTACGGAACGATGAAAAAGAGTGACCTGACCGGCGCCGTATCTTCCGTAGGAGTCAAAGATATCAAAGACTCTCCGGTAGCCAATATCGGTCAGGCAATGCAGGGCAAAGTATCCGGCGTGCAAATTATCGATGCCGGCAAACCGGGGGATAATGTGACGATTAAAATCCGTGGTCTGGGCACGATCAACAACAGCAACCCGCTGATTGTCATCGACGGGATTCCCACCGATTTAGGCTTATCTTCCTTGAATATGGCAGATGTGGAACGGGTAGACGTATTGAAAGATGCTTCGGCAACTGCCATCTACGGTTCGCGCGGTGCCAACGGTGTAGTGATGATTACCAGTAAACGCGGTGCCGAAGGCGCCGGAAAGGTAACGGTCAATGCGAACTGGGCGATACAGAATGCAACTAAAGTGCCTGATATGCTGAATGCCGCCCAATATGCAGCATTGAGCAATGATATGCTCTCAAACAATGACGATAACACCAACCCTTACTGGGCAGACCCTTCTTCATTGGGAAAAGGAACCAACTGGCTCGACGAGATGCTGCGCACGGGAGTGAAGCAGAGTTATTCGGTCAGCTATTCCGGCGGCACGGAAAAGGCGCATTATTACGTGTCCGGCGGTTTTCTCGATCAGTCCGGCATTGTGAAGAGTGTCAATTATCGCCGTTTCAATTTTCAGGCGAACAGTGACGCCCAAGTCAACAAATGGCTGAAATTCACCACCAACCTCACATTCAGCACAGATGTCAAAGAAGGAGGAACATACAGTATCGGTGATGCGATGAAAGCCCTTCCCACCCAACCGGTGAAGAATGACGACGGCAGTTGGAGCGGTCCCGGACAGGAGGCGCAATGGTACGGAAGTATCCGCAATCCGATCGGTACGCTTCACATGATGACTAACGAGACGAAAGGATATAACTTCCTCGCAAACATCACCGGAGAGATCACCTTCACTAAATGGCTGAAACTGAAAAGTACCTTCGGCTATGACGCCAAGTTCTGGTTTGCCGACAACTTCACGCCGGCATACGACTGGAAACCGAATCCGGTAGAAGAATCTTCCCGCTACAAAAGCGACAACAAATCATTCACCTACCTGTGGGACAACTACTTCGTATTCGATCATACTTTTGCAAAGAAACACCGTGTAGGTGTGATGGCAGGTTCTTCTGCACAGTGGAATAACTACGATTATCTGAACGCACAGAAAAACATTTTCATGTTCGACAATATCCATGAGATGGACAACGGAGAAAAGATGTACAGCCTTGGCGGCAGCCAGAGCGACTGGGCACTGCTTTCACTGATGGCACGTCTCAACTACTCATACGAAGACAAATACCTACTGACGGCTACC